>Ga0209062_1000656_pt1 | contig 90476 bp, 78 predicted proteins | sample Coa_R2_2_FD_187158 | JGI IMG/M metagenome (GOLD analysis project Ga0209062, IMG submission 187158) | Surface soil microbial communities from Centralia Pennsylvania, which are recovering from an underground coalmine fire - Coalmine... | ecosystem: Environmental > Terrestrial > Soil > Unclassified...
CAATATGAGCCACGAGATCCGCACGCCGATGAACGGGATCCTCGGGATGAACGGTTTGCTGCTGGAAACCCCGATGACCGACGAGCAGCGGCGCTATGCCGAGATGGTCCAGGAATCCGGCGAAGCCCTTCTCACCGTCATCAACGATGTCCTGGACATATCGAAGCTGGAGGCCGGCAAGGTCGAGCTCGAAACGATCGATTTCGAGCTCGTCGACACCGTCGAGGGCGCGGTTTCGCTGCTGGCTTCGCGCGCCGGCGACAAGGCGATCGATCTCGACCTCATGGTCGACCCGGCGGTGAACGCGACTTTCCGCGGCGATCCCAACCGGATCCGACAGATACTGCTCAATCTCGTGACCAACGCGATCAAATTCACCGAGAAGGGCGGCGTCACCGTGCAGGTTTCCCAGCAGGAAACAAACGGGACGATGCTGATCCGTTTCCAGGTCCGCGACAGCGGCATCGGAATGCCGGAGGAGGTTTGCGCGCGCCTGTTCGAGAAATTCAGCCAAGCCGACAGCTCGATCACGCGCCGCTATGGGGGAACGGGACTGGGCCTCGCCATTTGCAAGCAGCTGGTCGAGCTCATGAAGGGTCGGATCGGCGTAGAGAGCGAGCCGGGCGCCGGCTCCAAATTCTGGTTCGAGCTACCGCTGGAGCGAGTGGCCAAAGCCGCCAAACCCATCGACCTCGTACGTTTCGAGGGCCTGCGCGCGCTCGCGGTGGACGACATCGAGGCCAATCTGGAAATCATCTCCCGGCAGCTGCGGACATTCGGCCTGGATGTGTCCTGCTGCAACGATCCGTTCGATGCGCTGGCGATGGTCGAGCGGGGCTGGCACCAGGGCAAGCCCTTCGACATCGTGTTTCTCGACCAGATGATGGCGGGTCTGGCCGGCCGCGCCGTCGCCCAGAGGATTCGCGGAACACCGGAGATCGCCCATACCAAGCTGGTGCTCGTTTCCTCGGCGGGATCGCACGGCCGGACGCCCGACACGGCGCAGATGCTGGACGCGATCCTCGACAAGCCCATCCGGCAGCGAGACCTGTCGCGCTGCCTGGCTAAGCTCCTCGACGGAGCGCCGAGCGCCGATCCGAGCGCTCCGGTCGCCGCCACACCGTCGAACGCAACCAACCGCACCTCATTGCGGATCCTTGTCGCCGAGGACAATGCGATCAATCAGAGATACATGACGGCGCTGCTCAAGCGCTTCGGCCATGAGATCGACATCGCCGAGAATGGGCACGAGGCGATCGCGGCGATGCGCCAAAGTGGCTACGACGTGATCCTGATGGACGTCCAGATGCCCGATCTCGACGGCGTCCAGGCCACGAGACAGATCCGCGCCATGTCGGCGCCGGCTCGCGACGTGCACATCATCGCGCTCACCGCGCACGCGATGAGCGGCGCGCGGGAGCAATATATCGAGGCTGGGATGGACGATTACGTCTCCAAGCCGATCGAGCCGGCGATCCTGGAGGCCAAGCTGGAAGCTTTGGTCAACAAGAAGGCGCCACGCGCCTCCTCCTACGCGCCCGGCGCGGCTTCCCGCCAGGAGGCGCAGCTATCCGACGACCGGGTGACCGTCTAGCGGTTCAGCTCTTTGCGAGCCCCTTCAATATCTCTTCGCGGGCCTGATCGCCGCACATCTGCAGGGCACGACGGATCTTGATGTCGGACGTCGCGAGCCCATGGTCGTGGAGGTCCTGCAGCACCCGCTCGATCATTTCCTCGGGCTTGCGCCCGAAGGCGAACTCCCTGAGGGTCTCGGCATATTCCGGCGGCGCCCCTTCGCCGAGCTGGTCGGCGACCCAGTTGGCGAACAGCCTGTCGCGATTGGCGGCGACCTTGAATTTGATCTCCTGGTCGTAAGCGAATTTCGCTTCGAATTGGCGCTCGCGATCCTCGAAAGACCCTTCCATCAACTCCTCCCAATAGTGCCGCTCTGACCGATCGACACCACCCGAACATCGATGCCGCGGGTGCGATCGCCGGGACGGCGAGCCGACCTGTGCCACATCGACATCGATCGGATCAATCCCGCGCCCATCATATGCGGTTGCCGGGATCGCGCACAGAGGCGGGCGGATCGTCGCGGCGGACCGTCGCCCGGCCGCGATCAGAGGGGTGCGCGGCCCTTAACCCTGGGATAAGCTGCATTAATGAGGAAGCCGGCGCCTTGCGCTGGATCAAGGCCCGAGGCGGGACGGTGGCTTCAGGGTCGTAGACGAATCGACGCGAGGGGCTCCATGACAATGCGGCTTTTGACGGTCCCGGTCTCCGGTCATCCGGCCGACGAGGCGACGCTGGAGACGGCTTTCATGCTGGGAGAGCCTTTCAGCTCCCATATCAATGCGGTTTGCATCCGCCCCGATCCGGCCGACATCGTCCGCTACGTTGCGGAATGGTCCTATCCGATCCTCGTGGAGGACGCCGTCGCCACGGCCGAGCAGCATGCGGCCGAGCTTTCGCGGGATGCCGCGGCCATGTTCGGCGCATGGCGGGAGAAACGGCAAATTCCCTTGGTCGACGCGCCTTCTCGGACGAGCGGGGTTACGACCTCCTGGCATGAGGAGATCGGCACGCCGGGCGCGACCCTCGGCGACATCGCCCGTTTCACCGATCTCGTCATAATGCGCGGGCTGGGCGAAGAAGGCCCGGTCGAAGGCGACGCGATGCTGGAGGCGGTCCTCTTCGATGCCGGCCGTCCCGTCATGCTCGTTCCCCGTGAGACGCCGGCGCCGCTGTTCGACGCCGCGCTGATCGGCTGGGGCGGCGGCCGGGAGGAGTCCCATGCGATCCTCGCCGCCCTCCCGATCCTGTCGCGCATGCGACGCGTCGAGATCTGCACGGTCGGCGACCGCAACGGCACCGGCCTCGACGCGCTGGTCTCCTATCTGGCCTGGAACGGAATCGCGGCAACCGCGGCCACGCTCAAGCCGGGCCCGAAAGGGGTCAGCGACGCTCTGCTCGACGAGGCGGAGCGCATTGGCGCCACTCTGCTGGTCGTGGGCGGCTATCACCATAGCCGGACCCGCGAAGCCGTCTTCGGCGGCACCACCCGGCGCATCGTCGCCAACGTAAAGATACCGGTGTTGCTGGCGCACTAGCTACGCTTCGGGCGGAAGCCAGCCTTCCCGATCAATCAGGGCGCCGATGGCCTCGATGACTTCCGCGGCCGAGGCTCCCCGCGCTCGGAGGCTGTCGCGCAGCCCGGCAATACGCTCGGTGCGCTCGGCCCAGGTCGCGGGAAAGAGAGTTTCGAGATACGTGCGCAAACGCCTGGCCAGTGTCGGGCTACGGCCGCCCGTCGAGACCGAGACCGCAAGGTCGCCGCGGCGGACGATCGCCGGCAGGTGGAAATCGCAGAGCGGCGGCAAATCCTCGACGTTCACAAGGACCCGATGATCCCGGGCGACGGCCGCCAGGCGTGCCGCCTCGGCCGTGGGTAGACCGGCGACGAACAGCACGCGCAACGCCGCGACCTCCGCCTCGTCCGGCAAGCGCGCGATCAGCCGGGTTCCCGCCAGTCCGGCGGTCTCGGCGTCGGGGTGGGGCGCATAGACGGCAAGGCCGGGAACGCGTTCGTCATCCAGAAACCGGAGACGCTTGACCAGCGGAGCGCCCGCGCCGACGAGGCCAGCCGACAAGAGGGCAAGGTCTAGGCTCAGCGGTGTTGTCATCCCGGTCCCTATGCGAAGTCGCGCCTGTCTCGTGATTATAATGATCATGGCACCCATGATCATTCAGCAACCCGCGCCGGGACATTGAGCGGATTTGGGGCGACGAACGGTCGCGGACCGCAGTAAAATCCCGCAAAATCAAGGCCCGCCGAGCCGAACCGCCCAGTGTCGGCGCGCGGTAGCCCTTCCGCAAGGAAAACTCAGGCTTCCACCTGTATTTCACAGAGCGGTTGAACAGTTGCCTTGCAATCATATCCTATGTCAATGTGCAATGCATCAAAAGCACGATCACTGAGTGTTGTTTTAGGCCAAACATGAGTTTCACTCTACCAAACATCGCGCCGGGATCGGTGTGGTTGGTCGGGGCAGGACCGGGCGATCCGGGGCTGCTGACGCTCCTGGCGGCGCAAGCGCTGTCGGAGGCCGACATCGTGCTTTACGACGCGCTGGTCAACACCGACGTCCTCGCCGCCATGGGCGCACATGGGCGCGCGATCTTCGTGGGGCGCCGCAAAGGGCGTGTTGCCGCGACGGTGGGGCAAACCGTGGAGCTGATGCTGCGGCATGCCCGCGCCGGCCATCGCGTCGTCCGCCTTAAGGGCGGCGATCCCTTCATCTTCGGCCGTGGCGGCGAGGAAATCGCGGCCCTGGTCGAGGCAGGCATTCCGTTCCGCGTCGTGCCGGGCATCACGGCAGGTGTCGGCGGCCTTGCCTATGCGGGGATCATCGCCACGCGGCGCGGCGTCAACGAGGCCATTACGTTCGTGACCGGCCATGGCGCGGAAGGCGGGCTGCCGCGCGAGGTCGATTGGTCCCACCTGGCCGCGGGCGATCAGGCGCTGGTCGTCTATATGGGCCTGGGGCTCCTCGATGAAATCGCCGAGATTTTGCTCTCCCACGGCCGCGATCACCGTACGCCGGTCGCGATCGTCTCGAGCGCGAGTACCTCGGCGCAGCAAACGCTCCTCACCAGCCTCGGCGAATGCGTTCTTGCCGCGCGGCGGGAGCGGATGGAAGCGCCTGCGCTGGTCGTAATCGGGCGCATCGCCGACCCGGCGAACATCCACCAATGGTTTGATCCGGCCACCGTCGGCGCTGCCCGCGTCGGCGAGGCGTCGATCGAAGCGGCGCGAGGCTGATATGGATATCGCGTCGGAAATCCTCGTCGACAATGCGGAGATCCGGGCCGCCGATCTGATGGCCCGCTACGGTCATCTGGACGGGCTGGAGCTGCTGCGCGCGCTGCTGATCGATGAGCTGCCGGGCCAGATCGCGCTGGTATCCTCCTTCGGCGCGGAATCGGGCCTGCTCCTGGCCATGGCCGCGGAAATCGATCCGGCCGTGCCGGTCGTGTTTCTCGATACCGGAAAGCTCTTCCCCGAGACGCTTCGCTACCGCGACAAGCTGATCGAGCATCTGGGCCTGACGAACGTGCAGACCTTCCGGCCCGACGCGGATGTCGAGGCTGAGCGCGACCCCGACGGCGCGCTATGGCGCGACGATCCCGATTCCTGCTGCGCGCTGCGCAAGGTCGAGCCGCTCGATCGAGCGCTCGCCGGCTTTGCCGGCTGGATCACCGGCCGCAAGCGTTTCCAGAGCAAGGTGCGCTCGGATCTGCCGGTCATCGAAGCGGGCGAGGGCGAGGGCAAGATCAAGATCAACCCGCTGGCCAACTGGACGGCGCGGCGGATCGCGGACGAGTTCAAGCGCCGCAATCTGCCCTCGCATCCCATGGTGGCGGACGGCTTCCTGTCGATCGGCTGTATGCCCTGCACGGAACGGGCGATGCCCGCGGGCGATGCCCGTTCGGGCCGCTGGGCGGGGCTCGCCAAGACAGAGTGCGGCATCCATTTGCCGCGCCGGGCGGCCAAGCGCCCGTCACGCGCCGCCAAGCATCTGAGGGACCTGGAGAGCCAGAGCATCTACATCCTGCGCGAGGCCTTTGCGCGCGTGGACCGGCTGGCCATGCTGTGGTCGGTCGGCAAGGACAGCAACGTCCTGATCTGGCTTGCCCGCAAGGCCTTCTACGGCCGCGTGCCGTTCCCGGTGGTCCAGCTCGACACGGGCATGGAGCTGCCGGAAGTCTATGCCTTCCGCGATCGGTACAAGACCGAATGGGGGCTCGATCTTCGCGTTGAGGCTTGCCCGCCGATCGAGGCGGTGGATCCGAGCCTGCCGCCGGCCGCTCGCGAGGCGGCGCGGAAGAGCGCCGCGCTGATGAATCTGGTCCGCCGTGAAAGGCTGAATGGGGCGATCGTCGGCATCCGCCGCGATGAGCAATCGACCCGGGCCAAGGAACGGGTCTTCAGCCCGCGCTCCGATCGCGGCGATTGGGACATCCATCACCAGCCGGCCGAGTTTTGGGACCATTACAAGGTTCGGCCGGTCCAGGGCGGCCATGTGCGGATCCACCCGCTGCTCGATTGGACCGAGCTCGATATCTGGCGCTACACCAAATCGGAAGGCATTCCGGTCGTCCCCGCCTATCTGGCGCGCGACGGGCAGCGCTACCGGTCCCTGGGCGAGCAGAACATCACCCTCCCGATGACGAGCAACGCGGCGTCCATCGACGAGATCATCGCCGAGCTGGAAACGACGCGCGCTCCCGAGCGAGCCGGCCGTACGATGGATCACGAGTCCGAAGACGCGTTCGAACGGCTGCGCAGCGCCGGCTATATGTAATGAGCGCCGAAGACCTCCCCGAGCCGCTCCGCATCGTGGTCGTAGGCCAAGCGGACCACGGTAAATCCACGCTGATCGGACGGTTGCTGAACGATGCCGGCGCCCTGCCGGACGAAAGCGCGGCCAAGCTCGCCGAGCTCAGCCGGAAGCGCGGCTTCGAATCCGGCTGGTCCTTCGTCACCGACGCGCTTCAGGCCGAGCGCGATCGCGGCATCACGATCGATATGGGCGGCGCGGTGTTTCGCACCGAGCGGCGAAGCTTCGTCATCATCGATGCTCCGGGGCATCAGGAATTCCTGCGCAACATGGTCACGGGCGCCGCGTCGGCCGATCTCGCGGTCGCCGTCGTCGATGCCTCGCAAGGGGCGCTCGATCCGTTCCGCCGTCACCTTCACCTCCTCGCCCTTCTGGGCGTTCGGCGGCTTATCGTGACCGTCAATAAGATGGATAAGGCCGGCTACGATTCAGACCAATTCGGCGCGATCGCGCAGCAGATCAGGGACTATCTCCGTCAGATCGATCTGGCCGCGACCGCGATCATCCCGATCGCCGCCCGCAATGGTGAGATGGTGGCGGAGCGATCTCCGAATCTCACCTGGTACCATGGGCCGACGCTTCTCGAAGCGCTCGATCGGTTCGAGACGGAAGCGATCGCGCCCGACCTTCTGCCCCTCCGCTTCTCGGTCCAGGACGTCTATAAATTCGACGAGCGCCGCATTTTGGCGGGCCGTGTCGAGAGCGGCGTCCTTCGAGTCGGCGACACGCTCGCCTTCGCGCCCGGCGGAGCGACGGCGAAGGTGGCCTCCATCGAGGATTGGAACCAGCCGCTGCGCCGCGTGGCTGCCGCGGCCGGCGACGCGGTCGGCATCACGCTCGACGAGCGGATCTTCGTCGAACGCGGCAACATCGCAGCGCCCGCCAACGAGCCGATCAGGCTGGCCGGCAGGCTCAAGGTCCGGATGTTCTGGCTAGGCGCCGAGACGCTCGAGATCGCCCGGCCGCTGACCGCCCGCTTCGCCTCCGGCGAATATCCGGTCGTCTTGCGCGCCATCGAAGGCGTGATCGATCTCGGAACGCTCGAGCGGCACAGCGCCGACCGGATCGGAACGAACGAGATCGGCGAAGTGATCCTGGAAGCACCCGACCCGATTCCGGTCGATCGTCATGCCGCCCTGCCGCGCACCGGTCGCGCGGTGCTGACCGATGGCGGCGAGGCGCTCGGCGGAGCAGTGGTGCTCGATTTCGCCGAAGTCGCGCCGCCGCACAAGCTGGTGCCGGCGGAGCACGGCGTTTCACGCGACGAGCGCGAGCGCCGCAATCGCCATCGCGGCGGCGTGCTCTGGCTCACGGGCTTGCCGGGATCGGGCAAGTCGACGCTTGCGCTTGCGCTCGAGCGCGCGCTGTTCGAGGGCGGAATGAACGCCTTCGTGCTCGACGGCGATTCGATGCGTCGCGGCCTTTCGCAGGATCTGGGCTTCGATCCGCTCGATCGCGCCGAAAATGTTCGCAGAGTCGCCGAGGCCGCGCGGCTTCTCGCCGAATCCGGTCACATCGCCATAGCCGCGCTGATCTCGCCCATGGCGACCGACCGCGCACGGGCAAGAGCGATCGTCGGCGCGGGTTTCGCGGAAATTTACGTGAAGGCGGATATCGCGCTGTGCGAAGCGCGCGACCCGAAAGGCTTCTATGCCCGCGCGCGGCACGGCGAAATCAAGGGTTACACCGGCGTCGACGCACCTTACGAAGAGCCCGACGCTCCGGACCTCGTCATCGACACCGGCCAGCTCGATATCACCGAGGCTGTCGATCGGCTGATCGGATTCGTCGAGACCCGCTTCCATGATCCGCGCATCGACGCCAAGGCGGCCGAACCGGATTGGAGCGTGTGACGGTCAGCATGCCGAAATCTTTGCGACAGGTTGCCGAATGGCGATGACTGCCGTCGCCGAGCCGCGCTCGGTCCGTCGTTGGAACGTGCTGCCCGGGTTCGGGCTGTCGCTCGGATTCACGATCTTCTATCTGGGGCTGATCGTTTTGATTCCCCTCGCCGCCTTGTTCCTGAAGGCGGCGGAGCTTGATCCCGCTTCGATCTGGAAGATCCTGATCAGCCCGCGCACGCTCGCCGCGTTCCGCATGACCTTCGGCGCCTCCGCGATCGCCGCGCTGATCAACTCGGCCTTCGGCCTGCTGATCGCCTGGCTTCTGGTGCGGTACCGCTTTTGGGGTCGGGGGATCGTCGATGCCATGGTCGATCTTCCCTTCGCTCTGCCGACAGCGGTGGCGGGCGTGGCTCTCACCGCGCTCACCGCGCGCAACGGATGGATCGGGTCGCTCTTCGCGCCCTTCGGAATCGATATCGCCTTCGCGCCGCCGGGAATCGCGATTGCGCTCATCTTCGTCGGCTTGCCCTTCGTGGTGCGGACGGTCCAGCCGGTGCTGCAGGATTTGGAGCCCGAGCTCGAGGAGGCCGCCGCGACGTTGGGCGCCGATCGTTGGCAGACTTTCCGCAAGGTCACTTTGCCTTCGCTGTCGCCAGCCTTGCTGACAGGCTTCGCGCTCGCCTTCGCCAGGGCCATCGGCGAGTACGGGTCGGTCATCTTCATCGCCGGCAACCGGCCGGGAGAGACGGAGATCGTGCCGTTGCTGATCGTGATCAAGCTCGAGGAATATGATTATCGTGGTGCGGCGGTGATTGCGGTCGCATCGCTACTCGCTGCGTTCCTTCTGCTGATCATCATCAATCTGCTGCAGCGGCGGCTGGGAGCGCACCGTGGCTGAGCCGCGCCCCGATCGTCCGGCTCTCATCGATCCACGCTGGGCGCGGTGGGCGATCTTTCTATTCGGGATGGCTTTCCTGGTGCTGTTCGTCGCGCTGCCGGTGCTGACCATCGTCGTCGAAGCGCTGCGCAAGGGCTGGGACAGCTATTTCGGCGCCCTCGCCGAGCCCGACACGGTTGCAGCCATTCGTATGACGCTCACCGTCGCCGCCATCTCGGTGCCGCTCAACACCATATTCGGCGTAGCGGCCGCATGGTGCCTCGCCAAGTTCGACTTCCGCGGCAAGACGATCCTGATGACGTTGATCGACGTGCCGTTTTCGGTTTCGCCCGTGATCTCGGGCATGGTTTTCGTTCTGCTGTTCGGGCTGCAGGGTTGGTTCGGCCCCTGGCTGCGCGCGCACGACATGAAGATTATCTTCGCCGTGCCAGGTCTGGTGCTGGCCACGATGTTCGTGACGCTCCCCTTCGTGGCCCGCGAGCTCATCCCGCTGATGCAGGAACAGGGCGCGGAGGAAGAGGAGGCCGCGCGCATGCTGGGCGCGAGCGGCTGGCGGACCTTCTGGAGCATCACGCTGCCCAACATCAAATGGGGCCTGCTTTACGGCGTGCTGCTCTGCAACGCGCGGGCAATGGGAGAATACGGCGCCGTATCAGTCGTTTCCGGACATATCCGGGGCCTCACCAATACGCTGCCCCTGCAAGTGGATATCCTCTATAATGAATACAACATGGTGGCCGCTTTCGCGGTGGCGTCGCTTTTGGCCGGGCTGGCGATCGTGACGCTGGTTGCGAAATCGATGCTGGAATGGCGCTATGCCGACCAGCTCGCCCTGACGCGGCGCTAGGGAGGCTTCGCCCGTGACGATCGAGGTGAGCAACGTCTCCAAATCCTTCGGCGCCTATCATGCGCTGAACGGCGTCAGTCTGAATGTCGGCGACGGCGAGCTGACGGCGCTGCTGGGCCCGTCGGGATCCGGCAAGACGACGCTGCTGCGCATCATCGCCGGCCTCGAGCGGCCGGACGGCGGCGAGGTACTGATCCGCGGCGAGAATTTGACCAAGCAACCGCTCCGCGACCGGCGCGTCGGCTTCGTTTTCCAGCACTATTCGTTGTTCCGGCACATGACCGTGTTCGAGAACGTGGCGTTCGGGCTGCGCGTCCGGCCGCGCAAGGAGCGGCCATCGGAGCGCGAGATCGCCCGCCGGGTCGATGACCTGCTAAGCCTCGTGCAACTCGACCGGCTGGCCGATCGCTATCCGGCCCAGCTTTCCGGCGGCCAACGTCAGCGCGTGGCGCTCGCCAGGGCGCTCGCGATCGAACCCAAGGTGCTGCTGCTCGACGAGCCCTTCGGCGCGCTCGACGCGCGTGTGCGCAAGGAGCTCAGACGCTGGATGCGCAAGCTCCATCATGAAATCAACGTCACGAGCGTTTTCGTGACTCACGACCAGGAGGAGGCGCTGGAGCTGGCCGACCGCATCGCGATCATGAATTCCGGCCGCATCGAGCAGGTCGCATCCCCGGCCGAAGCCTATGATCGGCCGGCCACGCCTTTCGTGTCGGAATTCCTCGGCTTCGCCAACCGGCTGCCCTGCCGCGTGGAGCGCGGTTTTGCGCGCTTCGGTGACATGCTCGTTCCGGCGGAGCTCGAAGGCTATGCAGGCGATGCGATCGCGTATGTGCGGCCGCACGAGATCGGACTCGCAAGGCTGAACGGCCGCGCCGATATCGGCCGCGCGACGATCGATTCCATCGTTGCGCTCGGACCCGACGCCCGCGTCGATCTCGCCTATGACGGCCAACGCATCGAGGTGCTGATCGATCGCGAGCGCTTGGCCGAGCTCGGGCTCAATGTCGGCGAGCCCTGCGCCATCAGCATTCTCCGCGCGCACGTGTTCAAGGCCGCGTGAACGCCCAACTCCTCCCGCCGACCTTCGCCGACATCGAGCGCGCCGCCGAGTGCCTCGCAGGCGTCGCCCACCGCACGCCCGTCATCCGGTCCGACGCGCTCGATGAGCGCACGGGCGGACGCATCCTGCTCAAGGCGGAGAATCTGCAGCGGACGGGATCGTTCAAGATACGCGGCGCCTATAAGCGCCTCTCGGAGCTAAAGGACGCGGGCAGGACGCACGTCGTCGCCTTCTCGTCCGGCAACCACGCGCAAGGCGTGGCTCTGGCGGCGCGCCTTCTTGGGATGCGAGCCGTCATCGTGATGCCCAGCGACGCGCCGCGTCTCAAGATCGACAATACGCGGAGCCTTGGGGCCGAGATCGTTCTCTACGATCGCCGGACGGAAAGTCGCGAGGCGATTGCGGCCAGAATCGCCGCAGAGCAACAGGCGGTGGTCGTTCCGTCGTTCGACGATCCGGGCATCATCGCAGGTCAGGGAACCGTCGGCTTGGAACTGGCCGATCAGTCCCGCGCGATCGGCGCGGATCTCGACGCCGTTATCGTCCCGACGAGCGGCGGCGGTCTGGCCGCCGGAATCGCGCTGGCACTCGAAACGACAAGCCCGCGGACGAAAGTGCATACGGCCGAGCCCGCCGGCTTCGACGATCACGCGCGGTCGCTGGCGGCGGGCGAGATTCTCTCCAACGCCTCGGGCAGTGAGTCCATCTGCGACGCGTTGCTGGCGCCGAGCCCTGGCCGCATCACATTCGCGATCAACCGGCGACTGCTGGGCGAAGGGTTGGTCGCCGGGGACGACGAAGTGCGGACAGCGATGGCGTTCGCCTTCCGCGAATTGAAGCTGGTCGTCGAGCCCGGCGGCGCCGTGGCGCTGGCGGCGCTGCTCGGCGGCCGGATGGATGCGAAGGGCCGGACGATCGCAGTTGTCTTATCGGGCGGGAACGTGGACCGCGAGGCCTTCGCCGACTGCTTGAGCCGCGTCAGCTAGAGCGCGATGGATTGGACTGGAAGGGTCCCCGCAGCCGTCACCGCGAGCGGAGGGAAGCACGCAACGGGATCATGGATTGCTTCGTCGCGATGCCCTACCCCGCCAGCGTCCGGCGCAGCAGTTCTACGTCATCGGCGAAGCTGCGATCGGTCGCGATCAGCTCCTCCACCTTCTTAACGGCGTGCATGACGGTCGTGTGGTCCCTGCCGCCAAATTTGCGGCCGATCTCGGGCAAGCTGCGCTGCGTCAACTGCTTGGCCAGGAACATCGCGATCTGGCGCGGGCGAGCGACCGCGCGCGCGCGACGCTCGGAGTACATGTCGGCGACGCGCATATTGAAATGCTCCGCCACCTTGCGTTGGATCTCATCGATCGTGACCCGCCGGTCGGCCGCGCGCAGCAGATCGCGCAGCAGCTCCTGCGAAGTTTCGATCGTGACGGGTCGGCCGACCAGCTCGGCATGTGCGATGATGCGGTTCAAGGCGCCCTCGAGCTCGCGCACATTCGACGTGATCTTATGGGCCAGAAACTCCATCACCTTGAGCGGGACCTTCACGGTGCGCAGCGTGTCGCACTTCGCCTGCAGGATGCCGAGCCTCAGCTCGTAGGTCGTGGGATGGATGTCGGCGACGAGGCCCCAGCCCAAGCGCGAGCGCAGCCTCTCCTCCATGCCTTCGAGATCGGAGGGACTCTTGTCGGCGGAAATCACCACCAAGCGGTTCTGGTCGACCAGCGCATTGAAGGTGTGAAAGAATTCCTCCTGGGTCGTGTCCTTGTTGCCGCAGATGAACTGGATGTCGTCGATCATCAGCACGTCGACGGAGCGGAACTGCTCCTTGAAGGCCATCGTGTCCTTGTACCGCAACGCCCGGATGAACTGGTACATGAACTGCTCAGCCGACAGGTAAAGCACCTTCCGCTTGGCCTTGCGCTTGCGGATCTGCCAGGCGATCGCATGCATCAGATGCGTCTTGCCGAGACCAACCCCGCCATAGAGGAAGAGCGGGTTGAAAGGCACGCTTTCGCTTTCCGCGATCCGCCGCGCCGCGGCATGGGCGAACTCGTTGGGCTTCCCGACGACGAAATTCTCGAAGGTGAAACGGGGATCGAGGGCCGAGAGCTCGGTCTCGGCTGGCAAAGGCGCGGGCTCCGCGGCAGACGCCTCGGCAGCGGCCCTGCGCGCCGGCGGCGGAGGCGGAGCGGCCTCAGCAGGGGCCTGCGGCTCGAGCTGCCGTCCGTTGCCCGCCCGAGCAAGCACTTCCACGCCGGGCGCGATGACCAGATCGACATCGGAGATGTCCGGGTTCTCGCCCGTCCAGAGGGCGGTGATCCGGTCGAGATAATGCTTGGCAATCCAGTCGCGGATGAACCTGGCCGGCGCCGCCAGCGATACCTGTCCGCCTTCGCATCCTGCAATCGTCAAGGGCTGGAGCCAGCTGCGAAAGGCGGCCTCGCCGACTTCGGCGCGGAGCGTGGTCAGAACGCGGCGCCATTCCTGCTCGATCCCCCCCGACATCGCGACCGCACCCTTCCCAGTTTCTTGTTGCCAGTAGATATGCTGCGACATCCCGCCAAACTCCGTTGTCACTGCATCTGCATGGGCCGTTTCAATTGGTGAAGCGCTACCCGAGCAGGCGGCTCTCGGAGAGGTAATCACATGGAGCCGAGGGGGTCGCGAGCTGCGGTGGGAGGCACTCTATCCACCTCTCAAAAAGACGGCAAGAAGATTGAAGGGAGAGCGCGAGAAAATCTTTGCCGCTTAAAATATTGACCAAATAAAAAAGGCGCCAACTGGGCGCCTTAGTGCGGCCCTGTCTTGCCGCAGGCAAAAATCATCCTGGTGGCGGCGCGCGAAGACACGCGCGCCAGCCTTGATGTCAAGCCATCGACTTTATGCGTGCCGAGAGCCGGGACAGCTTGCGGGCAACCGTGTTGGCGTGGAGCACGCCGCGGGTGGCGCCCCGCTGCATCTCCGGCTGAGCCAGCTTGAACTCCGACTGGGCGGATTCCTTGTTGCCGGATTCGATCGCGGTCTCGACCCGCTTCAGGAAGGTGCGGATGCGGCTGATACGGCTGTGATTGACTTCAGCGCGCCGCGCGTTTGTGCGGATACGCTTTTTTGCGGATTGATGGTGCGCCATTACCTTGTCTCGATTTTCCTTCGCGTCCGTATGCTGCCGGGTCGCGGAAGGGCGGGACAATAGCCGCCCCAGGGTGCCGCAGTCAAGCATCCGCTTGGGCTGGGTTTAACGGTTCCTGAAAGCGGGCGGGCGCTTCTCGATGAAGGCCGTCATGCCCTCCTTGCGGTCCTCGAGCGCAAACGTGGCCTGAAAGGCGCGACGCTCGAACAGAACACCCTCGGCGAGCGTGGTCTCATAGGCCCGATTGACCGATTCCTTGGCCATCATCACCGCCGGCCGCGAGAGCGCCGCGATCTTGGCGGCCGTCTTGATCGCTTCGCCGACGAGGTCGGCCGCCGGGACGATCCGGCTGACGAGCCCGGTCCTCTCGGCCTCGGCGACATCCATCATGCGGCCGGTCAAACACATCTCCATCGCCTTCGATTTGCCGACGACGCGTGTGAGGCGCTGAGTGCCGCCAGAGCCCGGGATGGTGCCGATGGTGATCTCTGGCTGGCCGAACTTGGCGTTGTCGGCAGCCAGGATGAAGTCGCACATCATCGCCAGCTCGCAGCCGCCGCCGAGCGCGAAGCCGGCGACAGCGGCGACGACCGGCTTCTTACAAAACGTCACCTTCTGCCAGCGCTTCGTGATGAAGTCGTCGAGATAGACATCGATATAGGAGAGTCCTGCCATCTCCTTGATATCGGCGCCGGCCGCAAATGCTTTCTCACTGCCGGTGAGCACGATCGCGCCGATCGCGTCATCCTCCTCGAACACCTCGAGCGCCTGGCCGAGCTCGGTCATCAGCGCGTCGCAGAGCGCGTTCAACGCCTTCGGCCGGTTCAAACGAATGAGGCCGACGGCCCCGTGGGTTTCGACGAGGATGTTCTCATAGCTCATGTCGGACGGCTCCGTTGGAGTGCGGCCTGTGGGTCGTACATCAGCGCTGGCGGCGCGGGCAATAGAAGGTCGACCGTCCCGCCTGGACCATCCGACGCACGCCGCCGGTCTTGGCGATGTCGCAATCGCAACCGGCGCAGCCTTTGCCCTCGCGATCGTAGACGGCGAAATGGTGCTGGAAATATCCGAGCTCTCCGTCATGGTGGACGAAGTCCTTGAGCGTCGAGCCGCCGGCCGCGATCGCGTCCTTGAGCACGTCGCGAATCGCCTGCACGAGACGCTCGGCGCGAGGCCCCTGCACATTGGTCGCCATACGCAGCGGACTGATGCCGGAGCGAAAGAGCGCTTCGCATGCATAGATATTGCCGACACCGGCGACGACGCGCTGATCGAGCAAGGCCGATTTGATCGGCGTGCGTTTGCCGGCGAGCGCGCGTGCCAGAGTCGGACCGTCGAATTCGTTGCCGAGCGGCTCTGGCCCGAGCTCGCGGAACATCGGATGGGTCCGCAGCTCGTCTTCGGCGACCAGCGCCACCAAGCCGAAACGGCGGGCGTCGTTGAGCACGTAGTCGGTGCCATCCGCCGTCGAGAGCACCAGATGGTCGTGACGCTGCAACGGCAGCGCCGCGCGGTGTCGAATCATGAAGCGGCCCGACATGCCGAGATGGATCACCAGAATGTTGCCGTCGTCCAGAGCGACCAGGAGGTACTTCGCCCGACGGCCGATATGCGCCACGCGCCGCCCTGTGAGGCGTTCCACGAGCTTGGGCGGAAAGGGAACGCGGAGATCGGCGCGGGTCTGACGGACGGCGGCGATCCGCTGTCCGGTGAGCGTGGCGGACAGGCCGCGCGCGATCGTCTCGACTTCGGGAAGCTCGGGCATCGGTCTTCATAGGCCGATGCCCGAGCGACGGGCAAGAAAGGTCGAGACGACCGGCTCGGAGATGTCTATCGTCCGCTCGGAAATCGAATCATCCGAAGAGGGATACGTTCAAATGACCCAACCCGTTGTTGCGCAGAAAGCGCCCTATCCGATCGCCGTCGAGGCCGGCAAGACCTACTGGTGGTGCGCCTGCGGGCAGAGCAAGACGCAGCCCTTCTGTGACGGCTCGCACAAAGGCAGCGGCTTCGCGCCGGCCCAATTCAAGGCCGAGGATTCCAAGACGCTCTATTTCTGCGGCTGCAAATCGTCGGCCAAGGCTCCGTTCTGCGACGGCACCCACGCGAAGCTTTAGGTCACCACGAGCCGGGCCGCATGTGGGCCGCTCCGGCTCACACGGTCGGCTTAGGTCATCGGCTAGAGCTCGACCCACATCCTCGTCAAATTGGCGTGGGCCTTGGTGATAAGGTCGAACGCCTCGTTTTTGCCCTCGCGGGCGAAGATGTCGCGACGGGCGAGGTCGAGATCGTAAAGGATCGCGCGCCGCGCCGGATCGCGTACATCGCTCTGCACCCAGCCGACGCAGGCCAACCGGACTCCGCTCGTTACCGGCGTGACTCGATGGAGTGAATCGGACGGGTAGGCGACGAGCATTCCCGGTTCCAGCTTATAGGCCCGCTCTCCGCCGCCGCCGCCGATCACAAGCTCCCCGCCTTCGTATGTCGCGGGGTCGGAGAGGAAAAGCGTAAAGGACACATCGGTGCGGATCTGATCCAGCGGGCGATCGCCCGGCCCCATGACAGGGTCGTCGACATGCGCGCCATAGCTCATCCCGGCATCGTGCCGATTGAACAGAAACGGCCGGAGCTTGCGAGGGCGGACGGCCATCTGGAATACCGGATCGCGCAGCACAGCCGGGCGGACGATATCGACGAGCCGGTCATAGCCCGCCATACCGGGGGTGAGCTGCAAATTGTGCTTGACCAGCTTGGCGTTCCAGCCGGCCGTGGCGGCGCCATCGGCGAATACCGCCGTGTCGAGCACCTCACGTAGCGCCGCGACCTGTTCCGGCTTCAGAATTTTGATCATGCAGACGATCATCGTAGTCCTCTGATGTCCTTCGATCCGGCTTGCGTCAGAATATCAGCAGAACCGAAGCGCCGCGCAAATCCGAGCGCCGGGCTGCAGATTGTTCGATTATCCGGGATCTTGTAGCCTTTCCGCGAGCCCATGCTGGTCGATCTCCTGATCATCCTCCTATTGTTCGTCGCGAACGGCTTCTTCGCGATGGCCGAAATGGCTATCGTCGCCGCCCGCCGGGTGAGGCTCGAGGCGCGCGCCGAGGCCGGAAGCAGGGGGGCCGAGACCGCGCTCCGGCTGGCGCAAAACCCCGGCCGGTTTCTCTCGACCGTGCAAACCGGCGTGACTTTGGTCGGCGTGCTGATGGGCGCGCTCTCCACGACCGCGGTGTCGGCGCCGCTCACCATATACCTGGAACGCGCTTTCGCCCTGTCGCCGGTGGTGGCGGGCGGCGTCGCCTTCGCCATCGGCATCGCGCTGACGACCTTCGGCACTCTCATCATCGGCGAGCTCGTCCCCAAGCACATCGCGCTCAGCCGATCCGATGCGATCGCGGTCCGCGTCGCGCGGCCGCTCTCGCTCATCTCGAAGGTCGCGCTTCCGATCGTCGTTCTGCTCGATGCGACCAGCCGCGCGGTGCTCTGGCTGCTGCGCATCAAGCGCACCAAGGAAGACAGGGTGAGCGAGGAAGAGGTCCGCACGCTGATCGCCGAAGGCATGGAGCACGGCGTCTTCCATCCCTCCGAAGGCGAAATGGTGAGCCGCGTGTTGCGTTTCGCCGATCGGTCGGTTCGGTCGATCATGACACCCCGTGCGGAGGTCGTCTGGCTGGATCTCGACGCCGATCGCGACGAGACCGTGCGGATCGCGACCCATGGCGGCCACACGCGCCTGCCGGTCGCGCGCGGCAGCATCGAGGAGGTGGTCGGCGTGGTCCATATCCGCGATCTGCTGGCCCGCGCGTTCGAGGGCGGACCGATCTTGCTGGCCGAACTCTCGACGCCGATCCCTGCGATCTACGAGTCGGTCACGGTCCTGCAGGGGCTGGAGATCATGCGCAAGGCGGGAGTCCGGATCGCCCTCGTCGTCGATGAATATGGCAGCATCGAAGGGATCGTCACCCTTACCGACATATTCGAGGCGGTGGTCGGCGACATGCCCGAGGCGGCACGCGACGAGGCCGAGATCGTCGAGCGGCCGGACGGAAGCTTCCTGATCGACGGTCTGGCGGCGATAGAGGACGTAAAGCTGAAGCTCGGCCTCCAAGCGCTCCCGGGCGAGGAGAACGCGACCACCATGGGCGGCTTCGTGCTGGAGCGGCTGGGCCGCGTGCCCAAGACGGGCGACGAGATCCGATATGGCGGCTACGTCTTCGAGGTCGTCGATATGGACGGCAGGCGTGTCGACAAACTGCTGATCACGAACGACCGTCCGGGTCGCGACGCCGATCAGGGCGTCGCCTGACCCGCCCCTGCAGCAACGCCCAGCCATTTCTTCACGATGGCCTTTTCCGCGGGCCCCATCGCCGCGAAGCGCGCAATCGCTTCCTGCCACAGCGCCTTGAGGTCGAGCGATTTGAGCTTCGCCTTCTGCTCCGGCGACAGCGAAGCCCATTCGGCCTTGAGCTGGGCTTTGGTCGAGGGCGACAGGCCCTGGATCGCGGCTTCGAGCTCGCCGGGCGACATGGCCATCAGCTCGTCCAGGCTCTTGGTCTGGAGCTCCTGGCGAATGCGGTCCTGGACTTCGGGCGGCAGCTTCTGGATGGCGGCGTGAAGCTGACCGGGCGGCGTCGCGAGAAGCTGGTCGATGGGATCAGCAGCAAGGGGAAACGCAGCGAAAAGCGCCACCCCCATGAGAATGCCGAGGACGACGCGGTTTCTCATTTCGGCCCCCTCACATGCCTTGCCCGCCATACTCCTCAATGAAGCGGGCGAAATCGCGCGCTATGATACCGATCGCGAGTTCTTCGTCTATGTCCCATCCCCGGAGCACGAGCAGGTAGCAAAAGCTGCTCAGATTCTCGATCAGCAGCAGCGCCGCGGTTTCGGCGCGCCGACCCTCGGGCTGGCCTGAGGCCGCCAGGCGAAAAGCCGGAATTCCGATCGCCAGCCGGCCGATATATTCGTGCGCGAGGCACTTCAGTATCGGGAAGAATTCCGGCTCCGCGCCCGAAACTTCCAGCAGCAGCACCATGAAAGGGCTGGTCTCGCGATACATGCGGAGATGGTGTCGGATCCAATTCTCGATTTCGGAAATCGTCGGTGCGCTGGTTCGGCCGAGCTCCTCGTAAAGGTCGAGAAACGTCGGCTTGAACTGCTCGATCAGCCCTTTGGCGACATCGAACACGCTGCTGAAATGGCGATAGAAGGTGGCCCGGCCGATATCGGCGCGGCGCAATATATCGTCGACCGTGGTCGCGGGATACGAATTCTCGATAAAGGCTCGCTCCGCCGCGTCCAAGATTTTCTGTCGGCTTGCGAGGCTTTGCTCTTCCTGCAGCGCGCTGCGGCCGCGCGGCCGCGTTCGGGTCGCAATCTTGCGACCTGTCCGCAACTCCCCCCTGTCCAATCCCAACGATCGTTGGGTGCCCCCGACCGCCATAAAACGCATGATACGGGATCGGGATTATTGGGCAAGACTTTCAAAGAACGAGCGTAAACGCCCCTTCTGTGGCGCATTTCATTGGCGCAAGCAGTAATTGTGCTCGCCATTGTTTACGCATACAGCAAAACGGCGCGCCCGAAGGAGCGCCGCTGCAGTGAAGGATGCGCGCGCTTTTACGAGGTCGGGCCGCCGCCATAGACGATCTCGACCCGACGGTTCTGCGGCTCGCGAACCCCATCGGCCGTCGGCACCAGAGGATCGCGCTTGCCCTTGGCCACTAGCGAGATCTCGTCGGACGAGATGCCCTTGGCCTCGAGCTCCGATGCAACCGCTTCCGCCCGACGCCGGGAGAGGCGCATATTGTAGGCGTCCGATCCCACCGTGTCGGTATGGCCGGTGACCGTGATCTGCGTCACATGCGCGGGCCCAGCATTGGCCGCTGCCTGGTCGACGATGTTGCGGCCTTCCATGGTCAGCGCCGACTTGTTGAAGTCGAAGAACACCTGATAGCTCTTCGCCGCCTGCTGTACCGGCGCCGGTGCAGGCGGAGCCGAAGACGCAGGCTCGGCCGGCGCGGCCCCCTCCTCATGCTGCGAGCCGCCGAAGCGATAACGCATCGTGAAGCCGAACATACGGGGCGCGTTGTAGACGAGCGACGTGAAGCCGAGCTGCCCATAGATCGGGAAGCCGCCGACGACATGCGTCGTGTCGAGCGCGTTCGTCATCCAGAACGCGCCGTCGAAGGTCGACTCGAAGATGTTGTTCCAGTCGACTCTGACATCGAGCTGATCATAGGAGGGCATGATCGGATAGATCTCGCCCGACTGGATGCTGAGATACTGGTGTCCGTACCAGGAATAGGTCGCCGACAGAGCGACGTCGCCGTAGGACTCGTCGATCGGCAGGTGATAGGTGCCGGTCACGCCCCACTGCCATTTCGGCGTGTACTGGAAGGGCGGATGTTCCGCCGTCACGCCGAAACCCTGCGGGTAGTTGTTGTATTGCGCGAACAGGTAGGAGAAGTGCGGCGCGATCTCGACACCCTTGTAGGGTACGAACGAGCCTTCGAACTCCATGCCCTCCAGCGTCGCCGTGGCGGCGTTCTGATACAGCGAGTTGACGTGCGTGTTGCCCTGCGCGTCGACGACCGACACCAGCTCCTGAACCTGAATGTCCTTATAGTCGGTATGGAACAGGTCGAAATTCGTCCGACCGTGCACGCCCATGAAATCCCAATCCGCCTTGGTGCCGATTTCGACGTCGGTCACGTGCTCGGGCTGGAACTTCTCGTCGGCCGCCGGGACATTGAGGTTGAAGCCGCCGGGACGATAGGCGTTGCCGGAGCGCACATAGACCAGGACTTGCGGCGTGAGCTGCTCTTCCAGGCTGACATTCCAGCCGGGCGACTGGAAGTTGCCCGACGCCGAGATATGGCAGTTGTTGTCGAAGCCGACGATAGGCGCGCAGTTCTGCGCGATGCCGGCCGCGTTGCGCGTGATGGCGTTGATGTTGTTCGTCCCCTCTTCCTCGGTATCGACATAATCCCAGGTGTAGCGATACCCGGCTTCGAGCTTCAGGCCGTCGACCCAGTCGGAGAAGTCATAGATGCCGTGGACGAAAGCCGCCTGACTGCGGGCCGCCTCGTTGAAATGATAGTAGGACGGGTTGCCGACCGCCGTTGAGCCGAGCAGCGTGGAGCCCAGCGGGTGATCATATTCAAGATAGCCGCCGACCAACCACGAGAGCCTGCTGCCGAGCGCCTTGCCCTCGAGCCGGATCTCCTCGGTGTACTGGACCGAGTTGTCGCCCCATTCCCGATTGTTGGCGAGGGCGCCGTTCGGGCCGGAGTTGCCGATATTGAGCACCGGAAGATAGGCGCCGAAATCGTCGGTGGTCGCGAGCTGCTTGAAGATACGCGCGGCGGCGATGTTCTTCAGCGTCAGATCGTCGGTGATGTCCCAGGTCGCGACATCGGTGAAGCCGTAGAGATAATCCTTGCCGATGCCTTGAACCGAATGGCCGAGCTCGGTGCGCACGCCGAGCTGCTGCTGCTGGGCGACGACGGAGGATATGTTCGGGAAGAAGGAGAAGGCACCGGCGCCGAGACCGGCGATCACCGTCGGTATCTGGGTCGCGGGATTGAACAATCCGGTGTAGGCCGGGCCCCGGCCCAGCGTGAGCGGAAGCGTTCCGAGCGGCCCCAGCGGTATCGCTCCGAGCGTGAAATTCGGGTTGACGTAGCGAACGATCGAGGACGAGCCGTTGCTGTCCTGCCAATAGCCGTCGTAAACGAGGTAGTTTTCGAAATCGTCGGTTGGCCGGAATGTCACGCCGACCCGCCATGAATAGTAGTTGACGTTGTCGTAGTCCTTGCCGGTGAAATAATCCTTCGTGTAGCCGTCGCGCTGCTGCGTCTGGCCCGCGATGCGGACGAGCAGCTTGTCCTCGACGATCGGGACGTTGACGGCGCCCTCGATCTCCTTGTCGCCATAATTGCCGAAGGTCACCTGAGCGTAGCCCTCGAAATCATTCTGCGGCTTCTTGGGTTCGATCGAGATCAGGCCGCCGATCGAGTTCTTGCCGAACAACGTGCCCTGGGGCCCCTTGTCGACCTCGAGGTGGTCGAGGTCGTAATAGAAGCCCTGCGACAGGCCGTGCGTCAGGCCCGTGCCGTTCTGGTAGTCGACGGCGCCCAGCGGCACCTCGGCGAAATAGACCACTGAGCCCGGGAGGCCGCGAAGCCTGGTCTGGCTCGAATAGGGCGCATTCGCGTCGGACTGGCTTTGGCTCACCGCCAGCGACGGAACGACATTCGCCAGATCGTGGACGTCCTGAATGCGCTTTTCCTGAATATCGGCCTGGCTGAAGGCCGTGACGGCGACAGGAACGGACTGGAGCCGCTCTTCCTTGCGGCGCGCCGTCACGACGATTTCTTCGAGGCCCGACGGAGCCTCGGCCGCGGGCTGATCCGTCGCCTGCGCCATGACCGGTTGAGCCGCGGTCAACGCGAAGAAGCTCGCCGAGCCGCACAGCGCCAGGACAAATCTGGATTGCATATTAACCCTCCCTTACGACTCGCGTAGCGAGTCGATTCAGTGACTGAATGCCCGGAAAAAGCCGGCCGATTCGCGGCTCTAGCGACGATTGCGCCCGGGAGCTGAGCGCCCCGGATATGATAGAATAGATCGTTCTGTCAATCTGTCTCGGCGATTTCTTGCGTCCGCCTGTGGTCCAAATGCAACGGTCCCTGAGTAGCGCTCAATGCAAAACGGCGCCCCCGAAGGAGCGCCGCTGCAGTGAAGGATGCGCGCGTTTTTACGAGGTCGGGCCGCCGCCATAGACGATCTCGACCCGACGGTTCTGCGGCTCGCGCACCCCATCGGCCGTCGGCACCAGAGGATCGCGCTTGCCCTTGGCCACCAGCGTGATCTCCTCGGACGAGATGCCCTTGGCTTCGAGCTCCGCCGCGACCGATTCCGCCCGGCGGCGCGAAAGACGCATATTGTACGCGTCCGATCCCACCGTGTCGGTATGGCCGGTGACCGTGATCCGGGTCACATGCGCCGGCCCTGCATTGGTCGCAGCCTGATCGACGATGGTCCGGCCTTCCGGCGTCAGCGCCGATTTGTTGAAGTCGAAGAACACCTGATAGCTCTTGGCCGCCTGCTGTACCGGCGCCGGTGCAGGCGGAGCCGACGACGCAGGCTCGCCCGCTGCCGCTTCCTCATGCTCCGTCCCGGGTCCGAACTTATAAGTCAGAGAGAAGCCGAACATCCGCGGAGCGTTGTAGGTGACCGACGTGAAGCCGAGCTGCGTATAGATCGGCGTTACGCCCACCAAATGCAGATTGTCCTGCGCGTTCGTCATGAAGAAGCCCGCATCGAAATTGCTTCCCATGATGTTCGTCCAATCGATGTTGATATCGATGTTCTCGTAGGAAGGCAGAATCGTCAGCGGCTCGCCCACGAGCGACGTTGCATATTGATGGCCATACCAGGAGTAGGTCGCCGAGATCGCGATGTCGCCCAGCGCCGGATCGAGCGGCAGGTGATAGGTGCCTCTCACCGCATACTGCCATTTCGGCACATAGTAGAAGGGCGGCGCTTTGCTGTTCACCTGGCCGAAGGCCGTCGGATACTTGTCGTATTGGGAGAAGATGTAGGAGGCGTGCGGCGCGATCTCGAGGCCTTCGACGGGAACGAAGGTGGCTTCGAGCTCGCCGCCTTCCAGCGTGGCGCTCGCGGCGTTCTGGGTCTCGGATGCGGCGTGCGCATTGCCCTGGCTGTCGACGACCTGCACCAGCTGGGCGACCTGGATCGCCTTGTAGTCGGTGTGGAAGAGGTCGCCGTTGGTCCGTCCATGGATGCCCATGAACTCCCAATCCGACTTGGCGCCGATCTCGACGTCGGTGACGTGCTCGGGCTTCAGATTCTGGAATTGCGGCAGCACCTGCGGGTTCGTCCCGCCCGGGCGATAGGCGTTCCCCGATCGGACATAGAGCATCGTGTCGGGCGTGAGCTGCTCTTCGAGGCCGAGGTTCCAGCCATAAGAGCTGAAATGCGTATCGGAACCGACGGCGCAATTATTGTCGAATCCCTGCGGCGGTGCGCAGTTTTGCGCGATGCCGGCTGCGTTGCGCGTGATCGCATCGGCACCGTTGGTGCCGTGCTCCTGAACCGACACATAATCCCAGGTGTAGCGGTAGCCGGCATTGAACTTCAGACCTTCGACGAGGTCGGAGAGGTCGTAGATGCCGTGGGCGAAGACCGCTTCGCTGCGGGTCGAATCGTGGAAGTGATAATAGGAGACGTTGCCGACGGCGGCCGACGGCAGCAGCGTGTCGCCCAACGGATGATCATAGAGCAGGAAGCCGCCCACGACCCAGCTCAGCTTCTCATCCAGCGCCTTTCCAAGGATCTGGAGCTCTTCCGTATACTGGACCGAGTTCTCGCCCCAGCTGGTGTTGTTGGTCGGATCGCCGATATTGAGGATCGGCAGGCCTGTGCCGGTGAACTCGTCCGTCGCGAGCTGCTTCACGACGCGCGCGGCGGCAATGTTCTTGATCGTCAGATCGTCGGTCGCGTCCCAGCGTGCAACGTCGGTAAAGCCATAGAAATAATCCTTGCCGAGCTCGGCGACCGAATGGCCGACGATCGCACGCGGACCGAGCGCCTGCTGCTGCGCGAAGATCGACGCGAGAGTCGGATAGAAGGACAAGGAAGGCTGGCCGCCGGCGGCTTTGGTGCCCAGCAGCGAAAGAAAGGTTGGAACCGACGTCGCCGGATTTTCGAGAGCGGCAAGACCTGGACCATTGCCGAGCGTCAACGGCACGTTGCCGAGGATCGGCAACGGAATCTGGGCAAAGGTGAATCCGGGGTTGATGTATTTGAGGATCTCCCCGCCGCCATTGGTGTGCTGGTAGTAGCCGTCATAGACCAGGTAATTCTCGAAATCATCGGTCGGCCGGAACGTCACGCCGATACGCCAGGAATAGTAATCGACGTTGTCCAGATCCTTGCCGTTCGACTGATCGATCGTATAGCCGTCGCGCTGCTGCACCTGCCCCGCCACGCGCACGAGCAGCTTGTCCTGGACGACCGGGACGTTAATCGCGCCCTCGAATTCATGCAGGTTGTAATTGCCGAAGGTGATCTTGCCATAGCCTTCGAAATCGTTCGTCGGCTGCTTCGGCATGATCGAGATGAGACCGCCGATCGAGTTCCTGCCGAAGAGCGTGCCTTGCGGGCCCTTATCGACCTCGACGTGGTCGAGGTCGTAGTAATAGCCCTGTCCCAGCCCGTGGGTCAGACCGGTCGTCGGGTTGTAGTCGGTGTCGCCGAGCGGAACTTCATTGAAATAGATCACCGTGCCGGGCAGCCCGCGCAGGCGGAATTGACCCGAATAGAGCGCGTTGGCGTCCGAAGACTGGGTGCTGATCGACAGCGAGGGCACATTTCGGGAGAGGTCGCGAACCTCCGTGATGTGCTGCCGCTCCAGATCAGCCTGGCTGAAGGCCGTGATCGCGACCGGGACGGTCTGCACGCGCTCTTCCTTGCGGCGCGCCGTGACGACGATTTCCTCGAGATTGCTCCCGCCCTCGGCGGCCGTGGCCTGCGCCGGAGCCTGAGCGACCGCCGGTTGGGCGGCTACGAGAACGAGTACACTGGCGGTAGAGAGAAGCGCCGGGACAAGACGCGCGAGCATGAAAACCCTCCCATTCGGCGAACCCATTGGATTTGCCGACGAATTTCTGAGGTTGATCTAATGTCGTCCGGGGAATGCCGGGCGAATCGTGAGGCAGCAAGCCTTATGGTGGAACAGAGGGTCGTGTCAATCTGTCCCGCCTATTTCACGATCGGATACAAAATGTCTGTTGCTTTCCGGCCACGGTCCGATGCGAGGGGTCAGTTGGGCATGACCCGTAGCGCATAAAGAAACGGCGCTCCCGGAAGGAGCGCCGTTGCAGTGAGCGGTCTTGAGCCGCTTTACGAGGTCGGACCCCCGCCATAGACGATTTCGACTCGCCGGTTCTGCGGCTCGCGCACCCCGTCTCCCGTCGGCACCAGCGGATCGCGCTTGCCCTTGGCGACCAGCGTGATCTCGTCCGACCGGATGCCCTTGGCCTCGAGCTCCGATGCAACCGATTCCGCACGACGCCGGGAGAGGCGCATATTGTAGGCGTCCGATCCCACCGTATCGGTATGGCCGGTGACCGTGATCTGCGTCACATGCGCCGGACCGGCATTCGCGGCCGCCTGGTCGACGATGTTGCGGCCTTCCGAGGTCAGCGCCGATTTGTCGAAGTCGAAGAACACGAGGTAACTCTTCGGCGCCGCCGGCGGTGGTGGCGGCGGCGGAGCAGAAGACGGCGGCTCGGCCGCGGTTGCTTCTTCATGCTCCGTCCCGGGACCGAAGCGATATTTCAGCGTGAAGCCCCAGAACCTCGGCGCGCTGTAGCTGAGCGATGTAAAGCCGAGCTGCGAATAGATCGGGACCGCGCCCTGCACATAGGCGTTGTCGAGCGCGTTCCTCATCCAGAAGCTGACATCGACCGGATATCCCATGATATTGGTCCAGTCGACGCGTGCATCCAGGATGTCGTAGCTGGGTTCGATCGTATAAATCTCGCCGAGTGACACCGAGTCGTACTGATGGCCATACCACGAGTAAGTCATCGATACTGCAATATCGCCCCAGGATTCGTCGATCGGCAGATGGTAAGTGCCTGTGATGCCGTACTGCCACTTCGGCACATACAGCCACGGCGTTTCCGATCCGGCAGGGTTAAAGATTACTGGATAATTGGAGTACTGCGGCAAGGTGTATGAGGCATGCGCCTGGAGTTCGATGTCTTTGGTCAATTCGAAAACACCTTGGAACTCGCCGCCTTCGATCGTCGCAGTTGCCGCATTGGCGTTGACGGTGTTCGTGTGCGTCTTGCCCGCGGCATCGATCAGCGTGACCAGGTTCTGGACCTGAATGTTCTTATAGTCCGTATGATAGATGTCTGCGTTCGTGCGGCCGTGGATTCCGAAGAGTTCCCAATCCGCCTTCACGCCGATTTCGACGTCCGTGTCGTGCTCCGGCTGGAAGAGAGCCAGGTTGGCCGTCACGTTCAAATTCGAGCCACCCGGGCGATAAGCGTTACCCGATCGCACATAGACCAGAATGTCCGGCGTTACCTGGTCCTCGATGCCGAGATTCCAGCCATAGGAGCTGAAATGCGCGAAGGGCGCAGACTGATAACAGTTCTGGTCGGTTAGGAATGTACCGGTGCAGGGGTTGGGCGGACCATCGCCGCCCGACGTGCCTCGCGCCGCGACCGATTCCTCGTCCCACGTGTAGCGGTAGCCTGCGGTGAATTTCAGGCCCGGCACATAATCGTCCAGACTGTAGTCGCCATGCACAAAGGCGGCCCTGCTGCGGTCGACGATATGGAAATGATAGTAACTGACCGCACCGGCGATCGAATTTCCGAGGGCAGCGGAGCCAAGTTCCGAATCGCCGATTGGATGATCATATTCGAGATAGGCGCCCGCGACCCACGACAGCTTGTCGTTCAGCGTCCTGCCCTCGAACCGGAATTCCTCGGTATACTGGGCGTTGTTTTCACCCCAGTTCACGTTGTTTCCGGGCACGCCGATATTCAGGATTGGAAACGCTGCGCCGAGAGGCGTGTAATCGTCCGTTGCCAGCTGTTTGAAAATGCGCGCTCCGGCGATGTTCTTGAACGTCAGATTGTCGGTGATGTCCCAACTGAACTCGTCGGTGAAGCCGTAGAAATAATCTTTGCCGATCTTTTGGAAATTGTCGCCCAGGACAGCGCGGATGCCTAATGCCTGCTGTGCGGCAAACGCCTGCTGCAGCCCAGAATAGAGAGCCAAAGATGGGTGCCGCATGCCGAGCAACTGGATGAATGTCGCCGTTGCGGTGGCAGGGTTCAGCAATCCGCTGATGTTGGGACCGTTACCGAGCGTAAGCGGCACGTTCCCGAGGATCGGCAATGGGATCGTCGAAAAAGTATGGCCGGTATCCAAGAACGCGACGATATCGGCGGAGCCGTTCGAGTCCTGCCAGTAACCGTCATACATCAGGTAATTTTCGATATCGTCAGTCGGCCGCATGAGAACGCCGATGCGCCACGCATAGTAATTTTTGTTATCCAGCCATTTCTGCTGCGTCTCTTCGTACGTATAGCCGTCGCGCTGCTGCATCTGGCCGGCGACGCGAACCAGCAGCTTATCCTCGACGATCGGAATGTTGATGGCGAACTCGTTCTCCTTGTCGCTGTAGTTGCCGAACGTCGTCTGGATGTACCCTTCGAAATCGTTGGTCGGCCGCTTCGGTTTGTAATTGATCAGACCGCCGACCGAATTCTTGCCGAACAACGTGCCTTGCGGACCCGTGATCACCTCGAGGTCATCGAGGTCATAAGCAAAGCCTTCCGAAAGGCCGTGCTGCAGGCCGGTGCCGTTCTGATAGTCGGCGTTGCCGATCGGCACGTCCGCGACGTAAATGGTCGCGCCGGGCAGACCTCGCAGCCTCAGCTGCCCGGAATAGAGCGCGTTCTGGTCCGACTGGCTCAGGCTGACCGCGACAGACGGCACATGTTGGGCGAGATCGTGAATGTCGTGAATTTGCTGCTTTTCAAGCTGCGCCTGGCTGAAGGCCGTGACCGCCAGGGGCACCGTCTGCACGCGCTCTTCGCGGCGGCGGGCCGTGACGACGATTTCCTCGAGTCCGCTGCTTCCGCCGGCGGTCGGCTGAGCTTGAGCTTGATTCTGTGCGAAAGCTGGACGATCAGCCGCGATCGCAAGCAAGCTCGCGGTGCCGCACAATGCTGCCAGGAACCTGGTGCGCATGTACCCTCCCTATTTGATTCATCCGGCGCCTTTTGGCCCGGGACTCCCCTCGAGCGAACATCTATTGCCACTCGTCAATGCCGACCGCGCGATTATTTCACAGCGCGAAATTTTTACGGCATTAGAATGAATTATGAGGGAACGCGCCGTTCTGTCAATCGCGTTTGCGCCCAAGCGCGAAAGGAAACGGCGCTCCCGAGGGAGCGCCGTTCGAAGGAGCGGTCTTGGGCCGCCTTACGAGCTCGGGCCGCCGCCATAGACGATCTCGACCCGCCGGTTCTGCGGCTCGCGCACGCCGTCGCCGGTCGGCACCAGCGGATCGCGCTTGCCCTTGGCGACCAGCGTGATCTCGTCCGACCGGATGCCCTTGGCCTCGAGCTCCGATGCAACCGATTCGGCCCGGCGGCGCGACAGACGCATATTGTACGCGTCCGATCCCACCGTGTCGGTGTGGCCGGTGACCGTGATCTGCGTCACATGCGCGGGCCCGGCATTCGCGGCCGCCTGGTCGACGATGTTGCGGCCTTCCATGGTCAGTGCCGATTTGTCGAAGTCGAAGAACACGAGGTAACTCCTCGGCGCCTGCTGAGCGGCAGGCGGGGCCGGCGGCGGAGCCGAGGACGGAGGCTCGGCCGGCGCAGCCTCATGCTCGGTCCCGGGCCCGAAGCGATACTTCAGCGAGAAGCCGAACATCCGCGGCGGGTTGTAGGCGGCCGAGGTGAAGCCCAGCGACGTCGTGAGCGGAATCTCGCCGACGACATGGGTGTTGTCGGTCAGGTTCGTCACGAAGAACTCGAAATCGACCGGGTAGCTCAGGATGTTGTTCCAGTCGATCAGCAGATCGAAATCCTGATAATGCGGCATATTGCCGATGATTTCGTTCTCCAGCGGCGTGACCGCCTGGTGGCCGTACCAGAACCAGGTCAGCTGGATGGACGCATCGCCGTAATCCGGATTGATCGGCAGGTGATAGGTCGGCGTGATCGCGAACTGCCATTTCGGCACGTACTGGAATCCGGGCGCGCCCACCTGCCCGAACACGTTCGGATACTGGCTGTATTTCGTATAGATGTACGACGCATACCCGTGGACATCGAGACCGAAGGGCGTGCTGATGGTTTGCTCCAGCGAGCCGCCCGCCAATTCCGCGCTGGCGGCGTTGGCCTGGATTTGCTGCGCGGAGGGCGGCTGTCCGGGCACGGCGCTGGGGATAGTGACGACCTGGGAAACCTGGATCGCCTTATACGATGTATGGAACGCCGAAATGTTCGTTCGGGACTTGACGTCCATGAACTCGTAATCGGCCTTCGTGCCTACCTCGACGTCGGTTGCGTGCTCCGGGTTGAACTTGTTGAAGGGCGCGGGGACCGCAAGATTGATACCGCCCGGCCGGTAGGCGTTGCCGGCGCGAATGAAGACGAGAAGGTTGGGCGTGACCTGATCGTCGAGCCCAAGGTTCCAGCCATAGGAGTTGAAGTTCGAGTTGACGTGATAATTGCAATTATTGTCGTGCGGGCTGATCAGATTGCAGTTCGTGGCGATGCCGGCGGCGTTTCGTTGCACGAAATCGACCGGCTTGGTCGAGACCTCGTTCAGCGAATCGAAGTCCCAGGTGTACCGGTACCCCATCGTGAATCGCAGATTCTGCAGGTAATCCGGCAGAGCCTGCGTGAAGTCCGACAGGTCATAGACGCCATGCGCGAACACCGCCTGGCTTCTGTCGCGCTCATAGAAATGGTCGTAGGTCGGTGCGCCGAGCGCCGTTGAGATTTCGGTGTTGTAGCCGATCGGGTGGTCGAACAGCAGGAAGCCGCCGACCTGCCAGTCGAGCTTGTCCTTCAACGCCTTGCCGTGGACCTGAAGCTCGTCGGTATACTGGACGGAGTTGTCGGTCCAGCCATGATTATTGCCGGGCGTGACGCCATCGGTCGACGGCCAGCCGATCGTCAGAATCGGCAGCGTGGAATTCGTGAAATCGTCGACGCCGAGCTGTTTGGTGACGCGCGCCGCGGCGATGTTCTTGATCGTCAAATCGTCGGTGACGTCCCAGGTCGCGACGTCGGTGAAGCCGTAGAAATAATCCTTGCCGATGCCGCTCGAGCTCCGGCCCAGGATGGTGCGCACGCCCAGCGCCTGCTGTTGAGCGAATAGGGATTTGAGATTCGGAAAGAAAGACAGCGAGGGCTGGCCGCCGGCCGCCTTGATCGCGAATAGCTGTCCGAACGTCGCGGCCGCGGTCGCCGGGTTCGTAAGGCCGGACAACGCAGGCCCATTGCCGAGCGTCAACGGCACGTTCCCGAGGATCGGCAGCGGAATTTGCGCGAAGGTGAAGCCCGGTACGATGACCTGCATGACGTCGGTCGCGCCGTCCGAATCCTGCCAATAGCCGTCATAGAGCAGGTAGTTCTCGAAATCGTCGGTCGGCCGGAAGGTCACGCCGATGCGCCACGCGTAGTAATTGATGTTGTCGAGATCCTGCCCGTTCTGAAGATCATGCGTGTAGCCGTCGCGCTGCTGCATTTGGCCGGCGACGCGCACCAGCAGCTTGTCTTCGATGATCGGAATGTTGACGGCGAACTCGTTCTCCTTGTCGCCGTAATTGCCGAACGTCGTCTTGATGTACCCCTCGAAATCGCTCGTAGGGTGCTGCGGCTGGATCGAGATGAAGCCGCCGATCGAGGGCCGGCCGAACAGCGTGCCCTGGGCGCCCTCGACGACTTCGAGGTCGGCGAGATCGAAATAGAAGCTCTTCGACAGGCCTTTGGTGAGACCAGTCGTGTTGCTGTAATCGGCATCCGTCACCGGCACGTCGGCGAAATAGAGGAACGCGCCCGCCAGGCCGCGGATGCGCACTTGGCCCGAATAGAAGGCGTTCGGGTCCGACGAGCTGTAGCTCGACGAGAAATTCGGCACCGCCTTCTCCAGGTCGCGAACCTGGGTGATGTGCTGTTTCTCGATATCCGCGCTGCTGAAGGCGGTAATCGCCATCGGAACGGTCTGCACGCGCTCCTCGCGCTTTCGCGCGGTGACCACGATTTCCTCGAGATTGCTGCTGCCGGCCGTCGGCTGGGCTTGCGCGGCTTGCTGGGCCGCGGCCGGATGCATGGACGCGAGCACCAGCAAGCTCGCCGTGCCACACAATGCGGAAATCAAGCGTGCGCGCATTCGATGACCCTCCCCTGTTACATTGCCCGACCGATTCGGCCGGTAAGTGATTTCGGCCCTGTCGGAACTAACCGCTTGCGGTTCAATCGCTTAATAGATTGAATTATTTACGGGCGATTATGTGAGAAGGCAGGGCCCTGTCAATCGCGATTCCGCGCCCAGGCCTATTCGAGTCGAACTTTTCTGTCTTGTGTGTCCAAAAGGCCGTAGAAGCGCCCCTCGGGCGGCTTCGTTTTCGATATTGCAATAAAATTCCGGACGTTTTCTGTCGTCGTTTGCGCCCGTCCTGTTTGTTCTCGTCATGGCCGGGTCAAGCCCGGCCATGACGGTTCAGAGTGGTTTGATATCCGGCGAGCCGCCGCGCTGTCGTCAACCCGAGGCTTCCCTACTCCCGCCCCGAATAATAGTCCGCGAATCGCTTGCGGACTTCGACCTTCTGGATTTTGCCTGTTGCGGTCTTGGGGAGGGCGTCGACGGTGATCACGGCTTTCGGGCATTTGAACGGGCTGAGCTGGGCGCGGAGCCGCGCCAAGGTCTCCTCCTCGACGATCGCATGTCCGGGCTTCGGCACGATGACGGCGGTGATCGCCTCGCCCCATTTTTCGTGCGGCAAGCCTACGACCGCAGCCTCGGCAGCGCCCGGGATGACCGCATAGATCGCGGTCTCGACTTCGAGCGACGCCACATTCTCGCCGCCGCTCTTGATCACGTCCTTGAAGCGGTCCTCGAACCATAGGATTCCATCTTCGTCGATCCGGCCGGCATCGCCCGAGTGGAACCAGCCATGGCGGAAGACGGCCTCCGTCGCCTCGGGATTGCGCAGATAGCCGGTCAGCGCGTGCGGGCCGCGATAGACGATCTCGCCCGATGCGCCCTGCGGAAGCATATTTCCGTCCGCATCCATGATCGCGACCTGGACATTGGCGAGCGGCGTTCCGACAGCCCCGGCGTGGCTCAGCTGGTGCTCGGGACGGAAATAGGTCGTGACCGGGCTCATCTCGGTCTGCCCGAAATAGAGCGAGAATTCGCAGCCCAGAACCTCCATCGCGCGCTCGAGCTCGTTCCGCGCGATGGGCGCCATGCCGTAGACGCCGAGTCGGAGGCTGGACAGATCACGCGGCCGCGCGGTCTGCTCCGCGATCAGCGCGCGGTACATCGTCGGCAGGCAGAAGGCGACGGTGATCCGCTCGGCCTCGATGAGGTCGAGAAGCGCCGCCGCATCGAAGCGCCGGAGCGTGTAAAGCGCACCGCCGACCGCCATGATCGGCGTGCAGCCGGCGTTGAGCTGCGCCGTGTGGAACATCGGCAATATGCAAATCGCCTTGTCGGATTCGCGAAATCCGGATTCGAGCGCGACGTTCAGCGTCTGAATGTAGATCGCCAGGTGATTGCCGACGACGCCCTTGGGCGCCGATGTCGTGCCGCTGGTATAGAGATAGGAGACGGGATCGCGATCGTTGACGATCACTTCCGGCTCGTTCGACGGCATGTCTTCCGCCAGCGCCTCGAAACTCGACGCGCCCTCGCCTTCGATCACGAAGAGCTCGGGCGGGGAGGCCAGACTCTCGAGCGAGGGCCGCAGCGGCTCGATCAGCTTCGCCCCGACGACAACGCCTTTCGCCTGGGCATGCTCCAGCACATAGGCGACCTCGCGCTGACGCCACATCAGATTGATCGGAACGCAGACGACGCCCAGCTTCGCGCAGGCGAAATAAGTCACCAGAAACTCGGCGCAATTCTCGGACACCAGCGCCAGCGCGTCGCCGCGACGGTAACCACGTCGGGCGAGACCGTGGGCGACGCGATTGGTCCAGGCGTTGAGATCGCGATACGTGAAGCGGCGCGCGCCGTCGACGACGGCGGGGCGACGCGGGAAGCGGCAGGCGTTACGCGTCAGCAGGTCGCCGACATTGACCCTTTGAATCAGATTTTCTTCGAGTGCTCGCCGATCGCCCATTCCGCCGCCGCCCCCCTCATTGCTCCTTGGCGGCGAGTATAAGCTGTCGCGGGGCAGCGAGCTATTGTCCGGCCGCGACCTTGGCGGGCTTGACGCGCCACGTGAAGATCGAGCTCATCGCATAGTTCCAAACCGCGCCGATCAGACCGCCGATGATTCCGGCCAGCCACCAGGAGCTGTCTTCCCGCTCGAACAGATACGCGGCGATGGCGGCGTTGGAGAGCGCGCCCACGCTGCAAATCACCGCGAAGCTGACGAAGCCGTAGACGAAGCGGATCCCTGTCAGGCGCTGGTCTCGATAGGTGATGAGGTTGTTGAGCCAATAATTGAAGGCGATGGCGATCGAGATCGCGATCGACAGCGATACCGGGAAGGACAGGAGCAGATACCTATAGGTGAACCACAGCGTCACGAAGTTGACGCCCAGGCCCACGGTGCCGACCCCCAGGAACATCAGGAAGCGGACCGGCACATAGCTCCCGAACATCTTGTCCAGGAGCAGCATGAGGTACTCCCATGCCACCATCGTATCGAGCTTGCTCTCGCCCTTGATCCGAGCGCCGAAGGTGAAGGGCAGCTCGACCGCCTTCAGCGGCTGGGGCGCCGAGGCGAAGATGTCGAGCAGGATCTTGAATCCTTTGGCCGAAAGCCGCCGGACCACCCGTTCGAACACGTCGCGGCGGAGCATGAAGAAGCCGCTCATCGGGTCGCTCAAATCCTGCTTGACGACCAGCCGGGCGAGCCGGGCTCCCGCCTTGCTGATCTGGACACGGCTGGCGGCGAACTCGCCGACGCTGCCGCCGGGCACGAAACGGCTGCCGACCACGATCTCCGTGTCGCCACCCCGGAGCACGTCGAGCATCCTAGGCAGCAGGCGCTCGTCATGCTGCAGGTCCGCATCCATGACCGCGATATAAGGCGCGGAGCTCGCCAGAGCCCCTTCCACGCAGGCCGAGGACAGTCCGCGGCGGCCGATTCGCTGAACGACCCGGATGTTGGGGCGTTCAGCTGCAATGGCGCGCACGACGCGGGCGGTGCCGTCGCGCGAATCATCGTCGACGAAGATCGCCTCCCAGCGCACGCCCGCCAGAACCGCATCGAGCTTTTCGACGAGGAGCGGAACATTTTCGGATTCGTTATAAGTCGGCACGACGATACTGAGCTCGATCGCCTGGCTGTCGAGGCTAGCGATTGGTGCCTGCGTCGTGTCCATGCCCGTCCGTTTCTTCCAAAGGCCCCTGGATCAACATCGAGGCTGGGCCAACCGATGCCATATACCGGTTCGCTAATGAACGAGAAATTGATTCTATGAAATTGAGTCCATGTTAGGCCCTATCGACGGATGACCCATGGTTGAAGCTGAAATGCCCTCGCCGGGGCCGATTGCCGAAGCGCGCCCGGCATCGGGGCGCGCCTGGACCGCGATCGCCGCCGCGGCCTGCCTGATGGCGGCCTTGCTGCTCTATTTCACGGCCCCAAGGACCGGCGACTTCTGGTGGAGCGAGTCGTCGCGCAACGCGCTCAACGGCGCCTTCATCCTGGATCTTGTCCGCGCCCACCCGCTGGCCGACCCGAAGGGCTGGGCCTTCGCTTATTACAACCAGTATCCGGCGCTGACCGTCTTCTTCTATCCGCCGCTCTTCTATCTGCTGGAGGGGGCGGGCTACGCCGTGTTCGGCGTCTCGCATGCCGTGGCGCAGGGGCTGGAATCGGCTTTTGTGCTCATGGCGGCCCTGGGGGGCTTCGCGCTGGCGCGCAAATTCATGTCGGCGCCGGCCGCCCTCGGCGCCGCGCTCGCCCTGATCGCGGCGCCCCAGATCGCACTCTGGGGCCGGGCGGTCATGCTGGACGTGCCGGCGCTCGCCTTCATCATTTGGGCGCTCTGGGCCACGGTCTCCTTTGCCGAGACCCGACGCCCCGGCCTCCTCTATCTCGCGGCGCTGCTGGTGCTGGCCGCGATCTACACCAAGATCAACGCGGCCTACATTCTGGCGGTAATCGGGATCATCCTGCTCCGCGCCTGCGGAACCGCTCTGTTTCGCAACCGCCATTTCTGGATTGCGGGCCTGCTCTTCGTGATCGGGCTGGTCCCGGTCGGGATCATGGAGGCCTTTTTCGGCGCCACCAACCTCACCTCAATCGAGGGCAGCGGTGCGGCCGCCAGCCTCTATCCGCCCACCTCCCTGTCCTCCTGGCTGTTCTACGTAAGGGCGCTACCGGAGGAGCTGGGCTGGGTGCCGGCCGCGATCTCGGTCGCCGCCCTCCTGGTGGCCATCCTGATCCCGCGCTGGCGCCGGGCCGCGGGCGCCGAGATATGGGTGCCGCTCCTGTGGCTCGCCGTCGGCTATGTCGTATTCGGTCTGATCTCGCTGAAGGAGCCGCGGCACGGGATAACCTTCATGTTCCCGCTGCTGATGGTCGGCGCCTGGGGTATCGAGCGGCTGCTGGGCCGCATCGGGCCGGCGGCCGCCCTGTTCCTCGGCGTCGGAATGCTCGCCGGCACCCTGATCCTGTTCCCGGCGAAACGGATCACCGGCTATCGCGAGGCGGCCGACTTCATCGCCGCGCATGCGCCGCCCGACGCGCTCGTCATGTTCTCCGGCGCCCATGACGGCAGCTTCATCTTCAACCTGCGCGCCCACGGCGAGCGCCGGGATCTAGGGGTCTGGCGCGCCGACAAGCTGCTCTTGGACGTACCGGTCATGCGGCAGCGAGGGCTGCGCGAGATCGGCCTCACAACCGATCAGATCCGCCGGAAGATTCAAGCCCAGGGCGTCGCGTACGTCGTGGCGGAGGACGGATTCTGGGACGATCTCGGGGTGATGCAGCGCTTCCAGTCGGTGCTCTCCGGTCCGGACTTCGAGGTTGCGGCTCGCATTCCCGTCGGCGGCGACGCCGACGCAGGCGAACATCAGGTTACGATCTACCGGGCCGTCGGACCGGTCGCGCCGCGATCGGGCGAGCTGCTCAATCTGCCTTCCATGGCGAAAGCGCTGGCGCCGCGCTAAACTCTCGTGTCGTTTCCCCCAAGCGGGTGCGCATGCGCCAGATTCCAGAGTTCGGGCCGCTCTATGTGCTCGATCATCCATTGATCCAGCACAAGCTGACGCTGATGCGCGACGCGCGACAGACGACGCTCGGCTTCCGCATGCTGCTGCGCGAGATCGCGAGCCTGATGGGCTACGAGATCACACGCGACCTGCCGCTTGCCCTGGTCCCGGTCGAAACGCCGGTCGCCTCCTGCGACGCGCCGGTGCTGGCCGGCAAGAAGCTGGTGATCGTGCCGATCCTTCGCGCCGGCCTGGGCATGGCGGACGGCCTCCTTGAGCTGATCCCATCGGCCCGGATGGGTCATATCGGCATCTATCGCGACGAGAACACGCTGGAGCCGGTCGAATATTATGTGAAGCTGCCGAGCGCGATCGAGGAGCGGCACGTATTCCTGGTCGACCCGATGCTGGCGACCGGCGGCTCGGCGATCCACGCGGTCGACCTGCTGCTGGCGCGCGGCGCGGATCCCGCCCGGATCCGCGTGATGGCCCTGGTCGCCGCGCCCGAGGGCGTGCGCGCCTTCCGCGATCGGCACCCGACCGTGCCGGTCTATGTCGCCGCGCTCGACAGCCATCTCAACGACCGGGGCTACATCGTGCCGGGGCTCGGCGACGCCGGCGACCGGATTTTCGGCACGCGCTGACGCGGGCACTGGCGCAGCCCGACGGCAGGCATTAGATTCTTCCGGTCCGAAGAGTCCCGGGTTCGATATTCGCGCGGAACATCGCTGATGAACGACCTCGAACGCAAATGCATCACGGCCGGCCTGAAGATGACCGAGCAGAGGCGCGTCATCCTGCGGGTGCTCACCGAAGCGGCCGACCATCCGTCGGTGGACACCGTCTATGCCCGGGCCAAGGCAGTCGACCCTTCGGTTTCGATCGCGACCGTTTATCGTACGCTGAGCCTCCTGGATCAGCTGAATCTGGTTCAGAAGCATGATTTCAAAGCGAGCTTCTCGCGCTTCGAAACCAATCTGCGCCACCATCACCATCTGATCGACATCGAAACCGGCGACGTCATCGAATTCCAGAACGACCGGTTGGAAGCGCTGAAGCGCGAAATCGCGGCCGAGCTGGGCTTCGACCTCGTCGATCACACGCTGGAGCTCTATGGGCGCAAGCGGAAAGTTTGAGCGCGACGGCCGCGCGTCGTTGGGCGGCCCGGATTGCCGGTGCCGCGCGGCGGTAGAGCGCGCCTTCGCCGGCATGACCCGATCGGGCGCGCCCTATGACAGCGCGCTCGCCGTGGCGCTCAGGGTCTTCCAGCATCACCACCCGCACCCCGAGCTTGGGGCGCGCGAGCTGGTCGAGCGCTGGGTCTCGGCCGAAAGCGTCCATTAGGACCGCGCCCACCGCACGGCATTTCGACAATTGACCGGCTCATCGGGTTTGGCTAACCCGCGACGAGCCGTCGGAATCACACCCCGGCCTGGGCGAGCCGGCCACGGGGGCAGGGAGAGGATTTGGACACGATCGGTGCGATCTTGCGCGGTATCGCCATTGGCCTGGCGGTGGCGATCCCCGTGGGACCGATGGCGCTGCTGTGCATGCGGCGGACTCTGGTTCGAGGCTTTGCCTTCGGCTTCGCCACGGGCTTCGGCGCAGCGCTGGCCGACCTATTCTATTCCGCGATCGCGGTGTTCGGCATCGCGGCCATCGAATCGATCCTGCTGGACTACCGCCTCGGGCTGAGCCTGATCGGCGGCATCTTTCTGCTGGCGCTCGCGGCGCGGACCGCCTTGAGCCATCCCGCAAACGAGCCGCAGGTCAGCGCTTCGACCGGCGGCATCTTGCGGACGCTCGCCAGCAGCGTCGTGCTGACGGCGACGAATCCGCTCACGGTCCTCGGCTTCATCGCCATCTTCGCGGGGCTTGGGGTAGGCAATGGGCTCACCAACACCGATCTGGCGCTCGATCTCGTCCTGGGCGTGTTCGCCGGATCGGCAGCTTGGTGGCTTCTGCTGTCGACGATCATCGCCTCCATACGGCACCTGTTCGCCCCCCGCACGCTGCACAGGCTGAATCTCGGCGCCGCGGCGCTCCTCGCCGCTTTCGGCGTCTATGAGCTGATCAGCGCGTTGAAGATGGCGGCCCCCTGGCTTTTTTGAGCTCCGCCCGTCGGCTGCGGGCGTTGTTCTGCCTTTTGCCGCTCGCGGCGGCCGAGGCCTCGGCCGATGGTCCTCCGGCCCATGCGCAGATGGGCGACTGGCAAATCCTCTCAGTCGCGGAGGCCGGTTCCCGTCGCCTCGATTATTGCGCGGTCGAGGCCGCATTCGAGGACGGCCTCGTGCTTACCATCGAGCGCGATCGAGGCGGCCGATCGGTCATCGTCCTTCAGACGCGGGCGCCGAGCTTTGCCGCCGGAGCCCGATATGATGTCCGGATCGCCATGGAGGGCGGCGCCGCGATCGCATCGACGGGGCGCGCGTCAGACGCGAACAGCCTTGCGATACCGCTGGAGAGCCATACCGGAACCGCCTCCGCTCTGGCCCGCGGCCGGAGGCTCTCGATTATGCTGCCGCGAGAGATCATTCTATTTGCACCGAACGGCATTGATCGTGCAATCGGCGATCTAGAACGCTGCTTCGCAAATGCGGTCGAGAGCAAAGCGCGATCGGCGGATTCTCTGGTCGAACGCGTGTTGGATCAGGCGCAAAGCGGCGCGATCCAGGTCGCGAGACCCGCGGGCTCGAGCCGGGACGAGGATCGAGAGTACGCCTGGAGCCAAGGCCCCGTCTCGGGAGGTGCCAGGGAGATTGCAATCGCCGGCGACGCCACGTTCCTCGATCTCGTCCTGACGCGACTGGATCGGCTCGTGTCCCGATGCCATGGCCATTTCGCGCCCGAACTGGACCCGCCCCGCGAAACCGCCTCAGGCGTGATCGAGACGGGCATCGCGACATGCAGCGGGACGGAGGGTGATCGCGTGGCGGCATTCGTTTATTTCAAGCGCGGCACGCGCTTCGGGGAGTTCATGCTCGAGGCGCCGGACGGCACGCGCGCGGCCGCCTTGGCCGACCGCGACAATATCGTAAAAATTGTACGAATGGTCGTTCTAGATTATTAAATTTTGTCTCTTAAGCGTTCGGTAGGAAGTCTGAACTAGTGTTTGATGAGCACATCCGGCGGAACCCCGGCAGGACATGTTCATCAGCGAACAAGCATTCCGGCAAGCTACAACCTCTGATAGAGCGGGGCGTATCCCGGCGTCATTATTGGCGGCGGGCGACGTCGGATATGAGTGGGATCTTGCGACCGATCGCATCGCATGGTGGGGCGCGGTCGACGCGTTGTTCGCCGGCGAGGTGCCGCCGACCGGGACGGCGCTGGCGGGGCAGATAGAGCCGCAGGACGCCGCCCGCAGGAGCGGCGTCCTGGCCGATCATTACTCCACCCAAATCCCTTACGATTTCGAATTCCGCCTGCTTCGCGTCGACGGCAGCCACCGCTGGGTGAATGACCGCGGACGCGCGGAGTTGTCGGAATCGGGGCGCCCGATCCGGCTCCTGGGCGTGCTGCGGGCGATCGATCGGCACAAGGCCCGTGAGCAGCGCCTCGAGCAGCGCGCGAATTTCGACGCCCTGACCGGCCATCTAAGCCGCGCCCGCATGCTCGAGCATGTCAACGAGCAGCTTATGAATGCCGGCCGCCGACGGCTGGGCGCCTGCTATGTGGCGATCGCCATCACCAAGCTCGATCTGATCCAGGAGGGATTCGGCCCCGAAGCCGTCGACGCCGTCGTCCTCGGCATGGCCAAGCGCTTGAGATCGCATTTGCGCGACAGCGACCTGATTGCGCGGATCAATCATGACGAGTTCGGCGTGCTCCTGACCGACTGCCCGGCCGCGGACCTGCCGCGTGTCGCCGAAAAGCTGATCACCGCGCTTCGGGGGCAGCCTGTCGAAACGACGCGCGGCGTGCTGCCCATCACCGTCTCGATCGGCGGCATCGCCCTGTCCAGGCGAGCCGCTTCCGGCCAGGAGCTGATGCTCAAGGCGGAAACCGCGCTGGCGCGCGCCAAGGCGCGAGGACACGATTGCTTTGTCGAATATAAATGGCGGGCAACGCACCAACGCGCGCAGCGGGCGGTGGTCGAGGTCGGCGAGCGGGTGCTGCGCGCACTGCGAAACGATCAGGCGCCGTTGGCCTATCAGCCGATTGTCGAGACTTCGACGGGCAAGGTCGCCTATTACGAGGCGTTGCTCCGGGTTCTCGACGACAAGGGCGTCCCCGTCGTCGCCGCGGATTTCATTCCGGCCGTCGAGCAGCTGGGCTTGGCCCGCATCATCGATCGCCACGTCATCGAGCAGGCCGTGGCCGAGCTCGTGGAGAATCCGGATGTCACGCTCTCGGTCAATATTTCCGGATTGACGGTCGCGGACCCGCTCTGGCTCGGGCATTTGCACGCGCTGCTCGAGCCGCAATCCGAAATCGCCAAGCGCCTGATCATCGAGATCACGGAAACGGTCGCAATGGCGGATGTGGACGAATCCGAGCGGTTCGTCAGGGCGCTTAGAAAGCTCGGATGCCGGGTCGCGATCGACGATTTCGGCGCCGGCTACACCTCGTTTCGCCATCTGCGGCAGCTCAATGTCGACATCGTGAAGATCGACGGCTCCTTCGTGCGCAATCTCTCGGCGAGCCGGGAAAACCAGCTCTTCGTGCGCACCCTCAACGACCTGGCGAACGGATTCGGGCTGAAGACCGTTGCCGAGTTCGTCGAAACCGCGGCCGAGGCGGAGCTCCTGGGCGAAATCGGCGTGGGCTTCCTGCAGGGCTATTATTACGGCCGGCCGCAGCTCGGGCGGGTCTGGCTCGACGACACGAACCCGGCGGAGTTCGAACCGCCGAAGACGCGCTCGAAGCAGCGCTGACTATTTCTTCCCGATGCCGCCGATCTCCCGCTCGAGCTCGTCGAGACGACGCCTGAGATCGTCCAGCTCGCGGCCAGCCGGGGACGGAGAGGCCGCCGGCGCCTCCGACGCGGACGGTTCCTGCCCTGGAGCGGAGAACGGCGAGAACATCTTCATCATCATCGCCCAGTTCTGCTGGCCCATATGGCTGAGCGCATCGAACGGGAACATGCCGCCCATCGTCTTGCTGATATATTCGCGCATGCGCTCTTGATTACGCGAGAAGGTCTGCATGCTGTAATCGAGATAGCCCGGCACGAATGCTTGCATATTGTCGCCGTAGAAGCTGATCAGCTTGCGCATGAAGCTGATCGGCAGCAGGTTCTGCCCCTTGCCTTCCTCCTCGACGATGATCTGAGTCAGCACCTGGCGGGTGATGTCCTCGCCGGTCTTGGCGTCGTAGACGACGAAATCGACGCCGTCCTTGACCATCTGACAGAGGTGATCGAGTGTGACGTAGCTGCTCGTCGCCGTGTTGTACAATCGCCTGTTGGCGTATTTCTTGATGGTGACGGGAGGGGTATCCGACGCCGAAGGCGTAGCAGCGGTTTCGGCCAAGGGTGTTCTCCTCATGAAGCCGTTTGGGCATTTCCGCCCAAGTGAAGTATGCGACGCGGGGAAACAATTGCAAGGCGCGTTCTTCTGCGGCGCGGAAAGAGAGCGGTCGGACCTTGGGCAAGACGAAGGACGAGCAGGAGCATCTGGCGAAAACAGCCGCCGCTTATCTCGAGCTATGGGTCGAACATTGGGCCTCCTGCTTGGCTGCGCCCGAAACCGCCAGCACGCTGACGAAGCTCTGGGCGCCCTTCGCCGGAGCCAATTTTGACCGTTCCGCCGGACCATCCGATCCGCGGTCTCAGCCCTCGCCCCTTCGCACTGCACCTAGCGCTGGGAATGGCCGCCTTGACGAGCTCGAAAGCCGGATTGGCGTCCTCGAGCGGCGGCTCGCCGCGCTCGAGCGACCGAAGCAGTCGGCTATGGCCCGAGTTCCCCGAAAGCCTCGCAGCCGAAATAAGAAGGTCCGATCCGGGGGCCCTGTCCGCCGCGCTTGACGCAGCGATTCTGGAAGCCGCCTCGCGCTTCGCCGAGGGGGTGAGGGCCTATCGCGCCCATCCTTACCGGCGCGGTCAAGAGCACGTCGACGTCATTTGGAGCGACGGCGCGACCAATCTGCTCGATCATCGCGGCGAGGGCATTCCCGCGCTCTTCGTGCCGTCGCTGATCAATCGTGGCTGGGTGCTCGACCTTCAGCCGGGACACGGCATGCTGTCGTGGCTCGCGCGCCATGGGACGCATCCCTACCGGATCGAATGGGGGCCGCCCGGCATCGCGGAGCAGAATTTCGACATCGGCGACTATGTGATGCGCCGCCTGGAGCCGGCGCTGCAGGAGACGGTCCGGCGTTCCGGCAGGCCGGTCGTGCTGGTGGGCTATTGCATGGGCGGTCTGCTCACGATCGCGGCAGCGGTCAGTCGACCGGATTTGGTGAGCGGGCTGGGCCTGCTCGCGACGCCGTGGGACTTCCATGCCGAGGCTGCTCAACGGTCGGAAGCGATGGCGGCGCTCTACCGGTCGATCCGTCCGGCCGCGGCGCTGCTCGGCCAGCTGCCGGTGGATCTGGTTCAAGGCTTCTTCGCGATGCCCGATCCGGTCGTAGCGTTGCGCAAGTTCCAGCGTTTCGCGACACTTGACCCCGATTCGGCGGAGGCGCGGGCCTTCGTAGCGCTCGAAGATTGGCTCAATGACGGCGTGCCGGTGACGCTCCCGGTCGCCGACGATGCGCTGTTGGGATGGTACGGCGCAAACACCCCAGAGCGCGGCACCTGGAAGCCGGGCGCGGCGGCAATCGATCCCACCAGCCTGACGATGCCCGCCCTTGTCGCGATACCGGGCGCCGATCGCATCGTGCCTCCCGCCTCGGCGGCGGCGATCCTGGACAAGATTCCCCACGCGGAGCGCCTGGATCCGCCGCTGGGGCACATCGGCATGGTGGTCGGCCGGCGCGCCGAAGCGGCGCTCTGGCGCCCGCTGGCCGATTGGATCGCACGCACAGGTGGAGGGCGGCGGCGTGGCTCCTCGCGCAGCCGGCGCTTGCCACGGACCCGCCGGCGGACCTAACTTTCGCAGCGCACAATCCACTGAGCGCTGGAGGTTCCCGTCATGAGCGACATCGTCATCGCTTCGGCCGCGCGCACACCGATCGGATCATTCAACGGCGCATTTGCGGCGCTCACCGCGCACGAGCTGGGCCGCGCCGCCGTCCAGGCCGCGCTCGAGCGCGCCGGCGTCTCGCCGCAGGAGGTGTCGGAGGTCGTGCTTGGTCAGATTCTGACCGCCGGCGAGGGTCAGAACCCGGCGCGCCAAACCTCGATCGGGGCGGGTATCCCCAAGGAGGCCACCGCCATGACCATCAACCAGGTCTGCGGGTCGGGCCTGCGGGCGGTGGCGCTCGGCTCGCAGGCGATCAAGGCGGGCGACAGCAAGATCGTCGTGGCCGGAGGTCAGGAGAGCATGACCCGCGCGCCCCATGCGGCCTATCTCAGGGCCGGCGTGCGCATGGGGCCGGCCGAGTTCGTCGATACGATGATCAGGGACGGGCTCTGGGACATCTTCAACGGCTATCACATGGGCGTGACGGCCGAGAACGTCGCAGAACAATATCAGGTGACGCGCGCGGAGCAGGATGAATTCGCGGTCGCGAGTCAGCAGAAGGCCGAGCAGGCGATCAAATCCGGCCGCTTCAAGGATGAGATCGTTCCGGTGACGGTCCCCGGCGGCAAAGCGGGCGACAAGGTGGTCGACACCGACGAATATCCGCGCTTCGGCGCCAATCTGGAAGCGATGCAGAAGCTCCGGCCTGCCTTCACGAAGGACGGGACGGTGACCGCCGGCAACGCGTCGGGGATCAATGACGGCGCCGCGGCCCTGGTTCTGATGACCGCAGACGAGGCGGCGCGCCGGGGAATTACGCCGCTGGCGAGGATCGCTTCCTGGGCGACGGTCGGCGTCGATCCCGCGATCATGGGCATCGGGCCGATCCCCGCCTCTCAGGCCGCGCTCGCCAAAGCCGGCTGGAATGTCGGCGATCTCGACCTGATCGAGGCCAATGAGGCTTTCGCCGCGCAATCCTGCGCGGTCGCCAAGACGCTCGGCCTTCCAGCCGAGAGGGTCAACGTCAATGGCGGCGCGATCGCCCTCGGTCACCCGATCGGCGCATCAGGCGCCCGCGTGCTGGTGACGCTTCTCTACGAAATGAAGAAGCGCGACGCCAAGAAGGGGCTTGCCACGCTCTGCATCGGCGGCGGCATGGGAATCGCGATGTGCGTGGAGCGGGGCTGACAGCCCGCTCCTTCGAGCGCCTACTGCTTCGGCTTCTCGAACTTCAGGACGAAATTATCGGCTTCGCCGATCGCGGCGTATTTGTCGTGATCCTTGTCCTTGAACATGAAGGTCGGCGGCAGGCGCCAGACGATCCCGTCTTTCGGATCTTTCGGATTGGCGTTGATCTCCGACTTGCCGACAAGCTTGAACCCGGCCTTTTCCGCCAGCGCGATCGTGTAATCCTCGCGGACATAGCCTGACTTCGCCGTCGGGTCCTGCGGCTGGTCGGTTGCGGCGCGGTGATCCTCGATCCCGAGAACGCCGCCCGGCTTCAGCGCCTTGAAGAAGGCGGCCATCGCCTCGTCGGCAAAGCCCATCGCCATCCAATTGTGGAGATTACGGAAGGTCACGATCAGATCGACCGATCCCGGCGGGGCGATGTCGTAGCTGCCCTTGCCGAAGGCGACGGTCTTCACATTGCCATAGACCGTTTTGTCGCTGTCGAGCTTCGCCTGAAACGCCTTGGCTGCATTGCCCATCTCGCCGCCCGGCGCAGGCGGCGGCGATGCCACGATGTAAGTTCCCTTGTCGTGAAGGTAGGGCGCGAGGATCTCGGTCCAATAGCCTCCACCCGGCCAGATTTCGACGACGGTCATTGCGGGCTTGATGCCGAAGAATTCGAGTTCTTTGACCGGATGCCGCGCGGGGTCGCGTGCCTTGAATTGCGGGCTTCGCTCCGGCGCCGCGACGGCTTTGGCGAGAGCGGAATCCTCCACTGCGGTCGCTGTGCGAGGAAGTGCGGCCGCTCCGATGACGAGGATAGCGGCGAGAACCGGAAGGACGCGCATCACGAAGACTCCTTGCAGGGGAGATGGGCGGAGATCGCCGGTATGAGTACTCGGTCGATCGGTAGCGTCCTGCGGAAGCCCATCAATTGCCAGCTCACCAGGCGGTTCTGTGTTCGTCGCAGACTACCGCGACATACTGCCGCGTGAATGCGTTGCATCGCGTCCTTGGGCCGTGCGGACCCTTGGATACGGCTTGGGCAATGCGATGGTGTGTCGAAGACTTGATCCGTCCGCGCCGAGCGATTAGCGTACCGCCCTTAGTCTAAAGAAGCGCCTGTTCAAGGGCCTCGAAAACAGGGACGGGAGCAATCGGTGGGTCACTCTTGGGGTACAGCAGTCATTTTGATCGACGGTCGCGGTCCATGCGTGCGCAGAGATTGCGGTGCTTCGCTCAGGCGGATGCCGGCTCCGAAGAGAGGAACGCCGAGCGGTCTGTCGGCATAGCCGATTTTGGCTGCCCAGTTCCGGCCGGTTCGACCGTAGCCGGACGAGCGCCGAAAGCGGCGTCTGGTCACCATATTTCGCGCAGTCACCAGGGCCTAATCGGGCAGGGGATCGACCTTCCGCCGATGTATCCGAATGTGATGCGCGATCGGTCAACGATTTTGTCATTGCGGGGCTGGACAAGCGCCGTACAACAGCATAGGCAGCCACGTCTGCCGAAGCCCGGCAACAAGAGTTTCGAGACGAGAGCGGTCGACTAGAGACGTGTTACGAACCAACAGCGAAAGTGGAACCATGCAGCGCATCTTCAATATGACCTCGACGGCGGCGCGCCGTACGGTCTTTGCCCTGGCGCTTCTTGCGCCGGTCGCCTTTGCCGGATCGGCATTGGCACAGGCCGCCAAGCCGGCCGCTCCCGCCCCGACCGCCGCAGCGCCTGCTGCGCCCGCTCCGGCAACACCGCCCGCGACGGCAGTAGGCACGCCCGCGCCGACCGCCGCCGCTCCCGGCGCCGCTCCGGCCGCAGCGCCCGGTGCCGCTCCTGCCGCCCCCGGCGCGGCTGCGCCCGGCACACCCGGCGCTCCCGATCAATCGGCGGCGGCTCCCGGCGCCCCCGCCGCTCCCGGCGCGACGCCGCCGGCCGCCAATGACAACGCCGCTGCCGGCGCTGCGCCTCCGCCGACGAACGAGCCGCCGCAGCTGCGCAACGACATGAGCCCGGTGACGATGTTCCAGGGCGCGACCGTCGTCGTGAAGGTGGTGATGATCGGCCTGCTGCTCGCCTCGATCGGCAACTTCGCCATCCTGCTCGACAAGAGCTTCTCTTTCTCGAGCCTCAATCGCCGCGCCTCGGACTTCCTCGCCGTCTTCCGGTCGGCCTCCTCGCTCGACGAGGTCTATCAGAAGGTCGCGAACGAGAAGAACAACCCGTTGGTCAACATCTTCGTCGCCGGCATGAACGAGCTCCGCGTCTCGCTCGAGCCCGGCACGGTGCCGACCGACGCCGTGCGCGAGCACATCGAGGAGCGCGTGGCCACGGCAATGGAGCTGATCGAAACCCGCGAGAGCGAGAAGCTGGGCTCGGGCATGGGCTTCCTTGCCACCGCCGGGTCGATCTCGCCGTTCGTCGGCCTGTTCGGCACCGTCTGGGGCATCATGAACAGCTTCATCGGCATCGCGAACACGCAGACGACCAACCTCGCGGTCGTGGCGCCGGGTATCGCCGAAGCGCTGATGGCCACCGCCATTGGTCTCTTCGCGGCCATCCCGGCGGTCATTTTCTATAACGTGTTCGCGCGGCGCATCGCGGCATTCAACGGCCGGATGAACCATTTCGTCGGGGAGTTCTCGACGGTGCTGTCGCGTCACCTCGATCGCAAGGCCTGATCCATGGCGGTCAAGCTTGGCGGCGCGCCGGGCGCCAAGAAGTATGAGCAGAACGCGGACATGAACGTCACGCCGTTCATCGACATCATGCTGGTTCTGCTCATTATCTTCATGGTCGCGGCGCCGCCGCCGATGGTCCACCAGAACGTCAATCTGCCGCCGCAGAATCTGAAGCCGCCGCCGCCGGACCCGAACAACAAACCGTTGTTCATCAGTCTGGCGGACAACGGGTCGGTGGTGGTGTCGCTCGGCATTGGCGAGGGCGCGACGGCGAACACGGTGGCGTCGATCAACGAAGTCCCGGCCCAGATCATGGCCTTCCTGCCCGACGCCACGGCGCGGGCCGACAAGGAGACCTATATCCGAGCCGACTTCGAGGTCCCGTATGACGGGGTCATGCAGCTGATGAACAAGCTCCGCGACGCGGGCATCAAGAAAATCGGGCTGGTCGGCGAAGCCACCAGCTGATCGGAAGGCAGGGCAATGGCAGTCAAATTGGGAGGCGAGGGGCCTCCGGGAAAGAAAGGTTCATCCTTCGCCGAAAACAGCGAGATCAACGTCACGCCGTTCGTCGATGTGATGCTCGTTCTCCTGATCGTCTTCATGGTGGCGGCGCCCTTGGCGGCCGTGAACGTGAAGGTCGACATGCCGAAATCGAACGCGAACGCGGACACCAAGGCCAACTCGCCGGTCTATATCAGCCTGCAGGCCAACGGGAACGTCTTCATCGGCGACAACCGCGTGCGTTCGATCCAAGGTGTCGGCGACCGGCTTCAGGCCGACATCCCCGAAGCGAAGCGTGACAACACCAAGCTGATGCTCCGGGCCGATGCCAGCGTGCCGTATAAGAAGGTTCTGGAGCTGATGAACACTTTGCGGGACGTCGGCTTTTACAAGATCAGCCTCGTCGGCCTCGAATCGGTGAACAAGTAAGCCCATGCGCCCAGGAATAGCCCTTTCGTTCGGCCTCCACATCGCGCTGGTGGTCTATCTCGCCTTCGCGCTCGCTTTCCATCCGCCCGAGAAGCAGAAGGATAACGAGGTCGAGGTCAATATGGTGCCGCCGCCGCCACCGCCTCCTCCTCCGCCGCCGCCGCCCGAGGTGAAGACGCAGCAGCCGCTCTTCATTCCGGCTCTGGCACCGCGCGTCGCCAACGTGCCGACGACGGTTCCCGACCTTCCGATCCCCGCCCAGCCCGAGCTGAAGCGCCAGCCGGCCCAGACGGTGACTCAGAACAAACCGGTCGAGAAGATATCGCGCAGACCGATCAGCATCGTCCCGCCCTCCTATCCGGAGCGCGCGGAAGATCGGCAGATCGAAGGCTATGTCGATTTCGAATTCACCGTCGAAACCGATGGCTCGGTCGGCGATCCCAAGATCACCGCCGAAGTGCCGGAAGGCTACGGTTTCGCCTCCGCCGCCCAGAAGGTGTTCCCGAAGTGGAAGTTCAAGCCGGAGATCGTCGACGGCAAGCCGGTTCCGACAAAGGCCTATTACCGGTTCAGCTTCAAGCTGGCGAAATAGGTCTCTATCGACCATCTCACATAAGGGCCCGCTCTGCTCGAGAGCGGGCCTTTTTCGTATCCGGCTCTTACGGCGCCTTTGGTTGCGCAGGGGGCGCCGACCCGTAGAGCAGCAGGATGGATAGGCGGCGATTGCGCGGATCCAGCGGATCGCTTTTGACGAAGGGCTGCGTATCGGCCAAGCCGACTACATTCGCGATCCTGGCGCCGTCGAGGCCCCCTTCGATCAGCGCCGCCCGCGTGGAAAGCGCGCGGTCGCTCGACAGACGCCAATTATCGCCGATCCCATTGGTGAAGGGGCGCGCGTCTGTGTGGCCCCTGACCGACAGCTTATTCGGCAGATTGGCCACGGCGCGCGCCACCAGCCCGACCAGCTGACGGGTCTTGGGGCCCATGGAGGCGCTGCCGGAATCGAACATCGAATAATTGGCCTGGTCCAGAAGCTGGACCCTGAGCCCCTCCGGCGTCCGGTCGATGACGATGTTGTTCGCGAGATCAGCGAGGCTCGGATCTTTGGTGATCGCCTGTTTCAGCGCCTCCTCGGTCTCGGCGAAGCGCTTTTCGTCCTGCTTGCGTATCTCGGCGTCGACATCGGCCTGGGTCGGATCGGCGGTATCGGGCGAGCGCGAGAATTGATCCTCATCGTCTTTGGGCTCGGGCTGCGCCGGAATGCTGTTCTGTGTGGGATCGAAAGGCGCGCTGGCGCTCGTCTGCGAACCGGGCTCGGCGATCGTCTTGCCGCCGAGCACGCCGTTGGCGCCGCTGTTGTTCTGAGAGACGGTGAGCGAGGCATCGAAATAGTCCGCGATGCCCTTGCGCTGCGTCTCGGTAGTGGCGCCCAGCAGCCAGAGCAGCAGAAAGAACGCCATCATGGCCGTCACGAAATCGGCGTAGGCGACCTTCCATGCGCCGCCATGATGGCCGTCATGGCCATCATCCTCGATCTTCTTGATGATGATCGTGGGCTTGCCGTCCTCCAGTGCGGACATGGGAGACGGTCCCTAAGCGGCCTTGGCGACCGGCTTCTCGCCGCTGGCGGCCGCCTGGATCGCCTCTTCGAGCTCGATGAAGCTCGGCTGGAAATGGGTCGGCACGTTGCCGCGCGCGATCTCCACGCAAACCTGCGCCGGGTTGCCTTTCAGATAGGCGACGTAAGTGTCGCGGATGATCGCGTAGAATTGGACGTCCTGGTTGTGCGCCTGCTTGATGCGCGACGCGAAGGGCCCGATCAGACAGTAGGAGAGGAACACGCCGAGGAACGTGCCGACGAGCGCGCTGCCGATCATGCGGCCGAGCACGGCCGGCGGCTGGTCGATCGAGGCCATCGTCTTGATGACGCCCAGCACCGCCGCGACGATGCCGATCGCAGGCAAGCCGTCGGCCATCGTCTGAAGCGCGGTCGCGGGGGCAAGGGTCTCGTGATGGTGCTTCTTCAGCTGCTTCTCCATCGCGTCCTCGATCTGGTGCGGATCGTCCAAATTCATCGACACCATGCGGAGCGTGTCGGCGAGGAATCCCATGGCGAAATGGTCGTGCAGGATCTTCGGATATTTCTGAAAGATGTCGCTCTCATTCGGCTTCTCGATATGCGATTCGAGCGCCAGCACGCCTTTCTGCTTGATCATGCGGATGATCTCGAAGAGCAGGCAGAGGAGGTCGCGGAAATCATCCTTGGTCCAGCGTGAGCCGCCGAAGACGAGCTTGATCTCCTTCAAGGTCGCCTTGACCACGAGCATGCTGTTCGAGATGACATAGGCGCCGGCGCTCGCCCCGAAGATGGTCATCAGCTCGAAGGGCAGCGCCTCGAGGACGACGGCCAGCTTGCCGCCTTCGATCACATAAGTGCCGAAGACGGCGACCAGAATGACGACGATGCCGACAATGCCGACCATGGAGAGCCCTGCGCTGAGATACGCCTTTGGGCTATCAATGAGCCGTAAGGGTTTAGATGGGATTAATCATCCGCCCTAATGGGTTGCGGACGCTATTCGGCGGCCCCGGACAGGGGTTCGGGCAGACCCGTCGCGTCGCCGAGAGCTTCACCGGCCTTTCCAGCCCTGCGGGAACCCCGCAGCCAGGCGCCGAACCGATCGAGATAGAGATAGACGACCGGCGTCGTGAACAGGGTGAGCGCCTGACTGACGATCAGGCCGCCCACGATCGCGACGCCCAGCGGCCGACGGAACTCCGATCCGGCGCCGTGGGAAAGCATCAGCGGTATGCCGCTGAAAAGCGCCGACATCGTGGTCATCAAAATTGGCCGGAAGCGCAGCAGCGCGGCGTGATAGATCGACGCTTCCGGAGACATGTTCTCGTGTCGTTCCGCCTCGAGCGCGAAGTCGATCATCATGATCGCGTTCTTCTTCACGATGCCGATCAGGAGGATGATCCCGATCAACCCCATCATGTCGAGCGGATAGCCAAAGAGGGCGAGAAAGAGCAACGCGCCGACCCCGGCGGAAGGCAAGGTCGAGAGGATCGTCAACGGGTGGATGTAGCTCTCATAGAGGACGCCCAACACGATGTAGACCGCGACGAGCGCGGCCGCGATCAGATAGGGCATCGTCGCAAGCGATGCTTGGAAGGCCTGCGCGGTTCCCTGGAATGTCGCAGTGACCGTCGACGGCAGATGGACCTCGGCCTGCGCGCGCTGGATCTGGTTGATGGCATCGCCGAGCGCCACGCCCGGCGACAGGTTGAACGACAGGGTGATCGCCGGGAACTGGCCCTGATGATTGACCGAAAGTGTGGTCGTTCCCTGCGAGATCTTGGTGAAAGCGCTCAACGGCACCTGCGCGCCGGTCGAGGATTTCACGTAGATCTTGCTCAGCGAATCGGGGTTGAGCTGATAGGCCGGGTCGACCTCCTCGACGACATGATACTGGTTGAGCTGAGTGAAGATGGTCGCCACTTGGCGTTGGCCGAAAGCGTCGTAGAGAGTGTCGTCGACCTGCTGCGGCAGAACGCCCATGCGCGAGGCCGTCTCTCGGTCGATCGTCACGACGGTGCTGAGGCCTTCATTCTGCTGATCGGTCGCGACATCCTGCAGCTGGGGCATATGCTGCAGCTTGTCGAGCATGACGGTCGACCAGTGGTTGAGCTCGTCGATGTTGGCGTCCTGAAGCGTGTACTGGTACTGCGTCCGCGTCAGCCGGCCGCCGACATTGATGTCCTGACGCGACTGCAGATGCACCTGGAGGCCTTCGATCTTCGCCAATTTGGGCCGCAGACGCTGAATGACCTCGTCCGACGTCACCGTCCGCTCGTCGAACGGCTTGAGGCTCATGAACATACGGCCCGTATTGCTCGTGTTGCCGTTGCCCGCTCCAATCGACCAGGGCACGCTTTCCATCGCGGGGTCGGCGGCAATGATTTGCGCGGCCTCCTTCTGCTTGCGCAGCATCTCGGTGAATGAGATGTCCTGCGAGGCGTCAGTTTCGGCGAAGAGAAGGCCATTGTCCTGCTGCGGAAAGAAGCCTTTCTGAATAATCGCGAACATGAAGCCCGTGAGCGCGATCGTCGCGACCAGCGAGATCAAGGTCAGCCGCTGGTGCCTGAGCACGATCCTCAGCAGACGGGAATAGTTGTGCACCAGCCAGTCGAATCCGCGTTCGAGAACCCGGTAGAATCGCGTCTCCTTCTCCTCGTGCTGGGTGAGGAAACGCGCGCACATGGTCGGCGTAAGCGTCAGCGACACGAACGCCGAGATGAGCACAGCGACGCTCACCGTCACCGCGAATTCGTGGAACAGCCGCCCGACGATGCCGCCCATCAGCAGCAACGGAATGAAGACCGCGAGCAGCGAAAACGTTATCGAAAGGATGGTGAAGCCTATCTGGCCCGCACCCTTTACCGCCGCCTGGTAGGGGCTGTCTCCCTGCTCGATGAAGCGGACGATGTTCTCGATCATAACGATCGCGTCGTCGACGACGAAGCCGACCGCGATGGTCAGCGCCATAAGCGACAAATTGTCGAGGCTGTAGCCCAGGAGATACATCGCGCCGAACGTGCCGACGAGCGACAGCGGCACGGCTATGCCCGGTATCACCGTGGCCCACATTTTTCGCAGGAAAAGGAAAATCACCAGGATCACCAGCGCCACAGCGATTATCAGCGTATGCTCGACGTCGGCGAGGGAAGCCCGGATGGTCCGCGTCCGATCCTGCATGACCGCGACATGGATCGCCGGCGGGATCGGCGCCTTGATGCGCGGCAGTTCGGCCTTCACCAGATCCACGGTCGCGATGATGTTCGCTCCCGGTTGCCGGAATACGCCGATCACGATGCCGGGATGAAGGCCGGCCCATGCCGCGATCCTGGTGTTCTCGACGCTGTCGACCGCAGTTCCTATGTCGGAAATGTGGACCGGCGCGCCATTGCGATAAGCGACGACAATGTGCTTGTAGCCCTCGGCCTTGAGGATCTGGTCGTTCGCTTGGATCGTTGAGGATTGGTATTTGCCGTCGAAGCTGCCCTTGGGATTATCGATGCTGGTCTGGCTCAACACCGAGCGCACATCCTCGAGCGAGATCCCTTCGTTCGCGAGCGCCGCCGGGTCGAGCCGGACTCGCACCGCCGGCTTCTGCTCGCCGAAGATGACGACCTGGCCGACGCCTGGAAGCTGCGATATTTGCTGGGCCAGCATGTTGTCGGCGTAATCGTCGATCTGGTCGATCGGGAACACGTCGGAATAGAGGCCGATGATCATGATCGGCGTGTCCGCCGGATTGGTCTTGCGCCAGGTGGGCGGGTTGGGGAGATTCTTCGGGAGCTGTCCGCCTGCGGCCGATATCGCCGCCTGCACGTCCTGCGCGGCGGCGTCGATGTTGCGTGAGAGGTCGAACTGCAGCGTCACGCTGGTGCTGCCCAGCGTGCTCTGCGACGTCATCTCGGTCAAATCGGGAATTTGCGCGAACTGGCGTTCGAGCGGAGTCGCCACCGAGGACGCCATCGTCTCAGGATCGGCGCCGGGCAGGTTCGCGCTGACCGCGATCGTCGGAAAATCGACGCGCGGGATCGCGGCGACCGGAAGCTGAGTGAAGGCGAGAATGCCCGCCAGCATCAGGGCCGCCATCACCAGCGAGGTGGCAATCGGCCGATCGATGAAGGTCTTGGAAAAATTCATCGGATCGTCGCGCCGCGCCCGTCCGGGGCGCCCTGTCCGCCGGCCGCCTGGGGCGCTCCGAGCGCCCCTGTCTGGACAGGATTGCCGTTACGATCGACGATCTGGACAAGAGCGCCCGGCTGCAGGCGCAGCTGGCCGTCCACCACCACCCTGTCGCCGGCCTGCAACCCCTTCGTGATGAGTATTCGACCCCGATCCTCGGGTCCGACTTCCACCTGCCGCACCTCGATCGTGTTGTCGGGCTTGATGACATAGGCATAGGGCCCCTGGGCACCGCGCTGGACGACCTCGGTCGGGACCGTCAGGCCGCTAGGCACGTTGCCGACCTGGAGCCGCGCATTGACGAATTCGCCCGGCCATAATTTGTGTGCGGGATTGGGGAAGCGGGCCTTGAGGCGGATCGTGCCGGTCGCGGGATCGATCTGATTGTCGACCAGCTCGAGCGTCCCGCGCCCGAGCTCCGTCTCGTTGTCGCGGCTGTCGACGATCACGGCGAGCGGCCCCTGCGCCAGCGCCGCGTTGACGGCGGGCAGCTTGTCCTGGGGCAGCGTGAAGATGACGGCGATCGGGTCGAGCTGGGTGATGACGACCAAACCGCCGGGGTCCGCCGCATGCACAATGTTGCCCTGGTCAACCAGTCGGATGCCGGTGCGCCCATCGAGGGGCGCCGTGATATCGGTGTAGCCGAGCTGCACCCGCGCATTCTCGACGGTCGCCGCATCGGCTTGGACCGAGGCGGTAAGCGAGGCGACCGTGCTCTCCTGAGTGTCGAGCTGCTGGCGCGACGAATAGCCCTTGGCCGCCGTTTGCTGATAGCGGGCAAGATCGCGCTTGGCGTTGGCGAGCGTCGCTTGATCGCGCGCAAGATTGCCCAGCGCGTTGTCCAACGCCGCCTGGAACGGCTTCGGGTCAATCTGGACGAGGAGGTCGCCCTTCTTGACGTCCTGGCCTTCCTTGAAGGCGACGTTGACCAGCTCGCCATCGACCCGCGCGTGCACGGTCACCGTATTGTAGGCCTGAACGGTACCGATGCCGCTGAAATAGAGAGGCACGTCGCCTGACGAAACCAACCCGGCGACCACCGGCACCGGGCTGCCCCCGCCATTGTCCCCCTCGTCATGCCCCGATCCCAGGATCAACCAGGCGATCAATCCGACAACAAGTACGCCGGCCACGGCGACGAGCGATTTGCGGTTCAGCTTCATGCGTATTCAGCGACAGATCCGAAATGAGCGGCCGTATGGCCGGCGGAAATGGCCGCAAGGGCGTTGAAGCATATCCCTTGGAGCCAATTCGCGGAACGGGGTGGCCCGCCCGCAATGGGCGAGGCTGATTTTGACCGCCGTTCCGGAGACCGTTAGCATACTAATGGCTTCAATTTCCTGCGCAAGTGGCCCTGCCTCAAGGAGCCGGCTCGAGCTCGATCATGCCCCGCGAAGCGCCTATCCCCTTGGCTCCAGCCGGGCCGTTCGCGCCCGGACGGAAGGGAAACGGCATCGCCGCGCGGATCCGGGTCAAGCCCGGAGCGGCGCAGGACCGGGTTCGGGGCATCGTTGAAACTTCGGAAGGTCCGGCGATCGAGATCTCGGTCACTGCGCCTCCAACGGAAGGCCATGCGAATGCGGCGGTTATCGCGGCGCCGGCCCGGGACTGGCGGATGCCCAAATCGGCCTTAAATATTGTTGCGGGGAATAAAGGCAGGGTCAAAACCATATTGATCGAGGGCGAGCCGGCCCAAACCCTGTCGCGCCTCATGGATTGGTTGAAAGCCCTGCGTTTGGGGAAGGATGTGCGACATGAGCAGAACGTACCGATCCGGTTTGATCCTGCGGCGCCTGGCGGCGGGCGTCGGCGGCGCGGCCGCGATTGCGGCGCTCGCTATTTCCGGCCCGGCGCGGGCCGACCACCCGAAGAACGTCTGCCTCTGGGTGAATCGCATTGATCACACCCGGGTTCTGAACGACCACCAGATCCTGTTCTTCGAGACCAACGGGAAGATCTGGCAGAGCAACCTGCCGGTGCCGTGCCGCACGATGACGTCCCAGGACGGCTTCGCTTGGGAATCGGGCATTCCGGAGATCTGCGGCAATGTCGAGCAGATTCGAGTGCTGAGAACTGGAGAGCATTGCCTGCTGGGCGCCTTCGTGCCCTATGTGCCGGGCGGCGCGAACCCGGTCGGCACGTCCGCTCCGAAGAGCGAGCGCTGGCTCGGCGCTAACTCCGAAAAATAAAGAATACCGCGCCGACCAGGCAGGCCACCGCAGCGGCATAGTTCCAGCGTAGGGTCTGGTCGAGATAGAGCACCGAAAAGGCCGCGAAGACTCCGAGCGTGATCACCTCCTGGATGATCTTGAGCTGCGGCGCTGTGAACTCGCCATAGCCGATACGGTTCGCGGGCACCTGTAGGCAATATTCGAAAAAGGCGATTCCCCAGCTGGCGAGGATTACCTTCCAGAGCGCCACTTCGCGAAACTTCAGGTGCCCATACCAGGCAACGGTCATGAAGATGTTGGAGCCGATCAAGAGCAGGATGGTCCGCATTCAACCCTCGTCCTGACATGTCTTTCGGATCGCCTCGGCGAGGCCGCCGAACCAGGTTTGCGCAACGGGCGTTCGCATGGCTTCGCCCATCACGGCAACGCCGGCAAATCCCCATCCCACGAGCCGAGCGGCGTTTTCCGTCGTTACGCCGCCCAGCGCCAAGACCGGAAGCCCGGCGCGTGCGGCCAGCGCGCCCAATTCTCTCGGCGGCAACGCCGGCCGGTAGCCGGGCTTGCTCGCCGTCGTCGCGACCGGTCCCAAGGTCGCGTAGTTGGCGCCCCCCTCGGCGGCGGCCGCGAGATCCGCCGCGCTGTGGCAGGACTGGCCGATCAGAACCGACGAGCCCAGCGCACGCCGGGCTTGTCGTGGGTCGCCTCCGGCAGAAAGGTGAAGGGCAGCGCCGCACGATCGAGCGGCTTCGCAATCGTCATGGACACCGATTGTCGCGCCGAAATCCCGGCCGATCGCGACAAGCTTTTCCAGCAGCGCGCGCCTGGCCGGAGCCTCGAGATCCTTTTCCCGCAGAGACAGCCAGCGGCAGCCGCCCTGGAACAACGCCAACGCCCGTCCCTCGATCGGCTCGGGGCATTGCGCGCGGTCTGTGACGACGAGGATGGGTGGCTCGGGGAGTCTCACGAGCCGATCAGGCCCAGCTCCGGGCTGGAGGCTTCGGCGTGGCGGCGCCGGGGTATGCGTCCGGCCGCCCGGGCCAGGCTGCCAGCCTCGATCGCCAGGCGCATGGCTGCGGCCATCGCGACCGGATCGTCCGACTTGGCGATGGCGGTGTTGAGCAGAATGCCGGAGCAGCCGAGCTCCATGGCTTGAGCCGCATCCGATGCCGTGCCGATGCCAGCATCGAGGATAACCGGCGTTCCCGCCAGACGGCGGCAGATCGTCTCGATATTGTAAGGGTTCAGGATGCCGAGGCCCGAGCCGATCGGCGCGCCCAGAGGCATGACGGCAGCGCAGCCGAGATCGGCCAGCTTCTCGCAGGTCACGGGGTCGTCGTTGGAATAGGCGAGCACCGAAAAACCCTTGCCGACCAGCTCCGAAGTCGCCTTCAGCAACTGCTCGACATCCGGGTAGAGCGTCTCGCGGTCGCCTACGACCTCGAGCTTCACCCAATCGGTCTCGAGCGCCTCGCGCGCGAGCTCGGCGGTCAGCACGGCGTCCCGCGCCGTCGCGCAGCCGGCGGTATTGGGCAACAGCCGATACCGCCCGACCAGCAGATCGACGAGGCTTTCGCTCGAGGCCGCGAGGTCGAGACGGCGGATCGAGACGGTTACGATCTCGGCGCCGCTGGCGGCGATGGCGTCGAGCATCACTTGCCGGTTGGGATAGCCGGCGGTGCCGACCATCAGCGCCGAGGCGAAATTCTCGCCGGCGATCGAGAGCACCGGCGCCCTTTCCGTCTCAGCCACCGGAATGCGGCCTGACGATCTCGACCTCATCGCCTGGGCGAAGGGCGAGGGTGGGCCAGTGCTTGCGGGGCACCACGGCCGAATTCACAGCGACGGCCACGCCGCGCCGCGTAGCGTCGATCCGTTGCGCGGCAAGGAGATCCGAGAGCATGCTGCCGTCGAGGCTATGAGGCGCGCCGTTCAGGCGGATTTCCATTGCGCAGTTCCTTTCGAAGCGCCGACGAATCGCGCGAGGGAGAAAGCCTCCGTCACCGAATCGGCCGCGCCCGTCAATACCAAGTCGGTGATCAGTTGAGCCGTGAGCGGCGCGAGCAGGATGCCGTTGCGATGGTGGCCTGTCGCGAGCAGCAGCCCGTCGACCGCCGTGCGACCGAGGATCGGCGCGTCGTCGCGTGAGCCCGGCCGGAATCCGACCCAGCTTTCCAGGATCGGCAGCTCCTCGATTCCGGGGACCGCACGCCAGGCGGCTTCGAGCAGCGCCAGCATGCCGCCGGCTGTCAGCCGATCGTCGAAACCCTTCTCCTCCACCGTCGCGCCGATGATCAAGCGCCCATCGCGCCTGGGAACGATATAGGATTTGGGAGCCCAGACGACATGCCGAACCAGGGGCGCCGCCGGATCCATTCCCAGCGCCAGCATCTGGCCCTTCACCGGCCGCACTGGCGGCAGGGCCGCGGGTGGCAGGCCGGGAACCGACCGCGACCAGGCGCCGGCCGCGATGATGACGATGGGCGCCGCATGGGTCCGGCCGTCAGCCTCGACGCCGACGGCTCTGCCGTTGGCGACGCGCACGGAGACATCGCCCAAATTTTCGTGCAGGATCCCGCCGGATCCGACGAGCGCCTGCTTCAGCGCCGCGACGACCAGCCGATTGTCGACCTGATGATCTCCCGGGACCAGCAGCGCGCCGGCGAGCCTGGGATTGAGATGCGGCTCGAGCTCCAACGCCGCCGCCCGGTCCAGCCAACGAGATTCGATCCCAAGGCCGCGGTGAAGTCGCTCGGTCTGCCGCAGACGCCCGAGATCGTCTCGGGTCAAGGCGACGGTGAGCGTGCCCTCGGTTTTGAGCGCGACGTCAATTCCGCTGGCCTCCGTCAGCTCGGCCGCGAACGCCGGCCACAACCCCTGTGATCGCCGGAGGAGCGGAAACAAGGCCTGCTCTCCCGGCTCCACTTCCGACCCTGCGGCGAGCATGCCGGCGGCGGCCCAGCTGGCACCCCGCCCCGCCGTGCCGCGCTCGAACAGCGACACCGGAACGCCGGCCTCGGCGAGCCGCCAGCCAATTGAAAGGCCGATCACGCCGGCGCCGATGATGGCGACGGCCGGTCCGGAAGCTGAACCAACGGGTTTCATGCGCTCATCTCTCCCTGCGGTGGCATTACCCACATCAGGTTCAATGGGTCTGATCTCAGCCCAGCCGCAGCCAGGCACCCCAGCAGCCCCAAGATGGGCGCATTCCCACGCCCCTGGCAAGACCGGTCGCGATCAATCCGTTAAGGAAACTCGTGTAGACCCGCGACGCAGCCCGATTGCACAGGTTCAGGCGCGACATGAAGAAGCTCCTCTACGCCCTCGCCCTCGGTCCGACGCTTACCCTAGCCGTCCCGGCGCTCGCGGCCGACGCGACGGCGGCTGATTCGCCGGTCCCGTCGGACACGGAAATACAGCGCATGGTCGACGATCGGGTCGCGACCTATCAGGACACGGTCGGGCTTGTCGTCGGCATCGTGACCCCGCAAAGCCGCAAGATTTTCATGCGCGGAACCTATGACGTGGGCGACGACGTCCCGGTCGACGGCGACACGATCTTCGACATTGGCGGCGTGTCGAAGCTGTTCACGGCCCTCCTGCTGTCGGACATGGTCCGCAAGGGCGAGGTCGGTCTTCGGGACCCCGCACAGAAATACCTCGCGGGCGACATGAAGCTGCCGGCGCGTGGGCGGCCGATCACGCTCCTCGATCTGGCGACCCACCGCTCGGGCCTGCCGCCGGAGCCGAGCAACGTGCTGATCACGGATCCGAACAATCCGAACAAGAGCGTGTCGCCGGAACAGCTCGAAAAATTCCTGGCCGGATACGAGCTGCCCCGCGAAGTCGGTGCGGAATACGAATATTCCGATCTCGGCTATGAGGTGCTCGCCCTCGCGCTCGCGGCCCGCGAGCAGAAGGATTTCGCCTCGCTGCTTTCGTCTCGAATCCTGGAGCCGATGCACCTTGCGTCGACCGGCTTCGACCCGGCGGGGACGGCAAAGGACAAGGTGACGATTGGCCATGACGCACATCTGCAGCCGATCCGCCCGAAGCCGCTCCCGGCGCTGCTCGGTGCCAATTCCTTGAAGTCGAGCGCCAAGGATCTGATGGAGCTGGTGGCCGCCGCGATGGGCGACCCGAACGCGAAGCTCGCGCCCTCGGCGACCGATATGCTGAAGGTGCGGCTTGCGACGGATGTAGAGTCGCGATCAGCCGGCATCGGCTGGTACATCGCCACTGTGGATGGCGCCGACATCGTCTGGCTTAACAGCGAGGCGAACGGCTATCGGTCGTTCGTCGGCTTCGCGCCGGCCAAGCATCTCGGCGTCGTGCTTCTGTCGAATTCAGTCAACCCGATCGACGATCTGGCGATCCATCTCCTGGACCCGCAATCGCCGCTCAGGACCTTGCGCCGCGCGGTTCAGGTCGATCCTGCCCGATTCGATCAGTTCGTCGGAATGTTCGCGGTCAATAATAATTTCCTGATCAACATCACACGGGATAAGGGCCGCCTCTTCATCCAGCCATACGGGCAGTCCCGGGCGGAGCTGTTCGCCGAAAGCGACGATAAATTCTTCCTACGCGACCTCGACGCCGAAGTAACCTTCCAGACCGACAGCGCGGGCTATGCCCAATCGCTGCTCCTCACGCAGGGGAAAGACATCAAAATCGCGAAGCGGATACGATAAAGCCTCCGGGGTGCGCTATGTTTGCGCGGAGCGCCGCCGACGGAGCGCGCCGAGCGCGGCAAGGCCGACGCCAAACAGCGCCAAGCTTGCGGGCTCGGGCGCGCGCGTCGGCACGAAGGCGTTGAAGTTGACCGTTGGGCTGCAATCCATCGTGTAGGATTTGCCGACATTGCTGATCCCGGCGATGATCTGGCCGGCGATGGTGGTGTCCGAAATGGAGACGTTGCTGCTCGGCGCCAGCAACGTGCCGGAGAACACATTGGTATTGCCTGTGATGGAAACGGTCGAGACACCGCTCTCGACGTTGAAGATGACATCCGACGATTTGGTGTGTCCGGCCAACTTGATGCAGCCCGTCGACCCGATCGTGAAACTGCCGGTCACGTTGATGACGAACTTCGCACCTGTGAATGCTCCATCATTCAATGTCAGGCAGGCCCCGCTTTGGAGATCGAGCGTCCCGATGTCGAACACGTTATCGCTTGCAGCGCTCAGCGCGTTCAGCGTGAGGTTGCTCGTCACGCTGCTGTAACTGTGGATCGCCGTCTCACCAGCGGCGTAACTCGCCGCATTCAGCGCGTCCTGAAGCGGCTCGCCGCTGCCCCCGGTAGCAAACAAGCTCGGATCCAAGGTCGTGGAGCTAAATCCCGAGACATTAGTGTAACTTTTGCATTTGGCTGTGTTCGAGGAGGTGCAGCCGTTCCCGTAACCGCCTTCGACGAGGCTGAGCGAGGTTCCCGTAACCGAAAAGCTCGACGGATTGCTCTTCCCGTTATAAGTGCCAACAGCGACGGTCGCGCCGGCGCTCAGCTGCACCGACGAGAGGGTGACGCTGTCGTTATTGCCGATCAAAATCGCATAATCACCGGCAGTTCCCAGCGTCACGGCGCCGGCCAGCGCGCCCGGGGCGCCAAACAGGGCGGCGAGCGCTGCCGCCGCCAAGCCGCCCGACCATTTGCCAGCAAATCTCGTCATCCGAGCCTGATCCCTTCGACCGGCCGCTTCGATAAGCGGAATCCGTACAACACTTATTTGGTGCAAGAGTCGTGCCAGAGCCGCAACCTATTGATACGGCCTGAATTAACCAATTGCGCAGTTTGTAGTTGTAAAGGATCCCGACACCTTTCGATTGCTATTCTGGAAGGCGCGGCAAACCCAGGCGGCGAACGCCGTCGCCCCTAACGCCGCCTTTACCGGGACGGAGAACAATCCGTCCGTGGCGACTCGTGAGCACGAGTCGCCAAAGATCACACGAGCTGCGAGGAAATCAGGAAGTGCGGAGGATGATGGTGGGCGCGGCAGGGATTGAACCTACGACCCCTTCCATGTCAAGGAAGTGCTCTCCCGCTGAGCTACGCGCCCCCGTCCGGCCCCAGGTCCAGGCCCTGTGCCGGAAGGCCGGCTGTTTAACATCACCCAGGATCGGTTGCAATCGGGCTCGGCTGCAAGTCCGGAAGCTCTTAGGCCGTGCCGGTCTGCGCCTTCAGAAGCCGATCGACCTGCCCTACAACATCCTTCAGATGGAAAGGCTTGACGACGATGTTCGGCTGGTCGGCGAACCGGCTGCGGCTTTCGAGCGCCAGCGCGGCGAAGCCGGTGATGAACATGATCCGCAGCGAGGGATCGCCCGCGGCCGCCTCCTGCGCGACCTGGACTCCGTCCTTGCCCGGCATGACGATATCCGTCAGCAGAAGGTCATAGCGCCAGCGCTTCAGCGCCGCGACCGCCGAAAGCCCGTCGCCGACGCTATCCACCGTGTGCCCGGCGCGCGACAGCGCACGATCGAGGAAGAGGCGCAGGGTCTCATCGTCCTCAGCCAACAAAATTCGCGCCAAGATCACGCCCTTTCTGGCCCGCGCAAGCTACTCCGCCCCGGTCGGGGAGTCGCACCATCGTCTCGGAAGCTTGCGATTCGATGAAAAGAGCCGATTTCCCGTCGCGGGTCCATCCGCCTTTCGCACTCAAGCTGCCGAAACGACAGACGCTGCCCGTCATCGTGGTCTCGGCCCATAGCGGCGATCGTTATCCGGCCTCCTTTCTGGCGCAGGCCGCGGCTGATCGCGCGCACCTGCGCCATTCCGAGGACTGGGCGGTCGATCGGCTCGCCGGCGCCGCGCCCGGTTTCGGCGCGCCGCTTCTGGCGGCGACCTTCCCGCGCGTGCTGCTGGACGCCAACCGCGAGCCCTTCGAGCTCGACCCCACGATGTTCGCGACCAAGCTGCCCGATTACGTCAACGCGCGGAGCGCCTGGGTGAAATCCGGCCACGGCACGCTCCATCGGCAGGCCGCGGACGGAACCGAGATCTACGGCAAGCCGCTCGATTTCGCCGAGGCGCTCGACCGGATCGAGCGCTATTACCTGCCCTTCCACGCGCAGCTCGAGAGGCTGATTCGCGGCACCGTGCGGCGGTTCGGCATCTGCATTCTGCTCGATTGCCACTCGATGCCCTCCTCGACCGAGGCCGAACATGGCTTTCCCGTCGGCTCGCTGGATTTCGTGCTGGGAGACGCCGGCGGCCGCAGTTGCGCGCCGTCGATCATGGCCCGGGCCGACGGTGTGCTCGCGCGTCGCGGCTGGCGAGGCCGGCGGAACGATCCGTTCTCAGGCGCATTCATTACGCGCCACTATGGTCACCCGGAGAACGGCGTCCATGCGCTCCAGCTCGAGATCAACCGGGCGCTTTACATGGACGAGAGGCGCCTGCGGGCAACCGCGGGGTTCGAGCCCGTCGCCCATGCGATCGCGGAGCTCGTCGCGGGATTGGGCGCCCAGGGCCTTGCCATCGCCGGCGCGGGCCGGAAAGCCGCCACCGGCGCATCTCTCGACTGGCCGTACCTGGCGGGCTAAGCCTGAGCGCTGATGCCGGGCCGGGAGTCGTCAAGATGGCAGTGCAGCTGGTCGGAGATATTGGCGCGACCAACGCCCGTTTCGGGCTGCTCGAAAACGGTGCGCCGCAATCGATCGAGGTCTTGAGCGTCGCCGCCTATCCGACTCTCGATGCGGCGATCAGGGCCTACCTGACCACGGCGGCACCGGACAAGCCGCTACGCGAGGGGGCGCTTGCCGTGGCGGGGCCCGTCACCGGCGATTATCTCGCCTTCACCAATCACCCCTGGTCCTTTTCCATCAGGGAGCTCACGCGCGAGCTCGGCTTCGATCGCCTCGAGATCGTGAATGATTTTGTGGCGGCTGCGCTGGCGATCCCGCGGCTTGGCCCCGATGATCGGCGTCAAATCGGTCCGGGAACGCCCGCCCCAGACACGCCGATCGGGATCATCGGTCCCGGAACGGGGCTCGGCGTGTCCAGCCTGGTCCCAACGCCCGAGGGGCGCAGGAAATGGATGGCGCTTCCCGGCGAAGGCGGCCACGTGACGCTGTCGACGGTGGAGCCCAGGGAGACGGCCATCGTCGAATGGCTGCACCGCGCAGGCCGGACTCACGTCTCGGCGGAGCGACTTGTCAGCGGCGCGGGGCTGGAAACGCTTTACTCGGCCGTTACGGCGTTGGACGGTGCCGTGTGCCCGCCGTCGAGCGCAGCGGACATCACGGCGCGGGCAAAGGCGGTCGAGGATCCGCATGCCGTCGAAGCCGTCCATATCTTCTGTGCGCTGCTCGGCACCGTTGCCGGGAATCTCGCGCTGACCATCGGCGCGCGCGGCGGGGTCTACATCGCCGGCGGGATCGTGCCGAAGCTCGGCGATATCTTCGACAAATCGGAGTTTCGCGCCCGGTTCGTCGCCAAGGGGCGGATGCAGACCTATCTGGAGCCGATCCCGACCTATGTGATGACCAACCCGTTCCCCGCCTTCCTGGGATTGGCCGGGCTGCTCTCGTCTTAGCTCGTAATCGGGTCGCTCCTGAGCCGACCGATCTCATCGCGGGCCAAACGGTCGACCCGCTCGTTCTCGGGGTGGCCCGAATGGCCCTTCACCCAGAGCCATTCGATCTCGTGCGGCGCTGCCGCCGCTTCCAGGCGCTGCCAGAGGTCGAGATTCTTGACGGGCTTTTTGTCGGCTGTCCGCCAGCCCGCCGCCTTCCAGCGCGGCAGCCACCGGGTGATGCCGTCCTTCACATAGATGCTGTCGGTGTGGAGCGCGACCCGCGCCGGCCGCTTCAGCGCCTCGAGCCCCGCGATCGCCGCCATCAGCTCCATGCGATTGTTGGTGGTGTGGCGGTCGCCACCCGACAGCTCGCGCTCGGTGGTGCCGTGGCGCAGCAGCGCAGCCCAGCCGCCGGGACCGGGATTCCCGCTGCAGGCGCCATCGGTGAAGATGTCGACTTTGGGCTTCTTGCCGTCGCTCATGGTTCGAGCTCGAAGCCGGGCTCGAGCTCTTCATAGTCGGTTGTCAACTCCTCGCCCTCCGCGATGTCGCAGAGCGCGATTGTCTGCGGCCCGGAATTATCGAGATTGGGTTGCTCGCTGTGATTGACGAAGCGCGTGTTGTCGAAGCCCAGCAGCAGCCCGCCGGGAAAGAAGGGACAAGGAAAGGCGTAGCGCTTGAAGAAGGCGCGGGCTGCCTCGGGCAGCTGGGCGACGCGCTCCTCCGGCACGATGAGATCGATCCCCGGCTCGAAGCGCCAGACGATCGTACCCTTCGCGATCGCTTCGGCGGCAAACAAGCCGACGCCTTCGATCGCGCTCGCCTGCGCGCGCGTTTTCACGAGCAGCATGCTAAGCGCCGATCCCGTATTCCGCGGCGCTCTTGACCTGCTGGTGGAAGGCGAGCTTGCGGCGATATTCGAGCGGGTCCTTCTTGCGCACCAGGGCGCCCTCCGGATGGTTCAGCCAGTCATAGAGCCGGGTCAGCAGGAAACGCAGCGCGGCGCCGCGCGCAAGCAACGGCAAAGCCGCGCGCTCGGCCGACGCCAGCGGTCTTACCCGCGCATAAGAATCGAGCAGCGCGCGACTGCGCACCGGCACGAAGGATCCGTCGGGCTCGAAACACCAGGCGTTCAGGCAGACTGCGAGATCGTAGGCGAGGAAATCGGTGCAGGCGAAATAGAAATCGATAAAGCCCGTTAGCCTGCCGTCCTCGAAGAAGACATTGTCGGGGAAGAGATCGGCATGGATCGTGCCGCAGGGTAGATCGGTCGGCCAAGCGCGCTCCAAGAAATCGAGCTCGGCGGCGATGTCTGCGGCAAGGCCCGGCTGAATCGTCTCCGCCGCATCGGCGTCGATGCGCTCGAACAGGGGTCGCCATCCGGCGCAGGACAGATCGTTGGGGCGGCGCATCGCAAAATCCGCGCCCGCCGCATGGAACTCCGCGAGCGCCTCGCCAAGGGCTTGGCAATGCGGCGTCGTGATCCGCCGCGGCCACATGCCGTTCAGGAAAGTTACCATCGCCGCCGGTCGGCCGGCCAAACGTCGCAGCGCTTCTCCATCGCGCGCCCGAACCGGCAGCGGACAGGCGATTCCCTTGCCGGCAAGATGCTCCATCAGACCAAGAAAGAAAGGCAGGTCGGCCTCGCGGACCCGCTTCTCATAGAGCGTCAGAATAAAAGGCCCACGTTCGGTGACGACAAGGAAGTTCGAGTTCTCGACGCCCTCGGCGATTCCCTTGCAGGAATGCACCGCGCCCAGATCATAGGCCGCGATGAAGGCTCTGAGCTCCTCGTCGGAGATTTCCGTGTAGACCGCCATCCGGCCAACCTAGCGGATCGGAACGGGACGGCAATGGGGAGAAGCTAGGCCGGGACGCGGGCGCGGGAGAGGGCGGCAGGAAGCTTGAAGGTGACGCTCTCGCGGGCGGCGGCGCGCTCCTCGATCGTCACCTCGAAGCGGCGGCGGGCCTCGGCGACCACTTCTTCGACCAGTAGCTCGGGCGCCGAGGCGCCGGCGGTCAGGCCGAGCCGCCGCACGCCGGAGAGCCAGCTCCAGTCGATCTCGGAAGCACGCGGCACCAGGATCGAGCGCGCGCAGCCATAGGCGCGGGCTACCTCGACCAGGCGGCTGGAGTTTGAGGAGTTGGGAGAGCCGATCACGATCAGCGCGTCGACCTGGCCGGCAATCGCCTTGACCGCCGCCTGGCGATTGGTCGTCGCGTAGCAGATATCCTCCTTGCGCGGCCCGGCGATTGTGGGAAAGCGGCGCCTCAAGGCGGCGATCACGATCTCGGTTTCATCGACGGACAGGGTCGTCTGCGTGCAATAGGCGAGATTATTCTCGTCCGCGACCGACAGCGAGGCCACTCCCTCCGCATCCTCGACCAGCAGCACCGCGCCCGGCGGGAGCTGGCCCATTGTGCCGTCCACCTCGGGATGTCCGGCATGGCCGATCAGGATGATTTGGCGCCCCTCGGCGAAATGCCGCTCGGCCTCGCGGTGCACCTTGCTGACCAGCGGACAGGTGGCGTCGAGCGCGTTCAGGCCGCGTTGTCTGGCCTCTAAAGGCACCGATTTCGGGACACCATGGGCCGAGAAGACGACCGTCGCGCCCTCCGGCACCTCGTCGACTTCGTCCACGAAAATCGCCCCCTTCGCCTCGAGCTGCTCGACGACGAAGCGATTATGCACGATCTCATGCCGCACATAGACCGGCGCGCCTGAGATCTCGAGCGCGCGCTCGACAATCTGGATAGCGCGATCGACCCCGGCGCAGAAGCCGCGCGGGCCCGCGAGCACGATGGTGAGCGGCGGAAGTTTCATGGTCGACTAAATCGGTCTGGACCCTGCGCTTTCAACTCCCATCCCCCCGAGCGAGTCAACCGGACAAAAGGTTGCAGCGCTCGTGACGAGGCGGCGGCGAAATCGACCTCACGCCCCAATTTGATCCTCTTTCTCCTCGATGAGTGCCGGGCCGACGCGCTGGCGGCGTGTCGGCATTCCCCGGATGGACAAGGATTCGCGCGCGACGCCGCCCTTTCCCATTGGAAACCGCGCCGACACGCGCAACGGAGCGCCGTAAGCCGAGACCAACGGCGGCGACCTAATCGACCGCGGACCGGCGGGCGGTCGCCGAATTATGCGCGTAGGTCTTCCAGCTTGGCCGATAATCCTCGTCGGCCTGGTTGCCCCAGCTCGTCCATCCCAGGCGATTGCCGCGGGCGAACAGCTCGAAATACGGGCCGGGGCTGCAGCGCTCGATCAGATCATATTGCTCGTCTGGCTTGCGCGAATGCTCGCGCTTGCGAGTCGCCAGGTAATTCACCTGGGTGCGACCCGCCACGAGCGTCCGTGCGTTCCGGCCTCGAACGCCGAACAGCAGCAGCTCGGTGACGTTGCGGAAATAGAAGCCGACGCCCCTCCCGTCGGAACCGCCGTCCCTGCGCACCTTGTGCCAGACGATGTTGGTCTTGTACGCGAAGCCCCAGGCCCGCATGACTGCGAGCCCATCGGGCAAAAGCGCATTGGGGACCCAGAGATAGAGGTGCGCGGTCGCCGCCGCCGCCTTTTCGACCGGGAGCGCGGCAATCGCTTCCGTCGTCATCGTGCCGTAGCGCGACAGCCGGCGATGCTCCGGCGCCATCTTGCCGGTACGGTTGACAAAACGCCAAGGCGGATCGGCGAGGATGACGCCGAAGCGCCGATCGTTGAGGAAACTCGAAAGATCGGCCGCGGGATCCGTGTTCGATAGTCCTCTTCGTCATCCCCGCGCAGGCGGGAATGACGACAAAACTAACGACATGACCGCGGCGAATCCATCCTTTCCCTTTGACTTTGCGCGGGCCCGCGCCTAGCTCTTGGGGACGTCCGATACCCTGCGTGCGGGAGAGTCCGCCGGTTCTCGAAAGAGATCTGGCGGCGCCGAAGGAGCAACCGCCCCGGAAACTCTCAGGCAGCGAGGACCGCCGTGGGGTGGACGCTCTGGAAAGCAGGTCGAATCTCCGGATTCGATCTCACCGACGGAGTAAGCGAGGGTATGAATACGCCCTCGTGAATCTCTCAGGTCTTCGACAGAGGGGGCCCGGTGCCGCGCCGGATGGCGCGGCTGGGATCTCCGTCGGGGACGCGCGCTTTGACTGACGCCGAAAACCTCAAGACGACGCCGCTCGACGCGCTGCATCGCGGGCTGGGCGCCAAGATGGTGCCTTTCGCGGGCTACGCCATGCCGCTCCATTACGCGACCGGCATTCTCCGCGAACATCTGCATGTGCGCTCGGCGGCGGGCCTGTTCGACGTTTCGCATATGGGTCAGCTCCGCGTCCTGGGTGACCAGCGCATCGCCGCGATCGAGCGGCTGGTGCCCGGCGACATTGCAGCACTTCCGGTCGGTCGCGTCCGCTACACGATGCTGACCAATGATACGGGCGGCATCCTCGACGATCTGATGATCGCCAAGCGCGCGGGCGACCTGTCCCTCGTCGTCAACGCCGCGACCAAGGAAAGCGATATCGCGCATATCGCCGAAAGGCTGCCGCAGGGCGTGGCGTTGGCGCTCGAACCCGACCGCGCGCTTCTTGCGCTCCAGGGGCCGAAGGCGGCGGAGGTGCTGGAGCGCTTCGTCCCCGACATCGATCGCCTGCCCTTCATGGCCGAGAGCGTGGCCGAGGTCGCCGGCGCGAAGGTCACGCTCACACGCTCCGGCTACACCGGCGAGGATGGGTTCGAGCTGTCGATACCGGCCGACCGCGCCGATGAGGTCGCGCGCCTGTTGCTGGATGAGCCCGAGGTGCTGCCGATCGGACTCGGCGCGCGCGATACGCTCCGCCTCGAAGCCGGGCTCTGCCTCTATGGTCACGACATCGACGAAGCCACTACGCCGGTCGAGGCGGATCTCGTCTGGACGATCTCGAAGCGGAGGCGGACCGAAGGCGGCTTCCCGGGCGCTGCAATTATCAAGACTCAGATTGCAAGCGGTCCTGCTCGCCGGCGCGTCGGCATCTTGCCCGACGGCAAGGCGCCGGCGCGCGAAGGCACCGAGATTCAAGACGCGGCGGGCCGCACGATAGGGCGGATCACCAGCGGCGGGTTCGGCCCTTCGGCCGATGGTCCGATCGCGATGGGCTATGTCGAGATCGCCTGCGCCGCGCCCGGTACCCAGCTGCAGCTCATCGTCCGCGGCAAGGCCCTGCCCGCGCGCGTCGCACCGATGCCTTTTGTCCCGCACCGTTACTTCAAGAATTAGGAGAGCCGATGGCCATGCTCAAATTCACCAAGGACCATGAATGGATTCGCGTCGAGGGCGACGAGGCGGTGGTCGGCATTACCGACTATGCGCAGCAGCAGCTGGGCGATGTCGTTTTCGTCGAGCTCCCCGAAATCGGCAAGAATGTCGAGCAGGGCAGAGACGCGGCCGTGGTCGAATCGGTGAAGGCGGCGAGCGAAGTCTATGCGCCGGTGGACGGAACGGTGCTCGCGGTGAATGATGCGCTCGCCGACGAGCCCGCGACGGTGAACACCGACGCGCAGGGCAAAGGCTGGTTCTTCCGGTTGAAGCTGGCGAAACCCGCGCAGCTCGACTCTCTCATGGATGAAGCCGCCTACACGGCCTTCACCGCGGGCCTCGCCTAATGCGCTATCTGCCCCTGACTCAGGATGACAGGGCCGCGATGCTGGCGCGAATCGGCGCCGGCTCGGTCGACGATCTGTTCCGCGATGTGCCGGAGTCCGCGCGGCGATCGAGCGTCATCGAGGGCTTGCCGTCCCATTTGGGCGAGCTCGAGGTCGAGCGGCGTCTGAAGACGTTGGCGGCGCGCAACCTGCCGGCCGGATCGGTGCCGTCTTTCATGGGCGCCGGCGCCTATCGCCATCACATTCCGGCCGCCGTCGATCATCTGATCCAGCGCGGCGAGTTCTTGACCAGCTACACGCCTTACCAGCCCGAAGTGAGCCAGGGCACGCTGCAATATCTGTTCGAGTTCCAGACTCAGGTCGCTCTGCTGACCGGCATGGATGTGGCGAACGCCTCGATGTATGACGGTTCGACTGCTTGCGCCGAAGCCGTGATGATGGCGAACCGCGTCACCAAGCGGTCGCGCGCTGTGTTGTCCGGTGGTCTGCATCCGCATTACGCCGAGGTGACGCGGACACAAGCACGATGGACCGGCTTCGACGCGGTGGACGCGCCGCCCGATATCACCGGCACCGAAGATCTCGCATCGCTGGTCGACGACACGACCTCTTGCATTGTCGTGCAGAATCCGAGCGTCTTCGGCCATATACGCGATCTGTCCGCGCTCGCGGAGGCGTGCCACGCCAAAGGCGCGCTGCTGGTCGTCGTCGTAACCGAAATCGTGTCGCTGGGGCTGTTGACGCCGCCGGGCGAGATGGGCGCCGACATCGTCGTCGCCGAAGGCCAGTCGCTCGGCAATGCGCTCAATTTCGGCGGGCCCTATGTCGGGCTCTTCGCGACGCGTGACAAGTTCGTGCGCCAGATGCCCGGCAGGCTTTGCGGCGAAACCATCGATGCCGACGGCAAACGCGGTTGGGTGCTGACGCTGTCGACTCGCGAGCAGCATATCCGCCGCGAGAAGGCGACCAGCAACATCTGCACCAATAGCGGCCTCTGCGCGCTCGCTTTCACGATCCATCTATCGCTGCTTGGCGAAGCAGGGTTTCAAAAACTCGCCCGACTCAATCATGCGGCCGCGATCGGTCTTGCCGATCGGTTGGCGAAGGTGCCGGGAGTTTCCGTGATCAATCGCGGGTTCTTCAATGAATTCACGATCCGATTGCGAGGTGATGCGGCCGCGATCGTCGATCGCCTGGCGGAACAGCGAATCCTCGCTGGCGTGCCGGTATCGCGGCTGATTCCGGGCAAGCCGGAGCTCGCCAATCTTCTGCTCGTCGCCGCGACGGAGACGAATACCGAGGCGGACATGGACGCCTTCGCCGCCGCGCTCGCAGAGGTGGTCTGACATGGCGATGAACAGCACGGGGCGCGGCACGACACGACCGGAAACCGGCGAAGGCGGAATGCCGGCGGACACTTTCAGCGGCAATCGCGGCCTGGCCATGGAGGAGCCGCTGATCTTCGAGCAGGGCGAGCCCGCACGCGCCGGTGTCGATCTGCCGGAGCCGCCGATCGCCGAGCTTCGCCTTGGCGACGTGAAGCCACGATCGGGCATCGGCCTGCCCGGGCTTTCCGAGCCGCAGGTGATTCGTCATTTCACGCGGCTCAGCCAGAAGAATTATGCGATCGACGCCGGGCTCTATCCGCTGGGCTCCTGCACGATGAAGCACAATCCCCGCCTCAACGAGGCGATGGCGCGGCTGCCGGGATTCGCCGATATCCATCCGCTGCAGCCGGTCGCGACCGTGCAAGGCGCGCTGGAGCTGATCGATTCGCTGGCGCGCTGGCTGCTCGACCTGACCGGCATGGCGGCCGTCGCCATGTCGCCGGGCGCGGGCGCGCATGGCGAGCAGTGCGGCATGATCGCGATCCGCGCCGCGCTCGAGGCGCGCGGCGACAAGCGCTCGCGCGTTCTGGTTCCGGAATCGGCGCATGGCACAAATCCAGCCACCGCGGCCGCTTTGGGCTATGCGGTCGATGCGATTCCGGGCGCCGCGGACGGGCGCGTCGACACGGCGGCGCTCGCGGCCAAGCTGGGGCCCGACGTGGCGGCGATCATGCTGACGAATCCGAACACCTGCGGTCTGTTCGAGCATGACATCATCGAGATCGCGCGGCTCGTTCACGACGCCGGCGCGCTGTTCTATTGCGACGGCGCCAACTTCAATGCCATCGTCGGGCGCGTGCGCCCCGCCGATCTCGGCATCGATGCGATGCACATCAATTTGCACAAGACCTTCTCGACACCGCATGGCGGCGGCGGACCGGGCGCGGGACCGGTCGTGCTGTCGCATGCGCTCGCCTCCTTTGCGCCTGCCAGCGCGGTCGTGCGCGGCCCGAACGGCTTCAGCCTGGCGGAGCATCCGGAAGGATCGAGCTTCGGCCGGCTGAAAGCCTTCCACGGTCAGATGGGCATGTTCGTGCGAGCGCTGGCCTACATTCTGAGCCATGGCGCGGACGGGCTGCTGCAGGCATCGAGCGATGCGGTTCTCAACGCGAACTACGTCCTGGCTTCGCTTCAGGACGTCATGAGCCCGGCCTTCCCCGGTCCCTGCATGCATGAAGCGCTGTTCGATGATCGCTTCCTCAAGGAAACCGGCGTCTCGACCCTCGACTTCGCCAAGGCGATGCTCGACGAGGGATATCATCCGATGACCGTCTACTTCCCGTTGGCCGTCCACGGGGCGATGCTCATTGAGCCGACGGAGAGCGAATCGAAGGAATCGCTGGACCTCTTCATCGCCACCCTTCGCTATTTGGCCGAACGCGCCAAAGCCGGCGCTTCGGAGCATTTTGTCGCAGCCCCGAGACTCACGCCGCGGCGCCGGCTGGATGAGACCGGCGCGGCCCGAAAGCCGGTGCTTCGCTGGCGACCCGAAGAGCAATTGGATCAAGCGGCTGAGTGATTGAGAACGCGACGAGGCGGCTGCCGAAGTTGCGCCCGCTATTTACAGATCAACTCTATAGTTTAACGAAATCTTAGCTATTCGGGTCGAATCTACGGCGTGTTTGCTGCAGCGCAGAAGCGCCGGCCATTTGCCCGTTCGGAGCCTTCGATGAACGCGTCCGCCAGCCCTCCCCTCGCCTCCAGCGGCGTGGTGAATGACGGCACTGGGGATGGCGATGCGCCGCGCATTCCGGCCTTCCGGCTTTTGATCAACGCGCCGACGCTGGGGCCGGACGCGACGTCGGGCGAAGTTTACGATCTTCTGGTGGCGCGGCCCGAAATTCCCTGCATTCCGATCATCGACCATGACTGGATCGTCGGCGCAGTCGACCGCGTCTCTCTGCTCAACCGATTCTCGCGCCATTTGATGCGCGACTATTATTTCGGCCGGCCAGTCTCGCTGGTGCTCGACCCCGAGCCCCTGGTCATCGACGCCGACACGCCGATCAGTGTCCTGACTGAGCGGATCTCGCATGAGAAGCCGCAAGCGCTGACCGCCGGCTTCATCATCACCCGCGATGGCCGCTATGCCGGCGTCGGGACCGCGCTCGACATGATGAGGGCTTCGGTCGAGGAGGCCCAGCTCCGCGCGGCCGAACTCTCGCGCCTGCAAAAGGTCGCCGAGGAGGCGAATCGCAGCAAGACGCTGTTCCTCGCGAACATGTCGCACGAGTTCCGCACCCCGTTGAACGCGATCATCGGCTTTGGCGAAGTGCTGGGCAGCCAGCGCTTCGGACCGCTCAATGCGCGCCAGGCGGAATATATCGAGGATATCCGGAACTCCGGGGTGCATCTGTTAGCGCTGGTCAACGACATCCTCGAGATGTCCAAGGCCGAGGCGGGCAAGCTCGAGCTCCACGAGAATTGTGTCCTTCTCGAAGAGCTGGCGATCAATTGCCTGCGGACCGTCCGCCAGCGGGCTCAGGAGGCGGGGCTCGAGCTCAGCCTCGAGCTGCCCGACAAGCATGTGGAGCTGTGGTGCGACCCCGTGAAGCTTCGACAGATCATCGTCAACCTGCTGTCCAACGCGGTGAAGTTCACCAACCCCGGCGGCAAAGTTGCGGTAGAGGCGCGCCTGCTCGTCGACGGCGGGCTCGAGATCGCGGTCGCGGATAACGGCATCGGCATGTCGCCCGAGCAAATTCCGCTGGCCCTTCAGGCTTTCGTTCAGATCGACAACAGCAGCAACCGCTCGCACCAGGGGACCGGGCTGGGCCTGCCTCTCTGCAAGCAGCTCACCGAGCTGCATGGCGGGGAGCTGATCGTCGAGAGCGCGCTTGGCAAAGGAAGCAGGATGCGCGTCCGTCTGCCGGTCGAGCGAATCAAAGTCGCCGGCCCGCGGGCGAGCGACGACGCGAGTTTCGAGTCGCTGCTAGCGGTGGCGTACGCCGGCCTTCGGATCCTTGAAGCGGAAGAGCCCCGGATCCAGTGAGAGGCCCAGGCGCCAACCCGAAAAGGTGACGTCGGTCACCTGGCCTTGAGCATCGGTGACGCGCCAGCCGCGCAGCTCGAGCGGCTGATCCGAAAACGCGATCGTGACCGACCCGGCCCCGGGATCCTTGTCTTCGACCAACGTGATCCGGATCACGCCGGCGGCATGCTCGTAGCGCGTGACCTTGACGCCGTCCGTCAGCGAGATGCGCGGCTTCAAGAGGAAGGAAGCCGGGGTCTCGCTGATCGGCTCGTTCGACGCCTCCTGCTGCTTGGCGTCCCAGAAGATGATGTAATCGCCGTCGGCGACCAGAAAGTCGCCCTTGGGGTCGCTGTAATCGAACCGCAGCTTGCCCGGTCGCGACAGGTCGAAGCGGCCCTTGGAGATCGCGCCGTCGGGCGCCACCATCGTGAAGTCCGCCTCGGCCGTCGTAAGCCCGTTGAGATAGGATTCGATTCGGTCGAGGTCAGCCTGCTTCCCTGCAGCCGGGGTTTGGGCCAGGGCCGGAAGAGGGAGAACGAGCAGGGCAGCGGCGCAAAGGAGCTGTATTAGGCGCATATGCTATCTATGGGTCTGAACCATGGCGGCACAAGGGCGATAACGGAACGCGATGAAAGTCGGCGACACATTTTCGAAAGAGGTCCATTTCGACGCGGCTGGGATCTCCGCCTTCGCGCGCTCGACGGGAGACATGAACCCGTTGCATCACAATCCGGCGCTGGCGGCAAAATCCCGTTTCGGTGGGATCATCGCCTCAGGGAGTCATGTTTCGGCGCTTCTCCTGGGCATGCTGGCAGGCTGGTTCGCCGACAAGCCCGAGAATGTCGGACTCGATTTTGCCATCCGCTTCAAGGCGCCGGTGCGCGACGGCGATACCGTGACGATGCGCTGGCGAATCGCGAGCATCGAGCCCAAGGCGTCGCTCAAGGGCGACATCGTGCGCGCGGAGGGCGAAGCGGCGCGCGCCGATGGCGTCGTTGCCGCGACGGCGACCGCCGCAGCGGCGGTGTTCCGGTGATCTATCTTCGTCATCCCGAGAAGGCGGGAATGACCCCGTGAGAGCCGCGAGGTTTGCATCCCGAGCTATAGCTTCCCGATGAAGCGATGGGCCAGCAAATCGAGCTCGGCCAGCATGCCTTCGCGGTTCGTCTCGGTCAGAGAGAACACGAACTGCTCGACGCCCGCGCGTTTATATTCGGCGAGCGCATCGAGCGTGCGGGGCATTACCGAATAGCCGCCGCACGAAATCTTGACCGCACGCGCCGGACGGCTCCGCGCGTCCAGCATCTCGCGCAATCGGGCAACATGGCCCGCAACCGCATCGGCCGGCATGTCGAAGCCGTACCAGCCATCGCCCAACCGTGCCGTCCGGTCGAGCGCCGCCTCGCTCCAGCCGCCGAACCAGAGTGGCGGATGCGGCCTCTGGACAGGTTTCGGATATTGGCGGCAGGCCGGCAGCGTATAGAAACGGCCGGAGAATTCAGAGACCGGATCCCGCCAGAGCCTGCGCATGACTTCGACATATTCCTCGGCGCGGGCGCCGCGTTCCTCCCAGGGCACGCTGCAGGCCTCGAACTCCTCGCGGCTCCAGCCGATGCCGATGGTAAGGTCGAAGCGGCCGCCGGACAGCCAGTCCAGAGTCGCAACATGCTTGGCCGTGTAGACCGGGTTGCGCTGCGGCAGCAGCATGACGCCGGTGGCGAGCCGAATGTGCTCGGTCGCCGCAGCGATGAAGGCGTGCGCCACCAGCGGATCGGGCAGCGATGTGTCGGCTGGAAAGAAGGCCTTGCCGTCGTCGGATGATGGGTAGTCGTCGACCGGCCGGTCGAAGAGGACGACGTGCTCGCCGAGATAAAGCTCGGCGAAGCCGAGCGCTTCGGCGCGTCGCGCGATGTCCTTCAGCGCGGCCGGCGTCGCGGCCGGCGAGACGGGAAGATTGAGACCGATTTCCACCGCTCTATCGCGAGGCTGCGAAGCGGCCAGCGCGACGGCCGAAGAAGGTTGCCTCGCCGATGCAGGTGCCGCTCGAATAGCCGCGCGCATCTTGCGCGATGTTCCAGGCTGACGCCCCGGCGGCGTAAAGGCCGGGGATAGGCTCGCCGGTTTCGGTCAGCACTTCCGCATCCGCCGAGGTGCGGAGACCGCCCAGCGTGAAGCCGGCGAACTTCGCGCGGCCGACCGACAAGTCGAATGCCGCGTAGGGCGGCTTGTCGAGCGGCTTCAGCCAGTCGGCGTGCTTGTGGAACTCCGGATCCTCGCCTAAACGCGCGTGGCGATTGTGAGTTTCGATCGTCTGCACGAGCGCGCCCTTCGGCAGCTCGAGGCGCGCCTCCATTTCTTCGACCGTCTCGAATCCGTCGATCAGCTTCTGCTCGAAGAAGTCATAAGGCGGGTAGCCGAAGATCTCGGAGTCGAGGATCAGATAGGCGATGCCGCGTGGCTGCTCGACGATGAAGCCCGCCGTGCGGCCATGATAGGAGTCCTCCGCCACGAAGCGCTTGCCCTCGGCATTGACGACAATGCCCTTGATCAAGCTTTCGGGCGGATAGAAGGGTGAGGTCAGGAAAGCGCGGTCGAGCCGCATCGCCTGCGCGCCGGCCGACAGGCCCAGCATGATGCCCGCGCCGTCGTCATACGTGGTGCCGTGCTTGATGAGATCGCGCGGCATCCAGGCGAGCTCGTTCGCGAACATCTCCTCATTCATGATGTAGCCGCCCGCTGCGAGCACGACGCCCGAGCGGGCGCGGATGTTCAGCACATCATCGAAGCGGCGCACGCGCACGCCTTCGATGCTGCCGTCCGACGCGGCGATGAGGCCGACGACGCCCGCGTCGTACAACGCGCGAACACCGAGCGCGGACGCCTTGGCGATCAGCATCTTCATCAGCAGCGAGCCCGCTTCACCGGAAGCGAGCGCCACCTTATGGCCGCGCGGCGCCGGCTTCGCCTTCTCGCGGAACGGCCAGGCCTTTTCGTTGCCGCTCCAGATCAGGCATTCGGTGCCCGGCTGAATCGCGGCCTTGCCGGGATAGTAGCTGCGCTCGAACGGCACGCCGTTCTCCTCGAGCCAATGAAAATGCGCGACGCTCTCCTCGCAATAGAGGCGAAGCTTTTTGGGATCGGGATCGGGGGTCAACGCGTCCAGATATTTGTACATCTCCTCGGGCGTGTCCTCGAACCCGCAGGCGATCTGCACCGGCGTGCCGCCGCCCAGATAGATATGCCCGCCGGCGATCGCCGTGGCTCCGCCACCGCCGCTCGCACGCTCCAGCACCATCACGTCCGCGCCGGTGCGCCGCGCCTCGATCGCCGCCGAGGCGCCCGCGCCGCCGAAGCCCACGACCAACACGTCGGCGGATTCGTCCCAGGAGGTGATCGCGCTGTCATGCAGCAGCTCCGGGATCTTCACGACGGCAGCTCCGCGCGGATGGCGGCGAGGAATTTCAGCATCAGCGCGTTGACCTCCTCCGGCTTCTCCATCTGCACGACATGGCCGGCATTCTTGATCATCGCGACCTCGCGCAGATCGGCATATTGCTCGCGAAGCTTGCCCAGCGGATCGTCGCCGTGGAAGCCTTCGAGATCGACATCCTGCTCACTGCCGATAAAGAAGAACGGCGCCGTATTCTTCTTGCCTTCGAATTGCCGCCTCTGCTCCCAGCGATAATCCATCGCGCGATACCAGTTGAGCCCGCCGGTGAAGCCCGTGCGGCTATATTCCGAGACATAGAACTCCATCTCCAGATCGCTCATCCAGGACCAGGGGAGCGGCGGCGGCTCGGGCAGCGTGTCGATGTATTTCGTGCCCGGCGGATAGTTCCACATATCGAGCAGATGATGCGCGGCTGAGAGACCCCAATAGACTCGGTTCAAGAACTTGCGCGTGTTCTCGTTGAGATCGCGGTCGGCCGGACCGGGCGGCTCGAAATAGGTGACATGAACGAAATGCTTCTCGGCCATCCGACGATAGCCAGTCAGCGGCGGCACGCCGATCTCGTGCGGCGTCACGGGATTTTCGAGCCCGATCAGCGCCGTCACGCGCTCCGGATGACGGAAGGCGAGGTCGTAGCAGGCGAAAACCCCGAAATCGAGGCCGGAGAAAACGGCGCGCTTCTCGCCCAGATGGTCGAGCAGGCCCAACAGGTCGCCGACCGTATGGTCGCAATCATAGTGGCGGGGATCGGCCGGCGCGTCGGTCTGGCCCATGCCGCGCATATCGGGCGCCACGACACGCCAGCCGGCCTCGGCCAGTACTGGAATCTGATGACGCCAAGAAAACCAGAGATGCGGGAAGCCGTGGCAGAGGATGATGAGCGGCCCCTCTCCCTGCTCCACATAATGCATGTTGATGCCATTGATCCCGGCATGCCGATGCGTCCAGTTCCCCATGGGCGCGCGTCCTCCCTTTTGATGGAGGACACCCTATCAGGCGCGGCGGCGGACGGCGAGCGTGAGGCCGATCAGCGAGAGTGCGGCGAATCCGGCCCCGGCGAAGAAGGTCGCGTCAGCGCCATAGGCCTGCCAGAGCAGGCCCGCCAGGCCGCTGGCCGCCAGCAGCGCGATGCCGGTCAGAAGATTGAAGATGCCGAACGCCGTGCCGCGCAGGCTGGCCGGCGCGGCGTCGGCGACCAGCGCGGCCAGGAGGCCCTGGGTCAGCCCGTTCGACAGGCCCCAGATGCCGGCGCCGACCAGCGCGCCGGCGATGCTGCCCCAAAAACCCAGCACGAGGTCGGCCGCGATCAGCGCCAGAAGCCCGGCCATCAGCACGACCCTTCGCCCGATCCGGTCCGAGAGGCTGCCGGCGGGGGCCGACACGAGCGCATAGGCGACATTCATCGCGACCATGACGGTCGGGACCAGCAGCGGCCGCAGCCCGACATCGGATGCGCGGAGCACCAGGAACGCCTCGCTGAACCGGGCAAGCGTGAACACGATCCCGACGCCGACCACGCCCCAAAAGCCGCCGCCCAGGCGGCCGAGCTCTTTCCAGCCGATCGGCGGCCTTGCGCGTTCGTGCGGCACTTGCGCCGGCTCCTCGACGCCGAGAACCAGCAGTAGGACGCACAGAGCCGCCGGCACGATCGCCCACCAGAAGACCAAGCGGATATTTGACGCGAGCAGCGCCATAAGGCCGATCGCGAGCAGCGGCCCGATGAAGGCGCCGACCGTATCGAGCGACTGCCTGAGCCCGAATGCCGCGCCGCGGATCTCGCCGGGCGTCACGTCCGCGATCAGCGCATCGCGCGGCGCGCCGCGAATGCCCTTTCCGACCCGGTCCAGAAAGCGTGCAGCGAGGACCTCGTAAGGCGTGACCGCGAGCGGAAAGATTGGTTTCGTGACGGCCGCCATCCCGTATCCGAGCACGGCCAGCAGCTTACGCTTCCCCAGCCGGTCGGAAATCCAGCCCGAGAACAGCTTGGTGATCGACGCCGTCGCCTCGCCCACCCCCTCGATCAGCCCGACGAGGCTGGTGGACGCACCGAGCGTTCCGACGAGGAAGATCGGAAGCAGCGCGTGGATGAGCTCGGACGACGCGTCCATGAAGAAGGAGACGAAACCCAGCATCCATACGGTGCGAGGAATGGCGCGGAGACCGAACAAATCTTGCTTGGCCGCCGCGGCCATCTTATCGACCACCCTCTTCCGATACCGCTCTCGATCGTTCGCCTAATCGCCGTGATGGCCGATCAGCACCTCGCGTTTGCCGACGTGGTTGGCGGAGGAGACGACGCCTTCCTTCTCCATCTTCTCGATGAGGCGCGCCGCGCGATTGTAGCCGATCTGAAGGTGACGCTGGACGAAGCTCGTGGACGCCTTGCCTTCGCGCGCGACGAGCGCCACTGCCTGGTCGTAGAGATCGTCGCCCGAGCCGCCGCCCTCCTCGCCCAAGGCCAGCGCCATCTCGTCGAGCTCATCGTCTTCGGTGACGGCATCGAGATAATCGGGCTCGCCCTGGGTCTTGAGGAAGGCCACCACCTTCTCGACCTCCTGGTCGCGCACGAAGGGGCCGTGGACGCGCGTTATGCGACCGCCCGCCGCCATATAGAGCATGTCGCCTTGACCCAGCAGCTGCTCGGCGCCGGACTCACCGAGAATGGTGCGGCTGTCGATCTTGGACGTGACCTGGAACGAGACTCGGGTCGGGAAATTGGCCTTGATCGTGCCGGTGATGACATCGACCGAGGGGCGCTGGGTCGCCATGATGAGATGGATGCCGGCGGCGCGGGCCATCTGCGCCAGACGCTGGATCGCGCCTTCGATCTCTTTGCCGGCAACCAACATCAGGTCGGCGAACTCATCGACCACGACGACGATATAGGGCAATTCCTGGAGGTCGATCGGCTGATCCTCGAACACCGGCTTGCCGGTGTCGGCGTCGAAGCCGGTCTGCACCTTGCGGGTCAGCATCTCGCCGGCCTCGCGCGCTTCGCGCAGCCGCTGGTTGAAGCCTTCGACGTTGCGCACGCCGAGCTTCGACATGGCGCGATAGCGATCCTCCATCTCGCGCACCGTCCATTTGAGCGCGACAACCGCCTTCTTGGGCTCGGTCACGACCGGGGCCAGGAGATGCGGAATGCCTTCATAGACCGACAGCTCCAGCATCTTGGGGTCGATCATGATGAACCGGCACATTTCCGGCGGCAGCCGATAGAGGAGCGAGAGAATCATCGTGTTGATCGCCACCGACTTGCCCGAGCCCGTCGTGCCGGCGACGAGCAAATGCGGCATACGGGCGAGGTCGGCGATCACCGGCAAGCCGCCGATATCCTTGCCCAGAACCAGTCCCAGCTTGGCCGGTCCGTGCTGATAGGTGTCGGTCGCCAGCACCTCGCGTAGATAGACGGTCTGCCGCCGCTGGTTTGGCAGCTCGATGCCGATCACGTTGCGTCCGGGAACGACCGCGACGCGCACAGCGATCGCGCTCATCGAGCGGGCGATGTCGTCGGCCAGGCCGATGACGCGCGAGGATTTGGTTCCCGGCGCCGGCTCGAGCTCGTAGAGCGTGACGACCGGTCCGGGATTGATGTTGACGATGTCGCCCTTGACTCCGAAGTCGCCGAGCACGCTCGACAACACTTCGGCATTCCGGCGCAGCAGGTCCTCGGTGAGTTCGGGCGAGCGGGCGGCGGGGTCGGAATTCTGCAGCAGGTCGAGCGAGGGCAGCGAATAGTAGCTGGGCGACGGGAGGTCGAACGCCTTCTGCCGCGAATCGGGGGCGTCGGCCTTGCGTCCACCAAGGCTGACGCGCGGCGCTTTCTTCTCCTTCGCCGCCTTGGCCTGCTCGAAGGGAACGACCTTGGGATCCAGCCGCGGCTCCGCACGACGCTCTTTCGGCGCGCGGGCGCGCGGCGCATGCGCCTCGTCCTCGACAGGGCTCCGCCTGAGGGCGCGGAGGGGAAAAGCTATACCGACAGCCAGCCAACCGAGTCCGGTGCGCCAGGCGGCCCAGCTGAGCCCGAGCGCCAGCGAGGCGAGGAAGAGGGCGAGCCCGGTCGAAACGGTCCAAGCCGCCCAGGGCGCCCCGGCGCCGAGCGGAACGGAAAGAGCGCGGGTTCCCAGCCGGAAAATCGACTGCCCAACCCCGCCGCCAAGGCTTGCCACCAGCGGCCAGGAAGCGAACGGCCGCAAAGGCGCCAGCGTCGCCGCCGCGAACAGCAAGGCGGGAAAGAGCAGCGTCAGCCGTCGCCAGAGCGGTACGCGCGTCTGATGCCGGATGTGCCGCCAGCCCCATATCGCGATGGCGGTCGGCATGAGATAGGCGGCGAGCCCGAGCGTCTGAATCAAGAGATCGGAGACGTAGGAACCCGGCAATCCCAGCAAATTGCGGCTGCGGTGCGCGAATTGCGCCGGCAGCGCCGCGTTCCAGGAGGGATCGCCGGCATGAAAGCTGAAAAGTGCGGCCGCAAGCGCGCCGGCCACCGCAATCTCGACCAAGCCGAGCAGCTCCGCCAAGCGCCGGGCGATGAAGGCCTCGGCGCTTCCGGGAAGCAGGTTGCTGAAGCGCGCGAGGCTGCTTTTGGCTCGCGGCGGGAGATTGCGGGGCAGGGCGCGGGCGCTGGACGGAGACATCGCGCGGTTCTCCTCAGATGAGCTCGGCGATGCGGCGGAGCGCCGGCTCGAGTATCGGATCGTCATGGACAAGCGCCAGCCGGATGAAGGCTTGTCCCGGATTGCTGCCGGTATCGTCGTCGCGGGCCATATAGGCCCCGGGAAGCACCCGAATCCCCGCGTCGCGCCACAGGCGCCGCGCGGCCTCGGGCCCGTCGCCGACCTCGAGCCACAGGAAGAACCCGCCTGCCGGTCGGTAGAAGCCGGCGCGACCCGCCAGCGCCCCCTCGGCGAGATCGATCTTCCGGCGATAGGCGGAGCGGCCGGCCTCGACATGGGTCTCTTCAGACCACAGGGCCGCCGACGCGGCCAGGATCGGCAGGGGCGGGGCCGAGGAGGCATAGGCACGAAGGCGCTGCATCAGCGCGATCGCCGCTCGGTCTCCGGCGACGAATCCCGATCTCAGCCCCGCCGCGCTCGAGCGTTTGGACAGGCTATGGAAAACGATGATGTTGGCAAAGGGGTCGCCGTTCGCGGCGGGGCCGAGCGCCGCCGCGGCTTCGAGCGTGCCGGGCGGCGGCGCCTCGTCCCAGATCTCGGCGTAGCATTCGTCGACCGCGAGCATGAAGCCGTGAGTCCGCGCGAGCGTCACGGCCCGCTTCAGAAAACCGAGATCGGCGACCGCCCCCTCCGGGTTCGACGGCGTGCAGAGATAGAGAAGCGAAGTGCGCGCCAGAATGTCCGGGGAGAGCCGGTCGATGGCCGGCAGGAAGCCATTCTCCCGGCGGCAGGACAACGGGAGGACCTCGGCCCCGGCCAGCCGACCGGCCGCCGCGTAGGTCGCATAGCTGGGGTTGGGCGCCAGCACGATGTCGCGGCCCGGCCGATCGGCGGACGCGACCGTTGCAATCTGGAACAGCGCCTCGCGGGTGCCTTGAACCGGCAGAATGGCGCGATCGGGATCCACGGCGCCGCCCGGCAAATGATAGCGCCGCTCGAGCCACCCTGCCGCAGCGGCACGAAATTCGGGCGTGCCCGCGATCGGGGGATATTTCCCCCAATCGACTGCCCGACCGGCTAGAATTTCAGCGACCATGGCAGGCGGCGCACCCTGCGGCTCGCCGACCGCGAGGTTGAGCGTCGGCCGCCCCGCAGGCGTCGGGACATCCTTCAGCAGCCCGGCGAGTCGGGTGAACGGATAGTCGGTCATGCCGCTCAGGCGGGCATTGAACATCTGCACGGAAAACCCGGACAAAAGGGAAACGGAGTCTACCCGCAGTCGGGATCGCGCACAAGAAGTGCCGTCGTAAACTCTCGCCGACTCCTGAGGGTGTTACCGGCCGCTTCTATCAAACTGCTTGAATTTCCAAGGGTTCAAATCGGCTTCGTCGCGCCGATCAGAGCAATCGCGATCAGAAGAGCATAGAGCATCAATGACGCGAAGGAGGCGACATCGATCCCGCGGGCGATTTCCTTCGGGATGGGCAGGCGCGCAGCCGAGATCTCATCGAGCGCCGGGCGCATCCGGTGCATGCCTTCGCCGATTTCGAGGGTGGTCAGCGGCACCAGGCCGAACAGCGCCATCTTGAGCGCCAGCCATTTCCCCGTGATCTGCTCTCCCCAAAAAAGCTGATAGGTCCCGTAGATCAGGAAGGCGGCGCCGGCCAGCACGATCAGCGCGCCTTCGAGCTTACGCAGCGCCTGGGCGCGACGATCGTCCGATTCGCGCGGAACGACCCAAACGAAGACGACCCAAAGAAGTGTGAGCGCCCAGACGGCGATCAGCCAGACGCCCTTGATCGGAGATCCCCAGCTCTGCGCCAAAGTGAGGCCGACGGCGGGCGTCAACGCGAAGGCGGTCCGCGGTATCCGGTCGAGCCGCATGGCGAGGCGAAGGGTGAAGCCGCGATGCTCCGGATCGAGCCGCGGCGAACGCGCCTCGCGCAGCAGCGCGAGCACGCCGAAATGACCGCCCAGCCAACCGGCGAACAGCACGACATGGACGAAGATCAGGATCGTATACCGGTCCATGTGCCGCTCCGGGTGTTCAACTGCCGCTGGTCGAGGACTAGCGCTCAATCGCGCCGCGGTCGATAGCCGCGCGCACCGCCGCGGCAAGGGCGCGCGATTCGAACGGCTTCGCCAGCAGATCGGCCTCAAGCTCGCCGCCGCTCGCCAGGATCGCATTCTGGCCGTAGCCGCTGACGTAAAGAATACGGAGGTTCGGGAATTTTCGCAGCGCCGCCTCCGCGAGCTGCCGCCCGTTGAGCCCGGGCAGGCCAAGGTCGGTCAGGAGAAGGTCGAACCCGACGGGCTCCTCCAGGCGGGCCAAAGCCTCGATGCTGTCGGCCGCGCAGACGACGGTATAGCCGAGGTCGCGTAACGCATCGGCCGCGAAGTTCCGCACGAGCGCCTCGTCCTCGACCACGAGCACGCGCTCGCCCGGCTTCGCCACCGGGCCGGCCGCCCCCGATGGTATTCCTTCGGCTTCCTGCTCGACGTCGGCATCTCCGCGCCGCGGCAGGTAGAGCTTGACGGTCGTACCGGCGCCGATCCTGCTCTCGATCTGAACCTGGCCGCCGGATTGCTTCACGAATCCATAGACCTGGCTCAGGCCCAGCCCCGACCCCTTGCCGACGGTCTTGGTCGTGAAGAATGGGTCGAACGCGCGCTCGCGGACGTCGTCGGTCATTCCGGAGCCGGTATCCATCACCGTGACAAGAACAAAGTGGCCGGGCTCCACTCCATCGCTATTCCGCGTGGCGGCCTCGTCCAGATAGGCATTTGCGGTCGTGATCGAGAGTCTGCCGCCCTCCGGCATCGCGTCCCGGGCGTTGAGCGCCAGATTGAGGAGCGCGCTCTCCAGCTGGTTCGGATCGGCGTAGGCCGGCCAGACCCCGTCCGCGAGGGCGGTTTCGGTGACGATCCCCTCGCCCAAGGTCCGGCGCAGCAACTCCGACATTCTCGCGACGAGCGAATTGACGTCGACCGCTCGGGGACTCAGCACCTGCCGCCGCGAGAAGGCCAGCAACTGGCGCGTGAGCGTGGCGGCGCGAAGAGCGCCCTGCAGGGCCGAATCGCGGAGTCGCTCGATTTCCGGCGCCGCGTTGCGGAGTCTGAGCCCCATGAGGTCGAGATTGCCGATCACGGCGGTCAGGAAGTTGTTGAAGTCGTGCGCGATGCCGCCGGTGAGCTGGCCCAGAGCCTCCATCTTCTGGGCCTGCCGCAGCGCCTCCTCCATGCGATGCCGCTCTGTCACGTCACGCAGAAAGACGATGCACCCGATGACCTCGCCGTCACGGCCTCTGAGCGGCGAGTACCGGGCATAAACCCATCGCCCGGCGCTCGGCATGCCCTCGGCAACGAGCTGATCCTCCAGAACATGCTCCCGGCCGGCGAGCGCCGCCCGCATCGCATCCTCGAAGACGGTTCCGCGCAGCAGCGGATTGACGTCGAACATCGGTCGACCAACGACTTCGCTCGCCGGATGGCCGGTCTGCTCCTCCATGGCGCGGTTCCAAAGCCGCACGACGAGGTCGCGGTCGAGAGTAGCGACGCAATCGCTGATGCTGTGGACGAGAAAATCGGTGAATTCCCGTTCCCGGGCGAGTTCTTCGACCACGCGCGAGCGCTCGAGGACTTCGCGAGACAGATTGTCGTTGGCCCGCCTGAGCTCGCTCGTCGAGGGCAAGGCGAGGGCCTGCGGGAGGAGTGGCCAGAGCGCGACCGCCGTGCCGGCCGACGCGACCGCGGTCAAGGCCTTGATCATGCCCTGAAAGGCGTAGGCCGGATGCCAGAGCGTCCATATCTCCACGAAATGTGTGGTGCCGCACAACAGAATGAAGGTCGCGAATGTCCAGAATATCCAGCCGAAGGCGATGTCCCGGCGCCGCATGACGAAGGCGGCCAACGCGAGCGGAATCGAGTAGTAGGAAAGGCCGATGATCGCGTCGGAGGTGAGATGAAGGGAAATCAGGGCCGGATCCCAGACCAGGCAATAGCCATGGGGCATGAGGCCGGGATGCTCGAAGGTCGCCTTGAGCCATTCCATGATATCCCCCACCGGTCGCGTATGGCTTGCAACCAGGGCGTGCAGCCGCCCAAGCCGCGCCTCGAAGCGAGAGTCTGGCTGCGATTCAGGCTGCGATCAAGCGGTCGTGATCAATTTCTACGTGCGCATGCCCGTAAAAGGCGCATTGCCGAACATGCCGAGCTTGGCGTTCCCCGTAATGGAATCGCCGTCCACGCTGACCGTGAATTCGAGCGTCATCGACATCGGCTGCGAGATATCCGCCTTCCAGGACGCGCTGTTCCCGTCCGTCGCGCCGTCCCGCAATGGGGTCGATCCCATCGTGCTGGAGGACATAGTGCCTTGAAGGGATTGTCCATTGGTCGCAAGCGTAAGAGTCGCTTGCTGGTCGCCGATCGGGGTCTTCATGACGATGTTCCAGGTGCCGTCGATCGCCATGTTGGTCCCTATTTGCTCCGTTCGCAGGATTCAAAGGACTGGAACGTCCCTCCACTTGCGAGAAGGACGATATCGACGGCAGACATGCCTTTCAAGACATCGAGGTCCCTCGCCTGAAGAATGGCTCTTGTCGAGTCGCCCCGGCGCGCCGATTTACTGCAATGAGCGCGAAGGAGGGGATGGTTTCGCGAGGGCCGCCTCGTGCGCTCGTTTCCACAAGGAGAGAAGACAGATGTTGGAACGTAACCGGACGCGGATCCGAGCAGGCGTAGCAGCGACGGCGCTCGTCGCCGCCCTCTCGTTCGCGTCGACGGACGCCAGGGCGGATTATCCGGGAAGCTTCGCGCCGCTGGTCGACCAGGTAAAAGGCGCGGTGGTCAATATCGCGACCACCGAAGTTCAGACCGCAAGCGCCGAGGGCGACGAGGAAGGCCAAGCACAGCCGCAATTCCCACCGGGCTCGCCCTTCGGCGAGTTCTTCAAGCATTATTTCGGAGAGCAGGGCCCGATGATGCGGCACGGGCCGGTGAAAGCCCTGGGTTCCGGATTCATCATCGACGCCTCGGGCTATATCGTGACGAACAATCACGTCGTCGATAACGCCAAGGACATCAAGGTGACCTTGCTCGATGGCACCACCTATCCCGCCAAGCTGATCGGCAAGGACCGGATGGCCGATCTGGCCGTCCTCAAGATCGACGCGGGCCATTCGCTGCCGACGGTTCAGTTCGGCGACAGTGAGAAGGCCAAGGTCGGTGACTGGGTCGTTGCGGTCGGCGAGCCTTTCGGGCTCGGCAACACCGTGACCGCCGGTATCATCTCGGCGCGCGGCCGCGACGTGCCGTCCGAGACCCGCTCGGCCTATGTCGACTATCTGCAGATCGACGCGCCCATCAACCAGGGCAACTCCGGCGGACCGACCTTCAACGAAGAAGGTCAGGTCATCGGCATCAATACGGCGATCTATTCGCCCTCGGGCGGTAGCGTCGGCATCGGCTTCGCCATCCCGTCGAATATCGCCAAACCGATCGTGGAGCAGCTGGAAAAAGAAGGGCACGTGACGCGCGGCTGGCTGGGCGTCCAGATGCAGGCGATAACGCCCGACATGGAAGAGGCGCTGGGCCTGAACAGCACGAACGGCGTCGTCGTCGCCGACGTGCTGCCCGACGGTCCTGCCGCCAGGGGGGGCCTCAAGAGCGGCGACGTCATCACCGGCTATGGCGATACGACGGTCAAGAGCTCGCACGATCTCGCGCTGGCGGTGGCAAACACCCGTCCCGGCACGTCCGTGCCCGTCAAGGTGATCCGCGACGGCAAGCCGCAATCCATCTCGGTGACCATCGAGAAACTGAAAGATCAGAAGGAGGTTGCCGAGAATGGCGAGAGCGAGCACGGGAAGACCCAGCTCGGCCTCAACCTGGCGCCGCTCAACCAGACTACGCGGCAACAATATGACGTGCCGAAGGGCGTCACCGGCGCGATTGTTGCCGGCGTCAAGCGCGACAGCCCGGCCGACCAGATCGGCATCCGACAGGGTGATATCGTGGTGAGGATCGACAACACGCCGATCCAGAGCCCGAACGACGCGTCGGAAGCGGTCGACAAGGCCGTCAAATCCGGCAAGAAGGCGGTCGCCATCCTGCTCAACCGTGACGGCAACAATCTCTTCGTGGCGGTTCCGCTTGCCGGAAAGGCAGGCTGATCGAAGGGTTTCTCGCAGTGCCGGGCAAGCTTTAAGCTCGCCCGGCACTGCGGAGACACCTGATGCCTCACCGTTTCCTTCATCGCCGACGTATTCACCGATCGCGCCTTCGGCGGCAATCAGCTCGCCGTTCTGCCCGAAGCCCAGGGGCTTTCGGACGCCGAGATGCAGGCCCTGGCCCGCGAGCTCAATTTCTCCGAAACGACTTTCGTGCTGCCGCCCACGAAATCAGGCCACACGCACCGCGTCCGCATCTTCCAACCTGGTGCCGAGCTTCCCTTTGCCGGCCATCCGAATATCGGAACTGCCGTCGTCCTCGCCGCATTAGCCGGACCGGAGCCGAGCGCATTCCGCTTCGAAGAGCCTGTGGGAACGGTGACAATCGAGGCGACCGCGACCGCCAGCACAGGCTTCGCCAGATTGACGCTCGACACCACGCCCGAGATCCGTCCGTTCGGACTCAAGGGTGACGAGATCGCCCGCATGCTCTCATTGTCCGCCGGCCAGATCGGCCCGCGCCAGCCATGGGCGGCGACCACCGGCGGCCCGCATATCTGCTGCATACCTCTGTCCAGCCGCGAGGCCGTCGCGCATAGCCGGTTCGATACCGCCGTCTGGGAGCGGCTGCTGCCGGCGGACAGCTGGGCACGCGATGTCTATGCAGTTGCCGGCGAGTTTGCGCCGGGCGGACGCATTAATCCGAACTTTGCCCATTTTTCCAGCTAAGTGGCTGAGAGGTTTGGATATCGGCTTGTACTTGTAGTCATAAGATTGGTAAGAATGCGCTTGACAGGCATG
>Ga0209062_1000658_pt1 | contig 89918 bp, 97 predicted proteins | sample Coa_R2_2_FD_187158 | JGI IMG/M metagenome (GOLD analysis project Ga0209062, IMG submission 187158) | Surface soil microbial communities from Centralia Pennsylvania, which are recovering from an underground coalmine fire - Coalmine... | ecosystem: Environmental > Terrestrial > Soil > Unclassified...
GATGAGCGACACCATCGGCCGATTACGCTTCTCGATAGAGCAGAAGAATGAGTCCGACCATCACGAAGGCGGTCGGCCAGACCCATGCGGCGGCCCGGCTTGCGGTCCCGTCGAGGCGGAGCTCCAGCCAACGTGCCCAGCCGGCCGTGATGCCGCATAATGCCAACGGCACATGCGTGATCTCGATGAGGAGCTGGTCCTTCAGATTGGAGAGCGCGTGCGAATGGGTCAGCAGCAACGCGCCGCCAAGCGCGGTGATGAGAGGGAAGACGAGCGGCGCGCCCGACCAAATCAGCCGCGCGGTGCGCACCCGCCATTCGAAGAGAGCGAATGCCACGATGAGCAGGACGAAGATGCGGTGCTGCACGACTTCGGGATCGCGAAAGCTCGTCCAGAAGCCGATATCGCCGAGCGGCCAGACTTCGGGATCGGAGCGGAGGAACAGAAACCCGGCAAGCCCCAGGAAGAGCAATGGCCAATGTCGTGCCCAGGGCGCCCTGCCGGTACGTTCGAGAAGGGCGAGGGCGCCGATCAGGAGGACGAGAATGCCGGCCCAATGATGATTGTACTCCGACCAGGCGATGTCTTCGGCATTGCGCGGGGGAATGTCGCCTTCTCCCGGTACATAGGCCTGCGGCCGCGGCGCGTGAGCCGCGGCGGCGGCATCGATCTCGGCTTGCAGCTCGGAAAGCGCGAGGCTCGCATGGTCGGGGCTGGCAAGGCGCGGCCAGTGCGGCGTCAGGCGTTCGACAAGCTCATGCAGGGTCACCCGGTCGTTGACGAGATCGACGGCGGGCGGCTGTGAGGTCAGGGAGGCGGCGGCGAAGAGCACGGTGAGACCCAGGCCGATCTCGACCTCTGCGAAACGCCGCAAGCGAAGGATCGACGCGCCCGGCATGCGGCGCACGCGCTCGACCGAGCGATAGTTCATGGCGCCGAGCGAGAGCAGGCCCAGGAGAAGCAGAACCTTCGTCGCGACCATGACGCCATAGGCGGTTCCGTAGATCGCATCGAGCGAACCGATATAGGGCACCGCCATGCCGATGCCGGCCGCCACCAGGGTCGCCACCGCCGCCATGGAGATCAGCGAAAATCGCCGGCCGACATAGCCATAGGCCGCACCGTTCCGTACTTGGCCGAGGGTGAGCAGGAAATAGGGGATGCCGCCGATCCATGCCGCTGCTGCTGCCATATGCAGGAAATCGGCGGCGAGCAGCAACCCGCGCCCGGTGAGCTGCGCCGCCGCATGACTCGTCGCGACTTGCGCCAGCAGCATGATGACGGCGAGGACCGGCAGCGGCAGAAATTGCCAACCGTTGAGAGAGCCGGCGGCAAGCATGGCCGTCAGCGCCGCGGCGGCGGCGGCCACGAGCCCGAAACGGGCAAATTCCGCACCGAAGGCCTCGGCAAGCGAGATCTGAACCGTGCCGCTGAGAATGAGACATTCGAGCAAGATGAACAGCGTCTCGATGGCGGCGAGGCCAGCGGCCGACCACATCAGAAGGCGCCGGCAACGCTCGGCCGCGATGCGGCCTTCGATGCCCAGATAGGAAGCGAGCGGACGCGCCACGAGCGCCATAAAGACGATCCCGCCGATCGTCGCCGTCTGCGCCGTGAGCACCAAGCCGCGGAGAACGACGCTCAGGAATCCGAAGATATCGAGCAGTAGCGCCATAGATCACGGGGCGATGGTGAAGGGGATGTCACCGCGCGTGATATGGCCGTCGATCGCGAGGACCTGCCACCGCAGCCGGTAATGGCCGGGCGCGAGCCCATCGATCGTCGAGGCAAGCGTATCCGGGCTCGACGATGCCGCAAGCGGAACGGGTTGGGTCGATGCGTCGGATCGGATGAGGCTCAGCCGCGAGCGCTCCTGATCGATGCGGCTGTTGAAGCGCAGCAGGATCGCGATCCGCGGCCCCCGCACCACGGCGTCGGCCGCCGGCTCGGAGGCGACGACGATGGCATGGGCGGCGGCGGGTGATATGGCCCAGGCCTCCCAGCTCAGTGCCAGGGCAAAGGCCAGGCGGCGGAGACAGACGCTACGCATGGGCGCTCTTTATTGTGGACCGGGTAAGCTCGCGCAAGGCGAAATCGGCCTGCCGCGGCAGGGCCGGTTCAGAAGGAGAAACCGGTACGCATTCCCAGATTTGTCAATCCCGCATTGTGCCGGGCAAGGTCGGCATTCGACATGTGGTCGAGAAAGACAGAGACGCTCACCGCCGGCAGCATGCGATAGCCGAGCTCGACATATTCGTGGAACAAAACGCGGCTGCCGAACAGCTTGCGCTGAGGGACGGGCTCGTCGAGCTGGCCGTCATGAACGGCGCCGCCGAGACCGAGCGAACCATAGAACGGCCCGAAGAGCGTCGCCGTCCAGGTCAGGCCGGCATAGGCATAGCTCGTCGCGCCCGAGGTGTTGACCGACCCTCCGAGATGCGGGCGCGGCGCTCCGATGATGCGGAGAAAGCCGGGGGAAGCGAAGAGCAGCTCCCCATTCACATCGATGCCGGGTTCGGCGTGGTCTCCGCCGATCCTGACGTCGTGGTCGAGCACGCCAAGTTTTGCTTCGCTAACCCAAGTGGACTGAGCCTTCGCCGCCCCCGCGCCGCAGAGACAAGAGAAAATGGCGAGCGATATACTCGCCGCTGTGCAGATGCGCATGATTCCCGCGTCAGAACCTAAAACGTGGAATCATGGAAGCAACCCAGGGGCGAGTTCAAGTAGACCTAACGGGTAGGTCTCGCCGCGATTGACGCTGCCGGGGCCGGTCGATAGCCTTCGCAGCCGCGAACCGAGAGAGAGGCCGTCGCCTGCCGGCGGCAGGGGCGAGAAGGGCCAATGTCGCGCTGGGGGCGGCTCAAGCAGGCGGTGCAAGCGGCGGATGTCATCACGAACGACCTCATCGCCGGTATCGACGATTTCGATGCCGCCGCCGTCGCGAGCGAGGCCAAGGCTTACAAGCTCACAAAATAGGGCCCCACGATCATGCGGATCACTGTTTTCGGCGCCGGCGCCATCGGCGGCTACATCGCGGCAAAGCTTGCCGAGGCCGGGCACGACGTCGCGATCGTGGCGCGAGGCGCGCATTTGGCCGCGATCCGGGGCCGCGGGCTGATCCTCGACAACCGCGGCGAGACGCGCGCATTCCCGGTGCGCGCCACCAATCGTGCCGAGGAACTCGGGCCGCAGGAACTCGTCGTCCTCACGCTCAAGGCGCATGCGATGGCGGATGCGGCCCCGGCCATCGCGTCGCTGCTGGGTCCGGAGACGGTGCTGCTGCCGGCGCAGAACGGCATTCCCTGGTGGTTCACCTATCGAGCGGGAGGCGAACTCGAGGGCATGCGGATCACGGCGGTCGATCCCGACGGCGAGATCGCGCGGCTCCTTGATCCCGCACGCGTCATCGGCTGCGTCGTCTACATGGCGATCGCCGTGCCGGAGCCTGGCGTCATCCGCCGCTTCGGCGGCAATATGCTGGAGTTCGGCGAGCCGGACGGATCGCGGTCCGCGCGCGTGGCGCATCTTGCCGATCTCTTTCGCGCGGCCGGAATCAAGATCGAGACGCCGGCGAATATCCGCGACGCCCTATGGATGAAGCTCTGGGGCAATATCGCGTTCAATCCGGCGAGCGTCATCACCGGGGCCACCATGGGGCGCATGGCGGATGACCCGGGCGTCCGCGCCGTGCTGCGTTCGGCGATGCTGGAGATGCGGAGCGTGGCCGAACGGTTGGGTGCGCGCTTCGACAGGGATGTCGAGGCGCGCATCGAGGAAGCGCGCTATGTCGGTGACTTCAAGACCTCGATGCTGCAGGATTTCGAGGCCGGCCGGCCGCTCGAGCTCGACACGATGGTCGGTGCCGTGACGGAGCTTGGCCGGCGTGTGGGCGTGAAGACGCCGATATTGGAGGCGATCGGCGCGCTTACCCGCCTGCGCGCGGCGACGGCCATGCGGCACTAGCCGATCAGTATCCCGGCAGTACCAGGATCTCCGTGCTCTTGGGCAGCAGGGCGCGCGACAGCAGGACGCTCGGCGTCGCCGCGTTCCTGACCGGGTAGCGATCATTGGCGCGGGCAAGGAAGCGGGCGAGGACGCTCGGCGCAAAATAGTGCATGGGCACAAGAAGCGGCGGCTTGATCTGCTCGACAACGGCGAGCATGTCGTCCTGGCTCATCGTATAGGCGCCGTCGATCGGCGCCAGCAGCACATCCACCTGCCCGAGCATGGCGAGATGCTGAGGCGTCAGGACGTGATGGAGATGGCCGAGATGAGCGATGCAGAGATCGGCCACCTCGATGACGAAGATCGAATTGCCGCCGAACTCGGTTCCGCCGCCATCGCGAATATTGGTCGGCACGTTGCGCACGCGGACATCGCCATAGCGGAGGTCATGATGCGGAATGCCGCTGCCGGTATCCCAGCCGCGCAGGACGAATTTGATCCCGGGATCGACGAGCTCGGTGTAATGCGTGGAATGCGCATGGTTCATCGTCACGATGTCCGGCAACCGTTCCGGCCGGTTGATGCCGTTGTAATCGGTGACGATCGAGACGCCCCCAGGACTCTCGATGAGAAAGCTCGCATGGCCGAGAAAGGTGAGTTCGGCTTCGCCCGAGGTCGCGGCGACGAGGGACAGAGGAGCGACAGTCGGCGATGTTCCCGCCATCGCCGCGAGGCAACCTGCGGCAAGCGCCGTCGCTCTTCCCCCCAACACGATGGGCAGAACGAGCAGCAAGAGCCAGCCCAGCCGATTGCCGAATCTCGGGCCGCTCGGCACGCGCACCTCGATCGCCGCTGAAGCGAAGCCATTATGCGCGGCCGGGTCGGCCCCGTGAAGGGGCGATCAGGCAGCGCCGCCCGGCAATGGCCGCGGCTGCGGCGACGTTCTCACCGTCTCGCGGTAAAGGATGTAGAGGCCGCTTGCGGTGACCACGAGGGCGCCGGCGAGGAGCCCGGCGGTCGGCACATCGCCCCAGGCGAAATAGCCCAGCAGCAGTGCCCAGACCATCGAGAGATAGCTGAAAGGCGCGGCAACCGCGGCCGGGGCAAAGCGGAAGGCCTGGGTCCACCAGAATTGCCCCACCCCTGAACAGAGGCCGATCGCCATCATCACCAGGGCGTCCTGCCAAGCGGGCGTGATCCAGGCGAAGGGCAGGAGCAAGGCGCTCAAGACCGTCGTGAAGAGTGCCTGATAGGTGACGAGGGTCGGGCTTGCCTCGGTCAGCGTCATGCGGCGCACCGCAATCGTCACCGAGGCGCCGATGAAGGCGCTCGCCAGCGCGAGCAAGGCGCCCCGCGAGGCGATCCCATCGCCGAACCCGCCGCCCGAGCGGATCATCAGGAGGACGCCAAGGAAGCCGACCAGCACCGCCGCCCAGCGATGGCGTCCGACCTGCTCGCCGAGGAGCGGGATCGACAGGAGTGTGAGAAAAAGCGGCGAGGAAAAGGTGATCGCTACCGCATCGGCCAACGGCATCATGCCGAAAGCCGCGAAAATGCTCATCATCGAGACGAATTGAGTGACCGCCCGACCGGCATGCTCCTTGAGCCGCTGCGTTCGCAGCAGGCGAAAGCCGCCGCTGCGCATTACCAGCACGAGGCACGGCAGGAGCGAGAAGGCGCAGCGGAAAAACACAACCTCGTCCAGCGGGTAGCTTGCCGTCTCCCATTTGACGAGGGCATTGATCACGGAAAAGACGAAAACGGCGGCAACCATATAGAGGATGCCGGCGCGAATCTCCTCGCGGCTCGGCACCGGCATGGCGAAGCGTGCCGATGGCCGCGCTGCCTCGGGCTCTCGCTCGGTCGCTTGATCGATGGTTTGCCTGACCAGCATGACGGCTCTGTCGTAGCACGGCGCGATTTAGGCGCAGGTTAATGCCCGAAAATGGCGAGGCTAAGGCGAATCCGTGGCGATTGCCATGCAACCTTTGGTTCTGCGCCGGTGTTAACGCACGGTTGCCCGGCTTCCGGGTCATTCTCGAAAAGGGACTAGGATGGCACCGCGAACCGCCTGGAGAGGCGTCTTGACGCTGGCCCGGGTCAATTGCCCCGTGCGGGTCCACCCGGCGATTGTCCGGGCGGATCGGCTTGGCTTTCAACCGCTCAACCGCGCCACATTGAACCGCGTGCAGATGCGCGCCCATGACCCCCAGACCGGCAAGGAGGTCTCACGCGACCTCCTCGTGCGCGGCTATGAGGTCGAGCCCGGCAATTTCGTTCTCGTCGAAGACCGCGAACTCGCCGAGCTTCAGATCGATTCATCGCGCAATCTCGTCTTGGGGCGCTTTGTCTCGCGGGTCTCGCTCGATATCGCCTATATCGACACGCCCTATTTTCTCGTGCCGGATGGCCGCTCCGCCGATTCATCCTTCGCCGTCATTCGCGAGGCGATGCGTCGCCAAGGCGTCGTCGGGGTGAGCCGGCTTGTTCTCGGCGGCCGCGAGCGGGCGGCCATCATCGAGCCGCGCGGCAAAGGCATGTTGTTGACGACGCTGCGAGCCGCCCCCGAAGTACGCAGCGACGAGCCCTATTTCAGCGAAATCGCCGACATGCCCGACGAGGCGATGGTCGGTCTCGCCCAGCGTATCGTCGAGCGGCTCGCCGGCAGTTTCGATCCCAAATACGATTTTCGCGATCGCTATCAGGAGGCGCTGTTCGATTTCGTACAGGCCAAGCGCCGCGGCGAGAAGCCCGTCCTGCCAAAGCCTCCGGCGCCATCGGTGGTCATCGATCTGAGGCAAGCGCTGGAGGCCAGCATCGCCGCCGAAGAGGCGAAGCCGCCGGCACCAAACCGCCCGCCCCGACGCTCGCCACGGCGCACGCGGCAGGGCTGACGCGCCGTTCGAAGGCTCGGAGACCTTCAGGTGACGCCGAGATCCCGCAGCAGAGCGGCCGAGAGCGGCTGACGCAATCCGTTCATCTCGGCCCAGGGGTCCTTGAAGCCGCGCCCGATCCGCCGCGGCAAAGTGGCGACCGTGAACTTCTCCGCGCGCGTGCCGGCTTCGACTTCGGCCCAGGTGAGAGGAGTTGCGACCGGCGCACCATCCCGCGCCCGCGGCGAGTAGGGTGCGACCGCGGTTTGGCCGCGGCTGTTGCGGAGATAGTCGACGAAGATCCGCCCGCGCCGCGCCTTCTTCGCGAGATCGACGGTATAGCGCCGCGGCGCCGCCTCTGCGAAACGCTTGGCGATCGCATGGGCCGCGGATTTTATCCTCTCCCAGTCGAGACGCGGCCGGACCGGCACCACGACATGAAGGCCTTTTCCGCCGGAAGTCTTGACGAAGCTCACGAGATCGAGCGACGTCAGGAGATCGCGCAGCTCGATGGCACCGGCGATGACGGCCGACCACGGCAATGCCGGGTCGGGGTCGAGGTCGAAGATGAGCCGGTCCGGCTGCTCCAAGCGATCGATCGTCGAACCCCAGGGATGGAATTCGAGAACGCCGATTTGGACGAGGGCGACGAGGCCGCGCAGATCTTCGACGGCGCCATAGATCTGCGGCCCTTCCTTCTCATCGATCGATATGCCTTTGACGCCCTCGGGCAAGCCGGCCGCGAAATGCTTCTGGTAGAAGCAAGCGCCGCCCTCGCCTTGTGGACAGCGCAAGAGGCTGAGCGGCCGATCCGCCACATGAGGAAGCATCCAGGGCGCCACCTGCGCCACATAAGCGGCGAGATCAGCTTTGGTCAGGCCTTGCTCAGGATAGAGCACGCGGCCGGGATGGGTGAGGCGGACGCCGCCCACCTCGATCGTCTGTTCGGTCTTGGCGGAGCGCGTCACGATCTCTGTCGGCGCGGCAGGCGTGGCGACGACGCAGCCATCCCGTACGGCACCGACGCTGCGCGCACGCTCAGCTCCTCGCTTGGATCTCCCACGCCATCGCCGGCTCGCGGCTGGCGGCGATCGGCGCCGCGGCGCGCGGGCGCCGGTTGCCCGCCGCGCTATCGCGCCGCCACAATTCCCACGGCGCATGGCCTTTGGTGTAAAGCGCCTCCAACGCCTGCAAATCCTTGAAGGTATCGACGCAGCGCCAGAAACCTTCATAAGGCTGCGTGGCGAGCTTCCCCTGTGCGATCAATCGCTGGAACGGTTCGACCACCAGCTCGTCGCCCGGCTGCATATAGGAAAAAATCGAGCGCCGCAGGACGAAGCAGCCGCCATTGATCCAGACATTGGCGCTGATCACGTCCTCAATGCCGGTCACCAGCCCGTCTTCCCGCCGCGAGACGAAGTGGAAGGTGTTGTGCGGCCTGACGCTCAGAAAGGTCGCGACGTGATCGTTGCGCAAGAAATCATTGATCATCACCGGCAGCGGGAAGTCGGTGAGCCCATCGCTGTAATTGGCGAGGAAGACCTCATCGTCCCGCAGGAACGGCTCCACCGCCATCAATCTTTCGCCGATATTCGCGTTGATGCCGGTATCGACAAAGGTGATGCGCCAGTCCTCGATGTCCTTTTGCAGGAGATCGATCCGCTTGCCACCCTGCGACAGCACGAAATCGTTGGACCGGCACTCGTTGTAGTTCAGGAAGTAGTCTTTGATGACGTCGCCCTTGTAGCCGAGGCAGAGGATGAAGTCGCGATGGCCGAAATAAGCGTAATACTTCATCACCCACCAGATCAGCGGCCGATAGCCGATCTGCACCATCGGCTTGGGAATGGTGTCGGAATAGTCGCGCAGCCGCATTCCCAGCCCGCCGCAGAACAACACCACACGCATGAAGCACCTTTGCGGTTTCACGGTTGCAAGGTTCGCGATTGGCCTCGCTCACCTCGCATCGGGCGCAACGCGGACGACGCGGGTTCACCGCGGCAAGGAACGCCTTTGTCCATAGATTGTTCCGCATCCGGACAAATTTCACCGGTTGCGGGAGAACGCTGCGCGGCAGGAGCCAAGGTTTTTGATTGCCTGGCTCGACATGCCGTAGTTTTCTTTCGCTGCCTTCGCCTTCAACAACGAGGTTGAAATGTCATCCGAGTCCCTGGCCAGACCGACCGTCGCGAACCTTGCCGCCGATCTTGCCGCCGGGCGCACGACCAGCCGCGCGCTGGTCGAAGAGGCTCTGGCGCGCATTGCCGATCCCAAGGGCGAAGGCGCCCGTTGCTTCATCCGCGTCTATGCCGATGGCGCCCGCGCCGCCGCCGAGGCGCAGGATCGGCTTCGGGCCGCCGGCTATGTCGCCTCGCCCCTCGCAGGCTTGCCGGTCTCGATCAAGGATCTCTTCGATGTCGCGGGGGAGCGCACCTTGGCCGGCTCGAAGGCGCTCGACGATGCTCCGCCGGCGCGCCGGGACGCGCCGATTGTCGCCCGCCTGCGCGCCGCGGGCGCCGTCCTGATCGGCCGCACCAACATGGTGGAATTCGCCTTCTCCGGCGTCGGCATAAATCCGCATTACGGCACGCCAGGCAATCCCTTTGACCGGCGCCGCATTCCCGGCGGCTCGTCGTCGGGCGCGCCGGTCTCGGTCGCCGACCGGTTCGCGGCGGTAGCCATCGGCACCGATACCGGCGGATCGGTGCGCATCCCTGCGGCCTTTTGCGGGGTCGTGGGCTTCAAGCCGACGCAAAAGCGCGTCCCGCGAGACGGGGCGACGCCGCTTTCGACGACGCTCGATTCCGTGGGGCCTCTCGCCAACAGCGTCGCCTGCTGTGCCGTTACCGATGCGGTGATGGCCGGCGAAGCGCCGGCCGTACCGCCGGCATTGCCCGCCGGCCTGTTGCGCCTTGGCGTTCCCCAGACCGTCGTGCTGGACGATCTCGATGCCGATGTCGCCGCGGCCTTCGAGCGTGCTTGCTCGACATTATCCCGCGCGGGGGCGCGCCTGGTGGATCTGCCGCTCGCCGAACTCGGCGAGTATGCGACGATCAACGCAAAAGGCGGCTTCTCGCCGTCCGAGGCCTATGCTTGGCATGCCGATCTCATCGCCCGGCGCGGCGCCGATTATGATCCGCGCGTCCGTGTTCGCATCGAACGCGGGCAGGGCATGAGCGCGCCGGACTATGTGAGGCTGTGCTGGCAACGCAGCGATTTCATCGCCCGTATCGCGTCACACACCGAGGAATTCGACGCGCTGCTGATGCCAACCCTGCCGCTTGTGGCGCCGCCCATATCGGCTTTTGCCAAGGACGACGACTATTGGCGGCTCAACGGCCGCATCCTGCGCAATACCTCCATCATCAATTTTCTCGATGGTTGCGCCGTCACCTTGCCGATTCACGCACCCGGAACGCCGCCGGTCGGGCTCATGGTGGCGGGGCAGCACGGCAGCGACAAACACATCCTGAGCACGGCGCTCGGCATCGAAGCCGCAATCGAGCGGGATCGTCAGTGCTAGCGAGGGCGAGCGGCGATGGGCCGGTCCTAGCGCCGACGCTCGGCGTCGAGCGAGAGCACCAAGCTCCCGCGCAACCGGCGCTGCAGATCGCCGATGACATCGCTCAGCGTATGGCCCTTCGCCAGCCGATGCCGGCCGCTCAGGAGCGTGAAATCACCGTTGCGCGTGACGCCCGGGGCCGTCTTGACGATGGTGTAGAGGGGACTTTCGCGGCTGTGCCGGAAAACCGAGAATAGAGCGGCGCCGTCATGTTGATCGATGGCGTAGTCGCGCCACGCACCTCTGGCGACCTGGCGACTATAGAGCGATAGGAGCTGGTTGAGTTCGGGACGGCTGAAAAAAATCGGCTTGCGCCTGCGCCGGTAATCGCTCAGGCGGGAGATGGTCGCCGTCGGCCCTATCTGGTGATCTTTCGTCATTCCTTCGACACATTTGTCAGTTTTCCTCATTTCCGCCCGCAGGTCCAGCATCAAACGGGAGCGCCGGACGTGGGCTGGTTTGCCTCGGGGCAGGCGAGCGGCTATGGTAGCGGCCGTTCGGCGGGGCGTTTGGAGCGTCGAGTGAGCGATATCTTCCAAGAAATCGATGAAGAACTACGCCGCGAAAACTTCGCGAAGCTGTGGGAGCGTTACGGCCGATACGTCATCATCATCGCCATCCTCGTCGTGATTGCCGTCGCCGCCGGCGTCGAATGGCGCGCTTATCAGCAAAGCCGCCGCCGAGCCGAGGGCGTACGCTATACGGTGGCGCTCGATCTCGCCCGACAGGGCAAGAACAAGGAGGCAGCGGAGGCCTTTGCCGTGGTGGCGAAGGAAGCCGGTGGCGGGCACGCTGTCCTGGCGCGCTTCGAAGAGGCCGCGGCCAAGGCGCGTTTGGGCGACAATTCAGGCGCGATCGCCGTTTATGATGCCCTTGCCGGCGATGGCTCGGTCGATTCCGAATACCGCGATGCCGCCACATTGCTTGCCGCCGAGCATCGTTTGAAGGACGGCAATCCGAAAGACGTCATCGATCACGTGGCACCGCTCATCGCCGCCGGCAATCCCTGGCGTCCCACTGCACTGGAGCTCACCGCTCTGGCGCAGCTCAAGAGCGGCAACAAGGCAGAGGCGCGAACCACCTACCAGCATCTGGTCGACGATCTCTCGGTTCCGCAAGGACTGCGCGCGCGGGCGGCCGAGATGGTGACCGCGCTCGCCGAGTGAGGGGTGGCGGGTCATGACCCGGTTGGTACGGCGAGGGGGACTGCTCGCGCTCGCGCTCACGCTTGCCGGTTGCGGTGCGCTGGGCGATGCCTTCGACTACATCACCGAGGACACGTCCAAGACGAAATTGCCGGGCGAGCGCGTCTCCGTACTCGGCCTCGACCGCCGTCTCGAGCCTGATCCCGCGCTTGCGACGGCCGAGGTGCGCCTGCCGCGCCCGGTGCTCAATGCCGATTGGCCCGAGGCGGGCGGCTATCCCAATCATGCGATGCAGCATCTGGCGCTCGACGGGGCGCTCAAGGAGGTGTGGAGCACGTCGATCGGCGATGGCGCCTCGCGCTATGGCCGCGTCCTGTCGCAGCCGGTCGTGGCGGATGGTCGGGTCTATGGCATGGATGCGCAGGACGTCGTCGTGGCGCTGGACGCGAAGACCGGCAAGCGGCTGTGGGAGAACGACGTAAAGCCCGAGGCGGAACAGGATCATGCCTCCGGCGGCGGCGTGGCCTTTGCCGGCAACCGGCTCTTCGTCTCGACCGGCTATGGCCAGGTGTTGGCACTGGACGCCGCGACGGGGCAAGAGGTCTGGCGCGTGCAGCTTGGCGCGCCGCTGCGCGGCGCACCGACGGTCGCCGATGGTCGTGTCTTCGCGATAACCGTCGAGAACCAGCTCGAAGCGCTGGCGGCCGATGACGGGCATCGCCTGTGGTCGCATACCGGCATTCCGGAAACGGCGGGGCTCCTCGGAGCGGCGAGCCCGGCGGTCGAAGGCGATACCGTCGTCGTCGCCTACAGCTCCGGCGAACTCTTCGCGCTGCATGCCGAGAACGGCAGACCCGTGTGGTCGGATAATTTGGCGACATCGCGTTCGCTTGGTGCGCTCGCCGCGCTTGCCGACATCAGAGGCCGCCCCGTCATCGACCGCGGTCGCGTCTTCGCCATCAGCCATAGCGGCCGGATGGTTGCGATCGATCTGCGCACCGGCGACCGCGTTTGGGAGCAGGAGATCGGCGGGACGCATGGCGCCTGGGTCGCCGGTGACTACGTCTATGTTCTCAGCAATGACGTCGATGTCATTTGTCTGACGCGGCAAGACGGTCATGTCCGTTGGATACGCGAATTGCCCCGCTACGAAGACGAGACGAAGCGCAAGGATCCGATCCGCTGGTCGGGTCCGGTGGTGGCCGGGGATCGCGTCATCGTCGTTGCGTCGACCGGGGAGGCGATATCGATATCGCCCTACACGGGCCGGCCTTTGGGGCGCGTCGAGTTTCCCGAAGGCGTCTTCGTCGATCCCGTAGTGGCGAATGATACGCTCTACGTGCTGACCGACGACGCCGAGCTCATCGCGCTGCGCTGACGGCGGACCGACGCGCGGGCCATGGTGTTCACGGTGGCCATTGTCGGTCGCCCCAATGTCGGCAAATCGACATTGTTCAACCGGCTCGTCGGGCAGCGTCTGGCCTTGGTCGATGACACGCCGGGCGTCACGCGCGACCGTCGCGAAGGCGATGCCGCAGTCGGCGATCTGCGGTTCCGCGTGATCGACACGGCAGGGCTCGATGAGGCCGAGCCCGGCAGCCTCGCCGCGCGCATGCAGCAGCAGACTGCGCGCGCGTTGAGCGACGCCGATCTCGCGCTCTTCGTCATCGATGCGCGCGCCGGGCTCACTCCGCTCGATCGTCATTTCGCCGACTGGCTTCGCCGCGGCTCGACGCCGGTGGTGCTCGTCGCCAACAAGGCGGAAGGGCGGAGCGGCGATAGCGGCCTCTACGAGGCCTTTGCTCTGGGCCTCGGCGAGCCGATCGCGCTCTCGGCCGAGCATGGCGAGGGTATGAGCGAGCTTTACGCGGCACTTGTCCCTTTTGCCGATCGCCGTGCCGCTGCGATCGCCGCTACAGAGGCAGAGGAAAGAATCGCCCCGGAAAAGCCGCTTCAGCTCGCCATCATCGGCCGGCCCAATGTCGGCAAGTCGACCTTGGTGAACCGTCTCCTGGGCGAGGAGCGATCGCTCACCGGGCCCGAAGCGGGCATCACGCGGGATGCGATCGCGTCGCGTTGGGAATGGCAGGGACGCGCGATACGGCTCATCGACACGGCCGGGTTGCGGCGGCGCGCCAGGGTCGAGGAAAAAATCGAGAAGCTCTCCGTCGCGGATACGCTGCGTGCCATTCGCTTCGCCGAAGTGGTCGTGCTGGTGACCGACGCCACGCAACTCATGGAGAAACAGGATCTTGCCATCGCGCAGATGGTGGAGGAGGAGGGGCGGGCCCTGGTCCTGGCGGTCAACAAATGGGATCTCCTCGAAGAAAAGCAGGCGGCTTTGCAGCGCCTCAGGGAACGTATGGAGATGTCTCTGCCGCAGCTCGCCGGGTTGCGGTTCGTCACGCTCTCGGCGGGCACCGGGGCCGGCGTCGCCAAGCTCATGCCGGCGGTGATGGAGACCTACGATATCTGGAACCGCCGCATCGCGACCGCGACGCTGAACCGTTGGCTAGAGGCCGTGCAAGACCGCCATCCGCCGCCGCTTGTCCAAGGACGACGCTTGCGCCTCCGCTACATGACGCAGGCCAATATTCGCCCGCCGACATTCGCGCTGTTCGCGTCCCGGCCCGCGGAGCTTCCCGACGCCTATCGGCGCTATCTCGTCAATGTCCTGCGCAAGGATTTCGATCTGCCGGGCGTGCCCATCCGCATGATGCTGAGGAAGGGCAAGAATCCCTATGCGGGCGAGGCTTAGCTTTGTCGAGCGCTCAGCCCTTCTGCGCTTCGAGTTGCCGGCGCAACGCTTGCATCTCTGTGAAACGCTTCGTTACGTCGCGCAGGATGGCCGCGATTCCCATCATGTGACCATCCTCGTCGCGGAACGGCAGAATGGTGAATTCGAGCGAGACGCGCGTCCCGTCCTTGTGTTGTCCCGGCACGGCCAGGAGCTCGCCGGCACCGTAACGCGAGCGGCCGGTGCGCATCACCTCGCGATATCCCTCCCAATGTCGCCCGCGCAGCTTCTCGGGAATAATGAGGTCAAGCGAGTGGCCGATCGCCTCGGCGGCGGTGAAGCCGAAGAGCCGCTCGGCGCCCTTGTTCCAGAATTGGATGAGGCCCGCCGCGTCGGCATAGATGATCGCATCGGGCGCCTCGATGGCGAGCTTGCGGAAGAAGGCGTCCTGATCGAAGGGCATGATATCGCCGTCAACGCTCACGCTTGCAGGATTTCGCCATGATGCGCGCAATCGCGGGCGGCAAGGATCACGAACGGCTCCGTCACTGCCTCCGGCGTTCGCAGCGCGCGGCGATCTTCGCCCGGGAAGCCGGTCGCACGCAATCGTGTGGCGACGATGCCGGGATCGACGAGATTGACCTTGAGCGGCGTCTTGGTGACCTCGCCGGCATAGATCTGCACCATGCTTTCAAGCGCCGCCTTGCTGGCGCCATAGGCGCCCCAGTAGGGCGTCGGCGCGCGCGCCGCGGCGCATGTCGTGAAGAGGGCGCGTCCGGCCTCCGACAGCCGCAGCAGCGGATCAAGCGAGCGAATGAGCCGCCAATTCGCCGTGAGATTGACGTCGATCACTTCCTGCCAGATCTCCGGCGTGAAGTGCCCCATCGGCGATAACGAGCCGAGCGTCCCGGCATTGCCGACGAGAATGTCGAGCCGGCCGAAGCGGCTATAGAGTGCGGCTCCCATCTGATCGATCTTGTCGAACTCGCGCAGATCGAGCGGCACGAGCGTTGCCTGTCCGCCGTCGGCGCGGATCGCATCATCGAGTTCCTCGAGGCCGCCCACCGTGCGGGCGACTGCGATCACATGCGCGCCTTCGGCGGCGAAGCGTCTCGCCACCGCGGCGCCGATGCCGCGCGAGGCGCCGGTGACGAGCGCGAGACGCCCGGCAAGACGCTGCGACATCGCCACGGTCAGGCGGTCTCGGCGAGCAGCGAAAGCTGTGTCGAGACCTTGCCGGCGTCGTGATCGGAGAGCGGGATGGGATAGTCGCCGGTGAAGCAGGCGTCACAGAATTTGGGCGCCGCGGGATCGCGGCGCGCTTCGCCCATGGCGCGATAGAGCCCGTCGATCGAGATGAAGGCGAGCGTATCGGCGCCAATGAAGCGCGCCATCTGGCCGACGTCCATATGCGACGCCAGCAGTTTGTCGCGTTCGGGCGTGGCGATTCCATAGAAGCAGGAATTGCTGGTCGGCGGGCTCGAGATGCGCATATGCACCTCGCGCGCGCCGGCTTGGCGCACCATCTCCACGATCTTCGTCGAGGTCGTGCCGCGCACGATCGAATCGTCGACCAGGATGACGCGCTTGCCTTCGATCTTCACGCGATTGGCATTGTGCTTGAGCTTCACGCCGAGATGGCGGATCTGGTCGGTTGGTTCGATGAAAGTGCGGCCGACATAATGGTTGCGAATGATGCCGAGCTCGAAGGGCAGCCCGCATTCTTCCGCATAGCCGAGCGCGGCGGGCACGCCCGAATCGGGGACGGGGATGACGATGTCGGCGGCGACATGGCTTTCACGCGCCAGCTCCGCGCCGATGCGCTTCCTGGCCTCGTAGACGCTGTGTCCATCGACGATGCTGTCGGGCCGGGCGAAATAGATGTATTCGAACACGCAGAAGCGCTTTCTCGCGCGTTCGAAGGGCTTGGTGCTCTGAACACCCAGCGCGTTGAGCGTCACCATCTCGCCGGGCTCGATGTCGCGCACGAATTGAGCGCCGATGATGTCGAGCGCGCAGGTCTCGGAGGCGAGAATCCAGGACTCGCCCAACCGCCCCAGGACCAGCGGCCGAACGCCCAGGGGATCGCGCACGCCGATGACCCCGTCCTGCGTAATCGCGACCAGCGAATAGGCCCCCTCGACCTGGCGGAGCGCATCGACCATGCGCTCCTCGACCGTGTGTTTGAGGCTGGTGGCGATGAGATGGACGATGACTTCCGTGTCGCTGGTCGATTGGAAGAGGCTGCCGCGGCGCACCAGTTGGCGGCGGAGATGATAGGAATTGGTGAGATTGCCGTTGTGGCAGATGGCGAGGCCGCCGAACTCGAAATCGGCGAAAAGCGGCTGCACGTTGCGCAGCGCGACCTCGCCGGTCGTCGCATAGCGGACATGGCCGATCGCCGAGTATCCGGCGAGTCGGCCGATCACTTCCTTCGAGCTGAAATTCTCGCCGACATGGCCCATGGCGCGATGGGCGTGGAACTGCTCGCCATCGTAAGCGACGATGCCGGCCGCCTCCTGCCCGCGATGCTGGAGGGCGTGGAGGCCGAGCGCAACCAAAGCGGCGGATTCGTTGTGGCCATAGACGCCAAAGACGCCGCATTCCTCGCGCGGATGGTCGTCGTCGAAGGGATCGGTCGTCAGCATGAAGCGGCCTCGATCAATGGGCCAGGTGCCGGCGGAGGTGCGGCGCTTGCGATAGAAATGGGGATGGGCGGAGCCGATGTCGAGCACATCGGCCAACCTTCTACACGTAACAGCCCCTGACTACCAGAGGACGACGCCATCTAATGGGACTCCTGCTGCTGCTGGATCAGGCGGTTGAGGTCGCGCTGGTCATCGGGCGTGTAGAGCGGCTTCTCCTTGGACGGTCCGGGGGCGGGATGGGGGTTGCGCAGCGCGCCGATGGCGCCTGCCGCCTCCCTGACCTGTTCGGCCGCCCGTCGGGTGTCGTCCGCGGTCGCCGCCGCCTTCTCGCGATAGGCGGCCGGAACCAGGCGGCGCAATCGGTCGGCGCCATTCGCCAGCAACGGCAAGGTCCGCGCCTCGGCGATCCAGGCGGGGCGATGATTGTCGGGCGGCAAGGCCCAGGAGAGCGCAATATAGGCGAGGCAGACCAAAACGAGGCCGCGCACCAGCCCGAAAATCAGACCCAAGGTCCGGTCGACGGCCGAGAGCGAGCTCTCCTTGACCCGGCGCGACAAGGAGGAGGTGAGAAGCGACAGGATGATGAGCGCGATCAGAAAAACGGTCAGCGCCGCCACCGAATCCGCAACCGCGCCCTTGGGAAGGTATCGATCGGCGATCGGGCCGGCATAGGGCAAGGAATAAAGCGCGGCAAGGCCGGCACCGACCCAGGCGCAGACCGAGAACGCTTCCTTGACGAAGCCTCGGGCGAAGGCGAAGAGCCCGGACAACAGGATCACGGCGATGACGATGATGTCGAGCGCGTTCATCGCCGGCCCGCGGGCGCGCCGACGCTGCGGGCGGCGCGGCGCGGCTGATCATCGAAAAGCTCCACCAGATGGCGGAGATGGCGGATCTCGCGAAGCGAGACCCCGCTCACCGGCGCCCGCTCCTTGCGTCCGCGCTGTGGCGGCAGGAGCGCGGCGGTGAAGCCGAGCTTGCCGGCCTCCTTGAGCCGCGCCTCGGTCTGTCCGACCGGCCGCACCTCGCCCGAGAGGCCGATCTCGCCGAAGATCACGGTCTCGGCCGGCACGGGCTGAAGCGTGATGGCGGAGACGAGTGCCGCCGCGACCGCGAGGTCGGCGGCGGGCTCGGCGATGCGCAAGCCGCCGGCGACATTCAGGTAAATGTCATTGATCCCGATCTGCACACCGCAGCGCGCTTCGAGCACGGCAAGGATCATGGCCAGCCGCGCGCTGTCCCAGCCGACCACGGCGCGGCGCGGCGTGCCGAGCGGCGAGGGCGCGACGAGCGCTTGAATCTCGACGAGCAACGGCCGCGTCCCCTCCATGCCGGCGAAGACCGCGGCGCCCGAGACCTCGCCATGCCGCTCGGCGAGAAAGAGCGCCGAGGGATTGGGCACCTCGACGAGGCCGGCATCCGTCATCTCGAACACGCCGATCTCGTCGGTCGGTCCGAACCGGTTCTTGACCGCGCGCAGGATGCGGAATTGATGGCCGCGCTCGCCCTCGAAATAGAGCACGGTGTCGACCATGTGCTCGAGCACGCGGGGTCCCGCGATCAAGCCTTCCTTGGTGACGTGGCCAACCAGGATTACGGAGAACCCGCGTTGCTTCGCGAGCCGGATGAGTTCCTGCGCCGAGGCGCGCACTTGGCTGACCGTGCCCGGCGCGCTGTCGAGCGAATCGAGATACATGGTCTGGATGGAGTCGATGATCACCACATCAGGCGCGCCGGCCTGATCGAGGGAGGCGACGATGTCGCGGATGCTGGTGGCGGCGGCGAGCCGGACGGGCGCGCCGGCGACGGCGAGACGGGCGGCGCGCAGCCGCACTTGATCAAGCGACTCCTCGCCCGAGATATAGGCGCAGGTGAACGGCGTTCCTCCCTTGCCTCCGGCAAGCGCCGCCACGACTTGCAAGAGCACGGTCGATTTGCCGATACCGGGATCGCCGCCGACGAGCAGCGCCGAGCCCGGAACGAGGCCGCCGCCGCAGACCCGATCGAATTCGGCGATGCCGCTCTCGCGGCGCGGCAGCGCCTGCGCGGCGCCGTCGAGGCCGACGAAATTGAGTTTGCGGCCCTTGCCCTGACCGAGGCCCTTCGGCGCCGCCTCGCGCGCCGCTTCTTCCACGAGCGAATTCCACGCGCCGCAGGCATCGCACCGGCCGGCCCATTTGGTGTGGGCCGCGCCGCATTGCTGGCAGACGTAATGGGTCTGCGCGCGCGCCAACTCAGCCTCCTTGACCGTTCACAGCGCGCGCACCTCCATCTTGATCGGGCCCTCGCCGCGGCCGTTGATGAATTGATCGACGTAGGCGTTGCCGGAGTGGTCGATCTCGGTTTTCTTCCCGGCCCAGATGATACGCCCTTTATAGATCATCGCGATGCGGTCCGCGATCTTGTGCGCGCTCGCCATGTCGTGGGTGATCGAAATCGCCGTGGCGCCGAGATCCTTGACGCATTTGATGATGAGGTCGTTGATCACATCGGCCATAATGGGATCGAGTCCGGTGGTCGGTTCGTCGAAGATGATGATCTCCGGCTCCGTCGCGATGGCGCGCGCAAGCGCCACGCGCTTTTGCATGCCGCCCGATAGCTCCGAAGGCCGCAACTCGCCCACCTCAGGGGTGAGGCCGACGGCGCCCAATTTCTGCATCGCGATGTCCTTGGCACGCCGGCGTTCGATGCCGCGGCCTTGGATCAAGCCGAAGGCGACGTTCTCCCAGACCGGCAGCGAATCGAAAAGCGCCGCGCCCTGGAACAGCATGCCGAATTTCTGCATGAGCTCATCGCGCTCGCGCGCCGGCATGCCGACCACCTCTTGGCCGTCGATCGTGATCGAGCCGCGATCGGGCTCGAGCAATCCGATGATGCATTTGACCAGGACCGACTTGCCCGTGCCCGAGCCGCCGATCACCACCACGCTCTCGCGCACGCCGATATCGAGGTCGATGCCGTCGAGCACCAGCTTCGGGCCAAACGATTTCTTCAATCCGCGAATGGAGATCTTGTTGTTCATGCTAGAAGAGCACGCTGGTCAAAGCGGTATCGAACAGCAGGATCAAGATCGAGGCGGACACCACCGCATTCATCGTGGCCGCGCCCACGCCTTGCGCGCCCCCGCGCGAATGATAGCCGTGATAGCATCCCATGAGCACGACGAGGAAGCCGAACGCGACCGATTTGATGAGCCCGGAGAGCACATCCTCGCGATGGAGCGCATCGACGGTCTGTCCGATATAGACGCTGGGATTGAAGCCGAGGTCATAGACCGCGACGAGAAATCCGCCGAAGACGCCGATGATGTCCGCGACGAGCACGAGCGCCGGCACCATCAAGGTGCCGGCGACGACACGCGGCACGACGAGGTATTTGTAGGGATTGGTCGAAAGGGTCGTGAGGGCGTCGATCTGGTCGGTGACGCGCATCGTGCCGATCTCGGCCGCGATCGCCGCACCGACGCGGCCCGCGACCATGAGCGAGGCGATCACCGGCCCGAGTTCGCGCGTCATCGACAGCAGCACGAGGGTCGCGACGGCACTCTCGGCGCCAAAGCCGCTGAGGCTGGTATGAGATTGCAGCGCCAGCACGATGCCGGTGAAGATCGCGGTCAACCCCACGACGGGCAGGGAGTAGTAGCCGATATCGATGATCTGGCGCCCGACGAGCCGGGGGTAGAAGGGCGGGCGGAAGCAGTGGCTGAGCGAGGTGAGCCCGAACAGCGCCAATCGCCCGGTGGCGGCCAGGAAGAGCAGAAAGACGCGGCCGACCCGAGCGAGGAAGTCGAGCATGGTCAGACGATCTCGTCGCGGTAGATCCGATGATGGCGGCGCCCCAACGCGGTCAGAATCTCATAGCCGATCGTCCCCGCGGTCGCCGCGACCTGATCCACGTCGCAGGTTTCATCGATGAGGTCGACGAAATTTCCCGGTCGGGCGAGCACCGGATCGATTCCGGTCACATCGATCGTCATAAGGTCCATCGAGATGCGTCCGATGACGGGGGCGCGCCGGCCGGCGATGCCGACGCTGCCGCGGTGACTTGCCGATCTGAGCCACCCATCGGCGTAGCCGACAGCTACCGTGGCGATGCGGCCGGCCCGCTGCATGCGATGGGCCGCACCATATCCAACGGCCACCCCCCTGTCAACGTCGCGCAGTTGTATGATTCTTCCTTTAAGACGAATGACTTGCGTCATTGGATTGGGACGCTGCGGCGTCGGATTCACGCCGTAGAGCGCGGCCCCTGGACGCACGAAATCGAGATGATAGGCAGGGCCCAGGAAGATCCCGGAGGAAGCGGCCAGGCTCGCTCGCGCCGGCGGCAGACGCACCAGCGCCGAGCGGAAGGCGGCGAGCTGCGCGTCGTTTTGTGCGTGCTCCTCTTCGTCGGCACAGGCGAGATGGCTGATGACGGCGCTGATCGCCAAGCCGTCAAGCCGCTCGGGCTCGGCGGCGAGACGGGCCAATTCATCGGGCGGCAGGCCCAGGCGCGACATGCCGGTATCGATGTGGATCATCGCCGGCAAGGCGCGCGTAGCAGCCTGCCGGCGCCAGGCGGCGATTTGCCCGAGATCGTTCAGCACCGGGACGAGACGTCCGCGCCGGAACTCCCGGCCGGTGCCGGGCAATAGGCCGCCGAAGACGGCAATTGCGGCTGTCGGCAGGAGGCGGCGAAGCGCCAGACCTTCATCGATCGTCGCGACGAAGAACCGGCGACAGCCGGCCGCGGCCAGGGCAGGGGCCACGCGCGCCATGCCGAGGCCATAGGCGTCCGCCTTCACCACCGCATCGCATTGGATGCCCGCCGCCATTTTCGCAAGCCGCCGCCAATTGGCGACGATGGCCGCGAGGTCGATTTCCAGGATGGAGCCGGCGCGGGCAAGCCCGGGCGAGGCTGCCCGGCGGCGCCGCTCAGGATCGGACATCGGGTAGATGATCGCTCGACACGAAGTCCGAGAATTTCGTGGTCTTGCCCTCGAAGTGGAGCTTCACCGTTCCAGTCGGGCCGTGCCGCTGCTTGGCGATGATCACTTCGGCCAAGCCATAGGCCCGCTCGCAATTTCGCGTCCATTGTTCCAGGCGGTCGCTGAATTTCTCGTCCTTTTCCTCCGGCCCCTGCGTCGGCTGTTGCCGCTGGAGGTAGTATTCCTCGCGGAAGACGAACATCACGACATCGGCATCCTGCTCGATCGAACCGGACTCGCGGAGATCGGCAAGTTGCGGGCGCTTGTCTTCACGCTGCTCGACGGCGCGCGACAATTGCGACAGCGCCAGGACGGGAACATTGAGTTCCTTGGCCAATGTCTTCAGGCCGCGGGTGATCTCGGAGATTTCCTGCACGCGGCTCTCCGCGCCGCGCCCCTCATTGCTGCCGCGCAGAAGCTGGAGATAGTCGATGATGATCAATCCCAATCCCTGCTGCCGCATCAGGCGCCGCGCCCGCGTCCGCAATCCGGAGATGGTGAGCGCGGGCGTGTCGTCGATGAAGAGCGGGACCGAAGCGAGCTTCTGGCTCGCCCGCACGAACTGATCGAAATCCCCCTGCGATACGTCTCCGCGACGGATACGGTCGGAGGGAACCCCCGATTCCTCGGACAGCACGCGGGTGGCCAATTGCTCGGCCGACATTTCGAGCGAGAAGAAACCGACCACCGCGCCGTCCTCGGCGATGACGCGGCCGTCGGGCGCCCTTGTCGGCGTATAGTGCTTGGCGGCGGTGAACGCCACATTGGTCGCCAGCGCGGTCTTTCCCATGCCCGGCCGTCCGGCAAGGATGACGAGGTCGGAGGAATGGAGCCCGCCCAAGAGCTTGTCGAGATCGGTGAAGCCGGTCGAGACGCCGGTCGTCCGCCCGCTGCGCTTGAACGCCGCCTCCGCCATGACGATGGCCTCGGTCAGCGCCTGATTGAAGGGACGGAAGCCGCCCTCGTACTGTCCGACCGTGGCGAGATCGAACAGCTTCTTCTCGACGGTTTCGATCCGCGCGCGCGCATCACGCTCGAGATCGTGACTATAGGCGTCGTTGACCGCTTCCTCGCCGATATTGATGAGCTGTCGCCGGAGATAGAGGTCGTGGACGGTTCGGCCGTAATCCTCGGCATTGATGATCGTTACGACCGAGGTGGCGAGCCGCGCGAGATATTGGGCGCCGCCGATCTCGGTGAGCGCGCCGTCCTGATCGAACAGATTCTTGAGCGTCACCGGGTTGGCGATTTGGCCGCGCTCGATCAGCTTGGCGATGGCCGCGAAAATGCGCCCGTGCACCCCTTCGGCAAAATGGTCGGGCAGCAGGAATTCCGAGACCCGGTGGTAGGCCGAATTGTTGACGAGAATGGCCCCGAGAAGGGCCTGTTCGGCTTCGATATTGTGCGGCGGCGTACGAAAAGCACCACCGCCATCGCGCAGCGGGGTGACGTTGGACGAAGCGGCGTTTTCCATGCCGCGAATGTTACCAATTTGTTCCAGGCGAGGGCAGGCAGATTCGATCCACAGCCCTGTGAAAGGCGGGGACGCCGCCGCGAGGCTCGACCGGCTTCCAAAAGCCCCGTCTGGCGGATTAATCGTTTAGTTACCGGAATAAGTAAAGGTTGGGCCATTATTTGCACAAGATTGCGGCCGCGAATGAAACGGCTTTTTACGATCAGCGCTCTGCTGCAAGCTGTGATCGGAGCATTGGTTGCGGCGCTGGTGATCGCCTTTGCGATTTCCGCGGTGCAGGCGTGGCATGCCCGCGACTCCGCCGGGCGAGTCGTGCTCGTTGCCGGCATTTCCAACAATCTCTTTCGCGCGATGCAGAACCTTCGTGTCGAGCGGGGCACCGTCAATACCGCTTTGTCGGCATCGGAGCCCGTCGGTTCTCAGACCGAAGCCGATATCAGCGCGTTGCGCGCGGTATCCGTTGCCGCTCTCGATGCCGCGCTCGCCAAGCTCCCGCTCATCGCACTGAAGGACAAAGACAAGTGGGTGGGCGCATTGCACGAGGCCGCGCAGGCGATGGCGGCGGCCCGCCGCGACGCCGATGCAGCGTTGCAAAAGCCGCGGGATCAGCGGTCGGCCGATCTCAGCAAGTCGTGGATTGCCGCCGTCGGCAAGCTCGTCGAAGCCATCGATGGCCTCTCCGATGCGCTGTCCGACCAGATCAATCAAAGCGATCCCTTCATCACCCAGCTCATGACCGTAAAGCAGCTCGCCTGGGCGATGCGCGATGCCGCCGGCACCGATCGGCTGACCATCGGCGCCGCCATCGCCAGCGGCAAGGGATTGCCTCCCGATCGGGAAAAGCGGATCACGTTGCTGGCGGGCAGGATCGAAACGGCGTGGAAGGCCCTCAACGAGGTGGTGCACGGGTCGTGGACGCCAGCGAAGCTGACTCAGGCGGTTGCTGAGGCGAAAACGGCCTATTTCACCGATCTCGCGAAGCGGCGCGCCGAAATCGTCGACACCCTCTTGGCCGGCAAGCCCGTTGCGATATCCGGCGGCGAATGGGTCAAGCTCTCCAACCCCGGTCTCGCAAGCCTCATCGGCATCGCGAATACCGCTTTCGACCTCGCCGAGGATTATGCCGCCCGGCAAGCGACATCGGCCGCCTGGAATTTTTATTCCGAGCTTGGCCTCGTGGTTTTCTTCCTGGGCTTTGGCGGCTTCATCGTGGTGTTCGTCGTCCGGCGGGTGACGCATCCGATGGTGACCATCACGGCGGCGATGGGCATGGTGGCACGCGGAGATTTGTCGGGTGCCATCCCCTACGAGCAGCGGGCGGATGAGATCGGTCAGCTCGCGCGAGCGCTTGCCGTATTCCGCGACAACGCGCTCGAAAAGGCGAAGATCGAGGCAGCGCAGCGCGAAGAGCACGAGCGCAGGGAAGTGCGGCAGCGCGCGGTCGAGCAGGAGATCGCGAATTTCGAGACGTCGATCCGCGACGCACTCGGCGCGCTCGGCCAGGCCGCGACCGAGATTACTTCGGCGGCCGAAGCGCTTTCGGCGACGGCCGATCAGACGGGTCGACAGGCCGCCGCGGTTACGTCGGCCGCCGCCAACGCATCCTCCAACGTCCAGACCGTCGCCGCAGCTTCCGAAGAGCTCTCGGCCTCGGTCGAAGAGATCAGCCGCCAGGTCGCCCAGGCGGCCGGCATCGCCGATCAGGCGGCAAAGGAAACGCGCAGTACCGATCTCACGGTGCAGGGCTTGGCCGAGGCGGCGCAGCGTATCGGCGAGGTGGTCCAACTCATCAACTCCATCGCCGGGCAGACAAATCTTCTGGCTTTGAACGCCACCATCGAAGCGGCGCGCGCGGGGGAGGCGGGCAAGGGATTTGCCGTCGTCGCGTCCGAGGTCAAGTCGCTCGCCACGCAAACCGGCAAGGCCACCGATGATATCGCCGCCCAGGTGGCGGCGATCCAAGCCGCAACGAATAGCGCCGTCGAAGCGATCAAAGGGGTTGCGCACATCATCGGCCAGGTGAATGAGATATCGACCTCGATCGCCTCGGCCGTCGAGGAGCAAGGGGCGGCCACGCGCGAAATCACGCGAAATACCCAGCAAGCCGCGCGCGGCACGCAGGACGCCGCCGAGAACATCGCCGGCGTCAGCCAAGCCGCCGCCAAGACGGATGAGGCCGCCAACCAGATGTTGCACGCCGCCGGAGAGCTCAATCGAACCGCGACGCGGCTGCGCTCCGAAGTGGACCAGTTCCTCGCCGGAATCCGCGCCGCCTAGCGGCTATCGTAGACTCGGCAGCGCTACGCCGCACGCTCGGCGGCGGGCGCGCGGTGGCTGCGCTCCCAGTCGGTGATGTAGTCGCGCGTGAGCGGCACCGCATCGACCTTTTTGGCGAGCTGTATCTGGAAATTGATATGGCCGAGATGCCGGAAGGCGATCTCCGATCCCGCGAGATAGAACTCCCACATGCGGCAGAAACGCTCGTCATAGAGGGCGCGCACGCGCTCGCGATTGGCGTTGAAGCGTTGCCGCCAGGCGCGCAGCGTCTCCGCGTAGTGGAGGCGAAGAATCTCGATATCGGTGATCCACAGGCCCGTGCGCTCGATCACCGGCGTGACCTCGGAGATCGCCGGCGAGTAGCCGCCGGGGAAGATATATTTCCGAATCCACGGATTGGTGGCGCCGGGCCCGTCCTGACGGCTGATCGAGTGAAGCAGCGCCACGCCATCATCCGCCAGAAGCTCCTTCACTTTGCGGAAGAAGGTGGGGTAGTGCACAACGCCGACATGCTCGAACATGCCGACGGAAACGATGCGGTCGTAGGTGCCGGTCGCCTCGCGATAGTCGCGGAGTTCGAAGCGCACGCGGTCGGCGAGCCCGGCCGCCGCGGCGCGGCGCTCCGCCACTTTGAGCTGCTCCACCGATAGCGTAAGGCCGGTCACCGAGACGCCGCACTCCTTGGCCAGGTAGAGTGCGAGCCCACCCCAGCCCGAGCCGATGTCGAGGACCTTCTGACCCGGCCGGAGCAGGAGCTTTGCCGCCAGATGACGCTTCTTGTTGGCTTGCGCCTCTTCGATCGTCAGGTCCGGCGCCGAAAAATAGGCGCAGGAATACTGGCGGTCGGCGTCGAGGAAGAGGTCGTAAAGCGTGTCCGAGAGATCATAGTGATGGGCGACATTCTCCCGCGCCCGACGGAGCGGGTTATACTGCTGAAAGACGCGGAAGGCCCGCCCGAAGCCGTTGTAGAGCGGCGTCAGAAGGTGCCGCGGCGCGAGGCTCATATTGAGCCCGATGAAATCGAGCAGGTCATAAATCGACCCGCCCTCGACCGTGAGCGTGCCTTCCATGAAGGCCTCGCCGAGGGCCAGCCGCGGATTGAAGAAGAGCCGCCGCTCGGTCGCCCGATCGTGAAGTCGCACGGTAATAACGGGACCGGACGTGCCCGAAAAAGTGTGAAGGGTGCCGCTCGCATCGATCAAGCGCAAGGTGCCCTGGCGAACCAGATGATCAAGGAGATGCGCAAGCAGCATCTTTAACCTCCCGCTTTATCCGTTCATTTGCGTCCGACCTGAAATACTATTTGCAAAAACCGGCACATTACAAGGTCCGAGCCGATTCACAGCATTTCCAAGGGTCTCGGTCCGGATGGCGGCGGAAAGGCACGATCGAGCTCGGCGATTTCCTCGGGCGTCAGCCGCAGGTCGAGCGCGACACGATTCTCGCGGAGATGCTCGGCGCGGACCGCCTTTGGAATGGCGATGACGCCGTCCTGGTGCAGCAGCCAAGCCAGGGCGATTTGTGCCGGCGTCACGCCCCGTCGCGAGGCGACCTTCAACAGCGCCTTATTGGCGAGGAGCCGCCCTTGCTCGATCGGCGAATAAGCCATGATGGCCACATCCCGCTGCCGACACCAGGGCGCCAGGTCCCACTCGACGCCACGCCGCATAAGATTGTAGAGGACCTGATCCGCGACCGCCGTCTCGCCTTCCGGCACGGACCACAGCTCCATCATGTCCGCGCGGTCGAAATTGCTCACACCGCAATAGCGGATCTTGCCGGCACGGCGCAGCGCCGCGAAGGCCTCGAGCGTCTCGGCAAGCGGCACGTCGCCGCGCCAGTGAAGGAGATAAAGGTCGATCCGGTCGGTGCCCAGACGCTTGAGGCTGCGGTCGCAGGCGGCGAGTGTGCCTTTGCGGGTCGCGTTGTGGGGGTAGACCTTGCTGACCAGGAAGACCTCGTCGCGGCGCCCCGCAATCGCCTGACCCACCACCGTCTCGGCGCCGCCTTCGCCATACATCTCGGCCGTGTCGATGAGGGACATGCCGAGATCGAGGCCAAGCCGAAGGGCGGCGACCTCATCCGCCGCGCGCGAGCGCGCCTCGCCCATCCCCCAAGTGCCGAGCCCGAGCACCGGCACGGACTCGCCGCTTCCCAATCGCACATATCGCATGGCCGCTCCGTCGCCGCTCGCCGCGCCTCATTGATCTGGCGCGGCGTCGCCGTCGCGGCAAGATGCAACGCTTACGGCGCTGCGGGAGCCTCGCCGGCGGGCAAGGCGTCTGCCGCCCCTTCGGCCGCCGCCGCTTCACGCGCCGCAGCCTCCTGCGCCAGGCGTGTGGGATCGACGCCCTTTGCCTGCATCTCGGCTTCTTCCGGCGACTGCGCGACATTGACCGTGACGATCACTGAGACCTCGGGGTGAAGGACGACGCGCTGTTTGTAGAGGCCCAGCGTCTTGATCGCCTTATCGAGGACGATCTGGCCGCGCGTCACGGTGAAACCGGCCTGGGTGATTGCCTCGGCGATGTCGCGCGCGGTGACGGAGCCATAGAGCTGGCCGCTTTCGCCGGCTTGGCGGATGACGATGACCGAGAGGCCGTCGAGCTTCGCCGACACCTGCTCCGCCTCGCTGCGGCGGGTCAGGTTCTGCGCTTCCAATTGCGCGCGCTGCTTCTCGAAATACGCCAAGTTCTCCTTGGTGGCGCGCAGCGCTTTCTTTTGCGGCAGCAGATAGTTGCGGGCGAAGCCCGGCCGGACTTTGACGACCTGGCCCATCTGGCCCAGTTTTTCCACTCGCTCGAGCAGGATGACATCGACCATGACCGCCTCCCGCTATTGCACGCTGTAAGGCAGAAGGCCGAGAAACCGCGCGCGCTTGATCGCCTGGGCGAGTTCCCGCTGCTTCTTGGTCGAGACGGCGGTGATGCGGCTCGGCACGATCTTGCCGCGCTCGGACACGAAGCGCTGCAGCAGCTTCACATCCTTGTAGTCGATCTTGGGCGCGTGCGGCCCCGAGAACGGGCAGGATTTCCGCCGCCGGAAGAAGGGCCGCCGCGTCGCGGGACGTCCACCGCCCTGGCGCTCGCCGTCGCTCATTCCTCGCCTCCTTCAGCCAATTGCGGCACGGCCTCGCGCGGCTCGCGCTCACCAAAGCCGCCAAAGCCGCGGCGGCCGCCGCGATCCCGGTCACGGTCGCGCTCCTCGCCGCGTCCGCGGTTCTGCATGACCGCCGAAGGTCCTTCTTCGAGCGCGTCGACGCGCACGGTGAGATAGCGCAGCACATCCTCGTTGATGCGCATATTGCGCTCGAGCTCGTTCACCGCCGCGGGCGGTGCATCGATATTGAAGAGGACATAGTGCCCCTTGCGGTTCTTCTTGATGCGGTAGGCGAGGTTGCGCAAACCCCAATATTCGCGCTTGGTGACCTGTCCGCCTTGCTCGGCCACGATCGCCGTAAAGGCGTCGGCCAGGGCGTCCACCTGCGTCGACGAGATATCCTGTCGCGCAATGAACACGTTCTCGTAATACGGCATAAATCCAGGCTCCCTATGGCTGTTCGCGGCCCGGCGCTGGTCGGAGGCTCCGACGGTCAGCCGCCCGGGCCTAGCCGGCATGGCCGGCAAGGAGGCGGCGCACTATACACAAAGCCGGCGGTCGCGCAAGTCCGCCAAAAAGCGATGTCGCCTTGACCGATCGACCGCGCGAAGCGGGTCAAAACGCCGCTCCGCCGGCGTGCTGGACAGCATGGGTGAAGCGATGCTATCCCGGCGGCGATTCAACGGAGGGTTCATGCGCTGGCTCATCCTTGCCCTAACGGCCGCGGCAGCGGCCGGTTGTGCCGATGCGCAGAGCGATCTTCGCTACCTCTTTCATGGCGGCCCGCCGGCCGATCCGGCGCGCCTGGTCATCGGCGTGTCCGGCCAGCGTGTTGCGGGATCGTCTTCGGCCGAGGCGGATCAGCAGATGCGCGGCTATCTCGACAGCAGGGCCAATCAGATCTGCACGGGCGGCTATGAGACGGTCAAAGTCGATACGCTTGCCGCCGAAGAGGGCAAGCAGATCGTCGACGAGGAATTGCGCTGCCGGCCCTATGAGCTGCGATTTTTCTGAGCGCGCTGCGGTGGACGAGGGGGCATGACAAGGGCGTTGGTATTTCCAGGACAAGGTTCGCAGGCGGTCGGCATGGGCCGGGACCTTGCGGGCGCGTTCACGGCGGCGCGCGACGTCTTTCAGGAAATCGACGAGGCGCTCAAGCAGAACCTGGCTCGGCTGATGTTCGAAGGGCCGGAAGCCGATCTCACGCTGACCGAGAATGCACAACCGGCCTTGATGGCCGTAAGTCTCGCCGTCATGCGTGTCCTGGAGCGCGATGGCGGCCTCGATGTGAAGCGCCATGTGGCGTTCGTCGCCGGCCACTCGCTGGGCGAATATTCGGCGCTGGCGGCGGCGCGTTCGCTCACCTTGACCGATGCGGCACGACTCTTGAAGCGCCGCGGCCGGGCGATGCAGCGTGCCGTGCCGGTGGGAACGGGCGCCATGGCGGCTCTGCTGGGCGCGGAAGTCGATGCGGCGCGCGAGATCGCGGCGGAAGCGGCTCAGGGCGAGGTTTGCGCGGTGGCCAATGACAATGGCGCCTCGCAAGTCGTGCTGAGCGGACACAAGGCGGCGGTCGAGCGTGCCGTCGCCATTGCGGCGGCGCGCGGCATCAAGCGCTCGATCATGCTGCCGGTGAGCGCGCCTTTTCATTGCCCGCTCATGGCGCCGGCGGCGCGCGAGATGGAAGAGGCGCTCGCCGAGGTGCGTTTGGGCGAGCCCTATGTCCCCCTCGTCGCCAATGTCGTCGCCTCGGCGATCCGCGATCCCGAGGAGATCAAGCGTTTGCTCGTCGAGCAGGTGACGGGCCTCGTGCGCTGGCGGGAGAGCGTGCTCTTCATGAAGGAGAACGGCGTCGGCGAACTTGTCGAGCTTGGCGCCGGGCGCGTGCTGAGCGGCTTGGGCAAGCGCATCGACCGCGAACTCGCCACGGCATCGCTCGGCGCGCCGGCGGAGATCGAAGCTTTCGTCAAGACGCTCTGAGCGCGTTCCATTGCCTGATGCCGCAGCAGGAGGGGATGGCCATGTTTGATCTCGCCGGAAAGGCTGCGCTGGTGACCGGCGCCTCGGGCGGCATCGGCGGCGCCATCGCGCGCGCGCTCCATGGCGCCGGCGCCAAGGTGGTTCTGGCGGGAACGCGGCGCGACGCGCTCGCAGCGCTGGCGGGAGAGCTCGGCCAAGGGGCTTCCGTCGCCGTCGCCGACCTTGCCGAGCCCGGCGCCGGCGATGCGCTCGTCAAGGCGGCGGAAGAGGCTGCCGGCCAGATCGACATTCTCGTCAACAATGCCGGTCTCACCCGCGACCAGCTTGCGCTCAGGATGAAGGACGAGGATTGGCAGAAGGTCATCGATGTCGATCTGACCGCCGGCTTTCGCCTGGCGCGCGCGGCGATGCGCGGCATGATGAAGCGCCGCTGGGGCCGCATCATCGGCATCACTTCGGTGGTGGGCGTCACCGGCAATCCCGGCCAGGCCAACTACGCCGCCGCCAAGGCCGGGATGATCGGCATGTCGAAAGCGCTCGCGGCGGAGCTGGCGTCGCGCGGCATCACCGTGAATTGCGTGGCGCCCGGCTTCATCGCGACGGCAATGACCGAGGCGCTGAGCGAGGATCAGCGGCAGCGCATCGCGGCATCCGTGCCGATGGGTCGCGTCGGCACGCCGGAGGAGGTCGCCGCCGGCGTCCTCTTCCTCGCCAGCGACGAGGCGCGGTATGTGACCGGGCACACCTTGCACGTCAATGGCGGAATGGCCATGATCTAGGCTTCCGACCGCCGGTGCGGGGGCTACTGGCAAACGGCGATGATCTGTGTTATGTGACCGGCGCCTTCGACCCGGGCTCGCGTGGCAGCGCCAGGCCCGAGCATCCTCCGGTCGGATCCGGGCAACGAATGGCCAGTCCACAAGCGCGTTTATCTGTCGAGGTATCAACCTATGAGCGATGTCGCCGAGCGAGTAAAAAAGATCGTGGTGGAGCATCTTGGCGTCGACGAGTCCAAGGTGACGGACAATGCCAGCTTCATCGATGATCTCGGGGCCGACAGCCTCGACACGGTCGAGTTGGTCATGGCGTTCGAAGAGGAGTTCAGTTGCGAAATCCCCGATGACGCCGCCGAGAAGATCGTGACGGTCAAGGACGCGATCAACTTCATCGAGGCGCATAAGTGAAGCGATCGCCGCGCAGAATGCACGCATGAGACGAGTCGTCGTCACCGGCATCGGTCTCGTCACGCCGCTCGGCGTCGGCACCGAGACCGTATGGAAGCGATTGATCGAAGGTCAGTCGGGGATCGGCTCGATCCAGAATTTCGACGTCTCGGACCTGCCGGCCAAGATCGCCGGACAGGTGCCGCGCGGCGAGACCGCATCGGGCCTCTTCAATGCCGATGACTGGGTTGCTCCCAAGGAGCAACGCAAGATGGACGAGTTCATCGTCTTCGCGATGGCGGGCGCGGAGCAAGCGGTCGCCGATGCCGGGTGGAAGCCCGAGGGCGAGGAGGAGCGCGAGCGCACGGGCGTGATGATCGGCTCGGGCATCGGCGGTCTCCCCGGCATAACCGAGGGAGCGATTACGCTCCATGAGCGCGGTCCGCGCCGCCTCTCGCCATTTTTCATCCCGTCGAACCTCATCAATCTGGCGTCAGGCCACGTCTCGATCCGCTACGGCTTCAAGGGGCCCAACCATTCGGTCGTCACCGCTTGCTCGACAGGCGCTCACGCCATTGGCGACGCGGCGCGGATCATCATGTGGGACGATGCCGATGTCATGGTATGCGGCGGCGCCGAGGCTGCCATCTGCCGCTTGGGCATCGCCGGCTTCGCCGCGGCGCGGGCGTTGTCGACGAACTTCAACGACGAGCCGACACGCGCTTCGCGTCCCTGGGACGAAGCGCGCGATGGATTCGTGATGGGCGAAGGTGCCGGCATTCTCGTGCTGGAAGAGTTGGAGCATGCGAAGAAGCGCGGCGCCAAGATCTATGCCGAGGTCATCGGTTACGGCATGTCGGGCGACGCGCACCACATCACTGCGCCGGCCGAGGACGGCAGCGGCGCTTTCCGCGCGATGCAGAATGCGTTGAAGCGCGCGCAAATTGCCGCCGATCAGGTCGACTACATCAACGCGCACGGCACCTCGACGCCGCTCGGCGACGAGATCGAACTCGGCGCGGTCAAGCGGCTGTTCGGCGATCACGCTTATAAGCTCTCGATGTCCTCGACCAAATCCTCGGTCGGCCATCTCCTGGGGGCCGCCGGCAGCGTCGAGGCGATCTTCTCGATCCTGGCGATGCGCGACGGTGTCGTGCCGCCGACGCTCAACTTGGAGAATCCCTCGCCGAGCTGTGACATCGACCTCGTGCCGAAGCAGGCGAAAGAACGACCCATTCGCTACGCGCTCTCCAACTCCTTCGGCTTCGGCGGCACGAACGCTTCGCTCGTCTTTGCGCCGGCCCCCTGAATGAATTGGAGGCCACGCCGCCGCTGGCTTGGCGCGGCGCTGGCCGTGCTTGGACTGGCGACGGGAGCCGCGGCATGGGCGTGGCATGACTACACGGCCCCGGGTCCTCTCGAAGCCGCCAAGATCCTCGTGGTGCCCCATGGCGCCGGCTTGCGCGCGATTGCCGCCGAACTCGGCGAAAGCGGCGCCGTCGCTCACCCCATCGTCTTTGCCGCGGGCGTGCTGATCGACCGCCAGCTCGGCGCGCTCAAGGCGGGAGAATACGAGCTTGCGGCCGCCTCAAGCCCGCGCGCCATCGCCGAGCTGCTGGCCAGCGGCCGGGTTGTGCGCCATCGGCTCACCGTGCCGGAGGGCCTCACCAGCGCCGAGATCGTGGCACTGCTCGACAGCGTCCCCAATCTCGACGGCAGGATCGAACAGAAGCCGGCGGAGGGCAGCCTGCTGCCCGATACCTACTTCTACATCCTCGGCGACCGGCGGCAGGAACTGTTGGCGCGCATGCGCCACGCCATGGATCGGGCGCTCGCCGCCGTCTGGGCCGAGCGCGATCCGGCGCTGCCCCTCGCAAACGCGGAGCAAGCGCTCATCCTCGCCTCGATCGTCGAGAAGGAGACGGCGCGCGACGACGAGCGGCCGCGCGTCGCGGCGGTCTATCTCAATCGCCTGAAGCTCGGCATGAAGCTCCAGGCCGATCCGACGGTGGTCTATGCGCTGACCGCCGGCGGCGAGAGGCCGCTCGACCATCCGCTCGGCCATGACGATCTGGCCGTCGATTCGCCGTACAACACCTATTTGGGCAAGGGTCTGCCGCCGACGCCCATCGACAATCCCGGCCTTGCCGCGCTGCGCGCCGCAACGCGACCGATGCAGACCGACGAACTCTATTTCGTCGCCGACGGCACCGGCGGGCACAGTTTTGCCCGGACGCTGGCCGAGCATAACCGCAATGTTACGCAGCTTCGCCGGCACCAAGCCGTCGGCACGCCCTGACGGGATCAGCGCTGTTTTCTCTCGATCCGGCGCAGCAGAGCGTCGCTCAGGCTCGGCGGCAGTGCCTCCGTCAGCCATCCGAAGAGCGCCATCGCCGGGGGAAAGGCGATACGAGCCTTGTTGCGGGCAAGGCCGCGCGCGATGATGGCGGCGGCACGATCCGCGGACATCAGAAAGGGCATCGGAAAATCGTTGCGCGCCGTCATTCGCGTCGCAACGAAGCCCGGACAGATGGTGGAAACGCGGATGCCATAAGGCTCCAGCAAAAGCCGCCAGGATTCGCCGAGCGACTTGACGGCCGCTTTCGAGGCGGCATAGGAGGGCGCTTCCGCGAAGCCGCGAAAGGCGGCGATCGAGCTCATCAACGCGATTTGCCCGCTCCGCCGCGCTTGCATCCGAGGAATCACCGGGAAGACCGTGTTGAGCACGCCTTCGATATTGGTGGCGAAGACGCGCCGCGCCGCCGTTTCGTTCTCCACCCCGGCCACGGCGGTCGTGCCCGTGCCGGCATTCGCGATCACGAGGTCGAGCGGCGCTGCGTCATCGCATCGCAGCGACCAGTCGCGCAACCTCTCGCGGTCGGTGACATCGATGGCCGCGGCATCGACGCGGGCACCGCGAGCGCGGCAAGCCTCGGCCGTCGCGTCAAGCCTCGCCGAATCGCGTCCCGTAAGGGCCAAGTGGATGCCCGGCCCCGCATAGTGGCGTGCCAGCGCCTCACCGATACCGCTCGATGCGCCCGTGATCAGAAGGCTGCGCGGCGACGGTGTCATGGCGGGCGTCTTCTGTTGTTGCGATTCCACGGCACGGGTATAAACCTGGGCGTTCCTGTGGTCCATGAGGGTAGTGCGTGACCGTCTCGAGCATGACCGGCTTTGCCCGCGCCGACGGACATGAGGACGGCGTCTCCTGGGTCTTCGAGCTCAAAAGCGTCAACAGCAAATCGCTCGATCTGCGCTTTCGCTTGCCGCCGGGAATGGAGTCGCTCGAGCTGCCGCTCCGAGCAAGCCTGTCCCAGCGCGTCAAGCGCGGCGCCGTATCTGTCGTGCTGACGGTAACGCGGGCGGCTTCGGCGGGCGGATTGAGGGTCAATCGCGACGCGCTCGCGCAAGTGGTCGCGCTCGCCCGCGAGCTGGTCGAGCGTGGCGAGGCGGCACCGCCGCGCGCGGATGGGCTGCTTGCCTTGCGCGGCGTGCTCGACGGCGGCGAGGAAGTCGAAGACGAGAAGCAGCGCGAGCGCCGGCAGGCGAGGATGCTGGCGGCATGGGAGAAGGCGCTCGACGGACTCGTCTCGATGCGGCTTGCCGAGGGAAGCCGGCTGGTGCCGGTCGTGGAGGCCCGGCTTGCGGAGATCGCCGAGCTGGTGAGGCGGGTGGAGGACGACGCTTCGGTGCAGCCGGCGGCGCTCAAGGCACGGCTTGCGGAAATGGTGGCCGCTCTGCTCGATGCCTCGCCTGCGCTGTCGCCGGACCGGCTCGCCCAGGAAGCGGCGCTGCTCGTCGCCAAGGCAGATATACGCGAAGAGCTCGATCGCCTGGCGGCGCATATCGTCGCGGCGCAGGAGCTTTTGGCGGAAGGTGGGGCGATCGGTCGCCGCTTTGATTTCCTCTGCCAGGAGTTCAATCGCGAAGCCAATACGCTATGCTCGAAATCGACCGATGTGGGTTTGACCCGCATCGGTCTCGCCCTCAAGGCCGCGATCGAGCAATTGCGCGAGCAGGTGCAGAACATTGAGTAGCGACATCAACCGCAACGCCGGAATAGCGCCCTTTGCGGGAAAACGCCGGGGGTTGCTGCTGGTCCTCTCTTCGCCCTCGGGGGCGGGGAAAACCACGATCACCCAACGCCTCGTCGCGAGCGATGCCAAAGTCAGGATTTCCATCTCGACGACGACACGGCCAAAGCGCCGCGGCGAGATCGATGGCACCCATTACCATTTTGTCAGCGAACAAGACTTCAAGGCGTCGATCGCGAAGAACGAGTTTCTCGAATACGCGCAGGTGTTCGGCAATTGGTATGGCACGCCGCGCGCGCCGGTCGAACGCGCGCTGCGCAGCGGCTTGGATGTCGTCACCGATGTCGATTGGCAAGGCACGCAGCAATTGAGGCAGAATTTTCGCGACGACATGGTAAGCGTGTTTATCCTGCCGCCGACGATCGACGAGCTCGAGCGCCGCTTGAAATCGCGTGCGCAGGACGATGAAAAGGTGGTGCAGGAGAGAATGGCCAAGGCCAATGACGAGATGAGCCATTGGCCGGAATATGATTACGTCATCGTCAACAGCGATCTCGATGAAGCCGTCGCCGCCGTGGTCGAGATTCTGCAAGTCGAGCGTCTGAAGCGCATCCGGCAACCAGGGTTGACCGATTTCGTGCGATCATTGCGCGGCGGCGCGTAGCTCAGCCAGGGCGCGGGCGAGCGCACAAAATTCCGTCACGGACAATTCTTCCGCCCGCGAAGTGGGCGAGATCCCGGCCGCCGCAAGGAGTCTTTCCGGATCCGTCCCGAGCGATCTGAGGCTCGCGCGCAGCATCTTGCGGCGCTGACCAAAGGCCGCGGCGGTGACCTGCTCCAAATCCATCGCGGCGCAGGGGGCGAGGGGTGCGGCCCTCGGGACGAGCCGAACCACCGTCGAGATGACCTTGGGCGGCGGCACGAAGGCGCGAGGCGGGACATCGAACAGCAATCTTACGTCGGCGAGCCACTGCACCATGATCGAGAGTCGTCCATAAGCCTTGGAGCGCGGCGCGGCGACGAGGCGCTGCGCCACCTCCTTCTGGAACATCAGAGTGAGGCTTTCATAAGCCGCGATATGGGGCAGCCAGGCGAGCAGCAGGGGGGTTGCGATGTTGTAGGGCAGGTTGGCGACGATCTTGCGCGGCGGCGACGCCAGCTCTACGGGATCGATCGCAAGCGCGTCGCCTTCGACGAGGGTCAGCCGGTCCGGAAAAGCGATGGCGAGGTCCGCGAGCGCCGCGACGCAGCGGGGATCGCGCTCGACTGCGACAACGCGGCGCGCACCTTCGAGCAGCAACGCCCGGGTAAGCCCGCCGGGACCGGGGCCGATCTCGACGATATCCGCCTGATCGAGCGGTGCCGCAGCGCGCGCGATGCGTCCGGTGAGGTTGAGGTCGAGAAGGAAATTCTGACCGAGCGCCTTGCGCGCGCCGAGAGCGTGGCGCCGGATCACCTCGCGCAGCGGCGGCAATTGGGGCGCCCTTTGCGCTATCGCCTGCGGGTTCAGACTGCCCCTCTCGGCGCGGCGCGCCGCCCCGCCATTTCGCCGGCGAGCTTCAGCGCCGCCACGAGGCTCGCGGGATTGGCAACGCCGCGGCCAGCGAGGTCGAGCGCCGTGCCATGGTCGGGCGATGTGCGAATAAAGGGCAGCCCCAGCGTAACATTGACGCCGCCGGCGAAATCGATGGTCTTGAGCGGAATCAGCGCTTGGTCATGATACATGCACAACACCGCGTCGTAGCGCTGCCGCGCCGCTGCGTGGAACAAGGTGTCGGCAGGCGCCGGCCCGTCGGCGCCGATTCCCGCCGCGCGCAGGGCCGCGACGGCAGGCGCGATGATCTCGGTCTCCTCGCGTCCCAGCGTGCCGTTCTCGCCGGCATGAGGGTTGAGCCCCGCCACGGCCAAGCGCGGTTGGGCGATGGCGAAGTCGCGCATCAGCGCGGCCGCCGCGATGCGGCCGGCGGCGACGATCTTCTCGGCGGTGAGCGCGGCGAGCGCTTCGCGCAAAGGCAGATGCACGGTCACCGGCACGACCCGCAATTCCGGACATGCCAGCATCATCGCCACAGGAGCGCCGCCGGCGAGCTCGGCGAGGAATTCGGTGTGGCCGGGGTGGGCGAAGCCCGCGGCATAAAGCGTCTCCTTCTGAATGGGATTGGTGACGAGCGCGCCGGCCCGTCCGGAGGCGACCAAGGCGGCACCCGTTTTGATCGCTTCGATGACGGCCGGGGCATTGGCAGGGTCCGGTCGACCCGGCACGATTTCTCTTGGCAACGCCAGCGGCAGAACCGGCAGCGCGGTTTCAAATGCCGCGGCGGCCTGCTCGGGTCCGCCGATGGCGCGCACTGGAACCGCCGCGCCGATCGCCCGAGCAAGTTGCTCAAGCCGCTTCGGATCGTCGATCAGGAAGAAAGCCGGGATCCTCTCATCGCGGCGCCGCAACCACGCGAGGAGCGCGATCTCGCCGCCGATGCCCGCTGGCTCGCCCATGGTGAGCGCCAGCGGCGGTGTCATCCGCGGATATCCACATAGGCGCTGCGGCGCAGGTCGCGCAGGTAGCGGCGAGCGAGCGCGTCGAGCCGTTGGCGGGCAAGCAGCTCCTGAACCTCCTCGCGCGAGGGCAGGGCGTTTGCCGGTTCCTTTCTGTCGCAGACCATGACGACGCCGATGCCGCCGCCGAACGGTAGCGGTTTGCTTGCTTCCGCAACGCCCAGCTTGAGCACGGCATCGCGCAATCCGGCCGGCAGATCCGCGGCTTTTATCTCGGGGATTTCGCGCGAGCTTTCGGGGGCGCGGTCGCGGCCGATCTTCGCCAACTCGCCGCAGCTTTTGGCGGTGCTGGTGATCTCCTGGGCCTGCGCCATGACTTGCTGCTGTTCGGTCGGCGACGCCGAGGAGGCGAGCGGCAGGACGACCTCGACCAGCGACAAGACGGTCTGGCCAGGATCGGCCTGTCCCGGAGCCTTGCGGTCGAGGAGGTAGAGCAGGTAATAGCCGGCCGTCGTTCGGATCGGGTAGGACATCTCGCCCGGCTTCATTTTTTGAATGGCCTCGCCGAGCTGAGGCGGAAGCTGCTCCGGCGTCACCCATCCGACATCGCCGCCGACCGCGGCGGTGGGCGATTGCGAAAACTGCTGAGCGACAATCGCGAATCTCGTTCCGCCGCGAATCTGGTCGATCAACCGTTCGGCGGCGTGCTTTACTTCCGCATCCTGGCGCGGATCATCGACGGCGAGAAAGATCTCGGAAACCCGGTTCTGCGGCACACCGGCATTCTCCTTCATCCGCTTGAGCTCATCCGAGATCTCTTCATCGGAGATCGTCACCTCCTGCAAGAGGCGGTTGCGCACGAGTTTGCCCCATGCGAGCGACGCCGTTAGCTGATCGACCAGCGAGGCGCGCGAGATGCCGGCCTGCGCCAGGTATTGGTCGAGCCCGCCTTTCGGCATGTTGTTTTGTTGCTCGATGCGGCCGAGCGCCTGGTTGATATCGTCCTGCGATACCGTGACGTTGAGACGCTTTGCCTCCTGCAATTCGAGCTTCTCGTCGATGAGCGAGCGCAGCACCTGGGCGGATACGCGGTCGCGCGTAGTCTGGTTGTCCGGCAGGTTCGACGAGCGAATGACGAGCTGAATCCGATTGGCGAGATCGCTCAGCGACACGACGTCGTCATTGACGATGGCGGAGATGCGGGTTTCCTGCGCCCTGGCGCCGGCGACCAGCGCAAGGAGAACGACGCCCGCAACGGCTACAGGTCTCATAAGGCGGTTGATGCGACACATGGATGGCAGCATGTCGGAGTTGAATGACCAGCGGAAAAGGATCGTACCATACACCTGTTGGGGTGACCTTGTCGTCTCTTGCCGTGAGGACCCGATCCTGAAGCGCCGCGCGATCACAGCCCGCCGGACACATTCCCCAATCGGGTGCCCAGCTCGCCCAGATTCTTGAAGACGAAGGTGATCGAGACCGCCGTCCCCGGCGTGACGTCGCCGGTGGCGATGCCCGTCTTGGTGAAGGCGAGGATGAAGGCCAGGCACTCGTCGCGATAGGCGAGGGTCACGGCGTTGTTCAATGAGGCGGCGGACCCTTGGAAGCTGCGTGTCGTTACGAGATAGGCCGACCAATACCGCGTAAGCACGGTCGAGACCGCAGCGGTGACCTGCTGAATGGGCTCCTGCCCGGGCAGGTTGGGAGTGGCGGCGAAATCGGCATAGTTGAGATTGACGCGCAGATTGGTCGGACCGAAAGTCGCGCCGACTTCTTGGCGGCGTGCCGCCAGATCGTTGTGATCGAGACGGAAGCGGTAATACAAGTCGAGCGATGGCGTCGGCGACAGGATGGTTGCGCCCACGATGTCGGAGAGATGGTGATCGAGCCCCGACCCGGGGAGGAAATTGTTGTCGACCTGAAACGATCGGCTCTGACCGATGATCAATCGCGTGCTGCCACCGCCATCGCCATAAATGCCGGCGCGTAATCCATAGTCGACGCGTTGTCCGGTATCGACCCGGTCGAAGCCCGGGAAGCGATTGGGCCGAAACAGACTGGCTTCATCGAATTCGAAACCCTGGCTGTCTTCATTGGGGATGGTGCCGGGATTGCCGCCATTGGGCGCGGCGGCGACCATCACCACCGGCTCGATGATCTGGTGATAGTGATCGCCGCGGCGAACCCAGGGATATTGCCAAGTCAAAGCGGCCTGGGGGAAGATGCGGCCGGCGAGCGCGCTTTCCGTCGTCGTGGTGCCGGCGATCGGCAAGTTGTCGGATTGATAGCCGTCGCCACGCAGACGAAGGGAAAAGGCGAAGCGGTCGCCGATGGCGCCGTCGAAGGGCAGGCGCCACAGCGCGCCTGTCGAGAGCCGCCGCGTATCGATCCCTCGCAACCTCAGGAGGTCGAGGGCATTGCCTTCGACCGACAATCGGCCGCCGAGCTGGTCGGGCTGGCTGGTCCAGACGTAATCGGCGAGCGGGGCGGCAAAGGGCTGCGTCGCGTCGCCGACACCGGATCTCAAGCTTTGGAAGCCCCAGCCGCTGATGTTGAAATAGCTGCTCGGCCCGAAATTCTCGGCGTAGATATGGCTGTTCAGTGACGTGATCGGCGAAGGCAGGCGATAGCGCAGAAGATACGTCTGATCCGAGGCACGCTGAATATCGGCGCCAGCACGCCAGTTCTCGTCGATGTCGAATTCGCTTTGCGTGAAGAGATGGCCGCGCAGCCCGGTGGCGGGCGGCGTGGTGATGCCGTTGATCGTCACTTGGCTCTCGCTGCCGAACGTGACGCTGCCATCGGCGATCAGGCGACCATTGCCGAAATACTGGCGGTATTGCGTTCCGATGAAGGTGCCGCCGCCGGTCGTGAACTCAGGTGAGATCGTCGCGTCTTTGTCCGGTCCGAGAACCCAAAAATACGGTATCCGAATATATTCGCCGATATTGGTCGATCTTCCGATGACCGGATCGAGAAAGCCGCTCTGGCGCTTGCTCGAGGGGTCGGGCACGGAGAAATAAGGCGTCCAGAAGACCGGCAAGCCGCCGATCTCCAGCGTTGCGTCGCGGAACTCGACAAGTTGCAGCTCCCTGTCCCGCACGATCTGTTCGGCGCGAACCTGCCACTCGGGCGGTCGGGTCGGATCCTCCTTGCACAGATCGCACGGTGAATAGACCCCGCGCCTGATTTCCGTGCGGTTGGCCGCCACCCGCCGCGCCGTGTTGCCGGCAAGGCGCGAGCGGTCGCTGAGGAGAATGCGAACGTCGCGAATGAAGCCGTCGCGCAGATCGTCGTGCAGCTCGACGAAATCGGCGAAAAGTATATCGCCGGTCGGCTGCAGAAAGCTCACATGCCCCGATGCGGTTACGGTGTTTGTGCGCTGGTTGTAGGTGACAGTATCGGCGAGCAAGATCTGGTCGCCTTGGCTGAGCTCGACATGTCCCTTGGCGACGACGAGCCCAAGATCCTGATCGTATTGCACCTCGTCGGCATTGAACAGCAGCGGTGTCTGTGCGGACGCGGTCCCGAGGCGACCGCGCTGCCTCGGTGCCGATGTCTTGCTTTGGTTGCCATCCTCCGCACTGCCCGCATCGGCAGCAAGGACGGTCAGAGGCGCGGCGGCCAGCAAAGCGCCGAGGCAGGAGACGATCGCCCAACGCATCGAGCTCAGCCGTCCTCGAGATGGAGCAGCATGCTGGCGCCCAGGAGCCAACTGATCCCAGCCGGCGTCCAGGCCGCCATCGACACGGGAATGGTCGAGGACAAGCCGAGCGCGAATACCACGTCCGACAGGAAATAGAGGAGGAACCCGCTGACGATCCCGCCCGCGATCATCAGCGTGGTGCCGCCGCGGCGCTGCATGCGCAAGCTGAAGGTGGCGGCGATCAGGACCATGGCGGTGAACAGCAAGGGGCGGGCGAGCAAGGCATTGAAATAGAGGCGGTGGCGTTGCGCGGTAAAGCCGGAATTCTCCAGCAGGCGGATGAAGCCGGGAAGCTCCCAGAAGGACATGGTCTCGGGCGAAGCGAAGCTCTCCTGGATCTTGCGCGGCGTCAGATTGGTCGGCACCTCGGCGCGATCGAACGGCTCCGGCGCTTTTCCCGGGCTCCAGCGCGTGCCGTCCACGATCTCCCATTTGCCGGACTCCAGGATGGCCGATTTGGCATCGATCCGCCCGACCTGAGCATCGTTGACGAAGAACAGCACCATGACGTCTTGAAGCTCGGTATGGCGCGGCAGGAAGCGCTCGGCGTGGAGCACGGAATGGTTGCCATTATCGTCGCTTTGCCTGAGCCACAATCCGTTGCGCGAAATCGTGAGCTGATCGCCGCTCCCGCGCAGTATGCGGCTTTCCAGGCTCTCGTAGCGCGATTGCATAACGGACGCGATCGGATTGAACACCGTGACGGCAATGACGCCGAGGACGAGCGCTCCGGCGAGGGGCGGGGTCAGGAACTGCCAGACCGACACGCCTGCGGCGCGCGCAACGACCAGCTCGTTGCTGCGCGTCAGGCGCCAGAACGCCATCATCGTGCCGAAGAGAATGGCGAAGGGCATGACCTGTTGCGCCATATAGGGTTGCTTCAAGGCCCCCATCTCCAGCAACACGAGCAGCGTCGCATCGGGCTTTGTGCCGGCTCGCCGGATCAGCTCGATGTAATCGAGGAGAAAGACGACCGTGAGCATCGCAGCGAAGACGCCCGCGCACCAGAGGAAGAATTGCGCCACGATGTAGCGGAAGAGCGTTTTCAGTGGCGACATGGCGAGCGCGGTTCCTCAGGACGCCGCCGATGTCGTCAGCGGCCGCAAGGGCGAGCCGATCCGGTCGCGCCACAACAGCCACGCGGTGACGACGGTCGGCAGCAGGACATTCACATAGAGGAGGGGTACGGCAATGGTGGTGCGACCCGCCAGGTTTTTCAGGCCGATATCCAAAGTCTCGAACAGAAATCCCAATAGGATGGCCACGAGGATGCGCCGCGTCTGTCCACGGCGGTTGAATTCTCCCGGAAGGAGGCAGGCAATGGGGATGGCGGCAAAGGCCAGCGCCGTGAGCGGCGTCACCAGCCGGAGATTCGCCTCCGCCATCAATGCTCGCCTATTGACGGTTCGACCATTGCTTTCGGCGGGAAACAGCAATTCGTGAAGGTATCGCTCATCGGGCTCGCGTTCGCGAACGCCTGGCGCATCGCGAAAGCCGGCGAGGTCGAGCGTATACTTTTCGAAGGTCAGGACCGACAGTTTGTCGGTTTGGGTATCTCGCTGTTGGCGGCTTCCATTGACCATCAGCATGCGCGGCCCGCCTTCCGCCTCGACGATGGCGCCGCGCTCGGCAACGAAGGTGATGGGCTTCGTCCGCGTTCGATTGTCGTGGATGAGAAGGCCGACAAGCTCGCCATTGGACTCGCGGGCCCGAACATAGATGGTCAGGTTGTCGCTGATGGTGTTGAAGACGCCTTCCTGAAGCAGCACCGAGGCAAAGCGGTTGCGCACCTCGAATTGCAGCTCCTTGAATGCCCGGTTGGCGGCCGGCAGGAAGTAGACGGAGAGCGACATGAGAACCGCCATGGCGATGCCGCCGGTGATCAGGGCCGGCCGGGCGAGCGCCGCCTGGCTCATCCCGGCGGCGCGCATCACGACGAGCTCGCTCTCGTTGAGCAGCCGGTTATAAGTGAATAGCACAGCGACGAAGACGGCGATCGGCAGTACCGCATCGATGAAGCGGGGCAGGATGAGAATGGCGAGGTAGACGAATAATCCAGCCGAGAGGCCGCGATTGACGATGAGATCGATCAGCCGCAGCGACTGCACGAGCCAAACCGCCGCCGTGAAGCTGACGGCGACGAAGATCAGGACGGCGAGCGTCTGGCGCAGCATATATCGAGTGATGCTCGTCATGGCCTGCAATTATAGGAGCCGCCCCATCGCCGATCCTAGGGCGAAGTTAGCGCGGCGCCGCTTGCAGGGGCAGATGCCGCGTGGAACTCTGGCCACTCCGGCGACGAGGAGACGCAGAGAAGAGAATGCCTGCAACGTTGAACGTCGCAAAGCGAGCCGACGCGACGCGGCCGGGATTCGCCCGCTTTGCCTTGCTGTTTTCGGCCCTCTTTGCGGCGAGCGCGTTGCCCGTCCTGCTCTGCGGCACATTGCCGCTGTTCGACTATCCGAACCATCTCGCGCGCATGCATATCCTGGCGAGCCTCCCGGACTCGGCGGCCTTGCAGAACTTCTATGCCATCACCTGGCGACCGCTGCCAAATCTGGCGATGGATCTCATCGTCCCACCGCTCGCGCATCTGATGCCCTTGGCCTGGGCCGGCAAGGTGTTCGTGCTGCTTACGCTTCTGGCGCTGGCCGGGGGCGCGGCCGTGCTACACCGGGTGATTTTCGGCGCCTGGTCGGCGTGGTCCCTGCTTGCCTTCCTGTTTCTCTATAATCGCATTCTGCTGTGGGGCTTTCTCAACTTCCTCTTCGGCGTCGGCTTGGGGCTGCTCGCCCTGGCGCTATGGATCGCGCTCGGCCGCCGTCGCCGGGCCTTGCGGCTCGCGCTGGGCACGCTCTCGGCGCTGGCGCTTTTCTTCGCCCATCTCCTTGCCTTCGGACTCTATGGCGCGATGGTGATGGGATACGAGGCGGGCGAGGCGCTGCGTCTCAGACCGGCGCCGCGGGTCGCTCTCGCCAATCTCGCGGCGGCGGGTCTCACCTTCGTTCCGGCACTCGCCATCCTGGCTTTCGCGACACCGGGCGCCGCCTCCGGCGCCGTTGCCTGGGCTCATCTCGCGCGCAAGCTCGATCTGCTGTTCAGCGTCTTCGACAATTACAACCGGCCCTTCGACCTGGGCTGCTTCGTTCTCCTCGTCCTCGGTCTGGCGATGGCCTATGGGCGCCGCTGGGTGCGGCTCGATGCGTCCATGGTTGCGCCGCTTGCGGTGCTGGCGGCGGTTTATCTCGTCATGCCGAGCCGGCTCGCGACAGGCTCGGGGGCCGATCATCGCATTCCCCTGTTGATCGCCCTGTTGCTCGTCGCGGGCAGCCGATGGACGGGGCCGCATGAGCGCTCGCGGCAACTCTTTCTCGGCGCCGCCCTCGCGCTTTTCCTCGTCCGCCTGGGCGTCGTGACGGCGATCTGGCAGGCGAGCGATCGCGTCTACGCCGCTCTGCTGCCGGCGATCGACGCTCTCCCGGTTGGCAGTCGAATCGCGGTCGCGTATTCGCCGGAATCGATCAATTCCGAGGCGACGCCGCTGGCGCATTTCCCGACCCTGGCCATCATCCGCCGCGACGCCTTCGTGCCGACGCTCTTTGCCTTTCCGACGCAGCAGCCGGTCGCCTTGCGCCCGCCCTATCAGGACCTTGCCCGCCGATTGCCGCCCGAGCGGCTCTGGGAGGGCTGCATGAGCGGCAAGGTGCCCCTCGGAGGCGAGGAGCGTGCGGCGCTCGACCGCTACGATTTCGTTGCCTTCATCGCGCGCCGGCCTTTCGCGGAGGGCGCGCTGGCGCGGCTCGATCCCGTCTTCGCGTCGCCGCGCTTTGCGATCGCCCGCGTGGCGCCCGGCGAGGCGTGCAGCGGGTAGGCAATTGAAAGCCGCCATCGTCGCGCCGCCGCGCTTGGCGATTGACACACGGGCCGGTTGCCTCTATCGGCGGCACGGATTCCCATGAGGAGCAATCATGAAGATCGCCTTTGCCGAGCCCGCCGCGCCGAAATCAGGCACCATCGTCGTCGGTGTCCTGGAGGATCGCAAGCTCACGCCCGCCGGGCTTGCGCTTGATCGCGAGAGTGGCGGCGCGCTCGAGCGGGCAATGGCGGCGAGCCGCTTCACCGGGCGGCGCGACGAGGTGCTGGGAGTGCTGGCGCCCGCCAAGCTCACGGTCGGCCGTGTGATGCTGATCGGCCTCGGCAAGGCCGCGACGCTCGACGCGGCGGCGCTCCAGAGCTTGGGCGGCCAGATCGTCGCCCAACTCAACAGCGCGGGCGAGAGCACTGGCGCCGTCACATTCGAAGCGCTCGATGGCATGAAGCTCGACGCCGGCGAGGCGGCCGCCAATCTCGCTTATGGCGCAAGGCTCCGCGCCTATCGCTTCGACAAATACCGCACCAAGGAGAAACCCGAGCAGAAGCCGACGCTCAAGACCCTGACGGTCATGACCGACGAAGTCGCGGCGGCAAAGCGCGCCTTCGCACCACTCGAGAAGGTGGCGGAGGGTGTTTTCCTGACCCGCGATCTCGTCTCGGAGCCCGCCAATATCATCTATCCCGAGACCCTTGCCGAGGCGGCGCAATCGCTCACCGCGCTCGGTGTCGAGGTCGAGGTGCTCGACGAGAAGCAGATGAAGAAGCTGGGCATGGGCGCGCTTCTCGGCGTCGGCCAGGGCAGCGCGCGGCCGTCGCGGCTCGTCGTCATGCAATGGAAGGGCGGTGCCAAGGGCAAGAATGCGGCGCCGGTCGCCTTCATCGGCAAGGGCGTGACTTTCGACACCGGCGGCATCTCGATCAAGCCGGCGGCGGGCATGGAGGACATGAAATGGGATATGGCCGGCGCCGGGGTGGTGATCGGCCTCATGAAAGCATTGGCAGGACGAAAGGCAAAAGCGAATGTCGTCGGCGTCGCCGGCCTCGTCGAGAACATGCCCTCGGGCATGGCACAGCGGCCAGGCGACATCGTCAAGTCGCTGTCGGGTCAGACGATCGAGGTGCTCAATACCGATGCCGAAGGCCGACTCGTTCTGGCGGATGCGCTGTGGTATTGTCAGGATCGCTTCAAGCCGAAATTCATGGTCGATCTGGCGACGCTCACCGGCGCCATCATCATCGCGCTTGGTCACGAGCATGCCGGACTCTTCAGCAACAACGACGAGCTCGCTGAACGGCTCGTGGCGGCGGGCAACATGGTCGGGGAGCGGGTCTGGCGCATGCCGCTTGCCGATGCTTATGACCGGCTGATGGACAGCGACGCCGCGGACATCAAGAACATCAGCGGCGGCCGCGATGCCGGCAGCATCACCGCTGCGCAATTCCTGCAACGGTTCGTCAATGGCGTGCCTTGGGCGCATCTTGATATCGCCGGCACGGCTTGGTCGAAGAAGGATGCGGCCACCGTGCCGAAGGGTGCCACCGCCTTCGGCGTCCGTCTCCTCGACCGACTCGTCGCGGAGCATTACGAGGGGTGACCGATATCGGCTTCTATCATCTGCGGACCATGCCGCTCGACCGGGCGCTGCCGAAGATCCTCGAAAGCGCCTTGGCCCAAGGCCATCGCGTCGTGGTCATGGCCGGCTCTTCCGAGCGCGTCGATCATCTCGATGCGCTGCTCTGGACCTACAACGAGGCGAGTTTCCTGCCGCATGGCACGGCGCGCGACGGCCATGCCGACCGCCAGCCGATCTGGCTGACGGCCGAGGATGAGAATCCCAATCGCGCCACCCTGGTGGTGCTGGTCGATGGCGCGGCGACGGCTCATCTCGCGAGCTACGCGCGCTGCGCCGACATCTTCGATGGCAGCGACGACCAGGCGGTGGCCGCGGCGCGCGCACGCTGGCAGGCGGCCAAGGCGGCCGGCCATAGGCTCACCTATTGGGAACAGACCGCGAAGGGCTGGGAAAATCGCGGCAGCACCCAGGCCGAGGAGCGTTGATGCCGGCGCTCGGGGCGGCTATACCCTCGCCAACCGTCAGCCGATTTTTCGAGGAGTCGAAAAGCCCATGGCCAGGGAACGCACCCTGTCGATCATCAAGCCCGACGCGACGCGTCGTAACCTGACCGGCAAGATCAATGCGCGCTTCGAGGAGCGCGGCCTGCGCATCGTCGCGCAGAAGCGCCTTCGCCTGAGCCGCCTGGAGGCCGAGGCCTTCTATGCCGTCCATCGCGAGCGTCCATTCTTCAACGACCTCGTTACTTTCATGACCTCGGGACCCGTGGTGGTCCAGGTCCTGGAAGGCGAGAATGCCGTCGCGCTCAACCGTGAGATCATGGGGGCGACCAACCCGGCGAATGCCGCGCCCGGCACGATCCGCAAGGATTTCGCCGAATCCATCGAGGCGAATTCCGTGCATGGCTCGGATTCATCAGAAAACGCGGCAGTTGAGATTGCGTTCTTCTTCTCGAGTATTGAAATCTTCCCATGACCTCGGAATTTTCTCGGTAAGCCAGAAGAATATTCGCTCAATTTTCTTCAACTGCTTTACCTTATTTCTGACACACCCGTTGGCGCATCGCGGGAATACTCTCATGTCTTATGAAACCGAGAGTTTCCTCATCGCGTTCCGTTGCGCGGATGTTGGCGATGGCCGGCCTTGCCGCGCTGACCTCGTTGGTCACGGCCTGCACCGGACCGGCACCGCGGCTCTTCGAGCCGATGCCGCCGCCTGCCGCGCTCGCCCCGGAGCCGGAGCCGGGGCCTAAGCTCGTCGAGCGCGCACCGAAATTCTCGCAGGTGGGTTTGGCCTCCTGGTACGGGCCGGGATTTCATCGCCGGCCGACCGCCAGCGGCGAGCGCTATGACATGGACGATCTGACGGCGGCGCACCGCGCCTTGCCGCTCGACAGCGTCGTGCGCGTCACGAACCTCAACAATGGGCGCTCGGTCGTGGTGCGCATCAATGATCGGGGACCTTACGTCCACGGCCGCGTCATCGATCTCTCGCGCGGCGCGGCAAAGCGACTCGGCATGAAGGACGACGGCGTCGCTCCGGTGCTGATCGAAGCAATTGATTCCGGGCGCTACGAGGCCGCCGCCACCGACCAGCCACAATGGCATCAATGGGGCGAGCGAAGGCAATGACGGCGACGGGATGGAGAGCGGCGCCGCAGCTCGCCGCCTTCGCATGGCTCAGCGCCGCCGCGATCGGCCTCGAGGGCTGCGCCGCGGCCGGGATGATGGTGGCGGATGCCGGCGCCGGCGCCGGGGTCAGCATCGGTGTCGAGCACACGCTCAATGGCATCGTCTACAAGACCTTCACGGCGCCTGCGAACAATGTGCGTCTCGCCGCGCTCAAATCGCTCGACCGCATGGGCATGCCGATGGCGGGCGACGAGAAGACGGAGACCGGCTGGAAGCTTTCGGCCACCGCCAACGACCGTGCGATCGAGATCGAGTTGGAGAAGGTCACCAGTCAAGTGACCCGCATGCGCGTCGTCGCCAACCAAGGAGCGATCTTCTTCAAAGACAGCGCCACGGCGACCGAGATCGTCCTTCAGACGGCGCAGACGTTGCAAGATGATGCCGCGGCTGCGGCGAAAGCGACGCCAGAGCCCACGCGGAGGAAGAGAGCATCATGACGGGAGGAAGACTTTTCATCCTCGCCCTGAGCATGGCGATGCTGCTGCCGGCCTCTGTGATGGCGCAGACGAACGTCACGACGGCGCCGGCCGGCGCGTTCCAGAGCCTCTCCGCCGGTGAGCAGAAGGTCGGCGAGGCGCTCTTTCAAGCGCAGCAGGCGACCGCCGATGGCGCCGCACCCCTGAGCCTCGACCAGATCGCCGCGTTGAAGGCGGAGCGGCAAAGCTGGGTCAAGGTCTTCGAGCAGATGCGCGCGCTGGGTCTCATCAGAGCGAGGACTCTCGGCGAGGCGATCGCGCGCTACGAGCAGCACTCCCGCCGAAGCGGCGAGGCCGCTGGGTCGGCACGAACTGTGGTGGTCTCGACCGGCAGCGGGCGCATTCACACGCTTGCGGTCTCGGCATCGCCTCAATCGCGGCTTGAATAGCAGCTCGGTCCGGCATCAGTTCGTCGAGCTGCCGCGCGCCCGCTTCTCTTGAAGAACTGCATCAATGGCTTCGACGGCACGCCGCACCGCGCGAAGATGCGGAAAGAGTTGCTTGTCGATCGCGAAGAATGGCTCTTCGGCGGCGAAGAAGCGGAAACCGCGAAGATCCCGCACCGCAACGCCGGCGGCCCGGCGCTGCGCTTCGATCACGAAGGCATCGGTCACATCAATCTCCATGGCTTGCCGTTGTCGGCGGAGCAAGCTCGTTCAACACGACGCCGACCGAGAAGCCGATCGTCGCGCAGAGATACCCTTCGAGCCGGCTTCGTCCGGGGGTTCGTCGGCATGCCCCGTCGCGGGATCCCGCGGTGCCGGAAGGCGGAGCGTTTCGGCGAACCAATGGGGATGCCGACGCTCGATCCAGTCGAGGACGCGCTCTCGCGCTCGCCGCAAGAACGGCACATCCTCCGACAGCAGCATGAGACCGAGCGGCAGCATCCAGAGCCCGAAGAGGGGAAGAACGCTCAGGAACCCGCCCGCGACGAAGAGGAGCCCCGCGGGAATCCGCAGCCACCGCGACCCTGGTTGGCGAAGCCAGCGCGTGGGCGTCCGTAGCCGCAACGGCAGGCGCTCGATCAAGCGTTCGAGCCGCCGCTCGCGCCGGCGCGTGGCGGCGTCGGCCGAAGCCATGCGGCCCCCGCGCCCCTCTCCAACTGCTCCTGAGCCCGAATTCAGTCGCGCGGTCATCTGCATGAACTCCCCGAGGAAACGCCCCGGAAGGCAAGGGCATGGTCAGCGATGTCGGCCTCGATCACGTCGAGGCGGTTGCGCGTGCAGCGGTTCGGCATGCGTACTCCTCACTTCTGCGCCGTGGCGCGTCGGAGGAGCTGGCTCGGTCTGTCGGGGGGTGATCGGTGGACGGGCCCCGCGACGTCGACCGGTCCGAGCGCACACCGGCGCGGGGACACGGCTGATCCGACATCGCGAGGGTGGCCGGCACCATGCCGGCATCCTGGTCCTCGCCAGAGGGGCCCGGATCAATCGTCGGATATGAGGTAGCGGCGGCTGCGCCGCGATTCAAGAGGACCCAGGCGCAATTCGCCATGCCGCCTGATCGTGAATGGTGATTTCGATCCAGGACAGCGGCGTCGGAACCAAGTCGGCGTTGCAACGGCGGGCAAACGCGTGCCCGTCGCTCGGCGGGTGCATTCAGCCGGCGCTGTCTGATTGCAGTTCGAGATAGTTCTGCAGGCCCATCTTCTCGATCAAAGCGAGCTGCGTCTCGATGAAGTCGATTCCTTCTTCCTCGCTCTGCAAGATCTCTGTCAGCAGATCGCGCGTGACGTAGTCCTTGGTGCTCTCGCAATCGGCGATCGCGGCACGGAAATCATTGACGCCGTTCTGCTCGAGCTTGAGGTCGCATTCGAGAATCTCCTCAACCTTCTCGCCGATCAGCAGTTTGCCGAGATCTTGCAGGTTGGGAATGCCTTCGAGGAACAGGATGCGGTTGATCAGCCGATCCGCATGCTTCATCTCGTCGACGGACTCGTCATATTCGTGCTTGCCGAGCTTCTCGATGCCCCAATGGCGAAGCATCCTGGCGTGGAGAAAATACTGATTGATGGCGGTCAGCTCGTTCTTGAGTACCGTGTTGAGGTGGCGAAGGACCTTGGGATCGCCCTTCATACACGTCTCCCGTCCGTCCGGTTCGGGCTGCTCGACGGCTCGCGCTTGGGCGCCGATCTCTGCAAACGGCGGTGACGAAGCTCAGTTGCCAGCGACCGGTGAAGTTGATGCCTTCTCGCTGGGCAGATCGCACAGCGGATCACGCAGGATCTCTCTCATTGCGGGCAAACATTTGCCGCATTGGACTCGAACGCCGAGCGACCGGTGGACCTGCGCGAGCGTGCCGCTGGATTTTCGCGCGGCCTCGCGCACTTGTCGGTCGGTGAGGCCGTTGCACAGGCAGATATACATTTGAAGGAGACCTGACGTCGTTGCGTGGAGACGATAGCGCGCTCACGTTGGCGATGCAAATGCAAATTATTCGCATTTGCTGGCGATATCGGCCGCTTCTCTGCGGCCATGCTCGTGACGTGCGGCCTCAGTGCAGCAAATGCGGCCAAAGCCCGGTAATGCCGATGATGATGAGGTAGATCGCCACGATGAAATTGAGCAGTCGCGGAATAATGAGGATCAGAATGCCCGCGATAAGCGCAATGAGCGGTTGTAGCGCCACGACGTTGATGGTCACCGTGCTTTCTCCAGGTCAGGGCCGAGCGGCGGGCGAGGGGTTTTGGTCCGCATCTTTCGAATCGGCCGCGACATAGCCGGCGCCCGCACCGAGCCCCGCGGCCATCATGATGCAGCCGCCGAGGCCGGGGCCGCACAGCGAGAAGACAAGAAAGACGCAGAGAAGCCGTTTCACGGCATGGCCGTCCTTCCGGCAAATCGGCCATGACGTCGAGCAACCCGTCGCGATGTACAGGACATGCGTCTTCTCTGAATCGGACACGTTCGCTGTTTTGGTCAAACGCTGCCGCATCTTTTCCCGTTCCGCGCGGGTGCACTCCGGCGAAGCTCAAAATTTTCCAAAATGCCATTTACATTTTGATACGGAACGTTACCTTTTGATGCGAAGAGGAGCGGGACGCATGGATGAAGGATTTGCGGTCAGACAATTCGACATCGGCGAGCGCCACGGCGAAGGTCTCGAGTCGGGTCTATTGTCTCCGGGCGTCCGCGTATCTTTCATCATCGGCGCGGGCGCTCTCTGCTGGCTGGCGATCTTCGCCGCCGGCTACGTCGCTTTGTGAGACGAGGTCGATAACCTGGTTGAGGGAGCGCGGTCAGAACTGCGCCGTCACGCGGCGCCCGCCGGCCTCAGCGCATTGCGAACTTCCTGACGGAATTGCTCGAAGCGGAAGGGCTTGCATAGATAAGAGACCCGCTTCGTGTCGAGATGCGCCATGAGGCTGGGATTGCCGCTCATCACGATGCTGGGAATCCCCACCGCGGCCGCGCGTTGCACGACTTCCGTTCCGAGGCCGTCCGGCAGGCCCATATCGGCGATGACGAGGTCGAGCTTCAGCGAGGAGATGAGCGTGAGCGCGGTCGCTTTCCTCGTCGTGAAGGTCGGGCGGTGACCGTCATAGCGCAGCGCGGCGGCGATCACCTCGTGAAGCTCGGGTTCGTCCTCGACCACGAGGATATGAAAGTCCAAATCCTTGAGGAAAGGCGGCATCGATTTAGTCCGGATACCGCAGATTGCCGAGCTCTCTGCGCTTGCCGAAACGTTTCTTGTCCAACGAACCTATGATATGCGCCGATTGAAAAGTCACGACGCCTAAAGGGGTGATGGAATCATCCTTCATGATGGTGGCGTCCGTGGAGGCGCGCCGCGCGCCGGCATCGGCTCGTCGCATTGCGCGGAGAGCGTAAGCGCAGACGGCGAGGGTACCGGCGCACTGCTCGGCTCAACTTGCACGTAAAATAGAGGCTCGGCTACGAAAGGGACCGGCGCTCCGCCAAGAGGGTGGCGGCTTGGCGGGCGGTGGTCCCCGGCCATACTCGCGCGGAGAAGATGATTGCTCCCGCGGCAAAACTCCAATACCTCTGGGCGTGCCATTACCTTGGAGGAGAGTTCGCGATGATCGTCGAAGAGCGCATCTATACGCTCCATCCCGGCAAGGTGCCCGAATACCTTCGACACTACGAGAATGAAGGGCTTGCTATCCAGCAGCCGATCCTCGGCCGCCTCATCGGGTACTTTTCCACCGAGTTCGGCACGCTCAACCAGATCATTCATCTATGGGGCTATGACAGTCTCGAGGAGCGCGCCAAGCGCCGCGCCGTGCTTCTCGCCGATGCCGGTTGGAGGAGCTATGTCGCGAAGGTTCAGCCATTGATCCGCACGATGGAGAACAAGCTGCTCGTTCCGACGGCCTTCTCGCCCATCCGCTAGGCCGCCGATGAGCACGACCTCCCGTCGTAGCGGCGCGCGGATTCTCGTCGATCAATTGCGCATTCACGGCGCTGACACGGTGTTCTCAGTGCCGGGCGAGAGCTATCTCGCGGTTCTCGACGCGCTCTACGATACGAATTCGATTCGTCTCGTGACCTGCCGGCAGGAGGGTGGTGCGGCGATGATGGCCGATGCCTATGGCAAACTCACGGGAATTCCTGGGCTCTGCATGGTGACGCGCGGCCCGGGCGCCAGCAATGCCTGCGCCGGTCTCCACGTTGCCATGCAGGATTCGACACCGCTCATCCTCTTCATCGGGCAAGTCGCGCGCGACGCGCAGGAGCGCGAGGCGTTCCAGGAGGTCGATTACCGCCGCATGCTCGGCCAATTCGCCAAATGGGTGGCCCAGATCGACGATCCCCGCCGCATCCCGGAATTCCTGAGCCGCGCCTATCACGTCGCGACGAGCGGCCGTCCCGGTCCGGTGGTGCTGGCGCTGCCCGAGGACATGCTGACTGAGGAGGTCGAGGTGGCCGACGCGCAGCCCTATCGCCGCGTCGAGACGTGGCCTGGCGAGGCGCCGCTGGCGGCGCTGCGCGACGCGCTCGCCACAGCGCGACACCCCTTCCTGCTCCTCGGCGGCAGTGCCTGGGACCGGGAGGCGGTTGCCGCGATCGAGGCATTCGCCGCGGCGAACAAGTTGCCGGTGGGCTGCGCTTTCCGCCGTCAGGACCGCTTCGACAACGCGCATCCCTGCTACGCCGGCGATGTCGGAATCGGCATCAACCCGAAGCTCGCCCAGCGCATCGGCGAAAGTGACCTCTTGATCGTCATCGGCGCGCGGTTGGGCGAGATGACGACGGGCGGCTACACGCTGATCGACATTCCGACGCCGAAACAGCGCCTCGTCCATGTGCATCCCGATCCCGAGGAACTCGGTCGCGTCTATCAGGCGACGCTGCCGATCAATGCGAGCCCACGCGCCTTCGCCCGCGCGCTCAAGGCGCTTGCGCCGGTAGCCGATCCGCCCTGGGCGGCGTCGACCGTGGCGGCGCATGACGACTATCTCGCCCATCGCAAGCCGCCGCGCAGTCCGGGCGATCTCCAGATGGCCGAGATCGTGCTCTGGCTCGACAATCATCTGCCGCCCGACGCCATTTTCACCAACGGCGCCGGCAATTTCGCGACCTGGGTCCATCGCTTTCATCAGTATCGCCGCTTCGGCACGCAATTGGCGCCGATCAGCGGCTCGATGGGGTATGGCTTCCCCGCCGCGGTTGCGGCCAAGCTCCGCCATCCCGAGCGCGCCGTCGTCTGCGTTGCCGGCGATGGCGATTTCCTGATGACGGGGCAGGAACTCGCGACGGCGGTCCAGCACCGGCTCGGCATCATCGTGCTGATCGTCAATAACGGCATGTACGGCACGATCCGCATGCATCAGGAGCGGCACTATCCCGACCGCGTCATCGGCACGGATCTCCACAATCCCGATTTCGTCGCCCTGGCGCGCGCCTATGGCGCCTTTGGCGAGCGGGTCGAGCGCACCGAGGAATTCGCTCCGGCCTTCGCCCGCGCCCAGGCGGTGGGTGGCCCGGCGGTCTTGGAGCTCCGCCTCGATCCCGAAGCGCTCACCCCGCGCCAGTCGCTCTCCGAGATCCGCGCGGCGGCGCTGAAGACGCGGCAATCGACCTGACGATTCTTATCCGTCCTGGGGCGGTGAGGCGAGATGAGGTGGGGGATTCCACGGCGCTCAATGCGCAAGCCGAGGGACCCACCTCTTCCTAAATCCTTCCCCCCTGACGGAGAAGGACGTTCTCGCCGTCGATCGGCTCCTACGCCGAGGCGCGGAAATGCCGTTGCCGCATTGCCTTCAGCACCGTGATCGCGAGCAGCGCCGTGATCGCGTCGAGCGCCGCCACCAGCAGGAACACCGTCGTCCAATTGCCTGTCTGCTGGTGGATATAGGCTGCCGCGGGACCGCCCAGGATCGAGCCCACGCCCTGGGCGATATAGAGGAAGCCGTAATTGGTGGCCGCATATTTCGGCCCGAAGGTGTCGGTGAGGGTCGAGGGGAAAAGCGAGAAGATCTCGCCCCAGCCGAAGAACACGATCCCGGTCATTAGGACGAAGAGCACGGGATTGTTCAGGAAGGCGAAGAGCACGAGGATCGCCGCCGCTTCGAGGAAGAAGGCGATCGCCATGGTGCTCTCGCGGCCGATATGGTCCGAGATCCAGCCGAAGAAAGGCCGCGTCAGGCCGTTGGTGACGCGCGAGAGCGTGAGCGACAGCGGCAGGGCCGCGTAGCCGAGGATGAGGACCGTATCGACATGCGATTCCTTGGCGAACGGGCCGACATTGGAAACCACCATCAGCCCGCCCGTCGACATCAGCGTCATCATGATGAAGAGCAGATAGAAGATCGGGTTGCTCAGCATCTCGACCGGACTGTAGCTGCGCCGGCTCTGTGCCTCGGTGGCGGCGATCTGAGGATCATAGCCTGCCGGCTGATATCCTTCAGGAGGCGTGCGCAAGCCCAATGCCGCGAGGATGCCGATGACGCCCTGGATGATGCCCCAGACCACGAGGGTATGCTGATATCCGGAACTCGCGATCATGTTGGCGATCGGGAAGCTCGTGAAGAAGGCGCCGAAGCCGTAGCCCGCCGCCGCCAATCCCGTGGCGAGGCCGCGTCGATCGGGGAACCAGCGCACCATGAGGCCGATGACGCCCACATAGATGATGCCCGTGCCGAAGCCGCCGATGATGCCGTAGGTGAGATAGAGCATCTCCAGCGAATTGACTTGCGCGGCGAGCACCCAGCTTCCGCCCGAGAGCGCCGCGCCTACGGCAATGAGATTGCGCGGGCCGAAGCGGTCGACGAGATAGGCCTGGAGCGGCGACACGAAGGTCTGGAGGATGATGAGCAGCGAGAATGTCCATTGCAGTTCGGCGAGCGTCGTGCCGAGCTTCTGATTGAGGGAGCTCGTGAACAGCGTCCAGGTATATTGCGGGCTCGAAATCGCCATCATGGCGACGAGGCCGAGCAGGAGCTGGTTCCAGCGATTGCGCGCTACGCCCGCTCGGGTAGTTTCGACCGAAATGGACATGGTGCTTTTCCCCTGATTGACTCGACAGCACGCCACAGCTATCGACCGTTGTTGGAGGATAAACGCAAATTTAGGGGTTTGCCAACCAATCCAGTTGGTTAACGCGCATTTTTGCAATAACGAATCGGTTTGGCCGATAGGGGGTTCGTTAATGAGATTTACGACGCGCCCGGAAATCCGCGGCACCTTCGGGGTGATCGCTTCGACACATTGGCTCGCCTCGGCCGCGGGAATGGGCGTCCTGGAGCGCGGCGGCAACGCCTTCGATGCGGCGGTCGCCGCCGGCTTCGTGCTGCAAGTCGTCGAGCCGCATCTGAATGGTCCCGCCGGTGAGGCGCCGATCATCCTCTGGGACGCGAAGCGCCGCGCGATCGAGGTGATCTGCGGCCAGGGCGTCGCCCCCGCGGGCGCCACGATCGAACATTTCCGCGGCCTCGGCCTCGATCTCATCCCCGGCACGGGCTTGCTCGCGACTTGCGTGCCCGGCGCCTTCGATGCCTGGATGCGTCTCCTGCTCGAGCATGGCACGATGCGGCTTGGCGAGGTGATGGCACCGGCGCTCGATTATGCGAGCGCGGGCTACCCCGTCGTGCCGCGCATCAGCGAGGCGATCGCCACGGTCAAAGCGCTGTTCCAGGCGGAATGGCCGAGCTCCGCGGCGATCTACCTGCCGGGCGGGAACGTGCCGCGGGCGGGACGCCTCTTTCGCAATCCGACTCTGGCCGCGACCTATGGCCGGCTTTTGTCTGAAGCGAAGGCCGCGGCGGCGGACCGCGATGGCCAGATCGAAGCGGCACGCCGCATCTGGTCGCAGGGTTTCGTCGCCCAGGCGATTGACCGGTTCTGCCGCTCACAGGAGGTCATGGACAGCTCCGGAAGGCGCCATCGCGGCGTGCTGACGGGAGACGACATGGCGCGCTGGCGCGCCTCGGTCGAGCGGCCGCTGACCTATGAGTATCGCGGTCACACCATCTGCAAATGCGGGCCCTGGACGCAAGGGCCGGTCTTTCTTCAGCAACTGGCGCTGCTCGACGGCTTCGACATCGCCGCGATGGACCCGACCGGTCCCGATTTCGTGCACACCGTCATCGAATGCGCCAAGCTCGCCTTCGCCGATCGCGAGGCCTGGTATGGCGATCCCGGCTTCGTCGATGTGCCGATGGCGGAGCTTCTCAGCGCCGAATACACGGCGGCGCGGCGGCGGCTGGTCGGCGAGCGCGCCTCGCTTGAGTTCAGGCCCGGTGCGCCCGGTGGCCGTCGCCCGCGGCTCTATGAAGGGCCGCTCGGAAGCGGCGCGGCTCCTGGGACGGGCGAACCCACCGTTGCCCGCGCCGGCACCGGCGAGCCGACCGTCGGCGAGCTCGAGATCACCGCCGAGGGTATGACGGTCGGCGACACCTGCCATGTCGATGTCATCGACCGCTGGGGCAATATGGTGTCGGCGACGCCGAGCGGCGGCTGGCTGCACAGCTCGCCGGCCATTCCCGAGCTGGGCTTTGCGCTCGGCACGCGCCTGCAGATGTTCTGGCTCGTCGAAGGGCTCCCGGCGAGCCTCAAGCCGGGCAAGCGGCCGCGCAGCACGCTCTCGCCTTCGTTCGCGCTCAAGGACGGGCAGCCCTATATGCCCTTCGGCACCCCGGGCGGCGATCAGCAGGATCAATGGTCGGTCCAGCTCTTCCTGCATCATGTCGATCACGGCATGAATTTGCAGGAAGCGATCGATTGCCCCGCCTTCCACACAGAACATATGACAAGCTCCTTCTGGCCGCGCGCGGCGAAGCCGGGCGTCATGGCCGTCGAGGGCCGCTTCCCGCGCAGCACGATCGCCGCGCTCGAGGCGCGCGGACATGCGGTGCAGGTCGGCGATGATTGGTCCGAAGGGCGTCTCACCGCCTGTGCGGCGGAGACCACGTCCGAGGGCACAGTGCTGAAGGCCGCCGCCAATCCCCGCGGCATGCAGGGCTACGCCGTCGGGCGCTGATGCGCTCTCCCGCGCCGGTGTCCTGGGAGCGTGAGGCATGACCTGGTCGATCATCGCGCGAGACTCGAAGAGCGGCGCTTTCGGCGTGGCGGTGACGACGAAATTCTTCGCCGTCGGCGCGCTTTGCCCTCATGCGCAAAGCGGCGTCGGCGCGCTCGCCACCCAGGCGCTCGTCAATCCGACCTTCGGACCGCGCGGCCTGCGTCTCCTGGCCGCGGGCAAGGCGCCGGCCGCGGTGATCGCGGAGCTGGTTGGCGAGGATGAAGGGCGCGAGGTCCGGCAGGTCCATCTTCTGGACGCCGGCGGAAGGATCGCGGCGCATACCGGAAGGAACTGCGTCGAATGGTGCGGCCAGCAATCGGGCGAGGGATTTTCGGTCGCCGGCAATACTCTCGCCGGTCCAGAGGTCGTCGCGGCGACGGTCGAGGCTTATCGGGCGCATGCCGCGCGGCCCTTCGCCGACCGCCTCATAGGCGCGCTGGAGGCAGGACAGGCGGCAGGCGGCGACAAGCGCGGCAAGCAATCGGCGGCGCTCCTCATTCACACGACCGAGGAGTATCCCCGGCTCGATCTCCGCGTCGATGACCACCCGGAGCCGCTTGCCGAGCTGCGCCGGCTCTACGAGGAGAGTCGGCGGCTCTATCTGCCCTTCCTCCATTTTCTGCCGACCCGGGCCGATGCTTCCGGCGTCTATGATCGCGCGGTGATCGAGACCGAGCTGCCGCGCCTCCGGGATTCGCTCGAGGAATGAGCGGGCCGCTGCTCGAGATCCGCGATCTCCGCACCTATTTCGACAGCGATGCCGGCGCGTTCCGCGCGGTCGATGGCGTCACCTTCTCTTTGGCACCCGGGCGCACGCTCGGCGTGGTCGGCGAGAGCGGCAGCGGCAAGAGCGTCACCGCGCTCTCGGTCATGGGACTCGTGCCGCGGCCGCCCGGACGCATTGCCGGTGGCGAGATTCTGTTCGGCGGCGTCGATCTCCTGACGCTCGATGCCGCCGCCATGCGCGAGCGGCGCGGCGCCGACATCTCGATGATCTTCCAGGAGCCGATGACGTCGCTCAACCCGGCCTTCACCGTGGGCGAGCAGATCGCCGAGGCGATCCTCCGCCATCGCCGCGTCACGCGCGGCGAGGCGCGCGAGCGCGCGATCGACATGCTGCGTCGCGTGCGCATTCCCTCTCCCGAGAAGCGCTTCGATGACTATCCTCACAAGCTCTCCGGCGGCATGCGGCAGCGGGTGATGATCGCGATGGCGCTGGCTTGTGATCCCAAGCTGCTCATCGCCGACGAACCCACCACCGCGCTCGACGTGACGGTCCAAGCGCAGATTCTCGATCTCCTCCGCAGGCTGCGCGAGGAGACCGGCACGGCGATCATGCTCATCACCCATGATTTGGGCGTCATCGCCGAGCTCGCGGACGAGGTCATCGTCATGTATGCGGGCAAAGTGGTCGAACACGCCTCGGTCGCCGCGCTCTTCGCGACGCCGCAGCATCCTTATACGATCGGCTTGCTCGGCTCGATCCCGCGGCTCGATGGCGACGCGGCCCGCCTCGCCACGATCGAGGGGGCCGTGCCCAATCCGCTGACCCTTCCCGAAGGTTGCCGCTTTCATCCGCGCTGCCCCTTCGCGGTCGAGCGCTGCCGCGCCGCCGCACCGCCGCTTCTCGAAATGGCGCCAGGCCAGTTCGCGGCGTGCTGGCGGGCGCCGCTGGCGGAGGCGGCGGGATGACCACAAGCCGCGAACCGCTCCTCGAAGTCGAGGGCCTGACCAAGCATTTTCCCGCGCATCTCAGCCTCTTCGGCCGTGTGCTCACGACGGTGAAGGCGGTCGATGGCGTGAGCTTCGCCGTCGAGGCAGGCGAGACCCTGGCGCTGGTGGGAGAGAGCGGCTGCGGCAAATCGACAACCGGACGCCTCATCCTGCGGCTTCTCGAGCCTACCGCCGGGCGCATCCGTTTCGCCGGCCAGGACGTGCGTGCGTTGCGGCCTGAGGATATGCGTGCGCTGCGCCGCGCGATACAGATCATTTTTCAGGACCCCTATGCCTCGCTCAACCCGCGCATGACCGTGGGCGACATCCTCGCCGAGCCGCTGCAGCTCCACGGCCTCGCCAAAGGTGGCGCGCGCCGCGCGCGCGTGGCCGAACTGCTGACGCTGGTCGGCCTGCGCCGCAGCATGGCGGCCGCTATCCCCACGAATTCTCAGGCGGGCAACGCCAGCGCATCGGCATTGCCCGGGCGCTCGCCGTCGAGCCGCGGCTCATCGTCTGCGACGAGCCCGTCTCGGCGCTCGACGTCTCGATCCAGGCGCAGGTAATCAACCTGCTGCGCGACCTCCAGGGGCGGTTCGGCTTGAGCTATGTCTTCATCGCGCATGATCTCGCCGTGGTGAAGCACATCGCCGATCGCGTCGCCGTCATGTATCTCGGCAAGATCGTCGAGCGCGCCTCCAAAGGCCGGCTCTTCGCGCGTCCGCGCCATCCCTATACGCAGGCGCTGCTCTCGGCGATCCCGGTGCCGGAGCCCGCCCGGCGCCGGCAGCGCATCATCTTGCAGGGCGATGTGCCGAGCCCGCTGGCACCGCCTCCGGGTTGCCGCTTCCATACGCGTTGCCCCCATGCCCGCGAGCGCTGTCGCAACGAGGAGCCGGTGCTTGTCGAAGACGGCGAGGGCCATGCGACCGCGTGCCATTTCTGGCCGGAGATCGCGGCGCCCGTCGAGCCGGCATCCCTCGGCGCGCCGGCAAATCCGCGCCTTGCGCGGCTTCAATCCTTCTTTGGCGCCGCTGCAAGCCACGATATTGCACAAGGCGACACGCGCCCGGCAGAATAGGCGCGAGAGCAGGGGGATATCATGCGGATTGCCAGAGCGATTTTCCTTGCCGGTGCGGCGCTCGCGATGCTGGCGAGCATGGCGCGCGCCGAGACGACACTGCGCATCGGCCTGGGCGAGGATCCCGACGCGCTCGACCCCACGACCGCGCGCACCTTCGTCGGGCGCATCGTCTTCGCCTCGCTCTGCGACAAGCTTTTCGACATCGGTCCACACATGGAGATCGTGCCGCAGCTCGCCACCGGCTATCGCTGGGCGCCTGACAACAAGGCGCTGACCATCACCCTGCGCCAGGGCGTTCTGTTTCATGACGGCGAGAAGATGGATGCCGCGGCCGTCAAATACAGTCTCGAGCGGCATCTGAAGCTGCCGGGCTCGAACCGCAAGGGCGAGATCAGCGCGGTGACGAGCATCGATGTTATCGACGATCACACGGTGACGCTCAATCTCGCCACGCCTTTCGCGCCGCTTCTAGCGCAGCTCACGGACCGCGCCGGCATGGTTCTCTCGCCCAAGGCGGCGGCAGCGGCGGGCGAGAAATTCTCGGCGCACCCCGTCTGCGCCGGCCCCTTCAAATTCGTCGAGCGCGTGGCGCAGGACCGCATCGTCCTCGAACGCTTCGACCAATATTGGGACAAGGACAAGATCCATCTCGATCGCATCATCTTCCTGCCGATCCCCGACGCCTCGGTACGGCTCGCCAACCTGCAATCGGGCGGCCTTGACATGATCGAGCGGGTGGCGCCGTCCGACCTCGCCCAACTCAAGGGCAATGCGAAGGTCAAGACGGCCTCGATCGTAGAACTCGGCTATCAGACGATCACGCTCAATCTCGCCAACGGGCCGGGCGCCGCAAGCCCGCTTGCCAAGGACCCGAGGATCCGCGAAGCGCTCGATTTGGCGCTGGACCGCGATGCGCTCAACGAGGTCGTCTTCGAAGGCCAGTTCGCGCCCGGCAATCAATGGGTTCCGCCGACCAGCCCCTATTACGTCAAGGAATTGCCGCCGCCCAAGCGCGACCTTGCCAAGGCGAAGCGGCTCTTGAAGGAGGCGGGCCACAGCGAGATATCCGTCGATTTCATGGTGCCGAACGATTCGCTGCAAATGCAGGTGGCGCAGGTGATCCAGGCGATGGCCAAGGAGGCCGGGATCACGCTCAATATCCACGCGACCGAATTCGCCTCCTCGCTCAATCTTGCAGAGAAGGGCGAGTTCGACGCATATCTCTTCGGCTGGAGCGGCCGCATCGATCCCGATGCCAATCTCTATAATTTCCTCGCCTGCAAGGGTACGCTCAACTATAGCCATTATTGCAATGGGGCGGTGGATCGCGAGATCGATGCTGCGCGCGAGGTCACCGATCCTGCCGAGCGCCTGAAGCACTACGCCAAGGTCGCCGAGCAAGTGCTGAAAGACCGGCCGGTGCTCTACCTCTATCATCGCCAATGGATCTATGGCTTCACGACGAGGCTCACGGGCTTCACGCCGCTTCCCGACGGCCTCATCCGGCCGCAGGGATTGATGCTGCATTGAGCGGGTCGCTGCGACATACAGCGTCCCTTGGCAACGCCGCATGCTGATCTATCTCCTCCGCCGCGTCGCCGTCATCGTGCCGACCCTTTTCTTCGTCTCGATCCTGATCTTCGGGCTCCAGCAGCTTCTGCCTGGCGATCCCGCACTGGCGCTGGCGGGGGAGGAGAGGGACCCCAGCGTCATCGCGCATCTGCACGAGAAATATCACCTCGACGAGCCCTTGCCTGTGCGCTATGCGCTGTGGCTCGGCGGCGTGCTTCAAGGCGATCTCGGCGAGTCCATCCGCATCAACAAGCCGGTGCTGGATCTCGTATTGGAGAAGCTCCCGGTGACGGCCGAGCTCGCGGGGCTCGCGATCGTCATCGCGCTCATGATCGGCATTCCCGCGGGCGTGCTTTCCGCCGTCAAGAACGGCACCTGGGTCGATTACGCCGCCAATGTCTTTGCGCTCTGGGGCTTGTCGACGCCCAATTTCTGGCTCGGATTCCTGCTGATCCTGTTGTTCTCCGTACATCTCGGAATCCTGCCGGCTTCGGGCTATGTCAGCCCGGCGGAGGATCTCGGGCAGAACCTTCGCTCGCTGATCCTGCCGGCTTTCGTGCTCGGCAATGCGATCGCCGCGGTGATGATGCGCCACACGCGGAGCGCCATGCTCCAGGTGCTCGGCATGGATTATGTGCGGACGGCGCGCGCCAAGGGCTTGGCCGAGCGTGTCGTCATCCTGAAGCATGCGCTGCGCAACGCGCTCGTGCCGATCGTCACCTTGGGCGCGCTCGAATTCGGCCAGCTTCTCTCGGGCGCGGTGCTGACCGAGCAGGTCTTCACCATTCCGGGGTTCGGCAAGCTCATCGTCGACGCGGTCTTCAATCGCGACTACGCCGTCGTCCAGGGCGTCGTACTGTGCACGGCCACGGCCTATATCGTGCTCAATCTCTGCGCCGATCTCATCTATTTCCTCGTCAATCCGCGGCTCCGCTCATGAGCGCGCTGGGTGTCGAGATCGCCGACGGCCTGCCGGCCGAGGAGCGGCCCTGGCGCCGCGCGCTCAAGCGTCTCGTTCGGCGGCGCGGCGCCATGCTGGGAGCGGCAGCCGTGCTCTTCTTCGTCGTCGTGGCGATTTTCGCGCCCGTGCTGGCGCCCTATGATCCACTCGCAACGAGCTGGTCGCTCGTGCGCAAGCCGCCGACGCTTCTTCATCCTTTCGGCACGGACGAGATCGGCCGCGACGTTCTTTCGCGCATCATCTGGGGCGCGCGCGCCTCGCTCCTGGCCGGCGTTGTCTCGGTTTCGATCTCGCTCGCCTTGGGCGTGCCGCTCGGCCTCGTCGCGGGATATATGGGCGGGCTCGTCGAGGGCGTGCTCATGCGCATCACCGATGCGCTTCTCGCCTGTCCGTTCCTCATCCTGGCGATCGCGCTCGCCTCGTTCCTGGGGCCCAACCTGCTCAACGCCATGGTAGCGATCGGCATCTCGGCCATGCCCGCCTTCATTCGCCTCACCCGTGCGCAGGTGCTTGCCGCCAAGGTAGAGGATTACGTCGAAGCGGCGCGCGCCGTGGGCAATCCCCATTGGCGCATTCTGCTGCGTCATATTCTGCCCAACATCCTGGCGCCGCTCATGGTGCAGGCGACGCTGGCCGTTGCGGCGGCGATCATCGCCGAGGCGAGCCTCTCGTTCCTGGGCTTGGGTCAGCAGCCGCCGGCACCGAGCTGGGGCAGCATGCTCAACACGGCAAAGAATTTTCTCTCGCAGGCGCCCTGGATGGCGTGGTGGCCGGGGCTTGCGATCTTTATCGTTGTACTGTCCTTCAATCTGCTCGGCGACGGGCTGCGCGACGCGCTCGATCCGCGGCAGCGGTGACGCGTCGGATGCCTAAAGCAGCGCGAAGGCGAGGATGAGTAGTACGATGACGATGAGACCGACGCTCCACTGCATCAGGCGCGCGAAGCCATGCCACATCTCGACGTGGCGCTTGAGTTCCTGATCCATGGCCATGCTCGTTATCCCCCGAAACAAACCTTCCGCTGCACACCTATACCGGATGCGTGCTCCTTGGCAAGTATCCCTCACGCCGGCGGGTTGAGCAAAATGCCGGGAGAGCCGGAGGAACCCTCGATCTCCACCCGGCCGTCCACGACCCGGACGCGGCCTTCGGCGATGAGGCGGAGCGCGAGGGGATAGGCCCGGTGCTCCGCGGCGAGGACGCGCGCCGCCAGCCTTTCGGGATCATCGCCCGGCAGCACCGGAACCGCGGCCTGCACGATGATCGGTCCGTCATCCATCTCGGCCCGCACGAAATGCACGGTGCAGCCGGTGAACCTCACGCCCGCGGCCAGGACGCGCGCATGGGTGTCGAGGCCGCGAAAGGCCGGCAGCAGCGAGGGATGGATGTTGACGAGCCGATCGCGCCATGTCTCGACGAAGTCCGCTCCCAGGAGCCGCATGAATCCTGCGAGGCAGACGAGCTCGACGCCCGTCGCTTGCAAGGCGGCATCGAGCGCACTGTCGAACGCGGTGCGCGTGGTGAAATCGCCATGGGGAATGATCCGGGTAGGGATTCCCGCCCGCTTCGCCCGCTCGAGCCCGCCGGCATCGGCGCGGTTGGAGAGCACGAGCGCGATCTCGGCGGGAAAGCCGGGCTCAGCGCAGGCATCGATCAGCGCTTGCAGATTCGAGCCGCGGCCCGAGATCAGCACCGCCGCCTTCAGCCGGGCCACTGCGATTCCCGATGGAGGATGCGCACGCCGGGCGTGTCCCGGCCGCGCTCGACGATCGAGCCGATGCGATGCACCCGCTCTCCCGCCTTCGCCAAGGACGCACCGATGCGATCGGCCGCCGCGGGCGCGACGATCGCAACCATGCCGATGCCGCAATTGAAGGTCCGCGCCATCTCCTCGGGCGTGATCCCGCCGGTCTCGCCGAGCCAGCGGAAGACCGGGGGCAAGGGCCATTGCCGCGCATCGAGCTCGGCGGCCATGCCCTCGGGCAGCACGCGCGGGATGTTCTCGAGGAGCCCGCCGCCGGTGATATGCGCGAAGGCCTTGACCCCGCCCACCGCAAGCGCGGCGCGGCAGGCGCGGACATAGAGGCGCGTCGGCACGAGAAGCGCTTCGCCAAGGCCGGTTTGGGGAGCGAAGGGGGCGGGCTCGTCATAGCTGAGCCCGGTCTCCTCGACGATCCGCCGGACGAGGGAAAAACCGTTGCTGTGCAGACCGCTCGATTCGAGGCCTAGCACGGTGTCGCCGAGTTCGACGGTGCTGCCGTCGAGCACCTGTTCTCGTTCGGCCGCGCCGACGGCAAAACCGGCGAGATCGTAATCGCCGGCCGCATACATGCCCGGCATCTCCGCGGTCTCGCCGCCGATGAGCGCGCAGCCGACCTCGCCGCAAGCGCGGGCGATGCCGGCAATGATGACACGCGCGGTTGCGACGTCGAGCTTGCCCGTTGCGAAATAATCAAGGAAGAACAGCGGCTCGGCGCCCTGCACGACGAGATCGTTGACGCACATGGCGACGAGATCGATGCCGATCGTGTCGTGGCGCCCGGCGGCGATGGCGATCTTGAGCTTGGTGCCGACGCCGTCGGTGGTGGCAACGAGAATAGGATCTTTGTATCCTGCCGCCTTGAGATCGAACAAGGCGCCGAAACCGCCGAGACCCGCCGCCGTTCCGGCGCGCGCCGTCGCCTTGGCCAGCGGCTTGATCGCTTCGACCAGGGCGTTGCCGGCGTCGATATCGACCCCGGCCGCGCGATAGGCATCGCGGTGATTTTGCCTCTTTATGGTGCCCTCGACCGTTATAGGCTATGACCGCGGAGGAAGCGCGCGGCACGGGGACAATACTTGATCCGGATCGGTTTGCAATGCTCCTGAGACGCTGGATTCTCGGCGGCTTTGCCGCGCTTTCGCTGGCGGTCGCGGGTGCGTCGCCGGCGCCCGCGGCGGCGCCGCGCTTCGATGTCTTCACGGTGACACCCGTGCCCGTCGATGCGACGGCCGCCAATGCCACGGCTGCGCGCGATCAGGCGCTGGCAGAGGGGCAGCAGCATGCCTTTCGCCTGTTGATGGAGCGGTTGACCGTGGCAAGCGGGGCCAATCGCCTGCCGCGCTTGAGCAACGCGCAGCTCGTCAACCTCGTGCAGGGTTTCGAGGTCGCCAATGAGCGCCGCTCGGGCGTGCGCTATCTCGCGGATTATACATTCCATTTCCGCCCGGACGCGGTGCGCCAATTGCTGCGCCAGTCCGGGATCGCCTTCGCCGAGACGCCGAGCAAGCCGCTGGTCGTCCTGCCCGTGCTCCATGACGGCGATCGCGCGGTGCTGTGGGACGATCCCAATTCATGGCGCGACGCCTGGGCGGGGGCGAAGCTCGTGCCCGGCCTTGTGCCGCTGGTCAAGCCTTTGGGTGAGCTCGGAGATCTCGAGGCGATCGACGCCGAAGCGGCGATGCGCGGCGACGACGCGGCGCTCAAGGCCATCTCGCAGCGCTATAACGGCGACGATGTGCTGGTGACCCAGGCGACGCTCAAGCCCGGCAACACGCATCGCGTGGATGTGACGACGACGCGCTATTCGCCGGGCAGTCCCGGCAGCGAGCAGACCTGGGTCACTTCGGTCACCGCCAGCCCCGGTGAAAGCGACACCGACATCATGGCGCGCGCCGTCGCCGATACGATGATGCAGATCGAGGAGGCGTGGAAGGCCGCCAATATCCTCGACTTCCGCCAAGGCGGCACCTTGACCGCGCGCGTGCCGATCAGCGCGCTCAAGGATTGGGTCGCCGTGCGCGATCGTCTCGCCGGCATTCCCGCCGTGCGTGGCAGCCAACTCGTCTCGCTCGATCGCGGCTCCGCCATGGTGGAAATCCACTATGTCGGCGATCCCGGCCAGCTTCGCCTCGCTTTGGCGCAGCATGACCTCGAACTCGCCGGCAATGATCCCGACTGGGTCCTGCAACGCCGCGGCGCCGTGCCGCGCTGAGATGGCATCCCGAGGAGAGCGGTGAACCTGCCGAACCTGATCACGCTGGCGCGGCTCCTCTCGGTGCCCGTGGCGATCTGGCTCGTCCTGTCGGACGAGTACGCCGCCGCATTCTGGCTCTTCATCGCCGCGGGGCTGTCCGACGCCATCGACGGGTTCATCGCGCGGCGCTTCGATCAGCGCTCGAGCCTCGGTGCGTTGCTTGATCCCGCCGCCGACAAGGCGCTGCTGGTCAGCATGTATGCGACGCTCGGCATCGCCGGTCATCTGCCGAACTGGCTGGTGATCCTCGTCATCTTCCGCGACGTGCTCATCATCGGCGGCTTTCTGCTGGTGACCGCGCTGGCCCATCCGATGCGGTGGGAGCCGCTTGCCATAAGCAAGCTCAATACGGTGCTCCAGATCGTCCTGATCGCGCTCGTTCTGGCGCAGCTCGGGCTGGGCGTCGCCAATATCGGCGATTCCCGCGCCGCATTGATCTACGCGGTCGCGGCGACGACGATCGTCTCGGGTGCCGCATATCTCGTGCGCTGGGCGCGGGCGCTGGCAGGCATGGAGCTCGGTACGTGACGACGGGGCAGCGGCAGCAGGCATTCTTCTGGGTCGGCGTGCTGGTCGTCTTCTTCCTGCTCGTCCATCTCTTGAGCGCGATCCTGCTGCCCTTCGTCGCCGGCTCGGTCATCGCCTATTTCCTCGATCCCGCCGTCCGCCAGCTCGAGCGCTGGCGCGTGCCGCGCGGTGCCGCAACGCTGCTGGCGCTCCTCCTCTTCGCGCTGGTGGTCATCGTGGTGATCGCGCTCCTGGTGCCGCTCTTGCAATTGCAGGCGACCGAGCTCGCGCGCCGCGTGCCGGTGCTGGTCGAGGCGACGCGGCAGCGCCTCGGGCAGCTCATGCAATTGGCGCAGGAGCGGTTGGCGCCGGAGGATGTAGCGAAGCTGCGCGATGTGCTCGGCTCCAGCGTCGCCGACGTGACGAGCTGGGCGGCGCGGCTCCTCCAGAGCCTGCTGACGAGCGGCATGGCGCTCGCCAATCTGCTCTCCCTCATCTTCATCACGCCCGTCGTTTCCTTCTTCCTGCTGCGCGACTGGGATCGCATCATCGCGCGCATCGATAGCTGGCTGCCGCGGCATCAGGTCGCGACCATCCGCGAGCAGGCCCGCCTCATCGACGCGACGCTTGCGGGCTTCGTGCGCGGCCAGCTTCTCGTCTGCCTCGTCGTCGGCGTCTACTATGCGGTCGCGCTCTCCGCGATCCATCTCGAATTCGGGCTCATCATCGGCATTCTCGCGGGCATCCTGACCTTCATCCCCTATGTCGGCTTCGCCACCGGTTTTCTGCTGGCGCTGAGCCTCGCCCTCGTGCAGTTCGGCGATCTCCGCGGCATATTATGGGTCGTCGGCGTCTTTGCCGCGGGCCAAGTGCTGGAATCGAACGTGCTCGCGCCCAAGCTCGTCGGCGAGCGCGTCCATCTCCATCCCGTCTGGGTGATCTTCGCGCTCCTCGCCTTCGGCAGCGTTTTCGGTTTCCTGGGCGTGCTGCTCGCACTACCGGCGGCGGCGGTGCTGGGCGTGCTCGTGCGCTTCGCGCTCGGCCGCTATCTCATGAGTCCGCTCTACGATCCCGCCAACCGTCATCCGCGGGATTAACGGATGGGGCAGCTTCCCCTGGAATTCGCCCACCGCCCGGCACTGGGCCGCGCCGATTTTCTGGTGGCGCCTTGCAACGCGGCGGCCATCGCATGGCTCGACCGCTGGCCCCACTGGCCGGCACCGGCGCTCACGCTTTCCGGGCCAACAGGCAGCGGCAAGACCCATCTCGCCCATGTCTGGCAGGCGTTGAGCGCCGCGCGCTTCATCGCGCCGGAGCGGCTCGCCACCCAGCGGATACCCGATCTCCTCGGCGATGCCCGCGCCGCGATTGTCGATGATGCCGAGAAGGCAGAGGAGGCGCCGCTTCTTCATCTTTATAATACGATGGCCGAGCGTGGCGGCCATCTCCTGGTGATCAGTCGGCTGGCCCCGGCGCGCCGCGCGATCGCGCTCGCCGATTTGCGCTCGCGGCTCGTTGCCGCGCCTTCGGTGGCGCTCGCACCGCCCGACGAGGCCCATATCGGCGCGCTGCTCGTCAAGCTCTTCGCCGACCGGCAGCTCACCCTCGGCGAGGAGGTGGTCGCCTATCTGGCGCTCCATCTCGAACGTTCTTTCGAAGCCGCGCAACGCGCCGTGGCGGCGCTCGATGTCGCGGCGCTCGCGGAGCAGCGGCCGGTGACAATCCCGCTCGTCCGCCGGGTGCTGGGGTTCGATGCGCCAAAGGCTGATTAGCGTCGAACGGGCAAGCTATAGATGCACGGCGATCGCCGAGATCTCGATCTTCATGTCGCGTGGCAGGCGGGCCACTTCCACGGTGGCGCGCGCCGGCGGTGCGGTCTTGAAATAGGTGGCATAGACCTCATTCATCTTCCCGAAATCGCCGATATCCTTGAGGAAGACGGTCGTCGAGACGACGTCGTCCATCGTCAGTCCGTCCGCCGCCAGCACTGCCTTCAGATTGTTAAGGACGCGCCGCGTCTGATCCTCGACGAGGCATCTGTCATGAATTGATTCGTCTTCGGGTCGATGGCGACCTGCCCCGCGAGGTAAAGCGTTTTGCCGGCGGCGATCGCCTGCGAATACGGACCGACAGCCTTGGGCGCATCCGGAGTCGAGATCGCCTTCTTCGCGCTGTCTTGTGCCTCCGCTGCATCGGCCTGCGCGCCGAGTACCAAGCCGATCGATCCGGCCGCCACAAGGTTCAGAAGGCCGGTTGAGCGCATTTCTCCACCCCTGCCAGAGATCCGTAACGCTCGCTCACGCAGCATGATGCCGGCAAACGGGCCAATTGGGTAGCATGTTCTTCCCTTCCGGCTCGGAGCGTTGCGAGTAGAGGCGACCGATGCGCCAGCGTTCGCCCGCCCATCCTCGGGCTCGATGCCTCCTTCAGCCGAGACCGCGGATGATTTCCTTGGGCGTGACGAAGGCGAGGAGGCGGGCGCGACGGTGGCCGAGCCCGGCCCAGGAGACATCGACGGCATAGCGCGCCAGCGCGGCGGCGGGGAATCCCGAGGCGATGCGAGCGGCAAGCGGGCCGCTCGCGAGATCGCCGATATGGTTCGCGAGCTCGTGCAGCCCAGGGTTGTGACCGATCAGCATCACGTCGGCGGTTCCGGCGGGAATCCGCCGCAGCCGCGCCAGAAGCCGCTGCGCCGGCGCGAGATAGAGCTCGTCCTCGATGAGGATCTCGGCTGGCCGCGCGAGCGCCGGCGCGATGATATCGAGGGTCTGTCGCGTTCGGCGCGAGGCGGAGCACAGCACCAGATCCGTGCCGAGGCCCCGCTCGACGATCCATTGGGCGAGTGCCTCGGCATCGCCGCGCCCGGCGCGGTCGAGCGGCCGTTCGCGGTCGCCCGCCGGGTCCGGGGCGGTCGCCGTCGCATGGCGCAGCAGAATGAGCTCGCTCACGGCCGCGCGCCTTCCGCCGGATGCCATGACTTTGCCATTGCGGCGTTATAGACTGGGCCCGACGGCCAGGAAAAGGGAGCGAGCGACCGTGGCCAAAGCGTTGCGCGCGGCGGAATCGACCATCGACGTTCATTCGCCGGCACGGTTCATCAATCGTGAACTGTCATGGCTTGCCTTCAATGAGCGCGTGCTTGCCGAAGCCGATAATCCGCGCAACCCTCTTTTGGAGCGCGTGCGCTTTCTGTCGATTTCGGCGAGCAATCTCGACGAATTCTATATGGTTCGCGTCGCCGGTCTCAAAGGCCAGGTGCTGGCCGGCATCGGCACTTTGAGCCAGGACGGCTTGACCCCGGCGCAGCAGCTCGAGGCGATCAACCGGCGCTCGGGCAAGCTCATGCACGATCAGCAGGTGACTTGGCGCGTGCTGCTTCAGCAACTGGCCGAAGCCGGCATCGCAGTGATCACGCCGGCGGCATTGTCGAGCGAGGACCGCGCTTGGCTCGAAGAGCGCTTCATGTCGGAGATTTTCCCCGTATTGACGCCGCTCGCCATCGATCCGGCCCATCCTTTTCCCTTCATTGCCAATCTCGGCCTCGGCCTCGTGCTCCAGCTGCAGCGCGGCAGCGACGGCAATCGCATGGACGGGCTGTTGCTCATGCCGAGCTCGATCAACCGGTTCATTCGCCTGCCGGGAAAGGCGGTGCGCTTCCTGCCGCTCGAGCAGCTCATCGGCATGTTCCTCGATCATCTCTTCCCCGGCTTCTCCGTCACCGGGCGCGGCATGTTCCGCATCCTGCGCGACAGCGACATCGAGATCGAGGAGGAAGCCGAGGATCTCGTGCGCCTGTTCGAGACGGCGCTGAAGCGGCGGCGGCGCGGACACGTGATCCGGCTCGCCGTCGAAGCCGATATGCCGGAGGATCTGCACAAATTCCTCACGGAGCAGCTCGACGCCTCGCCCGACGATGTGGTGGCCCTCGAAGGGCTCTTGGGCCTCGCCGACATCAAGCAGCTCATCATCGACGAGCGCCCGGACCTCATCTACACGCCTTACAACCCGCGCTTTCCCGAGCGCATCCGTGATTATGGCGGCGATTGCTTCGCCGCGATCCGGCAGAAGGACATCATCGTCCATCACCCCTATGAGAGCTTCGACGTGGTGGTGCAGTTCGTGCGCCAAGCGGCGCGCGACCCGGCGGTGGTCGCCATCAAGCAGACGCTCTACCGCACGAGCGACGACAGCCCCATCGTCCGTGCGCTCATCGAGGCGGCCGAGTCCGGCAAATCGGTAACGGCGCTCATCGAGCTCAAGGCGCGTTTCGACGAAGAGGCGAATATCCGCTGGGCGCGCGATCTGGAGCGTGCCGGCGTGCAGGTCGTCTATGGCTTCATCGATCTCAAGACCCACGCCAAGGTGTCGCTTGTGGTGCGGCGGGAGGCGGGTGCCTTGCGCTCATACGTCCATTTCGGCACCGGCAACTATCATCCCTATACCGCCAAGGTCTATACCGACCTCTCCTTCTTCACCACCGACGCGGCGCTGTGCCGCGACGCACAGCGCCTCTTCAACTACATGACCGGCTATGCGACGCCGGCGACGCTCGAGAAGATCGCCGTCGCTCCGATCAATCTGCGCCAGCGCCTGGCCGAGCTCATCGATGCCGAGATCGCGCATGCCCGCGCGGGCCGCCCGGCGCAGATCTGGGCCAAGGTCAACGCGCTCGTCGATCCCGCGATGATCGATCAGCTCTATCGCGCCTCGCAGGAAGGCGTGCAGATCGATTTCGTCGTCCGCGGCATCTGCTGCCTGCGCCCCGGCATACCCGGTCTCTCCGACAATATCCGCGTCAAGAGCATCATCGGGCGCTTTCTCGAGCATGGCCGCATCGTCTGCTTTGGCAATGGCCACAAGCTGCCCTCGCCGGAAGCCAAGGTGTTCATTTCCTCGGCCGATTGGATGCCGCGCAATCTCGACTGGCGCGTTGAAAGCCTGGTGCCGATCGAAAATGAGACCGTGCATCGCCAGGTGCTCGACGAAATCATGGTCGCCAATCTCAAGGACCAGGCGCTGAGCTGGCGGCTTGAAGCGAACGGCGACTACAAGCGCGAGAGCGCCGATCCCCAAGCTTTCAGCGCGCACACCTATTTCATGACCAATCCGAGCTTGTCAGGCCGAGGCAGCGCCCTCAATCGCACGCATTCCGGGCCGCGCCTGGTGGCGGAGAAGGCCGAGCTCTGAGCATGCCGCGGCGAGGCGCGCGGGCGAACGGCCGGTCGCGGCAACGCGGCTGCGTGGCGGTCGTCGATATCGGCTCCAACTCGCTGCGCCTCGTCATCTTCGACGGCGTCCGCCGCTCGCCGCGTACGCTTTTCAACGACAAGGTCATGTGCGGCCTCGGGCGCAATCTCGAAGCGACCGGCAAGCTCGATCCCGATGGCGCGCAGCTTGCACGCGACAATCTCCAGCGCTTTGTCTCGCTGGCGCGCAGCATCGGCGTCTCGCGGCTCGACGTGCTCGCGACCGCAGCCGTGCGCGACGCCAGCGACGGCCGCGCCTTCGTCAGCGAGATCGAGAGGCGCCACCGTCTCAAGGTTCGGGTCCTCTCGGGCGCGGAGGAAGGGAGGCTTTCCGCTTTCGGCGTCATCGCCGGCATCCCCGAGGCGAGCGGCGTCGTCGGCGATTTGGGCGGTGGCAGTGTCGAGCTGGTGCCGGTCGCGGGCGGCCAGGTCGGCGCCGCCTCGACCTTGCCGATCGGACCCTTGAGGCTGGCCGAGCATGCCGGCGACGAGCGCCGCCTGCGCGATGCGATCGACAAACATCTCGCCACCGTGCCCTGGCTCGGCACCAAGGTCGACGGCGCGTTCTACGCCGTGGGCGGCGCGTGGCGCGCGCTCGCCCGCATCCATATGGAGCAGACGCGCTATCCACTTCATATCATCCAGCAATATACGTTGCCGCGCGGCGAGGCCGAGGATTTCCTCGACATCATCGCGCGCCAATCCCGGAAATCGCTGGAAAAGATCACCACGGTATCGAGGAAGCGCCTTGACGTCGTGCCCATCGCGGCGCGCGTGTTGCACCGCCTGTTGAAGCGCAGCACGCCACGCCATCTGGTCTTCTCGGCTTTCGGGCTGCGCGAGGGGCATCTTTACAGCCTGTTGAGCGAGACCGCTCAACGCGCCGACCCGCTGCTCGCGGCTTGTGCCGAGATTGCCGCCGCGAACCGGCGGTTTGGCGCCGATGGCGACGAGCTCTTCGCCTGGACGACGCCGCTTTTCACCGGAGAGAGCGCGGCGCGCCAACGTCTGCGCCATGCCGCCGCGCTCCTCAGCGACATCGCCTGGCACGAGCATCCCGACTATCGCGCCGAGCAGGCGCTGCGCAGCGTCCTTTACATGCCAGTGGTCGGGCTCGATCATGGCGAGCGCGCCTATCTCGCCGCCATCATCTATGCGCGCTATGGCGGCAGCGAGAATGGCAGCGACGTGCTGCAATGGCTGCTCGACGAGGATTGGCGCGCCGCGGCACGGATCGCCGGCCTGGCGCTGCGCCTGGGCTACACGATCTCAGGCGGCGTCCGCGGTCTGCTCGCGCGCAACCAGCTTGCGATCGAAGGCAACACATTGGTGCTCGGCCTCTCGCCGAGCGGCGCGCGCCGCTACGGCGAAAGCGTCCAGCGCCGCCTCGACGCGCTCGGCCGCGTGCTGGGCCGGAAGACGGAAGTGCGGCGGATATGAGGGATGGGAATTCCGGCCCGTTGGATGGCTGCGGTTCAGCGTTCCGATCGTAGAAGACGAGGATTTTCCCACACCTGTAGCCTGTCTTCAAATGGCACATCGCCGAATGGCGTGGCGTTTACCCGATCGCGCGCAAAATCATAGACGGGCCTCCAGCCCGCACCGCCAAACAGCGATCGAAGCCCGGCTTCGATTTCGGCACTATGCGTTCCAACGATCGCGGTCATGACCTTGCTCGTGACCTGCGCGAATCCTGAGGACAGCACGGCCAGCTCCACCCCCTGCACATCCATGTGCAGGACGTTCACATGAGCAAGATCCTTCAAGAGCGTATTCAGCGATATCGCGGGTATGCGGACGATTTTTTCTCTCTTTATTCCGGGAGTACGGTGACGCCGGCCGGACACGATCATCTGTCCCCACCAGGTGTGGGGCTGTCCCGTGGCAAAATAGACTTCTCCATCGGTTGGAGCGACGGCGGCGTGAAGCAATCGGTGCTGCGCTGCCGGGATACCATTATTTCTCAAATGCTGAACCATCATCCGGAAATGATCGGGCTCGGCTTCGACGCCGATGAGCTGGGTCGGCAAGCCGCGCTGCCGCGCCCCGGCCGCACCCTGCGACAGCCAATAGCCATATCCGGCGCCGAGCTCCATCATCACGAATTGACCGCACGCGCGGTCGATCGCCTCGAATACCGCAATGAGATCGAAATAGCCGTCGCCGGTGCAAGGAGGACGGCCCGTTCGCACGAATGTCGGATTCTCATAGGTGAAGGGCCCGCGCGGAGCGAAAAAGCGCTCGTCGATCAGCACACCAGCGAAGTCGACCGTGAAGCCCGGCTGCACCACGCCCTCGAACGGCCGAAATTTTTCGAAGATCGGATGAGGGGAGTTCACGGCCATACCCTAAATTGCTTCGATATCCTGCACCGTCACATCGCATTCCCTGTCGAGCCCTTGCACGGAGTGCAGCGAGGCCGACCTCGAAGAGCGCACGGCCGAATTGCAGCCCTCACTTCCCTTTCGGCAGCGTCATCTCGACGAGCCGTGCGAAATAGCTGGCGCCCAGGGGGAGGATCTCGTCATTGAAGTCGTAATGGGGATTGTGCACGTCGCGCACCGCCTCGCCATCACCGCCGCCGAGGAAGATGAAGGCGCCCGGCCGCTTCTGCAGCATGAAGGAGAAATCTTCCGACGCGGTCCGCGGCGGGCCGTTGCGCTCGACATTGGTTTCGCCGACGACGCTCGCCGCGGCGTCTGCGGCGATCATCGCCTCGCGCTCGTGATTGACGAGCGGCGGATAGATGCGGCGGAAATCGAGGCTGAGCGTGGCGCCGAAGCTCGTGGCGATGCCAGCGATGATCCGGCGGATCGATTGCTCGATCTGATCCATCACCTCGCTGCGATAAGCGCGCGCATTGCCGCAGATCTTGACCTCGTCGGGGATGACGTTATAGGCGGAGCCGCCATGGATCTGTGTCGTGCTGAGGACGGCGGTGTCGAGCGAGCTCACCGTGCTCCTGACCACCGTTTGCAGGGCCGTCACCACATGGGCGGCCGCCACCACGGGATCGATGCCGTTCTCCGGTCGCGCCGCATGCGAGCCGCGGCCTTGGACGAGAATGTCGAAATTGGCCGAGCCTGCCATCACCGGCCCTGGGCGCGTGTAAAACGAGCCCAGTTTGCGGCGCGGCGCGTTGTGCAGCCCATAGACAGTATCCACCGGGAATTTCTCGAAGAGCCCGTCATCGATCATCGCCTTGGCGCCGCCGAGCCCTTCCTCCGCCGGCTGAAAGATGAAATGTACCGTGCCCGAAAAATTGCGTGAGGCTGCGAGATAGCGCGCCGCTCCCAAGAGCATCGCCGTGTGGCCGTCATGGCCGCAGGCATGCATGCGGCCGGGATTTTGTGAGCGATGGGAGAAATCGTTCTTCTCCTCCATCGGCAGCGCGTCCATATCCGCCCTGAGCCCGATCGCGCCGCCGCCGGAGCCGACGCGCAGCGTGCCGACGACGCCGGTGCGGCCGAGCCCACGATGGACATCGATGCCGAACGAGGCGAGCCGCTGCGCCACGAGATCCGCCGTGCGCTTTTCCTCGAAGCCGAGCTCGGGATGGCGATGAAAATCCCGCCGCCATGCGGTCATCTCGTTGTGAAAGGCGCTGATCTCGGGAATAGTTGGCATAAGACCCCTCTATTGCGCCGCTTCGACGGTGCTTGCTAGCCGCACGAGCTTTATCCTCTTGCCGCCCGTCGTGAGCGCGAGGCGGCCATGCTTCAAATCGAGCGCGTCGCGACCGAAGAGTTCGGCGCGCCAGCCATGGAGCGCGCGTACCGGCGCCTCGTCATCGGCGGCGATCATCTCGAGGTCTTCGGTATCGGCGACGAGCTTCTGCGCCACGTCGTTCTCCTCGCAGCGCAATTTGAGCAGTACGCGCAACAGCTCGACCACCGGCCCCAACCCGGGCACCGGATCGCGCCGCGGCGGCGGCACGGGATAGTCGGATTCGGGCATGGCGAGGACGCGCGCGACGGCTGCGAGAATCTCGGCGCCCAGCCTGCCCTCGGCGAAGCTCCTGCCGAGGCCGCGCGTCCGCGCCAACTCGGCGACGGTGGTCGGTGCATGGGAGGCGATCTCGAGCAGGGATTCGTCGCGCAGGAGACGGGCGCGCGGCAGGTTGCGCTGCTGTGCTGCGACTTCGCGCCAGGCCGCGAGTTCGCGCACGAGCGCCAGGAGTTTGCGGTTGTTGCTGCGCAGCTTGAAGCGCCGCCAGGATTCAGCCGGGTCCTGGCGATAGGTCTCCGGATCGGTCAGCGTCTCCATCTCCTCGGCGAGCCAAGCCGAGCGGCCGCTTTTGGCGAGCCGCGCTTCAAGCTTCTCGAAGGCCGTGCGCAGCGGCACGACATCCGTAAGCGCGTATTGAAGTTGGCGCTCGGTAAGCGGGCGCTGCGCCCAGTCGGTGAAGCGCGACGATTTGTCGATATGTGCGCCGGCGAGCCGGCTTGCCAGCGTCTCGTAGCTCACCGCATCGCCGAAGCCGCAGACCATGGCCGCAACCTGGGTATCGAAGATCGGCGCCGGCACCGCGCCGGTGAGGTGGACGAAAATCTCGATGTCCTGTCGGCAGGCGTGAAAGACCTTGAGTACCTGCGGATCCATCATCAGGGCAAAGAGTGGCGCTAGGTCGATCCCCGGCGCCAGCGGATCGATTGCGGCGGCTTCCTCGGCGCCGGCGATCTGCACCAGGCAGAGCTGCGGCCAGTAGGTCTTGTCGCGCATGAACTCGGTATCGACGGTGACGTAGCGGCCTGCCGCCTGTCGCCGACAGAAATCGGCAAGCGCATCGGTAGAGGAGATCGGCGTCATCGGCGTGCTATACACCGAACGAGGCCCGATGACGAGGGGCGGGGAGCGGGACCGGCGCGCTATCGTCACCCCCGCGGAAGCGACGCGGAAGCGGGGGTCCAGGTGGCCGACGGATGCCCGCTTTCGCGGGCATGACGAATTGGGGACGGCTGCCTATCGCGTCTCCTTCACCGGCTGCGCAGCCGGCGGGGCATCGGCCGGCGCGGCGGCCTGCTGCGTCGCGGGCTCTCCCGCGAGGGGAGCGGCATCGAGGCCGAGCGCAGTGCGCGTCGGCGGGTCGAGCTGGCCGCTCGTGGCGAGTCCGTTCGCACGCTGAAAATTGCGCACCGCCGTGCTGGTCGCCGGGCCCCATTGCCCGTCGATATTGTTGCGGACATAAAAGCCCTGGTTATGCAGTTGCTGCTGCGCCCGCAGCACGAGATCGGCCTCGGCCGCATGTTGAGCGGCCGCGCCCGAAGCCGTCTTCCAGCTACCATCGGGCTCGAGGCAAGCCACCCCCTCGATCGGCTGCTCGCGCCCATCGATCACCGCTTGAGTCGCGACGAAGCGGCAGGTTCGCGCCTCGCTTGGCGCACGGGCGGGTGCCGCGGCCGGGCGGCGCGGCGCTCGATTCTGGCTCGATGCCGCGGCGCGTTGGGATGCATTGCCACAACCTTCCATTGAGCGGCCGACATAGCCGCCGGCGAGCGCGCCGCCGACGACACCGACCCCGGTCATCGCGCTCTTGCCGGAGCCATGGCCGAACTGGTTGCCGAGCAGGCCGCCAGCGGCGCCGCCCACGGCGCTGCCGATGAGATTGCCGGCCGAGGTGCTGAGCGGGCCGTCGCCGCAGCCTTGGGCCGAGGCAGGATGAGCATAAAGGAGGATCAGGCCGGAGAGCGCCAGCGTCGCGACGGCAAGGTGCTTCATGAAGGTCTCTTGCGCTTGAAGGGGTTGCACTTTCGGCACGACTTTAGCGGGGCCGGCCAAAGCGCGGCGGAATCAAAGAAGGGACACGCCGCCACGGGAAAATGGCCAGCGGTGTCGGCCCTGGACAAGCGGGTGAGGAACGCGCCATTAACCCTCCGCGAAGGCAGGGGAGGCGCCGATGAAGGATTTTGCCGGCAAGATCGCGGTCGTCACCGGCGGCGGCACGGGCATGGGGCGCGAACTCGTGCGCCAACTCGCCGCCGAGGGCTGCAATGTCGCGATGTGCGACGTCTCGGTTGAAGCGATGGCGGAAACCAAGCGGCTTTGCGAAGCAGATCGGCTGCCGCAGGGGACACGAATTACGACGCATCAGGCGGATGTGTCCGAGGAGACGCAGGTCCTTCGCTTCCGCGATGAGGTTGCCGAAGGCCAAGGCACCGACCACGTCCATCTCCTCTTCAACAATGCCGGTATCGGCGGGGGCGGTAGTCTGTTCGCGGATCCGCGCGAGCAATGGGAGAAGACGTTCAATGTGTGCTGGGGCGGCGTCTATTTCTGCACGCGCGCTTTCCTGCCGATGCTTCAGAAAGCGGGAGAAGGCCACATCGTCAATACGAGCAGCGTCAATGGCTTCTGGGCGAGCATTGGGCCCACCGTGCCGCACACGGCCTATAGTGCTGCGAAATTCGCCGTGAAAGGGTTCACCGAAGCGCTGATGACCGATCTCCGGCTCAACGCGCCGCACATCAAATGCTCCGTCGTGATGCCGGGCCATATCGGCACGTCGATTATCGCCAATTCCCGCAAGATTCTCAGCGGCGATGCGCCGGATGCTTTGACGCCCGCGGAAGTCGAGCGGATGCGCGCCCGGATCGCGGCGGCTGGCGTCGACGTGTCGCGGCTTTCCGAGCAGGATATTCAGAAGCTGTGGGCGGAGCGGGTGCGGCGTTTCCTGGAGGATGCGCCGACTACGGCGGCGCAGGCGGCGACGATCATCCTAGAAGGCGTCAAGGCGGAACGCTGGCGCATTCTCGTGGGCAACGACGCTCATCGCATCGATGAATGGGTGCGGCGAGACCCGGAACACGCCTATGAGCTCGATTTCTTCCAGAGGCTCGCGAAGGAGGTGGGATGGCGGATCTAACCTTCGCAGGTCGGTTCCCCTACGGAAAAATAAAACGCCGTGCTACGGATGTAACGACTCCTCCGACCGAGCCATTTACAATGAGGCACTCTAAGGTATCAATTGCTACTATTCACAGCCGCGTGTACGACGCGCACTGAACTACGCGCCCGCGCGGGTGTTTTGTTGTGGATGGCATTCTTGTACACGATCCTTGTCGCCGATGACGATCCTGTTTTGCTGGAGATCGTCGCGAAGGTCCTTGAAGAGCCGGGCTACACTGTCCTCACCGCGACGGATGGGTACGAAGCCGTGCGCATTCTCGCCGACCGGCATGTCGATCTCATGATCACGGATGTGAGGATGCCGGGGCTCGACGGCTTCGAACTCGCCCAGCAGGCAAAGCTGCTCCGCCCCAATCTCCACATCATCTACATCTCGGGCTATTACCACGAGAGGAAGGAAGGTTGTGTGCCAAGATATGGAGCCTTTCTTCGGAAGCCGGTCAGAGCCGATGCCTTGTTGGCGACGATCGAGCAGGAGTTGGTCGTACGCTAGACAATTGCCGAGGGAAACCATTCCCGGAGCCTGCCTTTGACAAAGCCGCGCAGCTTTACGCCGCAACGCGCCGAGATATTCAGCGCCGCGCGTGCCGCCAAGAGCATGATTGAGAATCACGGGAAACGCGCCTTGCTTGTCGCCGAGCAACGCGCCGCCGGCGCCGAGCATGCGGACGCCGCGATGAGGTGGCGCGAGATCGCCGATGCGATCCGCCAGCAGATGAGGACGCCATCCGTCTAGATCGGGCTGGCCGGTTCTCAACGCCGCGCGGCGCCGGCCAATTTCTACTGAAGTTCATTCCTTTCACGATGCCGCATCTGCGCTTTGCGGCCGGTTCAGCATCTGACGGATCTTGCTGCCCAGTACCGCACGCGAGAACGGCTTGGCGAGCAGCTCGACGCCGGGGTCGAGCCGTCCCTGATGGACGATGGCGTTGCGCGCATATCCCGTCGTGAACAAGACTTTGAGCGATGGCCGCATGCGCAGCGCCGCATCTGCCACTTGCCGCCCATTGAACCCGCCGGGGAGCCCGATGTCGGTGAAGACGAGGCTGATCTCCGGTTCGGTTTGAACGAGGCGCAACGCTGTTTCGCCGTCGGGCGCGCTGATGACGCGATAACCGAACTCGGCGAGCGCCTCGGTACTGAAGGCACGAACATCCGCGTCGTCCTCGACAACGAGAATGAGCTCGCCGCGGGCAGGCGGAGCCGGCGGCTCGATGGCGGCCGGCGTTTCCCGCACCGTTTCTTCCGATATGAGGCGAGGTAGATAGATCTTGACGGTCGTTCCTTCCCCAGGCTCCGTATAGATCTTCACGTGACCGCCGGATTGCCGCACGAAACCGTATACCTGACTGAGTCCCAGTCCCGTTCCTTGCCCCACCTCCTTGGTCGTAAAGAACGGTTCGAACGCCTTGTCGGCCACCTCCTTCGTCATCCCCGCGCCGGTGTCGGAAACCGCGATCATCACGTGCTGTCCGGCCGCGACATCCTCGTGTTGCCGCGCGTACTCGTCATCGAGAAACGCATTTGCAGTCTCGATGGTGAGCTTGCCGCCGCGCGGCATGGCGTCCCGCGCGTTGACGGCGAGGTTCAGGATTGCGTTTTCCAACTGGTTGGGATCGGCGAGCATGCGCCAAACCCCGCCGGCCAGAATGGTCTCGACGGCGATTCCCTCACCCAAGGTCCGCCGCAACATCTCGGACATGCCGGCCACCAGCTTGTTCGGATCGAGCGGCACTGGTTCGAGCGGCTGCCGACGCGAGAAAGCGAGAAGGCGACGCGTCAATAAAGCTCCGCGTTCGGCGGCACGGCATGCGGCGCCCGCGAGCTGCTGCGCTTCCGCATCGATCGGCCCGCCGTTTCTCGCATTGAGACGGGCCGTCAAGCGATCGAGATTTCCCAGCACGATCGTCAGCAGATTGTTGAAGTCATGCGCGATGCCGCCGGTGAGCTGTCCCACGGCCTCCATCTTCTGCGACTGGCGCAACTGCTCTTCCATGCGATACCGCTCTGTGATGTCACGCACGAAAGCCAATGCGCCGACCACGGAACGGTCCGGGGAATAGAGCGGCGCGAAATCCACGTCATAGCGCCCGTTGCGGTCGCTTTTGCCGAATTTGAACGATCGTCCGTGAAGGGACGAGCGCGATCCCTCCAGCGCGGCGCGCCACGCCGCTTCCGCCGGCGTTCCCAGAAGATCCGGCGTGAGCTCGAAGATGTTTCGGCCGAGCACGGATTCGCGGGGGACGTTCGACAAACCCTCCATTGCTCGATTCCAGACGGAGCAGCGAAACTCCCTGTCGATTCCAACGATCCCGTCGGCGCTGCTCTCGGTCAGCAGCTCCGAGAACTGCTGCTCTCGACGTATCGCGACCGCGCTGCGCTCCGCCCGCTCCAACGCCTCCGCTTCGCCGCGCGCGCGGCGAATGACGGCGAGGGCGGTGAGAAGAAGCGCGCCCGCCGCAGCCGCTGCCAAGGCGCCGAACGCCGCGGTCGTCGCATACCAGTCGCCGAGGACGTTGCGCTTGTCCACCCCATAGACGACGTGTACCGGATAGTCGCGCAGCTTTCGGTAAGCGCTGATGCGCGCGATGCCGTCGATTACCGAGACGGTGTCGACCATGCCGGCGTCGGACGTGCGCAATCGAGAGATCAGCTTCGCGCTGTAACGAGGATTGGAGTCCTGATTGTGCAAGTCGATCTCTGGAAAGCGCACCAGAATCGTGCCGTCTTCGGCGGCAAGGCTGACGGCGTTGCCAGGGCTGATGATGCTCTTCCAAAACTCCTCGAGGCTGCGCGGCGAGATGGTCAGCACGGCAACGCCGCGGAAAGTGCCGTCGGAATTCCCGAGGCGGCGTGCCAGTCTCAGGAATATGCGACCCGTCAACGGCTCGACGAACGGTCCGCGAAGGATCATCGGCACTCCGTCCCGCGCTGCTTGGAAGAAGAACTGGTCCCTCACTTGCGCGGGCGACGGCGGATAGATGTTCGCCAGGGCCGGGTCGCGCAGGGTAAGAACGCGGACGACGCCCCCGGCATCGGCGATGAACGCTCCGGAGACACCGTCAACGCGCTCGATCACGGTCTCGAGGAAACCCTGTAGTTCCCGTTCATGGGCGGCAATCTCGGGTCCAGAAAGGACAGCGATGCGGTCGCTGATCTGGGCCAGCAACAGCTCGTCCAGATCGATCACTCTCTCCGCCTGCTCGTGGAGCAGATCGACAATACGCGCGGCGTCGGCGCGCGCTTCGCGATCGACCCGCACCCAACTCCACCATGCCATCGCCGCGAACAACAGCGCCGGACCGACGAGCGCCGCGATGACCAACATCCGATAGGAACCGTAAGACTTGCGCATGATTGCCGCCAAGCCGATGCGGATCTCCGAAATAGCTGGACCGACGATCTACTCTAACGGGTGGAAGGGGCCGAGGCCATGGCTCGGACGGCCGGCGTGCCGTGAGCAGTTTCGGTTCGAGATAGAAAGCAAGAATTGGGTCGAAATCCGACCTTGGCCGCACGATCTTTATGAGGAAGCGGCATGGAGGGTCAGGTGATGGGCCGGAAGACGGACCGTTATTTCATCTTCGAAACTGCGGGCGGCTATTGCGGTATCGCCTGGAACGACGTCGGCATCACACGCTTCCAGTTGCCGAGGAGAAGTGCCGAAGCGACCGAACGGCTTTTGCGGCGGCGCGTGCCCAGCGCTGCGCCCGGTGAGCCCGCGCGGGAGGTGGCCGACGCCGTCGCCGCCGTAAAGCGCTATTTCGACGGCGAAGAGACGGATTTTTCCGCGGTAAAGCTCGATCTGGGCGAGCAGGACGCGTTCTTCGCGCAAGTGTATGCCGCGGTGCGCCGGATCGGATGGGGCCGCACGACCACCTATGGCGCCGTCGCGAAGGAGCTCGGCGCCGGGCCGGAGGCTGCCCGCGATGTCGGCGAGGCGATGGCCAAGAACCCGGTGGCGCTGATCATCCCCTGCCACCGCGTCTTGGCTGCCGGCGGCAGGATCGGCGGCTTTTCTGCGCCAGGCGGCTCGGCGGCCAAGATCCGCATGCTCGAGCTCGAAGGCATTCACGTCGAGCCGCCAGCACCGGCCCAGCGGTCTTTCGGATTCTGAGCACGACAATCTCAGCTCCGACACAGGCCACGTGCCTTGCGCTGCCACCGAGGCGAGCCATCACATTCCTCGCGTTACGTGCCTTCTCGGCCTCTTACTGAGCGGGAGCTCCACGCCGTCCTCGTTGCTGCTCGACGAGCGCCTGGGCGGATTGCACCAATGATTTGCCAGGGCTTTTCGGACCGCCCCCGAGGGTCTGGCTGATCGCATAAGCCCCTTCGACCAGCAGCAGAAGGCCGTCGGCCAGTTGCCGGGGATGAGGAACCTCCAAGGCGTCCGCAATCCGCAGGAAGCGCCGTCGCATCTCGCGACGATTGGCTTCCGCGACGCGTCGGCCGGGATGGGTCGCGTCCCGGAACTCGGCGCAGAAGTTGAGGAAGGGGCAGCCGCCATAGCCCGGCTGCGTCGTTCTATGCGCGAGATAGCTCATGATGGCGTTCAGTTGCGCGCTGGGATCGCCGGCGTACTCGCCGAACGTCTCGTCCCAATTATGCCAGAAATCGGCGTTGCGCCGCTCGAGATAGGCGACGACGAGATCGTCTTTGGATGGGAAATTCCGGTAGAGGCTGATCTTGGCGACGCCGGCTTGCTTGACGATCTCCTCAACGCCGACGGCGCGGATGCCGCGGCGGTAGAAGAGCTCGGCCGCAATCTCGAAGACTTTGTCGCCAGCGAGCTTCCGCGGCGGCGCGGGCTTGTTCCTGCGGTTTGAAGCTTTTGCCATGCCCTTGGCCTCCATTCCCCTTGACATGTAACCGACCGGTTCGTAACTTTCCAGCCGTTTACGAACGAACCGGTCGGTTACGTTATATCGCTGTCGCGGTCGCATGACGAGAAGGAGGCGGGCCCGTGAAACATTTCCTACTCGAAGGAGAGCATCTCGTTCCGTTCGAGCAACGCGCTCCGGAGCCGATCGCCGCGCATCGCGCCTTCTTGCAAAGGGGCTATGATCGGGGAGATTTCCTGTTTTCCGGTCCGACGATACCGCCCCGTGGCGGCTTCCTGGTGGCCCGCGCAGAATCTTTGGCACAATTGGAAGCCATGCTCGCAGAGGAGCCATACGTCAAGGCGAAGGTGATGCGCTTCAGCAGGATCACCGAGTTTGATCCGGTCCAGCACCAGCCGATCCTCCAAGGCTGGTTCAAGAGCGCATGAGACGGGCGGCCCCCACGGCCGCGTTGAGGGATTGGGCAATATCCGCCATCGAGCGGAAGAGCGTCAGCGGATCGTCCTTTGACGGAAGGAACCCGCGCCGCTGCCAAAACGCGGCGGCTTCGGGATCGAGGGCCTTGACGACGAGTGCGCGTCCGCCGATGAGCTCGGCGCCGGCAAGCGATCGCATCAGCGTATGACGCAAAAGGCCGGTGCCGACCCCACGGCCCGCCCAGGCGAGATCGGTCGCGAGTTGTCCCAGCAGGAGGCATGGAACGGGCGCGGGCGGCTGCCCCGTTCGGATCGACCGCGGCATGGTCGCCGGGGCGACCGCGGTAGGCGCCAAGCCGTAATATCCTGCGACGCGTCGCTCCTCATGGACGACCATGACGATCGTAAAGCCCTTCTGCTGATTGCTCAACGCTCGCGCCTTGAGCCAATGGTCGAGCGCCGGTTTGCCGCAGGAGAACTGTGAGACATCATGCGCCGCGGTCAGCGGCTCGAGTTCCGACAGCATCGGCGAGGCTTGCCGTCAACCGTTTCGCCCGCCGGTCTCCCATGGGGCCTTGCGGCTGAGAAGCTCGATCATCTCCGGCACCGATTTGGGTGGTGCCGAAATGGCGGCCACGAAGGCGTCGAACCCCTTCGGCGTCATACGGATGAGCGAGGCTTCGAGCAAAGCCTCTTCCGCCGCGCGTACCGCCGCCTCGCGCACGAAATCCGTCCGCGACCGCCCGCGCAGATTGGCGGCCCGATCGATGATGGCGATATCGGCCGCGGGAAGGCGCATCGAGAGGGGGTGGGGTTTTTTCTTGGTCGCCTTTGGCATGGTAGTTCTCATTATGAGGCGGTGTAGTGTATTCTGCAATACCAACCTTTCGAGGGCTCGCGACGAATCTGCTTAAAGGCGCACCCATTCACGAACGACGACCTGGAAATCGTCCTCATAGAGAATCTTTCCGGGATTTTTCGATCTTACGATCTCCCACATTTTTTGGATCGATGGACCGGCCGTATCCTTGAACCATGAAATCGCTTCTGGACCCCAGCCGCTCGTTGAAAATGGGGGGCAGGGCAGATGGGCGTTCAGCCATGCATACGCATCTTCGAGGGAAGTCTCTTCATGGAGAGAAAGTTGCCCGCTATCGCGAAGAAGCCGCGCCTCAGTAACGATGCCCGTCAGCCATCGGTGATGTTCGCCGTCGGTCCCGACAACAAAGCGGATGAACATCCTACGCGCCTCCGCTTGAGAGTGAGATGGAAAGTGGATGACTGTGGGTCGAGAACCCTAAAATTCTTATAACTCCAGGAGGGGTCCACTCCACCTTGACATTCCCCCCATTCCGTGGCTTCTCCGCCCTCTCTCCACGCCACCGGGCCTTGACCGATGCATCTCTACCGAACCCATACCTGCGGCGCGCTGCGTCTTGAGGATGCCGGGCGCAGCGTGCGCTTGGCCGGCTGGGTGCATCGGAAGCGCGATCACGGGCAGCTTCTCTTCATCGATCTGCGCGACCACTACGGCATCACGCAATGCGTGATCGATGTCTCGAGCCCGCTCTTCCCCGAGGCGGACGCGCAGCGGCTCGAAAGCGTGATCTCGCTCGAGGGCAAAGTGGTGAAGCGCTCGCCCGAGACGGTCAATCCGAAGCTCCCAACCGGTGAGGTCGAACTCCAGATCGCCTCGCTCGAGGTGCTCTCGGAAGCCGAGCCCTTGCCGTTTCCGGTCAATGCCGAGGCGGAGTATCCCGAGGAGATGCGCCTCAAATACCGCTTCCTCGATCTCCGGCGCGAGACCGTTCACGCCAATATCATGCTGCGCTCGCATGTGATCGCGTCCATTCGCCGGCGCATGATCGAGCAGGGCTTCACCGAGTTCCAGACGCCGATCCTGACGGCGAGCTCGCCCGAGGGGGCCCGCGACTATCTCGTGCCGAGCCGGCTTCACCCCGGCACCTTCTACGCGCTCCCCCAGGCGCCGCAGCAATTCAAGCAGCTCCTGATGGTCGCGGGGTTCGACCGCTATTTCCAGATCGCGCCCTGCTTCCGCGACGAAGCGAGCCGCGCCGACCGCTCGCCCGGCGAGTTCTATCAGCTCGATTTCGAGATGTCGTTCGTCACGCAAGAGGATGTCTTCGCCGCGATCGAGCCGGTGCTGCATGGCGTCTTTGTCGAGTTCGGCGGCGGACGAAAGGTCACGCCCCCGCCTTTCCCGCGCATCACCTATGACGATGCGCTCTTACGCTACGGCTCGGACAAGCCCGATCTGCGCAATCCGCTGGTGATCGCGGAGGCGGGCGAGGTCTTCCGCGGCTCCGATTTCGCCGTCTTCGCCAAGGCGGTCGAAAGCGGCAGCGTCGTGCGTGCCTTGGCCGTGCCGAAGGTGGCGGCGCGACCGAGGAGCTTCTTCGACAAGCTCAACGACTGGGCGCGCGGCGAGGGGGCGCCGGGATTGGGCTACATCATCTTCGCCGAGGCCGCCGCCAAAGGGCCGATCGCCAAGTTTCTCGACGGCTCGCGGCTCGCGCGTCTCAAGGAGATCACCGGGGCAGGCGAGGGCGATGCGGTCTTCTTCGTCTGCGACAAGAAGGCCGCGGCCGAGAAGCTTGCAGGCGCGGCGCGCACCAAGATCGCGCAGGAGCTCGATCTCATCGCGCCTGGCGAGTTCCGCTTCTGCTGGATCGTCGATTTCCCGATGTATGAGCGCAATCCCGAGACGCAGCAGATCGAGTTCAGCCACAATCCCTTCTCGATGCCGCAGGGCGGGCTCGAAGCGCTGCTCGGCAAGGACCCGCTCGAGATCAAGGCCTTCCAATACGACATCGTCTGCAACGGCGTTGAGCTCTCTTCGGGCGCCATTCGCAACCACCGGCCCGACATCATGTACAAGGCCTTCGAGATCGCGGGATATTCCAAGGCCGAGGTCGAGGCGCGCTTCGGCGGCATGCTCAATGCCTTCAAATACGGAGCACCGCCCCATGGCGGCTCGGCGCCGGGCATCGACCGCATCGTCATGCTTCTCGCCGACACGCCCAATATCCGCGAGATCGTCGCCTTCCCGATGAACCAGCAGGCGCAGGATCTCCTGATGCAGGCGCCCTCGCCGGTGCCGCCCCAGCGGCTGCGCGAGCTGCATATCCGGCTCGCACTCCCGCCCAAGAGCTGAGCGGGTCCGCGCGATCTTCTTGCATCCGGTTGAGATTTCATCGAGAATCGCGCTCTGCGGTTGGCTGGGGGTTCGCCGCATGCGCGCAACAGCTTCGATCTTTATCGGTCTCCTGTCGATGAGCGGATGCGGCCTGCCGCCGGCGGTGGCGATCGGCTCCTACGCGGCGGATGGGGTAAGTTATCTCGCGACCGGGAAGACCGTCACCGATCACGGCCTTTCCGCCGCCATGGACCAGGATTGCGCCGTCATCGGCCATCTCGTCGCGGGCAAGCC
>Ga0209062_1000659_pt1 | contig 89637 bp, 81 predicted proteins | sample Coa_R2_2_FD_187158 | JGI IMG/M metagenome (GOLD analysis project Ga0209062, IMG submission 187158) | Surface soil microbial communities from Centralia Pennsylvania, which are recovering from an underground coalmine fire - Coalmine... | ecosystem: Environmental > Terrestrial > Soil > Unclassified...
TCGAGGAAGGCTCCGACATCGACAAGGAGTTCTATCTCTCGCTCCTGGTCAATCGCGAAACCTCGGAAGTCTCCTTCGTGGTGTCGACGGAGGGCGGCGTGAACATCGAGGACGTCGCGCATTCCACCCCGGAAAAGATCGTCTCCTTCTCGGTCGATCCCGCCACCGGCATCATGGCCCATCACGGCCGCGCCGTCGCCAAGGCGCTCAATCTCTCGGGCGATCTTGCCAAGCAGGCGGAGAAGCTCACCACCCAGCTCTATAACGCCTTCGTCGCCAAGGACATGGCGATGCTTGAGATCAACCCGCTGGTCGTGACCAAGCAGGGTAGCTTGCGCGTGCTCGACGCCAAGGTCGCCTTCGACGACAATGCGCTGTTCCGCCACCCCGAGGTGGCCGCGCTGCGCGACACCACCGAAGAGGACGCCAAGGAGATCGAGGCCTCGAAATACGACCTCAACTATGTCGCGCTCGACGGCACCATCGGCTGCATGGTCAATGGCGCGGGCCTTGCCATGGCCACCATGGACATCATCAAGCTCTACGGCATGGAGCCGGCGAACTTCCTCGACGTCGGCGGCGGCGCCACCGCGGACAAGGTCGCCGCGGCCTTCAAGATCATCACCTCCGATCCCAATGTGAAGGGCATCCTGGTCAACATCTTCGGCGGCATCATGAAGTGCGATGTCATTGCCGAGGGCGTGGTCACGGCGGTGAAGCAGGTCGGCCTCAAGGTGCCGCTGGTGGTGCGCCTCGAAGGCACCAATGTCGAACTGGGCAAGAAGATCATCAATGAATCAGGCCTCAACGTGCTGCCGGCCGATAATCTCGATGACGCAGCGCAGAAGATCGTGAAGGCCGTCAAAGGGAGCTAAGGCCATGTCCGAGGACCGTCTCGCCGCGCCACAGCCGACCGATGAGCACCGCAGATTGAAGGTCTTCGCCGGCGAATGGAGCGGAGAGGAGATGGTCTATCCGTCGCGCTGGACGCAAGGCGGTCCTGCGACCTCCCGCGTCAGCGCGCGCATCGACCTCAACGGCTTCTACCTGATCCAGGACGTCAGGCAGATGCGCGACGGCAAGGAGACCTTCGCGACGCATGCGCTCTTCACCTATGACCGCGACGATCGGCTCTACAAATTGTTCTGGCACGATTCGCTCGGCTACTTCCCGCCTTCGCCGGCCTCCGGCTCCTGGGTCGGAAAGACCCTGACCCTGGTGCGCGGCTCGCTGCGCGGTAATGCACGTCACGTCTATGAGATCGTCGACGACAACAACTACTCCATGAAAATCCAGTTCTCGCCGGATGCCGAAGGTTGGAGCGACGTGCTCACCGGCGTCTACAAGCGGATCAGTTAGTCCACCTCAGTTCGCGCGGAAGCAGCACCCAACATGTCCATCCTGATCGACAAGAACACCAAGGTCATCTGCCAGGGCTTCACCGGCAAGAACGGCACCTTCCACTCTGAAGCGGCGATTGCCTATGGCACCAAGATGGTCGGCGGCACCTCGCCCGGCAAGGGCGGCGCGACGCATCTCGGCTTGCCGGTGTTCGACACGGTGCAGGAAGCGCGCAACAAGACTGGCGCGGACGCGTCGGTGATCTATGTGCCGCCGCCGGGTGCGGCGGATGCGATCTGCGAGGCGATCGATGCGGAGATCCCGCTGATCGTCTGCATCACCGAGGGCATTCCGGTGCTGGACATGGTCCGTGTGAAGCGCTCGCTCTCCGGCTCCAAGTCGCGCCTGATCGGGCCGAACTGCCCGGGCGTGATGACCGCCGGCGAATGCAAGATCGGCATCATGCCGGCCAACATCTTCAAGCCCGGCAATGTCGGCATCGTCTCCCGCTCCGGCACGCTGACCTATGAAGCGGTGTTCCAGACCACCCAGGAAGGTCTCGGCCAGACCACCGCGGTCGGCATCGGCGGCGACCCGGTCAAGGGCACCGAGTTCATCGACGTGCTGGAAATGTTCCTCGCCGATCCCAAGACCACGTCGATCATCATGATCGGCGAGATCGGCGGCTCGGCCGAGGAGGACGCCGCCCAGTTCATCAAGGACGAGGCCAAGCGCGGGCGCAAGAAGCCGATGGTCGGCTTCATCGCCGGCGTCACCGCCCCTCCCGGCCGCCGCATGGGTCATGCCGGCGCGATCATTTCCGGCGGCAAGGGCGACGCCGGCTCGAAAACCGAGGCGATGGAATCGGCCGGAATTACCGTCTCTCCATCGCCCGCGCGGCTCGGCCATACGCTTGCCAAAAAATTGAAATCCTGATTCAGCGCTTAGTTCTTTTCAGCGAGATCATTCACACTAAATAAGGTAAACGGTCGGTATGACCGCGCTGGCCCCTGCCGGGGGGCCGGCGACCGCGACGTATTCGGTCGCACGAAGAAAAAATCACCAGGACGCCATCATGTCTCGCCAGGACGCGAACGCCGCCTTTGCCCTTTCGTCATTTCTGCAGGGCACCAATGCCACCTATATCGACGATATCTACGCCCGTTACGAGAAAGACCCGGCCTCGGTCGATGTCGAGTGGCAGGAATTTTTCAAGAGCCTGAAGGATGCTCCCGCCGATGTCATCCAGAATGCCGAGGGACCGTCCTGGGGCCGCGACAACTGGCCGCTGACGCCGCGCGACGACCTCACCTCCGCGCTGGACGGCAACTGGGCGACCGTCGAGAAGGCGGTCGGCGACAAGATCGCCGCAAAGGCGAAAGTCAAAGGCGCCGAGATCACCGCCGCCGAGCTGCACCAGGCCACCCGCGATTCCGTCCGTGCGCTGATGCTGATCCGCGCCTACCGCATGCGCGGCCACTTCCACGCCAATCTCGATCCGCTCGGCATCGAGGTGCATCCCTCCCGCGAAGAGCTCGACCCGCGCAGCTACGGCTTTGAAGAGAGCGATTTCGACCGCAAAATCTTCCTCGATCATGTGCTTGGCCTCGAATACGGCACCCTGCGCGAGATCGTCGCGCTGTGCGAGCGGACCTACTGCCAGACGCTCGGTGTCGAGTTCATGCACATCTCGAACCCGGCGCAGAAGGCCTGGATCCAGGAGCGCATCGAGGGTCCGGACAAGGAGATCAGCTTCACCCGCGAGGGTCGCCGCGCCATCCTCAACAAGCTGATCGAGGCCGAAGGCTTCGAGAAATTCTGCGACACCAAGTTCACCGGCACCAAGCGCTTCGGGCTCGACGGCGGCGAGTCGCTGATCCCGGCGCTTGAGCAGATCATCAAGCGCGGCGGCAATCTCGGCGTGAAGGAAATCGTCGTCGGCATGCCGCATCGCGGCCGCCTCAACGTGCTGACGCAGGTGATGGGCAAGCCCCACCGCGCGCTGTTCCATGAGTTCAAGGGCGGCTCGGCCAACCCCGACGACGTCGAGGGCTCGGGCGACGTGAAGTACCATCTCGGCGCCTCCTCCGACCGCGAGTTCGACGGCAATCGCATCCATCTGTCGCTGACCGCCAACCCCTCGCATCTCGAGATCGTCGATCCGGTGGTGCTCGGCAAGGTTCGCGCCAAGCAGGACCAGCACGGCGATCCGCCTGACATGCGCATCTCGGTGCTGCCGCTCCTGATGCACGGCGACGCGGCTTTCGCCGGCCAGGGCGTGGTGGCGGAATGCTTCAGCCTGTCGGACCTCAAGGGCTACCGCACCGGCGGTTCGGTGCATTTCATCGTCAACAACCAGATCGGCTTCACCACCTATCCGCGCTACTCGCGCTCCTCGCCCTATCCGTCCGATGTGGCGAAGATGATCGATGCGCCGATCTTCCATGTGAACGGCGACGATCCGGAAGCCGTGGTGTTCGCCGCCAAGGTCGCGATCGAATTCCGGCAGAAATTCCACAAGCCCGTCGTGATCGACATGTGGTGCTATCGCCGCCACGGCCACAACGAGGGCGACGAGCCGGCGTTCACCCAGCCGGTGATGTACAAGAAGATCGCGTCGCATCCCTCGACGCTGGAGATCTACGCCAAGCGGCTGGTCGCCGAAGGCGTGATGACCGAAGGCGAGGTCGAGAAGGCGAAGGCCGACTGGCGCGCGCGGCTCGATGCCGAGTTCGAGGCCGGCACCGGCTACAAGCCGAACAAGGCCGACTGGCTCGACGGCAAGTGGGCCGGCTTCAAGATCGCCGATCAGGAAGAGGATGCGCGGCGCGGCGTCACCGGCGTCGATACCGCGATCCTGAAGGAGATCGGCCGCAAGATCACCAAGGTGCCGGACGGCTTCCGCGTTCACCGCACCATCCAGCGCTTCCTCGACAACCGCGCCAAGGCGATCGACACCGGCGTCGGCATCGACTGGGCCACGGGCGAGGCGCTCGCCTTCTGCACGCTGCTGCAGGAAGGCTATCATGTGCGCCTCTCCGGCCAGGACTCCGAGCGCGGCACCTTCTCGCAGCGCCATTCGGTGCTGATCGACCAGGAGGACGAGAGCCGCTACACGCCGTTCAATCACCTCGGCGGCGACCAGGGCCATTACGAGGTCATCAACTCGCTCTTGTCGGAAGAGGCCGTGCTCGGCTTCGAATACGGCTACTCGCTGGCCGAGCCGAACGCGCTCGCAATGTGGGAGGCGCAGTTCGGCGACTTCGCCAATGGTGCCCAGGTCGTGTTCGACCAGTTCATCTCCTCGGGCGAGCGCAAATGGCTGCGCATGTCCGGCCTCGTCTGCATGCTGCCGCATGGCTATGAGGGCCAGGGACCGGAGCACTCCTCCGCGCGTCTGGAGCGTTACCTGCAGATGTGCGCCGAAGACAATATGCAGGTCGTCAACCCGACCACGCCGGCGAACTACTTTCACGTGCTGCGGCGCCAGCTGCATCGCGAGATCAGAAAGCCCTTGATCATGATGACGCCGAAGTCTCTGCTGCGCCACAAGCGCGCGGTGTCGCGGCTCGAGGAGCTCGCCAAGGGCACGACCTTCCATCGCATCCTGTACGATGACGCCCAGATGCGGCCTGACGAGGCAATCAAGCTGGTGCCGGACCACAAGATCCGTCGTGTCGTGCTGTGCGCGGGCAAGGTCTATTACGACCTCTATGAGGAGCGCGAGAAGCGTGGCATCGACGACATCTATCTGATGCGGATCGAGCAGCTCTACCCGGTGCCGCTGAAGGCGCTGGTGATGGAGCTGTCCCGCTTCAAGGGCGCCGAGATGGTCTGGTGCCAGGAAGAGCCGCGCAACATGGGTTCGTGGCACTTCATCGAGCCCTATCTCGAATGGGTGCTCAACCAGATCAATGCGACGCACCGCCGTCCCCGCTATGCGGGTCGCGCGGCTGCCGCTGCCACCGCTACCGGACTGATGTCCAAGCACCTGGCCCAGCTCAAGGCCTTCCTGGACGAGGCGCTGAACTGAAATTTTCACGATGTCATGCCCCGCGCAGGCGGGGCATCCAGTATGCCGAGCAACCTGTTTTCATCACGACTGTCTCGGCGTACTGGATCGCCCGCCTTCGCGGGCGATGACCATTAATCCATGACCGCACAGGTTTCTTCGAGGAAAAGATCATGACCGAAATCCGCGTACCGACGCTCGGCGAGTCCGTCACTGAGGCCACCATCGGCCGCTGGTTCAAGAAAGCGGGCGACCCGGTCGCAGTCGACGAGCCCCTGGTCGAGCTCGAGACGGACAAGGTCACCATCGAGGTGCCGGCGCCCTCCGCCGGCACGCTCGGCGAGATCATCGCCAAGGACGGCGAGACGGTTGCCGTCGGCGCGCTGCTCGGCCAGATCGCCGATGGCGCAGCGCCTGCGAAGGCCGCCGCAGCGGCCTCTGCTCCTGCTGCGGCCAAGCCGGCCGCAGCGCCGGCTCCCGCGCCGGCCGCGCCGCCGAAGGTGCCGCCTTCGGATGCGCCGCTTGCGCCTTCGGTTCGCAGGCTCTCGGCCGAGAGCGGCGTCGATGCGTCCACCGTGCCAGGCTCCGGCAAGGACGGCCGTGTGACAAAGGGCGACATGCTGGCGGCGATCGAACGCGCGGCGTCGGCGCCGACCCCGGTCAATCAGCCCGCGGCTGCCGTGCAGGTCCGCGCGCCCTCGCCGGCCGACGACGCCGCCCGCGAAGAGCGCGTGCGCATGACGCGGCTGCGCCAGACCATCGCGCGCCGCCTGAAGGATGTGCAGAACACCGCCGCGATGCTGACGACCTTCAACGAGGTCGACATGACCCACGTGATGGCGATGCGCGCCCAGTACAAGGACGTGTTCGAGAAGAAGCATGGCGTGAAGCTCGGCTTCATGGGCTTCTTCACCAAGGCCTGCGTGCAGGCGCTCAAGGACATCCCTGCGGTCAATGCCGAGATCGACGGAAGCGACCTGATCTACAAGAATTACTACCACATCGGCGTCGCCGTCGGCACCGATCGCGGCCTCGTGGTGCCCGTGGTGCGCGACTGCGACGAGAAGTCGATCGCGCAAATCGAAAAGTCGATCGGCGATTTCGGCCGCCGCGCCCGCGACGGCCAGCTCAAGATCGAGGAGATGCAGGGCGGCACCTTCACCATCACCAATGGCGGCATCTACGGCTCGTTGATGTCGACCCCGATCCTGAACGCGCCGCAGTCTGGCATTCTCGGCATGCACAAGATCCAGGAGCGGCCGATGGTGGTCGGCGGCAAGATCGAGGTGCGCCCGATGATGTATCTGGCGCTGTCCTATGATCATCGCGTGATCGACGGCAAGGAAGCGGTCACCTTCCTGGTGCGCGTCAAGGAGAGCCTGGAGGATCCTGCGCGGCTGGTGCTGGACCTGTGATCGCGAACAGTCGTGTCGGATGATGCTCCAGCTTGCCCGCCATGGATGCCGTCGGAAATCCCCGACGGCAGCAAACCGCCTGAATGGGATCAGGAGGACGCGGATGGGCTTGTCGGCCAATTGCTCCTGGCAGGCATTACCTACGTTGCCGCGGACGGAAAGACCGTCACATCGCAAGTGCAATGTTGGGGGCGGATCATCGGCGCGACGCCCAAAGCGATTGAGGTTGTCTGCGAGGGGAAGATATGGACTGGACAGATGATGAAATTGCCGCCGCACCTCACAGCGTTTCATGTAGCCCGGCCCGGAGAATACAAACTGGCCTCGACGGGCGAGACAGTCTCCAATCCCGATCTGACGACCACTTGGACGGTCACGCAGCCTCCCAAGTCGTGATTTGTTGATGCATGCGTTTTAGGCACTGGGGGCAGATGTGACCGACAAGGTTGTTGTGATCACCGGCGGCAGCCGCGGCATTGGCCGGGCCACCGCGCTTGCGGCGGCCGCGCGCGGCTATCGCGTGGTCATAGGCTATGCCAGCAACGATGCGGCTGCGAACGAGGTCGTGGCCGCGATCGAGGCCAGGAACGGCAAGGCGATTGCGGTGAAATGCGACGTCGGCGAGGAGGCCGACATCCTCGCGCTGTTTGCGGCGGCCGACAAATTCGGCCGGCTCGGGGCGCTGGTCAACAATGCCGGCATTGTCGGCAAGACCTCGCGGGTCGACGAGATGCCGGCCGAGCGCATCCAGCGCATGATGGCGGTCAACGTCACCGGCAGCATTCTCTGTGCCCGTGAGGCGGTCAAGCGGATGTCGACCCGCCATGGCGGCCAGGGCGGAGTGATCGTCAACCTGTCGTCGGTGGCGGCCAAGCTCGGCTCTGCCAACACCTATGTCGACTACGCGGCCTCGAAGGGCGCGATCGATACCTTCACCGTCGGCCTCGGCCACGAGGTCGCGGGCGAAGGCATCCGCGTCGCCGGGATCAGGCCTGGCCTGATCGATACCGACATCCACGCGTCCGGCGGCGAGCCCGACCGCGCGCATCGGCTTGCACCCAACGTGCCGATGAAGCGCGTCGGCACGGCTGAGGAAATCGCCAATGCCATTGTCTGGCTGATGTCGGACGAGGCTTCCTACGTGACCAGCGCCATCCTTGATGTCTCGGGCGGTCGTTAATAGCTGTCAGAACCTTTAAAGATACAGGACGTCAATCATGCCCACTTACGATCTCGTTGTCATTGGCACCGGTCCTGGCGGCTATGTCTGCGCGATCCGCGCGGCCCAGCTCGGCATGAAGGTCGCCGTGGTGGAGAAGAACGCCACGCTTGGCGGCACCTGCCTCAACATCGGCTGCATGCCCTCGAAGGCGCTCCTGCACGCTTCCGAAATGTTCGAAGAGGCCGCGCATTCCTTCGCCAAGATGGGCGTCTCCGTCTCAGCGCCGAAGCTCGATCTGCCGGCGATGATGAACTTCAAGCAGCAGGGGATCGACGGCAACGTCAAGGGTGTCGAGTTCCTGATGAAGAAGAACAAGATCGACGTGCTGCGCGGCACCGGCAAGATCCTCGGCGCCGGCAAGATCGAGGTTTCCGCGGACGGCAAGTCGCAGACCGTCGAGACCAGGAACATCGTGATCGCAACCGGCTCGGACGTGGCAAAGCTCAAGGGCATCGACATCGACGAGAAGCGCATCGTGTCCTCGACCGGCGCGCTGTCGCTTTCGAAGGTGCCGGAGAAGCTCCTGATCGTCGGCGCCGGCGTCATCGGCCTCGAGCTCGGCTCGGTCTGGCACCGCCTCGGCGCCGAGGTGATGGTGGTCGAATTCCTGGACCGTATTTTACCGGGTATGGACGGCGAGATCGCCAAGCAGTTCCAGCGCATCCTGGAAAAGCAGGGTTTCGTCTTCAAGCTGGCGTCCAAGGTCACCAGCATCGACAGTTCGGGGAAGATGCTCGGCGTCAAGGTCGAGCCTGCGGCCGGAGGCGCTGCAGAGACGATCGAAGCCGACGTCGTGCTGGTCTGCATCGGCCGCGTGCCCTACACCGACGGCCTTGGCCTCAAGGAGGCGGGCGTTGCGCTCGACAATCGCGGCCGCGTGCAGATCGATCCGCACTTTGCCACCACGGTGAAAGGTATCTATGCCATCGGCGACGTGGTCGCCGGCCCCATGCTGGCGCACAAGGCCGAGGATGAGGGCGTTGCGGTGGCTGAAATCATCGCGGGCCAGGCCGGACACGTCAACTACGATGTCATCCCTGGTGTTGTGTATACAACCCCGGAGGTCTCCTCCGTCGGCAAGACCGAAGAAGAGCTGAAGCAGGCGGGCATTGCCTATACCGTCGGCAAGTTTCCGTTCACCGCAAACGGTCGCTCCAAGGTCAACCAGACCACTGACGGGTTTGTGAAGATTCTCGCAGATGCGAAGACCGACCGTGTTCTTGGCGTGCACATTATCGGGCGCGAAGCCGGCGAAATGATCCACGAAGCGGCGGTATTGATGGAATTTGGCGGCTCGGCGGAAGACCTCGCACGCACCTGCCACGCCCACCCGACCCGCTCTGAAGCCGTCAAGGAAGCGGCGCTTGCGGTCGGCAAGCGGGCCATCCATATGTAGGCGACGCTTCGATCTCGAATCGGGCGGGGGTCAACCGGATGCTGCGCCGCCTACTTCAACCCGTCTGGATTCTGCTTGCGATCATCTTCCTGATCGAAGCCTGGCTGTGGGATCATCTCGAGCCCATCGTGGCGGCGGTCGTCGCGGCGATCCCGTTGCGCACCTTCAAGCAATGGCTCGCCGATCGCGTCGATACGCTGTCGCCGGCGATGACGTTGATCGTCTTCATCGTGCCGGTCGTTCCGCTGTTTCCGCTGAAGATGGTCGGCGTGTGGCTGCTCATGCACGAATACTGGATGAGCGCGGTCACCACCATCCTGTTCGCGAAGATGCTCGGCGTCGGCGTAACCGCCTTCATATTCGACGTGACGCGCCCGAAGCTGCTCGAGATGGCGTGGTTCGAGACGCTCTATGAATGGGTCGTCCGACTGCGCGCCAGGTGCAATGCCCTGGTCGATCCGGTGAAGGCCAGGATCGTCGCATTGTTGCGCGGCGACGGCGACCGCTGGTCCGCGCGCGTCATGCGCCTGATCCTCCGCTTCCGCAAAAGCGTGCGCGAGGCCAGGTAGGCGCTGTTTTCACCTCGCACCGGCTCTCTCTCGTCTCCCTCGCCCCGCTCTTGCGGGGAGAGGGTCGGGGTGAGGGGCTGCATCCGCAAATTCGGTGACTGAGGAGCGCGTGGAGAGTCCCCCTCACCCGTATCGCATCGTCTGATGCGATACGGCCTCTCCCCGCAAGCGGGGCGAGGCGACACCGAGTCCGCGGTTTCTTGCTCAGTCCGCAATAACTAATGCAGCGGCAGGAGATGCGGCTGGAAGACGCCGAGTGCGGTGACCACGATGCCCGCGAGCGTCAACAGTCCGGAAATCCAGGCGAGCGCAATGATGCCGGTGATGATGGTGGCCGACGCCAGCACGATGGCGATCTGGAAGGCCGCGGAGCCGAGCTCGAAATGATGGTATTTGGCGGTTGCGAGATCGCGCTCTTCCTCGGCGTGCTTGGCGCGTTCGGCGAGCTGCTCGGTGCCTTCGCCGGTCTCGGGTTCGGAGCGGTAGCGCGCCGCGGTCTTCTGCCAGTCGTCGATCTGCTTCTGCGCGGCGGCTTTGGCGGCGTCGTCGCCGGCGGCGGCAAGGCCCAGCTTGCCTTGTTCGGCGGCGGTCTGCACTACGGTGCGACGAATTGTCTTGGCCTGGAAGAACGCCCAGAGGTTCGAGGCCTCGACATTCATGCTGATGGATTCGGTCTGCGCGCCCTTGCCCAGCGTCTCCGACAGCGCGAGACACAATGCGATCACCGCAATCAACAGTGCGATCTTCTTGTTTTCGCCGGATGCGTGCTCGGCGTGTTCCGCGTGCTCCATGCTTTCCTGCGCGCTCATGATTCCCCTCCTGACAAAAGACCTGCCGGCACGATTGCCGGAACGCGGTGTCGAGCGCAAGAGGCCAGCCGAGTTTGGCACGCGCGTGTCAAGCAGATGAACGGGCCGTTCAGCTTTCAGCCGCGCGGATGCGCGCTGCGGTAGACCTCCAGCAGGCGCTCGCTGTCGATCCCGGTGTAGATCTGCGTGGTCGAGAGCGAGGAATGCCCGAGCAGCTCCTGGATCGCGCGCAAGTCGCCGCCGCGGGAGAGCAGATGCGTCGCAAAGGAATGCCGCAGCGCATGCGGCGTCGCGCTGTCGGGCAGGCCCAGCGCGCCGCGCAGCCGCTGCATGGTGAGCTGGATGATGCGGGGGCTCAAAGGTCCGCCGCGGGCGCCGACGAAGATCGGGCCGCCCTCGGGCAGGGTGTGCGGGCAGATCGCGACATAATCGGCGATCAGCTGCAGCACGTTGTTGAGCACGGGCACCATGCGGGTCTTGTTGCCCTTTCCGGTCACGGTCAGCACGTCGCCCGCGCTCGGCTTCGGCACGTCGCGCCGTTTCAGCGACAGCGCCTCGGAAATGCGCAGGCCCGAGCCGTAGAGCAGCGCCATCACCGCAGCGTCACGCACGAGAACCCAGGTCTCGCGCTCTTCGCCGGCGCGCTCGTCGGCATCGGTCAGGCGCTTGGCGGCGGCGATATGGATCGGCTTGGGCAGGCTCTTGCCGACCTTCGGCGCCCGGATCGCGGAGAGCGCGCCGAGCTTGCCCTTGCCCTCGCGCTCCAGGAAGCGGCCGAAGGAGCGCAAGCCCGCGAGGCTGCGCATCAGCGAGCGGCTGCCGATGTCGTCGGCCCGCCGCATGGCCATGAAGGCGCGCACGTCGGTCGCTTCCAGCTCGGCGAAGCGCGAAAGGCTCACTTGTGCGCCCCAATGTTCGCAGAGGAACTGAAGACATTGCCTGACGTCGCGGGCATAGGCCTCCAGCGTCTTCGGCGACAGCCTGCGCTCGGCGCGCAGATGCGAAAGCCACCGCGCCATTTCGCCGGCGAGCGTCTCGTCGGCGCAAGCAAGCTCGATCGGCTCCGGCTCGGGCGCTGATTCAGATGCAACCTGTTTGCGGGCCATAGCGGGTATCGCCGGATTGATTCTCCTGATTATATCGCACCTCGTTCCTTTACCCTTCGCTAAGGCGCCCGACCGCTTCCCCAATGGATCACGCGACCCGCACTTCTCCACATTCCGCCACATCAACTGGCGTCGTCGATGTGCTGGTTCCGGTCGCGCTGAACCAGACCTATTCCTATCGCGTGCCGCGCGGCATGGCGCTTGCGGCCGGCGATGTCGTCGGCGTGCCGCTCGGACCACGCGAGGTGCTCGCGGTGGTCTGGGGCGAGAACGCCAATCCCGATCCGCGGCTGCACAACCGCCTGAAGGACGTCGCCGAGAAGCTCGACGTGCCGCCGCTGAAGAGCGAGCTGCGGTCGCTGGTCGATTGGGTCGCCAACTACACTCTGTCGTCGCGCGGCATGGTGTTGCGGATGTGCCTGCGCATGGGGGAGGGGCTCGGCCCCGAGCGTGTCCGTCTCGGCGTGCGGCTGGCCGGCGCGCCGCCGCAACGGATGACCCCGGCACGGCGGCGGGTGATCGCGGTGCTCTCGGATCGCCTCCTGCATGGCAAGTCCGAGACCGCGCATGAAGCCGGCGTCTCCACCGGGGTGATCGACGGCCTGGTCGACGAGGGCACGCTGGCGACGGAGCCGATGCCGAATGCACCGCCGCCGGCGCCGCCCGATCCCGCCTTTGCGCAGCCGGAATTCTCGCGCGAGCAGCGCACCGCCGTCGATACCATGCGCGCGCTAGCCGCGAGCGGCAGCTTCCATGTCGCGCTGCTCGACGGCGTCACCGGCTCGGGCAAGACCGAGGTCTATTTCGAGGCAGTCGCCGAAATCATCCGCCGGCGCAAGCAGGCGCTGATCCTGATGCCGGAGATCGCGCTCACCGGCCAGTTTCTCGACCGCTTCGCCAGGCGTTTCGGCGTGCGCCCGATCGAGTGGCATTCGGAATTGACCCCGCGCACGCGCGCCCGCAACTGGGCGGCGATTGCCGCCGGCGAGGCCCCGGTCGTGGTCGGCGCGCGCTCGGCGCTGTTTCTGCCCTATGCCAGTCTCGGCCTCATCGTGGTGGATGAGGAGCACGACCAGTCCTACAAGCAGGATGACGGCGTGCACTACCATGCGCGCGACATGGCGGTGGTGCGCGGCCATATCGCCAAAATTCCCGTCCTGCTCGCCTCCGCCACGCCCTCGGTGGAAACCGAGGTCAATGCGCGCAAGGGCCGCTACCAGCGCGTGGTGCTGCCGCAGCGCTTCGGAGGCGCGACCATGCCGCATATCGAGGCGATCGATCTGCGCCGGCAAGCGCCGCAGCGCGGTCGCTTCATCTCGCCCTATCTCGCGCAGGAGATCAAGAACGCGATCGAGCGGCGGGAGCAGGCGCTATTGTTCCTCAACCGCCGCGGCTATGCGCCGCTCACGCTCTGCCGCGCCTGCGGCCATCGCTTCGCCTGCACCATCTGCGATGCGTGGCTGGTCGATCACCGCTTTCGCCAGCGGCTGGTCTGCCATCACTGCGGCTTCTCGATGCCGCGCCCACATGTCTGCCCGCATTGCGCGGCCGAGGAATCGCTGGTTGCGGTCGGGCCCGGTGTGGAGCGGTTGCAGGAGGAGGCCGCACAGCTGTTTCCGAATGCCCGCACCATGGTGCTGTCGAGCGACCTCATCACCTCGATAGAGACCATGCGCAGCGAGCTGAACGAGATTGCGGAGGGCCGGGTCGACATCATCATCGGCACCCAGCTCGTCGCAAAGGGCCACCATTTCCCGCGGCTCAATTTGGTCGGCGTGGTCGACGCTGATCTCGGTCTCGGCAATGGCGATCCGCGCGCCGCCGAGCGCACTTGGCAATTGCTCAACCAGGTGATCGGCCGCGCCGGCCGCGACCAGGGCCGCGGCGTCGGCTATCTGCAGACCCATCAGCCCGAGCATCCCGTGATGAAGGCCTTGATCGCCTGCGACCGCGAGGCGTTCTATGCCAGCGAGATCGAGGCGCGCGAGCGCACCGGCTATCCGCCATTCGGGCGGCTCGCGAGCCTGATCATCTCGGCGGGGGATCGCCCGACCGCCGAAGGATATGCGCGCAAGCTCGCCGGGACCGCGCCGCGCGAGGAGCAGGTGCTGCTGCTGGGGCCGGCGGAGGCGCCGCTTGCGGTGATCAAGGGCCGCTACCGCTTCCGCCTGCTGCTGAAATCCGTGCGCGGCTTCGATTTATCGGAATATCTGCGGCGCTGGCTCGCGGTCGCGCCGAAGACGACGGGGAATTTGAAGCTCGAGGTCGACGTCGATCCGCAGAGCTTTTTGTGACGCCGCTCTTGCGCCGTCATTGCGAGGAAGTTGCAATGGCGGAGTAGAACAAAACCCGCCGTCATTCGCGACGGCGGGTTTCGGTATCAGCGCATGAACCAGTTCTGCCACTCTCTTATCCGGGAGCGCAGTACGCCATTGGCGCCGATGTTTGCAGATGTTGCGCGAGAAGCTGCGCGATCAGGAGACGACTTCCGCGGTGACGCGGCCGACGCCCGCACCGGTCAGGCCGACGGCGCGTGCCGCGGCGGTGGAGAGATCGAGAACCCGGCCGCGGACGAACGGGCCGCGGTCATTGACGGTGACGATGACGCTGCGATCGCCATGGGTGACACGCAGCTTGGTGCCGAAGGGCAGCGACCGGTGCGCGCAGGTGAGCGCGTTCTGGTCGAAGCGCTGGCCCGAGGCAGTCCTCCGGCCGGACTCGTTGCCATAATAGGACGCCATTCCCGAGAACACCCGCCCCATGGCTGCGAATGGACCCATCGACGCATTGGCATCGCGCCAGGAGCTGTCGGACGATTGCCGGGCTTGGTGGGAATAGTGGCGGTGGTGATACCTGGATTTGGCCGAAGCTTCGGTGGCAGTTCCACCGACCAGGAGAGTTGCGGCGACTACGGCGAGCGCCGTGCGCGAGCGGGCAATGGTTCCCGCGATCGACTTGTTCGAGTTTGTCATTAGTAGTGAGACCCTTGATAGTATTGCCACATTCGTGGCAAGTGGAACCCCCATCGCTTTGTGGAGCGGATGCCGTTTCGCGGCGCAATAAGGCGTGAATTGGGCAGTAATTCCCGTTTGTCGCCGGATGAAATATCTTGTTACCGGAGACGGATCATCACAAAAGGTTCCGTAAACTTGGAAATTAACTAATCATTAAGCATAAAGTTACTTATCAATACTTATGAATAAAGTCGTCGCGAGTTTTCGTGTCCGGACGCCAAGTAATGCGTGATGTAAAAGTGAAAGCGGCTAGAGCGGTCCGCTCTGCGGCTCGCTCATGTCCCCATGCGTCCGTCCCAGGAACGAAAGTGCTGCCTGGTGGCGAGCGGGTACTGTCTGGCCGTCGGTCCGGTCGGTAGGTCGATGACGTCGGCGCCAGTCCGCGGAGCGTCGCGAATCCCCGGACAAAAGTTTGCGGCTAAAGAACACGAGATAAGGATGCGCAACTCACGTTGCCGTCATGTTGCACGTGCGCGCCTGCTATGTTAGCAAAGCCGCGATTTTTAGGACCCCGGTGCTCCCAGGTGCCGGTTAAAAAATCGAAGTCCCGCTTGAATTCCAAGGGCTTGGATCGCTAGCCGCCGCGTTTTGCGGCGACGGTTTTTCCCTTGCGAGTTTGACAGCAAAAAGAGCGCGTCAGTGGCTGCAGAAGAAACGTCTGTTTCGGGAGTGTCCGGCCGTTATGCAACGGCCCTGTTCGAACTGGCCCGCGATGAAAAATCCATCGATGCGGTCTTGGTCGATCTCGATCAATTCAATTCCATGCTCGAACAGAGCGCCGACCTGCAGCGCCTGGTGCGCAGCCCGGTCTTCTCTGCCGACATTCAGCTTTCGGCGCTGACCGCGATCCTCGAGAAGGCCGGCATATCAGGCATTACCGCCAATTTCCTCAAAGTCCTCACCGCCAACCGGCGCCTGTTTGTGGTCGCTGATGTGATCCGCGGCTATCGCGCGCTGGTCGCCAAGTTCAAGGGCGAGGCTGCCGCCGATGTCACGGTCGCCGAGGCGCTGAATGAAAAGAATCTCGATGCTCTGAAGACGGCACTGAAGACGGTGACCGGCAAGGACGTCGCCCTCAATGTGAAAGTGGACCCTGCGATCATCGGCGGCCTCATCGTCAAGCTCGGCAGCCGCATGGTCGATAGTTCGCTTCGCACCAAACTCAATTCGATCAAGCACGCGATGAAAGAGGCAGGCTGATGGACATCCGCGCGGCGGAAATTTCCGCGATCCTCAAAGACCAGATCAAGAATTTCGGCCAGGAGGCCGAAGTCTCCGAAGTCGGACAGGTGCTGTCCGTCGGTGACGGCATCGCCCGCGTCTACGGTCTCGACAATGTCCAGGCCGGCGAGATGGTCGAGTTCGAGAACGGCACCCGCGGCATGGCGCTGAACCTCGAAACCGACAACGTCGGTATCGTGATCTTCGGCGCCGACCGCGAGATCAAGGAAGGCCAGACGGTCAAGCGCACCCGCGCCATCGTCGATACGCCCGTCGGCAAGGGGCTGCTCGGCCGCGTCGTCGACGCGCTCGGCAACCCGATCGACGGCAAGGGCCCGATCCAGGCGACCGAGCGCCGCCGCGTCGACGTCAAGGCGCCCGGCATCATTCCGCGCAAGTCCGTGCACGAGCCGATGGCGACCGGCCTCAAGGCGATCGACGCCCTGATCCCGATCGGCCGCGGCCAGCGCGAGCTGATCATCGGCGACCGCCAGACCGGCAAGACCGCGATCGCGCTCGACGCCATCCTGAACCAGAAGCCGCTGAACGCCACCGGCGACGAGAAGATCAAGCTCTATTGCGTCTATGTCGCGATCGGCCAGAAGCGCTCGACCGTTGCGCAATTCGTCAAGGTGCTGGAAGAGCAGGGCGCGCTGGAATACTCCATCATCGTCGCCGCCACCGCATCCGACCCGGCCCCGATGCAGTACATCGCCCCGTTCACCGGCTGCACCATGGGCGAATACTTCCGCGACAACGGCATGCACGCCGTCATCATCTATGACGACTTGTCCAAGCAGGCCGTCGCCTACCGCCAGATGTCGCTCTTGCTGCGCCGTCCGCCGGGCCGCGAAGCCTATCCGGGCGACGTGTTCTATCTGCACTCCCGCCTGCTCGAGCGTGCCGCCAAGCTCAATGACGACAACGGCAACGGGTCGCTGACTGCGCTGCCGGTCATCGAGACCCAGGCCAACGACGTGTCGGCCTACATTCCGACCAACGTCATTTCGATCACCGACGGCCAGATCTTCCTTGAGACCGACCTGTTCTTCCAGGGCATCCGTCCCGCGGTGAACGTCGGCCTGTCGGTGTCGCGCGTCGGCTCGTCGGCGCAGACCAAGGCGATGAAGAAGGTCGCCGGCAAGATCAAGGGCGAGCTGGCGCAGTACCGCGAAATGGCGGCCTTTGCGCAGTTCGGCTCCGATCTCGATGCCACCACCCAGCGCCTGCTCAACCGCGGCTCGCGCCTGACCGAGCTTCTGAAGCAGCCGCAGTTCTCGCCGCTGAAGATGGAAGAGCAGGTTTGCGTGATCTGGGCCGGCACCAACGGCTATCTCGATCCGCTGCCGGTCAACAAGGTGCGCAGCTTCGAGGACGGCCTGTTGTCGCTGCTGCGCTCCAAGCACTCCGATCTGCTCAACGCGATCCGCGATTCGCGGGAGCTCTCCGGGGACAGCGAGGCCAAGCTCAAGAGCGCGGTCGAGGGTTACGCCAAGAGTTTCGCGTAACAGCGGCGCGCCGCGGCCGGGCAAAAGCGCGGAGCGCGTCTTCGCGCAAATGTCCCGGCCATCACGTCTGCGGACGTGTCGTCGACAAACAAGGCGTGGATGCCCGGCACAAGGCCGGGCATGACGCGGGAAGATAGCGGGGCCGAGCCGAAGCGGGTTCGGGGGTGAGAGCTTAAGAAATGGCGTCACTGAAAGACATGCGGGTCCGCATCGCCTCCACCAAGGCGACGCAGAAGATCACCAAGGCCATGCAGATGGTCGCAGCCTCGAAGCTGCGCCGCGCGCAGACCGCGGCCGAAGCCGCGCGGCCCTATGCCGACAAGATGGCGGCCGTGATCGCCAACATCGCAAATGCCGCGGCCGGCTCGCCCGGCGCGCCGGCATTGTTGTCGGGCACCGGCAAGGACCAGGTTCACCTGCTGCTGGTCTGCACCGGCGAGCGCGGGCTGTCCGGCGCCTTCAACTCCTCGATCGTCCGCCTGGCGCGCGAGCGCGCGCTGGCGCTGATGAACGAGGGCAAGGAGGTCAAGTTCTTCTGCGTCGGCCGCAAGGGCTATGAGCAGCTGCGCCGCCAGTTCGAGAAGCAGATCGTCGAGCACATGGATCTGCGCAGCGTGCGCCAGCTCGCCTTCACCAACGCCGACGACATCGCCAAAAAGGTGCTCGCGCGCTTCGATGCCGGCGAGTTCGACGTCTGCACTTTGTTCTACGCGCGCTTCAAGTCGGTGATCGCGCAGGTGCCGACCGCGCAGCAGCTGATTCCGCTTGTGGTCGAGGAAGGCGCCGGCAATGGCGGCGCGGCCACGTCCTACGAATACGAGCCGGAAGAGGACGTGATCCTGACCCGGCTTCTGCCGCGCAATTTCGCGGTGCAGATTTTCCGCGCGCTGCTCGAGAACAACGCTTCATTCTACGGCGCGCAGATGTCGGCGATGGACAACGCCACCCGCAACGCCGGCGAGATGATCCGCAAGCAGACGCTAATCTACAACCGCACGCGCCAGGCCCAGATTACCAAGGAGCTGATCGAGATCATCTCCGGCGCCGAGGCCGTGTAGAGCTGACCGAATACAGAGTTTTGATCGAAGGAGATAGTTGAATGGCCACCGCAGCCAACCAGATCGGTCGCATCACGCAGGTCATGGGCGCCGTCGTCGACGTCCAGTTCGAGGGCCACCTGCCGGCGATCCTGAACTCGCTGGAAACCAAGAACGCGGGCAACCGCCTCGTGCTCGAGGTCGCCCAGCATCTCGGCGAGTCCACCGTGCGCACCATCGCGATGGACGCCACCGAAGGCCTCGTCCGCGGCCAGGAAGTCACCGACACCGGCAATCCGATCTCCGTGCCGGTCGGCGACGGCACGCTCGGCCGCATCATGAACGTCATCGGCGAGCCCGTCGATGAAGCCGGTCCCATCAAGGCGAGCGAGCTGCGCGGCATCCATCAGCCGGCGCCCGAATATACCGAGCAGTCCACCGAGGCCGAAATTCTGGTCACGGGCATCAAGGTCGTCGACCTGCTCGCGCCCTACGCCAAGGGCGGCAAGATCGGCCTGTTCGGCGGCGCCGGCGTCGGCAAGACCGTGCTGATTCAGGAGCTGATCAACAACGTCGCCAAGGCGCACGGCGGTTACTCGGTGTTCGCCGGCGTCGGCGAGCGCACCCGCGAAGGCAACGACCTCTATCACGAGTTCATCGAATCCAAGGTCAACGCCGATCCGAAGCATCCCGATCCGAACGTGAAGTCGAAATGCGCGCTGGTGTACGGCCAGATGAACGAGCCGCCGGGCGCCCGCGCCCGCGTCGGCCTCACCGGTCTCACCGTCGCCGAATATTTCCGCGACCAGGGCCAGGACGTGCTGTTCTTCGTCGACAACATCTTCCGCTTCACCCAGGCCGGCTCGGAAGTGTCGGCGCTGTTGGGCCGCATCCCGTCGGCGGTGGGTTATCAGCCGACGCTCGCCACCGACATGGGCGCGCTGCAGGAGCGCATCACCACCACCACCAAGGGTTCGATCACCTCGGTGCAGGCGATCTACGTGCCGGCCGACGACTTGACCGACCCGGCGCCCGCGACCTCCTTCGCGCATCTTGACGCCACCACGGTGCTGTCGCGCGCGATCTCGGAAAAGGGCATCTATCCGGCGGTCGACCCGCTCGACTCCACCTCGCGCATGCTCTCGCCGCTCGTCGTCGGAGAGGAGCACTACAACACCGCGCGCCAGGTCCAGCAGATCCTGCAGCGCTACAAGTCGCTGCAGGACATCATCGCCATTCTCGGCATGGACGAGTTGTCGGAAGAGGACAAGCTGACCGTGGCGCGCGCCCGCAAGATCGAGCGCTTCCTGTCGCAACCCTTCCACGTCGCCGAAGTGTTCACGGGCTCGCCCGGCAAGTTCGTCGATCTCGCCGACACCATCAAGGGCTTCCGCGACCTCTGCCAGGGCAAGTACGACCACCTGCCGGAAGCCGCCTTCTACATGGTCGGCACCATCGAAGAGGCGGTCGAGAAGGGCAAGAAGCTGGCTGCGGAAGCCGCCTAAGCGGCGAATGGCGAATGGGGAGTGGCGAATAGTAAGACGAATTCGCTGCTCCCGCCCGATTCGCTACTCGCTACTCGCTATTCGCCCACTCGCTATTCGCAGGTTCACACATGGCCACCTTCCACTTCAATCTCGTCTCGCCGGAAAAGCTCGTCTTCTCGGGCGAGGTCGACCAGGTTGATATCCCCGGCACCGAGGGCGACTTCGGCGTCCTGGCGGGCCATGCGCCGATCATCGCCGGAATTCGCCCGGGCATCGTCACCGTCATCACCGGCGCGACCCGCGAGAAGATCATCATTCATGGCGGCGTTGCCGAGTTTTCCGAAAAGGGCCTGACCGTGCTCGCCGAGGTCGCGCATTCGCTGGACGAGCTCGACCGGGCACAATTGGCCGAAACCATCACGCAGATGCAGGACCGGCTGAAGGAGCACGAAGGCTCCGAACTCGACCAGGCCCTCGAGCGGCTCGATCACTTCAAGAGCATCGAGCAGGAGCTCAGCACCACCGGCCTGCACTGACGGGCGCTGCTCGAACCGTCATCCTGAAGCGCTCGCGCCAGCGAGCTTCGAAGGATGGATGCTGCGTAAGCGGGGGCCGTCGCCCTTCGAGGCCGACGCTTCGCGTCGGCACCTCAGGCTGACGGTACTGGCGTCGTCATCCGGCGGCCGTTCACCAGAGTCTCGGTCATCCCCGCATGAACGGCCGCTCCGCGACCCTGAAACCCGGTTGCGCCGCAGCGCGTCTGACGGCATTCTGCCGGGCGCGAATTGCTGTCCGGGGCGACCTTTATGAAACGGAAGATTGCCGCGATCTTTGCGGCCGATATTGCCGGCTATTCGCGGCTGGTTGCCGAGGACGAGGAAGAGACGCTGCGGCGTTTGGCCGCCTACCGCGCCGTGACCGACGACTTCATCGCCAAGGCGGGCGGGCGCATCTTCAACACCGCGGGCGATGCCGTGCTGGCGGAATTCCCGAGCGCGGTGGAAGCCGTGCGCTGCGCCATCGACATCCAGGAGAGCCTGCGCACGCGCAACATGGCCTATCCGCCGAGCCGGCAGATGAGCTTCCGCATCGGCATCACCATCGGCGACGTGGTCGAGCGCGACGGCGATCTGCTTGGCGACGGCGTCAACATCGCCGCGCGGCTGGAGGGGCTGGCGGAGGTTGGCGGCATCTGCGTCTCCCGCGCGGTGCATGAGCAGGTGGCCAACAAGCTGTCGGTTCAGTTCGCCGACATCGGCGCGCAGGAGGTCAAGAACATCCCGACCCCGGTGCACGCCTATATGGTCGCGATGCGGCGTGAGGACGGCACCTACGCAACGCCGCAGATCAAGAAGCCACCGCCGAAGGCGGCGCCTTCGGGCGCGCCGAGCTGGATGTGGCCACTCGTGGTGCTGGTGGTTGCCCTGTTTGCCATCGGCGTCACCGGCTTTCTCTATCTCACCAAGCTGGAGCTGCCGGCGCCGAAGGAGAGCGCACCGCCCGACAAGATGGCCGCGTCGTCTCCTGCCGCACCGTCGCCTTCGCCGGCCGCTGCAGCAACCCCGGCGCCGCTGCCAAGCGCATCGGCGTCTGCCGCGCCGATGTCCGCGAATGCGGCGACGCCATCGCCACAGCCGTCGTCATCGACGACGAGCCCCCCGGGCGAGAAATTCGTGCCCGAGGACGTTCCGTTCATCGGCGAGCGGGTGCGGGCCAACCTCGCCAGTGAATATGTCGGGGGTGCCGACCACAAGGCTTTCGCCATCACCACGCTTGGCGTCGCCGGCTTCGTCGTGGGCCAGCCGAGCGAGGAAGCGGCAAGGAATGCCGCGCTCGAGCTCTGCCAGAAGCGCGCGGACAGCAATCCGGTGGGAGGCGGCCGACGCTGCGAGATCTACGCGGTCGGCAACGTCGTGGTCTATCAGCATGGCCGGCCGCCAATGCCGCCGCAGCCGTGGATCAGGCACGATCCGGTGACGGAGCGGCCCTTTGCATCCAAGGACGTGCCGCTGATCCGGGATCAGGGCAAGGCGCGCCTCGAAGCCATGTTCGTGCCGGCGCGGAAATCGCGGACCATCGCGGTGGGGCCGGCGGGTCACTTCATCTTCAACAGCAATGCCGAATCGGTCGACGACTCCGCGCGTCGCGCGCTGGAATCGTGCGGCGCGCTGGCCGCCGTTCCCTGCATGATCGTCGTCGCGGACGACAGCTTCGTCGTGCCGGTCCCGAGCATCATGAAAGCGACCGGCTTCTTCCATGCCGCCGCCAATCCCTCCATCGTCGCCGACGCCCGCGACGACGTCGCGCGCAAATGGGCCGATGGGACCAGCGGTTGGAATGCGGTTGCAGTCGGCACGCAGGGCCGGCCCGGCCTGGGTCTCAAGGCCGCGAGCGAGCAAGCCGCCGTGAACGACGCCCTCGCCAACTGCGCCAAGCGCGACACCGACTGCCACGTGATTGCGATCGGGCCGTTCACGGTCGGTCCGAATTGATGGCGTTTTTCAACCCAGGCGCAAATCTCTCACCGTCATCCTGAGGTGCCGGAGCCAACGGCTTCGCGCAAAGCGCGGCCCGATGACAGGCTCCACGGAGGCCTCGAAGGATGAGCGGTCCCGCTTACCAGAGCCGGGTCGTCGCCCTTCGAGGCTCGCTGTCGCGAGCACCTCTGGGTCACGGCAAGAGATCGGGACTCGCTTCCTCTCTACCCCGCAAACCTCGCAAACTGCTTCGCCACTTCGCGATAGACCTCGCGCCGGAACGGCACCACCAGATCGGCAACGCGGTCGAGGCGCTCCCAGCGCCAGGCGTCGAATTCGGCGGGCTGGCCGTTGCGCTCGGCGCACGGATCGATGTCGCGGTCATCGCCGGTGAAGCGCAGCGCGAACCATTTCTGGCGCTGGCCACGGAAATGGCCGAGCCGGTGCGGCGGGCCGTCATAGGGTGGGAAGTCGTAGATGAGCCAGTCGGTCTCGCCGAGATAGTCGGCGGCTTTGACGCCGGTCTCTTCCCACAATTCACGCGCAGCGGCGGCGCGATGATCCTCGCCCGCATCGACGCCGCCCTGCGGCATCTGCCATTCGAGCCCGGGCAGGATGATCTCGGGTCCATCGCCGCGAAAGCGATGGCCGATCAGGACGAGGCCGCTCGGGTTGAACAGCGCAATGCCGACATTGGGGCGGTAGGGTCTTTCGAGGGTCAAGATATCTGCGCTCACCTGGGGCAGTCGTTTCGGGGCGCTCGCAGAGCGAACCCGGAACATCGAGATTCCGGGTTCGGTGCTGCGCGCCGCCCCGGAATGACGCGATCAAAATTCAGCCTTTTGCAAGGTTCGAAAATTCCTGCACCACGCGATCGTAGACCGGCCGTTTGAACGGAATGATCAATTCCGGGAGATTTTTCATCGGTTCCCAGCGCCAGCCGATGAACTCGGCTTTATGGCCGTGCGGCGGGTGCTCGACATTGATCTCGCTGTCGTCGCCGGTGAAGCGCATGGCGAACCATTTCTGCCGCTGGCCGCGATAGCGTCCCTTCCAGGCCCGTCCCGCCACCGTGCGCGGAATGTCGTAGGTCAGCCAGTCCCCGACTTCGCCGAGCTTCTCGACCGACCGGACGCTGGTCTCCTCATAGAGCTCGCGCTTGGCGGCTTCCCAGGTGTCCTCGCCGGGATCGACGCCGCCCTGCGGCATCTGCCAGATGTGGGTTTCGTCGACATGCTCGATGCCGCCGGCGCGGCGACCAATGAAGACGAGCCCTTGTCTATTGATCAGCATCATGCCGACGCAGGTTCGATAGGGCAGATCTTCATAGCGCGTCATGCCGCAAGTCACCTCTCCGCCCCGTTTCGCCGCCAGAGCAAGATCCGAACCCGAAGGACCGCATTAGCACAAAGTGTATCGCGGTCTTCCGAAAAGATCATGCTCAATCAAACACCTGACGCGCGATTTCGTCGCGCTTCCGGGCGCCGTGCGGCCGCTTCAGCCTGATTTTGATTTCGTCATCGCGGTTGTCAATGGCGCTAGCATCACGCCATGGCCTTCCAGCGACTTGACCCAGAGGCCGATCCGCTCGATCGAGACCGGCAGCGCGGAGGCCGCGCCGATGGCGCTGCCGCGCTGTTTCGCGATATCCTCGAGTTTCGCCAGCGCCCGGTCGATTTCGCCCGGCGTCGGCACCGCATCGATGGTGACGTCGGCCTTGGCAAACGGCATGGCCTGCGCGCCCGCGACCGCAGAGGCCACGCTGCGTGGCGCCGAGCCGTCGTCGAAGAAGCCAAGGCCCCGCTTGGCGGCGTCACGCACGATCGGGGCCATCACCGGCTCGGTCGCGATGAAGCGCGCGCCCATGAAGTTCGCGATTCCCACATAGGCCTGCAGCCGGCTGAGATGCCAGTAGAGCCGGTCGAGATTCTGGTCCGGCCCGAGCGTGGTGAGCAGCGTCTGCGGCCCCGGATCGTTGTCCGGATAGTCGTAGGGCTCCATCGGAATCTGCAGCAGGATCTCGTGATGCTGGGCGCGGGCGCGCTCGGCGAGCTTGCCGGGATCGGCCCCATAGGGCGTGAAGGCGAACGTCACTGCGCCCGGCAGCTTCATGATGGCATCCGTGGTCTTGGCCGCGCCGACGCCGAGGCCGCCGATCACGATCGCAACCACCGGCATCTTCGCCGCCTTCGCCCGGTCGGCCTCGGCCGCATAGGCCGTAAAGGGCTTTAGCCCGTCCGCGGCGATCGGGATCATGCCGTAGCGTGACGGCTCGAGCAGGCGTTGGTCGACGCCGGCCATGGTGCCAGACGCGGCGGAAGCGGCCGCCTCGCCGGACTCGGGCGAGACGACGACGTCGTGGCGTTCACCGCTGGAGCCGTCGATGATGGTGATGGTCTTCTGGTCGGACGGCGCGCCCTGCTTGGCCTGTATGGCCTGGCCGTGCTCGGCGGCGGGAGCGGCTGCCTTCTCCATCGCCTTGCCATCCTTGGCCGGGCTCCTGGTATCGGTCTTCGCATCGTCCTTGGTGTCGTTCTTGGCGTCGTCCCTGGTCCCGTTCAATGCGACGCGCGCGACCGGCTCGCCGCCGAGCGGGTCATTGTTGAAAATCGCAAAGCCGATGAAGGCGAGCAGAAAAAGGCCGAGCAGCACCGCCAGCGCCTGCGTCGCGGTGAACGGCAGCCGGAAACGGCGCTTGCGGCGCAAGGGCTTCTGGCCGAGCGGGGCGCTCAGGTCGTCAACCGTCTCTGTCATAAAGCATCCCGAATCAATCGGGTGACGATACCACGGCAGGACGATGGCGGCAGTCCGGCCGCACGCGGGCGCCGCCGGCGCTGCGCATGTCGGCCAGCAAAAAAAGGCGGCCTTTTGGGCCGCCTTTTTCCGGAGCAATCGCTCGGTGGTCTGATCGTTGATCCTAGTTCTGGGCCTTGTCCGGCTTGCCGTCGGTCGAAGCGGGCGTATCGCTCGCCGCCGGGGCCGCGGCGGTGGTGGCCGAAGACTTGATGCCGTGCAGGAGGTCGTCGGCCATCTTGAGGGCCTTGTCGTCCTTGGCGTCCGGCGGAACATAGGATTGCGAGCCGGTCTTCTCGTCGCCGTCGTTCTTGAGATGGCCGCGCAGCGAGGCCTCGCCCTTGGTGTCGGTGCGGGACTTCAGCTCTTCCGGCACGTCCTGCAGCACCTCGATGTCGGGCACGATGCCCTTGGCCTGGATCGAGCGGCCCGACGGGGTGTAGTAGCGCGCCGTGGTCAGACGCAGCGCGCCGTTGCCGCTGCCGAGCGGAATGATGGTCTGCACCGAGCCCTTGCCGAACGAGCGGGTGCCGACCAGCGTCGCCCGCTTGTGGTCCTGCAGCGCGCCGGCGACGATCTCCGACGCCGAGGCCGAGCCGCCGTTGATGAGGACGATCACCGGCTTGCCCTTGGTCAGGTCGCCCGGATGGGCGGTGCGGCGCTGGGTCTCTTCCGGATTGCGGCCGCGGGTGGAGACGATCTCGCCGCGATCCAGGAAGCTGTCGGAGACGGTGACGGCTTCCTCGAGCAGGCCGCCCGGATTGTTGCGAAGGTCGATGACGTAGCCCTTCAGCTTGTCGCCGATCTGGTTCTGCAGGTCGGCGATGCTCTTCTTCAGGCCCTCGGTGGTCTGCTCGTTGAAGGTGGTGATGCGGATATAGGCGATGTCGTCGGCCTCGACGCGGGAGCGCACCGAGCGCACGCGGATGTTGTCGCGCACCAGGGTGACGTCGATCGGATTGTCGACGCCCTTGCGGATGATCTTGAGCTTGATCTTGGTGTTGACCGGCCCGCGCATCTTCTCGACCGCCTGGTTCAACGTCAGGCCCTGCACCTGCTCGTCGTCGAGCATGGTGATGAGGTCGTTGGCGAGAACGCCGGCGCGCGACGCGGGCGTGTCGTCGATCGGCGAGACCACCTTGATCAGGCCGTCTTCCATGGTGACCTCGATGCCGAGGCCGCCGAACTCGCCGCGGGTCTGCACCTGCATGTCGCGGAAGCTCTTGGCATCCATGTAGCTCGAATGCGGATCGAGGCCGCTCAGCATGCCGGAGATCGCGGACTCCACCAGCTTGCTGTCGTCGGGCTTCTCGACATAGTCGCTGCGCACCCGCTCGAACACATCGCCGAACAGGTTGAGCTGGCGATAGGTGTCGGCGGTGGCCGCCCTCGCGCTCGAACCCATCAGCACGCGCGGCTGAGTCACGAACAGCGTCAATGCCGCGCCAGTGGCAGCGCTGAGGAGAACTATCGAAGTCTTGCGCATCATCCGCGAACCTTTTCGCCTTCTTTGCTGGCCCACCATGGGCCTGGATCGATTGGAGTGCCGTCCTTCCGGAACTCCACGTAGAGCACGGGTTGACTGACGTTGGATGCAAGGATCGAGGCCACCTGGGACGTCGTGCCCATGGTCGCGACCGGTTCACCTGTCAGAACAAACTGCCCGATATTGACCGAAATGCGCTCCATCCCGGCGATCAGGACATGATACCCGCCACCGGCATTGAGGATCAAGAGTTGACCGTAGCTGCGAAACGGTCCGGCATAAACCACCCAGCCGTCGCATGGCGTGGTCACCTGCGCGCCGGGACGGGTTGCCAAAGAAATGCCTTTTTCCACCCCGCCGGCGCCGTCGGAACCGCCGAAATCGCGAATCTTGCTGCCGCTGACCGGGAACGCGAACATTCCCTTGGCGGAGGCAAACGCAATCGCCGGACTTGTCCGCTTGGGGTTCTTCAACTGCGCCGGGTCGCCGGCAACCGGCGCGCCTTGCTGGTTGGCCATGGCCGCCGCCTTCGCCGCCGTCCGGAGGTCCAGTTCCATCCTGGAGATCAGGCCCTGCAGATCGTCGACCTGTCTCGAGAGCGCAATCGCGCGTGCGCTCTCCGCCGCCATGTCCTTTTCCTTGACCAATTGCTGGCGCTGCCGCTCGTCGATCAGCGCCGCGAGCCGGTTCTGGTCGTCCCTGAAATGGTCGCGGTCGGCGGCGAGGCGGTCGCGCTCGCCGGCAATGGTCTTGCGCACGTTGACGAGCTCGCCGAGCTGGTTGGCGATCACCTGGGCACGCGCGCGCAGCTCCGGCACCACCGATCCGAGCAGCATGGCCGTGCGCAGAGATTCCAGCGCGTCCTCTGGTCGCACCAGGAGCGCCGGCGGCGTGCGCCGTCCGACACGCTGCAGCGCTGCCAGCACTTCGACGACCTCGGCGCGGCGCGAATTGAGGGTGTTCCGCAGGTCCTGCTCGCGCGAATCGAGCGAATGCAGCCGGCTCTCGGCGGCCGACATGCGATCTTCCAGGCCGCGCACCTGGGCGGCACTGTCGATCAACTGCTGATTGAGCTTGCTGCGGTCCTGCCCGATCGCGGCGATCTCGTCGCGGAGCTTGGCCTGGGCCTCGGCGGCGCGAGTCTGCTCGGCACGGGCGGCCTCGAGCTCCTGCGCGCGCTGCTTGATCGCATCGGGCGAGTTCGGGGCCGCTTGCGACGGTGCCGCCGCCGTCTGGGCCGCCGACCACGAGCCGGCCAGGCCGACGGAGAGCAGGGCGATGGAGAGGGGAAGTGCAGCCAGCCCACCGCGGCGAGCGGTGTCATGGTAGGTGGCGAGAGGCCGTGCGCGCTGCATCTGTCCCGAAAGCTTGAATTCTGTCCCGTGCGCCGCCCGGCGCGAATCATGCGCCGATCAGGCGCGGTGGTATGGGTGTCCCGACAAGATGGTTGCCGCCCGGTAGAGCTGCTCCAGAAGCATGACGCGTACCATTTGATGCGGCCAGGTCGCAGCCCCGAAAGCGATCCTGGACTTTTCCTTGCCGCCCAATTCGGGCGAAAGTCCGTCCGCGCCGCCAATCACGAACACGGTGTTTGGGATCGACTGATCCCTCAGGCGGCCGAGGCGGAGCGCCAACGCCTGACTGCCGACATTTTCGCCGCGTTCATCGAGGGTGACAAGCACGGAGTTTTCCGGGATTGCGGCCGAGATCGCCGCGGCCTCCTCCGCGATGCGCGCCTGCGCCTCGCGGGCACGGCTTTCCGGAATTTCGAGGATATCGAGGCCGCGGAAGCCCAGCTTGCGGCCAATATCGTCGAAGCGCTTCTTGTAGCGTTCGGCGAGCTCGCGCTCCGGTCCCTGTTTCAGCCGGCCGACGGCGATGACGATCAGTCGCATATTCTCTATCCGGCAAAGTGGAGGCGGTTTGCCGGACAACGCGCGCCAAAGCAATACCTCGCGCGCGACGGGCGCGCGCAAGCGGTGAGCACGCGGGCAGCCGATCCGAAGACCGGCTTCGACTACTGCACGACCTTCGCGCCAGAGGGTCCTTGGGTCCACAACCGCTCGAGATTGTAGAACTCGCGAACCTCCGGTCTGAACACGTGGACGATCACGTCGCCGGAATCAATCACCACCCAGTCGCAATTGGGCAAGCCTTCGACATGGATGGTCTTGATGCCGTTTTCCTTCAGCGTCTTGGTGACGTTTTCCGCGATCGCGCCGACGTGCCGGTTGGCCCGGCCCGAGGTGACGATCATGTAGTCGGAAAATGCCGATTTGCCGCGAAGGTCGATGGTGACCGTTTCTTCCGCCTTCATATCGTCGAGGCGGGAGAGGATCATATTCAGCGTCTTGTCGGCGTCGGGTTGCGCCTGCAAGGCCGCAGCTGGGGTCGATGTTTTACGCGCGGTCTTTTGGGCCTTGGGTAAAACACTCTTTGACAATACAGAAGATGTCGCCAGGGACCATTCCTTTCACTGTATCGCGGGAGACCGAATCCTGGTTCCCCATGGTTATTCTAGGCATGTGGGGTTAAAGGTTTCAATATCCAGTATCGCCCTTAACCCCGCGGGCGGCGCCGGATTCTCCTTAACTCTATTTCCAGCTCCCGTCCGGGTTCCGCAGGGTGGTCGAGGACAGGTCCAGTTTTAGCCCGGTCAGGAACACCCAGGCCGGGGGACGCTGGCCGGCCAACCGGCTCGCTCTGTTTTCGGGGATCCGGTAGCGCGCCAGCGCCTGCGCGGCCGGCGCCGTCAATGCGCGGAAGCTCTGTGGGGGGCGATCGATCACCGCGATCGGGACCTGCATCGCGATGCGCTGCCAGTTCTGCCAACGATGGAATTGCGCAAGGTTGTCGGCGCCCATGATCCAGACAAAGCGCAGCTGCGATGCGCGGCGGCGCAGGAAATTCACAGTGTCGACAGTATAGCGCGTTCCAATGACGGATTCGAGACAGGTCACGTCGATGCGCGGATCGTCGGCGACCTCGCGCGCCCGCTGCATGCGTTCGTTGAGCGCATGCAGCGCGCCTGCGTCCTTCAGCGGGTTGCCGGGCGTCACCAGCCACCAGACGCGATCCAATCGCAATCGCTTCATCGCGAACTGGCTGATCGCGCGATGCGCCAGGTGCGGCGGATTGAACGAGCCGCCGAGCAGCCCGATGCGCATGCCTTCACCGTAGGGCGGGATCGCCTGGGCGAGGGAAAGGGACGGGGTTGACGCGTCCTTCAACTACAGCCCCGCGCGGCACAAGCACATCACGGCCGCGTCTGTCCGCTGCCATGGATGCGATATTTGAAGGTCGTCAGCTGCTCGACGCCGACCGGCCCGCGCGCATGAAACTTGCCGGTGGCAATGCCGATCTCGGCGCCGAAGCCGAACTCGCCGCCGTCAGCGAACTGCGTCGAGGCGTTGTGCAGCACGATCGCGGAATCGACCTCGTTCAGGAATTTTTTCGCGGCCTTGTCGTCCTCGGTCACGATCGCATCGGTATGATGCGAGCCGTGCGCCTGGATGTGGGCGATCGCGCCGTCGACGCCGTCGACCACCTTGGCGGCGATGATGGCATCGAGATATTCGGCGTCCCAGTCCTGCTCGGCTGCCGGCTTCACGCGGCTGTCGACGTGCTGCACGGCCTCGTCGCCGCGCACCTCGCAGCCGGCATCGATCAGCATCTCGACCAACGGCTTGAGATTGCCTGCCGCACCCGCGCGATCGACCAGCAGCGTCTCGGCAGCGCCGCAGACGCCGGTGCGGCGCATCTTGGCGTTCAGCACGATGTCCTTGGCCATGTCGAGATTGGCGGCGTGATCGACATAGACGTGATTGACGCCGTCGAGATGCGCAAACACCGGCACGCGCGCTTCCTGCTCGACCCGGGCGACCAGGCTCTTGCCGCCGCGCGGCACGATGACGTCGACGCCGCCGTTGAGGCCGGTCAGCAAAAGTCCAACCGCCGCGCGGTCGCGGGTCGGCACCAGCGTGATCGCGGCTTCCGGCAGGCCGGCCTCGCGCAAGCCCTGCACCAGGCACTCATGGATGGCGCGGCAGGAGCGGAAACTGTCGGAGCCGCCGCGCAGGATCACCGCGTTGCCCGACTTCAGGCACAGCACGCCGGCGTCGGCCGCGACATTGGGACGGCTCTCGAAGATCACGCCGACCACGCCGAGCGGCACGCGCACGCGCTCGATGGTCATGCCGTTCGGCCGCTGCCAGCTCTCGGTGACGACGCCGACCGGATCGGCAATGGCGCGCACCGTGGCGATACCGTCGGCCATCGCATCGATGCGTGCCGGCGTCAGCGTCAAGCGGTCGAGGAACGCCGCGGTGATGCCGCCGCTGCGGGCTTCCGCGACATCCTCGGCATTCGCCGCCAGGATCGCCGGCGCATGGCTGCGGATCGCGCGCTCCATCGCCTCCAGCGCGCGGTTCTTCTGCTCGCTCGGCGCCAGCGCCAACACCCGCGCGGCAGCGCGCGCGTTCCGCGCCAGCTCGTTCATCAGGGCCGGCAAATCGGCGTTGCCGTCAATCGCCTTCAGGGACGCAGACATCGTCAGTTCCAAATCCAGATTAAGGCCGTGTCCTAGCACGGAAATTGCCGGCTTGGCGAGGCTGGCCGCGGCAGGAGGGGGGCCAGCCCCCGATATAAGCCGGACCCGTGCTCGGCCAATGGCCTATTTCCCGCAGGGCGCGCCTATTTCCCGCTTTCCGAGCCTTGCGGGCCGACCACGAGGTCATCGCGGTGGATCATTTCGGAGCGGCCGCTGATGCCCAAGATCGTCATCACGTCGGGCGAGGAGCGGCCCTTGATCCTCTCGGCGTCCTCGGCGTCGTAGGCGATCAGCCCGCGGCCGATCTCGCGGCTATCGGGGCCGCGCACCACCACGGCATCGCCCCGGGCGAACTGTCCGTCCACCCTGACGACGCCGGCCGGCAGCAGGCTCTTGCCCGCGCGCAGCGCGTTGACGGCGCCGGCATCGATGGTCAGCGTGCCCTTCGGCTCCAGCGAGCCGGCGATCCAGCGCTTGCGTGCGGTGACCGGGTTGGCAGGCGTCAAGAACCAAGTGCAGCGGCCGCCATCGGCCACCGCCTGCAGCGGGTGCTCGATCTTGCCAGAGGCGATCAGCATATGCGTGCCGCCGGTGGTCGCGATCTTCGCAGCCTCGATCTTGGTGCGCATGCCGCCGCGCGACAGCTCGGAGGCCGCGTCACCCGCCATTCCCTCGATTTCGCCGGTGACGGAGTCCACCACCGGAATGAGCTTCGCGTTCGGATTTTGCGCGGGCGGCGCGTCGTAGAGGCCGTCGATGTCGGAGAGCAGGACCAGGAGGTCGGCGCTGGCCATGGTGGCGACGCGCGCGGCCAGCCGATCATTGTCGCCATAGCGGATTTCGTTGGTCGCAACCGTGTCGTTCTCGTTGATCACGGGCACCGCGCGCCATTCCAGCAATTTGCCGATGGTCGAGCGCGCATTGAGATAGCGGCGCCGCTCCTCGGTGTCCTGCAGGGTCACCAGGATCTGGCCGGCGCCGATGTCGTGGTCGCCCAGCACCTCCGACCAGATCCGCGCCAGCGCGATCTGTCCGACCGCGGCTGCCGCCTGGCTCTCCTCGAGCTTCAGGGGCCCGCGCGGCAGCTTGAGCCGGCTGCGGCCGAGCGCGATCGAGCCGGAGGAGACGATCAGGAGATCGCGGCCCCCGTTATGGAGCTTGGCAATATCGGCCGCCAGCGCCTGGAGCCAGGACGCGCGCACTTCCCCCGCATCGGAGTCGATCAAGAGCGACGAGCCGACCTTGACGACGATGCGACGGAAATTCTTGAGCTCAGGGCGACGGGACATGGACGTGCTTTTGCAGCAGGATGGCGGCTGGCGCAAGGCGCGTTGGGGGCCGGAGATCGCGTCAAGTTTTCGACCCGTCACCCTGAGGTGCCCGCATCAGCGGGCCTCGAAGGGCGACGGCCCGGCTGCAGCAGCGGGGCCGTTCATCCTTCGAGGCTCGCTATCGCGAGCACCTCAGGATGACGGATTCCGGAGTGCGGGCAGATGTCCTGTTCAGGCCGTCCACGGCTCCGCTTCCGCCGCGCGCTTGGTCTTGGACGTCACCTGCTTGTCGCCGATGATGTCGGCGAGCGCGCGCAGGGCTTCCTTGACGCCGGCGCCCGTCGCGGCCGACAGCAGGAGCGGGGTCTTCTTCGCCGCGCGCTTCAGGCGGTCCTTCTGCTTCTTCAGCATTTCGGCATCGACCGCATCGATCTTGTTGAGCGCGACGATCTCGAGCTTCTCGGCGAGGCTGCCGCCATAGGCATCGAGCTCGGCGCGCACGGTCTTGTAGGCCTTGCCGGCATGCTCGCTGGTCGCATCGACCAGATGCAACAGCACCCGGCAGCGCTCGACATGGCCGAGGAAGCGGTCGCCGAGCCCCGCGCCCTCATGCGCGCCCTCGATCAGGCCGGGAATATCGGCCAGCACGAATTCGCGCCCGTCGGCATTCACGACGCCGAGCTGTGGATGCAGGGTGGTGAAGGGGAAGTCGGCGATCTTCGGCCGCGCGGCGCTGACCGCGGCGAGGAAGGTCGATTTGCCGGCATTGGGCAGGCCGACGAGTCCCGCATCTGCAATGAGCTTGAGCCGCAGCCAGATCCAGCGCTCCTCGCCGGGCTGGCCGGGATTGGCGTTGCGGGGGGCGCGGTTGGTCGACGACTTGAAATGCGCATTGCCGAAGCCGCCATTGCCGCCCTGGGCCAGCACGAATGTCTCGCCGAGGGTGGTGAAGTCGTGCAGCAGGGTTTCCCTGTCCTCGTCGAACACCTGGGTCCCCACCGGGACCTTCAGCACGATGGGCTTGCCATTGGCGCCATGGCGATCCTTGCCCATGCCGTTGACGCCCCGCTCGGCCTTGAAGTGCTGCTGGTAGCGATAGTCGATCAGCGTGTTCAGCCCGTCGACCGCCTCGATCACGACATCACCGCCGCGGCCGCCATTGCCGCCGGAGGGACCGCCGAACTCAATGAACTTCTCGCGGCGGAACGCCACGCAGCCGTTGCCACCGTCGCCGGAGCGAATATAGACCTTTGCCTCGTCAAGGAATTTCATGGACCCTAGGTAAGCCAGCCGCCCCGATGCGGCAACCCGAAGGCGTGGTTAAAAAGCCGGTATTTTCGGCGCCATTTTTGGGTTCGGCCCACGGTCCGGGAGCGGTATGATTACGCAAGACACGGGGGACGAGGGATGAAGCGCCGCGACTTCATGGCTGCTCTCGGCGGCGCGGCGCTGCTGCCGTTGGCGGCCCAGGCGCAGCAATCGGCGCTGCCGGTGGTCGGATTTCTGCATGCCGGCTCGCCGGAGGAGAATGCAAAGCGCCTCGCCGCATTCCGCAAGGGTCTTGCCGACGGCGGCTTTGTCGAAGGGCGCGACATCGCCATCGACTATCGCTGGGCAGCGGGCCGGAACGAGCGGCTGCCGGAGCTCGCGGCCGAGCTCGTGAAGCGGCAGGTGGCGCTGATCGTCACCCCCGGCAGCACCGCCGCGGCGGTCGCGGCCAAGAAGGCGACCGCAGATGCGGCGTCGACCATCCCGATCGTGTTTTCCTCCGGCACCGATCCCGTCGCGCTCGGCCTGGTCAACAGCTTGAGCCATCCCGGCGGCAATGCCACCGGGATCACCTCGCTCAATGCGGAGCTTGCGGCCAAGCGGCTCGGCATTTTTCGCGAGCTGGCGCCGCAGCTGTCGCGCTATTTCACGCTGGTGAAGCCGAGCTCCGAGCTGGCCGCGCCATTCGTTGCCGATCTCGAGCGCGCCGCGGCCAGCCTGTCCGTCCGCCTCGACGTGCTCACCGCCGACACCCTGGCCGAGATCGACGCGGCCTTCGGCAGGATTCCGCAGGAGGCGGGCTGTGGCCTGGTGTTCGGTCCCGAAGGCTTCTTCTTCGTCCATCGCGCGCACATCGCGGCACTTGCGATCGAACGCCGGTTGCCGACGATTTTCGACGTGCGTGACTATGTCGAGGCCGGAGGTCTCGCGAGCTATGGCTCCGACTACTACAATGTCATGGAGCTCACCGGCAGCTACGCCGCCCGCGTGCTGCGCGGCGAGAAGCCGGCCAGCCTGCCGGTGCAGCAGGCGACCAAGTTCGAGATGGTCATCAACCGCAAGACTGCACGCACTCTCGGTATCGACATGTCGCAGACGCTGCTCGCAACCGCAGACGACGTGATCGATTGAGCTAGGCCGGCCGCCGGCGGATCAGGAACTTCTGCATCCCCTCCAGCACCAGCTCGCGGCGCTGGTTGAACACGGTCGAGCGCAGGGTCACGACGCCGGTGCTGCGGCCGGGCACGAGCTCGGTGACCTCGAGCGCGGGATAGAGCGTGTCGTCGGCATAGACGGGCTTGAGGAAGCGGCTCGACTGCTCGAGGAAGCCGACCAGCGAATCCTCGACCAGGAACGGGAACAGGCCGGCGCCGGGCGCGGTGTGGATCAGGGTCTGGAAGCCGTGCGCGAGCAGGTTCGGCATGCCGCGGGCGCGGCAATATTCCACATCGTAATGCACCGGGTGGGTATCGCCGCTCGCGGTCTGGAAGGCGGCGAAGATGGCGCTGGTCTGGGTGCGGCTCGGCAGCACGAAGCGCTCGCCGGCCACGAAATCCTCGAACCAGCGCTGCTCGGCCACCATGCGATGGTGTGCGGAATCGAAATCGGGCATGGCGGGCGTTCCCTCGGCTTCGTTCGGTTGAAGAACCGGTATCGCGACCGGCAGGCTGCGGCAATCGATCTCCGCCGTCATGCCCGGGCTTGTCGCGGGCATCCACGTCTTTAAAAGGAGCGCAGCGCCAACCGCGGATGGCCGAGAGGTCCGGTGCGAAGACGCGCTTCGCGCTTTTGCCCGGCGCTAAAGAACAGCAAGACGGCCCTGTCCCGACAATGTCCCTGCTCGCCAAGATCTCGCCCCACACCGACGAACGTTCCGCGCGCCTCGCCGGCGTCGGCCTGATGCTGCTCGCGGTGTTCATGTTCTCCTTTGGCGACGCCACCGGCAAGTTCATTGTCGCGACCTATTCGGTCGGGCAGCTCTTGGCCTTGCGCGCCTGTGCGGCGCTGTTGTTTCTCGCGCCGATGATCTGGCGGCAGCGGCGGCAATTCACACAGCTCGAGCGGCCGCTTCTGCAGGTGTTCCGCGTCGCGCTGTCGACGCTGGAGGTGGCGGCGTTCTTCCTTGCCACCGTCTATCTGCCGCTGGCCGACGTCGTCACCTATTATCTCGCCTGTCCGATCTTCGTCACCGCGCTGTCGGCGATCGTGTTGCGCGAGCAGGTCGGCTGGCGGCGCTGGAGCGCGATCCTGATCGGCTTTGCCGGCGTCCTGATCGCGCTGCATCCGTCCGCGCAGAGCTTCAGCTGGCCGGCGCTGATCGCGCTCTGCGGCAGCATGTCGTTTGCAGTGCTGATGCTGATCACGCGCTCGCTGCGCAAGACGCCCGACATCGTGATGGCGACCTCGCAATTCGTCGGCACGTTCCTGCTCGGCGCGGTGCTGGCGCCGGTCGGCTGGGTGACGCCGACATCGCAATCCCTGGTGCTGTTTGCAGCCGCCGGCCTGATCTCGGTCTGCGCGCTGATGTGCGTCAACCGCTCGCTGAAGCTGGCGCCGGCGAGCGTCGTGGTGCCCTACCAATATTCCATGATCGTCTGGGCGGTGATTTTCGGCATCGTCGTGTTCGGCGACGTGCCGTCGAAGGCCACGCTCGCGGGTGCTGCGATCATCATCGGCGCGGGGCTCTATATTTTCCTGCGCGAACGAAAGCTGGGACGCGATGAGGCGGCGGTGAATCCGCCGGTGTGATCCGCCGTCCCGGCCGCAGCGCCGGGGCGACGGCTGTTCTGCGGTTCGTGCCTGCGCGCCTTACCGCCCCCGCCTTGACGCGCTCGCCCAGTTCTTCAGCGACGACCATATGCCGCGGGAGAGGCGGAAGCGGTCGACCGGGGTGGAGGAGCCGAGCGCCTCGAAGCGGTGCAGCTCGACGCCGCTCCACTGGAAGCCGCATTTCTCCAGCACGTTGCGCGACGAGGGATTGGTGACGCGGGCGCCGGCATGGAGCTGGTCGAGATCGAACTCCTCGAAGAAATAGTCGATCGCGGCACGCGCGGCCTCGGTGCCGAAGCCCTGGCCCCAATGCTCCACGCCCAGCCAATAGCCGAGCTCCGGAGCGTCGCGCTCGTTCCAGCTGATGCCGACCATGCCGACCGGGACGAAATTGCTCTCGATCAGGAAGGCGTTGTCGCGCTGATCTGCCATGGCGCGCACGAAGTCCACTGCGTGATCCTGCAGATAGGGATGCGGCAGGCGACGGGTGTTCTCGGCAATGCGCCGATCGTTGGCGAGGCGCGCAATCGCCTTGACGTCCGCGAGCGTCGGCCGGCGCAGGGTCAGCCGCTCCGTCTCGAGGACGCATGAACCCGCCTCGGGTCGCGTCGGGGTGGTGAAGTCCTGCAGCATCTGAAGGCTCCTCAAAGCGCGCGTAAGCAGTAATCGAAAAGCAAAACACGCAAATGAAAAGGGGAGGCCGGTGTCCCGCCTCCCCTTGGAGCCTTCTTGAGCTCCGCCGGTTCATCAGGACCCCGGCGGACTCAAAAACTGATCCACCGTCTACTCGGCCGCAGCCTCCGTCACCGGGAGCACCGATACGAACGTGCGGCCATTGGCTTTGGCCTGGAACTGCACATGACCCTCGATCTTGGCGAACAAGGTATGGTCAGTGCCCATGCCGACATTAAGGCCGGGATGCCACGTGGTGCCGCGCTGACGCGCAATGATGTTGCCGGGAATCACACGTTCACCGCCGAAAATCTTGATCCCAAGGCGCTTGCCCTTGGAATCGCGTCCGTTTCGCGATGATCCGCCTGCCTTTTTGTGAGCCATGGCCCAATCTCCAAACCTGATCGATGTCTAATTCAATTCCTTGACGGAATCATTCACTTTTTGTCACGCAAACGTTTTGCGTGCGCGTCACTCTGCCGCTTCAGCCGCCGGTGCCGCGCTGTCAGCCGGAGCCTTGTCAGCCGGCGCCTTGGCCTTCTTCGGCCGTGGACCGATCGTGGGCTTGGCGCCGTCGGCGAGGATCTCGGTGATGCGAAGCACGGTGATCTCGTCGCGATAGCCGCGCTTGCGCCGCGAATTCTTGCGGCGGCGCTTCTTGAACGCGATCACCTTGGGGCCGCGCTTGTGATCCAGCACTTCGGCCGCCACGCTCGCGCCGTTCACCGTCGGCACGCCGAGCACGGGCGTATCACCGCCGAGCACCAGCACCTCGTTGAGCTGCACGATGGTGCCAACTTCACCCTCGATCTTGCCGATCTCGAGCACATCATCAGGGACGACGCGGTATTGCCGGCCGCCGGTTTTGATGACTGCGAACATCTTTTATATCCTTCGTGTTCGATCCCGGCCTCGTGCATTGCCGGGCCGGCTTCTTGTTCAGTCGCGTTAGGGTTTTGACGTTTTGGTCTTGCCATTTTGCGCGCGAGGGCATGCCCTCGAAATCGACGCAAAAACAAGCGGCGCGAGAAACGCCCCGCGCCGGATTGCGCGGACTTATAGCCGCCCGGGGCGCAGAGTCAAGGTAAAGAGCGCCAAAAACCGTCCAAAATTGAAGGGTTTGGCCTGAAACCAAGCGGTTCCTTCGGCCGTTGTCCCAGTCTCGTCACGGGCAAGGGGTTAACGCAAATGGCTGAAGACCTGATCACGACCACCGGCATCGCCGCTCACGGGGCCAGTCGGCTGCCATCGGTCGAGGTGGACAGTTTCAACCTCGAGCTGAAGGACGAGGGCGGGTTCCTCGGAGATCGTGCCACCAAGGGCGCATTCCGCGAGATCTTCGACCGCTGGCGCAAGCCGTTGCGCCACACCAGCAAGGACCCGTTCGGAGACCTGCCGTCGGAGCGAATCAGCAAGGCCGCGCTCGACGACATGCTGATCGGCGACGACACCGAGGCGTCCGCGGTGGTGCACAGCGCCATCGAGGAATTCGCGCAGGAGCTCGCTCATGTGACCCGCCGCTTCCTGAAGACGAAAGCCTGGGCGAAGACCGAGCGGATCGTGGTCGGCGGCGGGCTGCGCGACAGCCGGCTCGGCGAGCTCGCCATCGCCCGTACCGAGATCATCCTCAAAGCGGAGGATTTCAAGGTCGACATGCGGCCGATCCGCTATCACCCGGACGAGGCCGCCCTGATCGGGGCCCTGCATCTTGCGCCATCCTGGATCTTCGAGGCCCATGACAGCATTCTCGCGGTCGACATCGGCGGCACCAACATCCGCTGCGGCGTGGTGGAGACGCGCTGGAAAAAGGCCCCGGATCTGTCGAAGGCCGAGGTGTGGAAGTCGTCGCTGTGGCGGCATGCCGACGACGAGCCGACGCGCGAGGGCGCTGTGAAGCGGCTGGTGCGCATGCTCAAGGAACTGATCGGCGAAGCGGAGGCCGAAAAATTCAAGCTCGCGCCGTTCATCGGCATCGCCTGCCCGGGCGTGATCAGGGAGGACGGATCGATCGAGAAGGGCGCGCAGAACCTGCCCGGCAATTGGGAGAGCGCGAAATTCAACCTGCCGGCGAGCCTGGTCGAGGCCATTCCGGCCATCGGCGATCACGACACCGCGGTGCTGATGCACAATGACGGCGTGGTGCAGGGGCTCTCGGAGATCCCCTTCATGCAGGAGGTCGAGCGCTGGGGCGTCCTGACCATCGGCACCGGGCTCGGCAATGCGCGCTTCACCAACCGCAAGGACAAGGCGAACGGCAAGAGCGGCGACCGGAAGACCGGCGACAAGAAAGACAAGAAGGGCTGATTCGACTGTGCAGGGCCGAATCGGGACCCGCAGGGCCGCGCCGCCGCAGCTCCTGAGGCGGCTGTCCGAGAAGCCGTGCCCGGAAACAAGCGCCAAAGCCGATGGTGTCATCATCGCGGCGTGCAGCGGTAACCTTGACTAGTGAGGTTAAGAACAGCTTGGCGTTGCTGCGCTTTTTCCTGCTGCTAGCGTGAAACGGTCGCATCACGCCGCCAACCGAAGCCCGCTTCGTCCGGCGGCATTGCAATGAGGCGGCACGGGACCGCCGATGTGTTTCTGCGTACGGCGGTCCCACCCCGCCGACCGGACCGAACCGAGATTCCGCACCATCCGTGTCGGCCGGGCGAATCGCGCCTTTCGAACCGCCCGACGGCAATTTTTCCTGCGCGCGCCTTGTCTGGTCAGCCATCCTCGCCTATTACACGGCCCCGACCACGGCGGGCACAGTCCCGATTTGGCGCCTGGAGAGGTGGCAGAGTGGTTGAATGCACCGCACTCGAAATGCGGCATAGGTGCAAGCCTATCGGGGGTTCGAATCCCTCCCTCTCCGCCATGCCGATGTTCGCCCTTGTTCGCGGCCGTCTCCCAACCTCCGGAAAAACAGCGTGCGACGGCGGCCGAGTGTCGACGGCAAACTGACGCGCGCATCGATCCGATCGAGGCGCGCCGTGCGATCCGGATCTTGTCGTCCGACACGATCACTGCATCGGCCAGGCCCGACAAATAGGCGTGCCGAGCGGCCAGGTCGCCGGGAGTGAGCTGTTCGCGCAGAATACGGCTGAGCAGGCCGCACGATTATCCAGCGCTCAATGGCGTCGACCGCGACGTGCGTCGGACGTGGATGTGCTCCCCAGTCTGGCTCGCAAGCCGGGCACGAGTTAGCCGGCGCTGGAACCAATCACGCTATGCAGCCATTTATCGGCCTTGATTTCTTCGCCGCCGACTATTCCCGGTGGGAATGACAGCTATCCCTTCGAGCAGGCTGGCCGTCACGCGCCGGTTTGGCCGATGTTGTTCTGCCGCCTCCGCGATCCGCCTGCCGCTTCTATACGGGCATCGGGATAGGAAATCCGGCGACCGAACAGACAACTGCAGGGAGGCAGACCTTGAAATCCGAGAAAAGCGGAAATGAAGCTCCCTTCGTCCACGACGAGTGGCCGTTCGCGCCCAAATTCGCGCGGGTCAATGGCTGGCGCATGCACTACATCGATGAGGGAGCCGGCGATCCCGTCGTGCTTTTGCACGGTAATCCGGCGTGGGGCTTCCTCTATCGCAAGTTCGTCCGGCCTCTCGTCGCCGCGGGGCGGCGTGTCATCGTCCCCGACATGATCGGCTTCGGCCTGTCGGAGAAGCCGACGCGTGAACAGGCGCATACGCTGGACGGCCATATCGCCAATCTGACCGAATTGCTGCTTCAGCTGGACGTTCGCAATGCAACGGTGGTCTGCCACGATTGGGGTGGGCCGACGGGGCTGGGGTTCGCACTCTCCAATCCCGAGCGCGTGCGCGCCCTCGTCATCATGAGTACGTGGGCCTGGCCGGATACGCCGGCCGAATTCCATAAGCGGATATTCCCGTGGCGGATGATGCACGCGCCGCTGGTCGGGCCCTATCTGCTGGGTCGGCACAATGCGCTCGCGGGTCGCGGCATGTATCTGTCCGTCGTCGATCGAAAAAAATTCCGCGAGGAAGCGCAGGGCGTTTACGAAAAAATACTACCCGACGCGGGATCTCGGCTGTTGACCTGGACCTGGCCGCGCTGGATCCCGCTCGACGACACCGCGCGCGGCCGCGAGCGGTTCGCATGGCTGGAGCGCGAGCTGAAGAAGTCGAAGTTCCCGACATTGATCGTCTGGGGACGCGAAGACGAGGTATTCGAACACAAGGTGTTCGCTACCCGGTTTAAGCAGATGCTGCCGCACGCAGAAGGACCAGAGCTCGTCACTGGACGGCATTTTCTTCAGGAAGACTCCGGCCCCGAAATCGCCGCGAAGATCGACGGCTTTCTCCAGCGCATCGAGGCGAGGCAACCATGAGCGCAATCGAAATCGTGGCGCAGCCTGATCTTGCCAACAAGAGACGGGCCTTCGTTCTCGCCGAAGATCGCGTCGGTCATTATCCGGAATTCCGCGAATTTTTCGTGCGCGTCTTTTCGCTTGAGAACGATCCGCTGTCGAAGCCCGGCTACGTCCGCGCGCCGTCCGGCATGGTCTACGCACTGGTTTTCGTCGGCCGCAGCGGCGAGCCTCTGCCGGCAGGCGTGGAAATCTATGCGCTGCCCGATGCCCTCGCCCCGTTGGACGAGCGAGCTACCGACACCGATCTCTGGGAAATTCTGCGATGGGTGATCGAAGGGGTCGGCGGAGAATGGAAGGTCTCGGATCTCGAGGCGACCGGAAAGCTTTACCAGCTTCCGTTTCTCGCCTGAAGACCGCCGATGCCGACGACAACGTGCTCAGGCTACGGTCGAGAAGAGGGCCCGGCGAGAAGTAGGGCGAAACGACCGTAGTCGTCAGCCACGCGCTTCGGCATTTGACCCGGTGAGCCAGGACGTGAACGCGGACACATGAGGAAGGCCAGCCTTCATGGGAGAGACGAACAGATAATAACTCAAGCCGGTCTGTAGGGAGGAGGGAAGGGCAAGCTTCAGGGTGCCAGTGCGCAATTCGTCCTCGACAAGGCAACTCGGAACAAGCCCTACGCCCAAGCCCGCCGCAACGGCTTGAACGAGATGTGACGTGAGCTCGAATTGCGGTCCAAGGCGCATCGCGGCATCAGGGAGGTCGTGCGCATGAAACCATTGTCGCCAAACCAGCGGACGGCCCGTCACGACGAGCAGCAGCTGCCGAGCGAGATCGATTGGGGTCATCGTAGGTACGGCTTCGGCAAGCGCAGGACTGATCACGGGCACGAGCTCCTCCTCCATCAGGAGGTGCGGCGTCAGTCCGTGCCAGTGCCCGTCGCCTACTCCGATGACAGCGTCCATGCCGGCGAGCTCGAGATCGAACTGACCGATGCGCGAGTGGATATGAACATGGATGTCCGGGTGGCGCCGATAGAAGTCGCTCATCCTGGGGATAAGCCATTTGCTTGCGAAGGTCGGCAGCGAAGCCAGGTGGATCGAGCCTTTTCCGGTTCGGAACGCCATGGCTTGCAGCGATGCACTCCGAATCCTTTGAAGCGCACCGCCGAGCTCGCGTTGGTAGCCGGCGCCGACCTCCGTGAGCGAAATCTGACGGCCCTCCCGGCGGAACAGGGTCACTTCGAGAAGGGATTCGAGCGCGGCCACCTGTCGGCTCACCGCGCTCTGGGTGAGGGAGAGCTCGTCTGCCGCACGCGTGAAACTAAGGTGTCTCGCAGCAGCCTCGAACGCCACGAGCAACGACATCGAGGGAGTGAGGCGGCGTGGATGCATTCGTAAAGCTCATGCTCAAGCCGAAAACTTTGCGTTTGAGTTTCAGGCAAGTCAAGCGGACGTTGAGTGACGAGCAGCGTCGTTCGGTCGCCCGCGACCGTCAAGATAGATCGCGCTCCACGTCCAGGGAGGAATTCGATGCTCGATCGAAGCGATGACGCGCCGCGGAGACCTTTGAGCGAGGTATTTCCGTACGAGATGAAGAGGTTGCCGGTGCTCGACGCCGAAATGGCTTACGCCGATATCGGACAAGGCGACCCCATCATATTCCTGCATGGGAATCCGACGTCCTCCTACATGTGGCGCAACGTCATGCCCTACGCGGAACCGTTCGGCCGCGTGCTTGCACCGGACCTGATCGGCTTCGGTAAATCGAGCAAGTCACCGCGTCACGCCTATCGTTTCTTCGACCACGTCGCGTATCTCGACGCTTGGTTCGAGCAGCTTCGCCTGACCAGGAACGTGATTTTGGTCATCCAGGACTGGGGCGCCGCACTCGGTTTCAACCGGGCCGCGCGTTTCCCGGATAGCGTCGCGGGCATCGTCTACATGGAGGCAATGGTCCGACCGCGGCTGTGGAGCGATATGCCGCCGGAGCGCCAGCAGACGTTCAAACGACTGCGGGGCGCCGAAGGCGAGGATATGGTCCTTCGCCAGAACTTCTTTGTCGAAAAGATGCTGTTCGAGCACGGGGTGATGCGTAAGCTGACGGCTCGGGAGAAGAGCGAATACGCGGCGCCGTTCGGCACTCCGGAATCCCGGCTGCCGACCTTGATGTTCCCACGCGACATTCCATTCGACGGCGAGCCGGCCGACATGTGCGAGGCAGTCGGACGGTACAGCGACTGGATGGGCGCCAGTACGCATTTGCCGAAGCTTTTCATCGACGCCTCGCAAGGACACGGAACGGCTGGAGCAGCCCGCGAACATTGCCTGAAATGGCCGAACCAGACCGTCGTCAAAGTGGAGGCCAAGCACTACGTGCCGGAGGACGCCCCGCACGAAATCGGCGACGCCCTCGTCTCGTTCCTCAAGCGGGTCCGAGGCGGTCGATGACCGACTGGAAGCAGCTTCAGCAAGCTCTTACCGACGCGCTCGGTCCGGCGGTGCGCTTCGACGCCGCGCACAGAGCCGTCTACGCATCGGATGCCTCGAACTATCGGCAAGTTCCGATCGGCGTGGTGGTCCCGGAGTCGGTCGACGACTTCGTAAAGGGGGTGGCGATCTGTCACGACAACCGGGCGCCGTTGCTCGTACGCGGGGCCGGTACGTCGATGAGTGGTCAGACCGTCAACGAGGCCGTCGTTTTCGATCTCTCGGCATCCTGCAACCGCATCCTGGCGATCGACCCCAAGTCGAAGAGCGCAGTCGTGGAGCCCGGCGTCGTTTGTGACGCATTGCGTACCGCTGCGGAGACCCACGGCCTGACATTCGCTCCGGACCCGTCGACCCATAGCCGCTGTACGCTCGGCGGCATGATCGGGAACAATTCGTGCGGCGCACATTCGGTGATGGCCGGGAAGACGCTCGAGAATGTGCGAGCTCTCGAGATCATGACCTACGACGGCGAGCGCTTCTGGGTCGGCCCCACAAGCGAGGATGAGATCGAGGCCATCGTCCTCGGCGGTGGGCGAAAGGGACAGATCTATCGCGACCTCAGGGATTTGCGGGATCGGTATGCCGAGCAGATCCGCGCGCGTTTCCCTTCGATCAAGCGCAGGGTGTCGGGCTTCAACCTCGACCAACTTCTTCCGGAGAACGGCTTCAACCTGGCACGTGCCCTTGTTGGTACCGAGGGCACCTGCGCGCTCATCCTGAAGGCATCGGTGGACCTTGTCGCCAGTCCTCGGCAGAGGGTTCTGCTGGTCCTCGGTTTCGACGACATCTACCTCGCCGCCGACGCGGTGCCGGACTACGAGCGCTTTCGTCCGATTGCCATCGAAGGTCTGGACAGAATGATCATCCGCGGCTTGCAGGCGCGCGGGCTGGCTCAAGCAGAGATCGATCTTCTTCCGACCGGCGACGCTTGGGTCATGCTCGAGTTCGGCGCAGATTCGGAGCAAGCGGCAACCGAACAGGCGGAGACGGCGGCGAGATATTTCCGGAGCAGACTGGAGGGCGCTCGGCCCAGCACGAAGGTCGTTTCAGATCGCGCCTTGCAGCAGCGCATCTGGTCGATCCGCGAGACAGGTGCCTCGGCGACGCAACTGTCGATCAATCCAGATGTGCCGGATCCGCAGGTCGGGTGGGAGGACGCTGCGGTCGATCCGCACCGGCTCGGGGATTATCTGCGTGCATTCGATGCGTTGGTGACCAGATACGGCTATCAAACCTCGTTGTTCGGTCATTTCGGTGACGGCTGCGTCCATGCGCGCATTACCTTCGATTTGCGTTCGAAGGAAGGGGTGGAAAAATACAGAAGCTTCGTTCGGCAAGCCTCCGAGCTCGTTGTGGCTTTCGGAGGCTCGCTTTCCGGAGAGCACGGCGACGGACAGGCGAAGGGCGAATTCCTGCCGATCATGTTTGGCGATGAACTCGTCGGCGCGATGCGCGAGTTCCGGCAAATCTGGAATCCGGATGGGCTCTTGAATCCCGGCAAGGTCGTGGACGCCTATCGTGTCGACGAAAACCTGCGCGCCGGACCGGGATACAAGGCCGTATCGGTGGCGACCCGAATGACCTTCCGAAGCCAGGAAGGAAACGGCTTCCAGCGGGCGGTCGAGCGCTGCGTCGGCATGGGCAAATGTCGCGCGGCGAAGGGCGGAACCATGTGCCCGAGCTTCCGCGCGACCGGCGAAGAACGGTACTCGACACGCGGACGTGCGAGGCTGCTGTGGGAAATGCTGCAAGCAGACGTGATCCGGGACGGCTGGCAAAGCGACGACGTCAAGGAAGCCCTCGACACGTGCTTAAGCTGCAAGGGGTGCCGCAGCGACTGCCCGACGCACACCGACATGGCGTCTTATAAGGCGGAGTTTCTGGCCCGCTACTACGAGGAAAAGCCGCGTCCCCGCCAAGCCTGGTCGATGGGAAGGATCGGCGACTGGGCTCCGCTCGCCGCGGCCTTTCCTCGCCTGACGAATTTCATGACCGGCATGCCTCTGATGTCGGCCTTATCGAAATGGATTGCCGGCGTCGCTCCTGATCGAAGCCTGCCGCGATTCGCAGACGCCGGCTTTCGAAAGACCTTCCTCGCCAGGGGGAAGGACGTCGGCGCGAACAGAAGGCCGGTCATCCTTTGGCTGGACACATTCTGCGACAACTTCCAGCCTGAGGTGGCGGAGGCCGCGGTCGCGGTTCTTCGCGATGCAGGCTTCGAGCCAATCCTGCCGGAACGCCGGCTATGCTGTGGGCGTCCGCTGTACGATTTCGGCTACCTCGACGACGCGAAGGACAGGCTGCGGGAGATCGTCGACGTGCTCTCGCCGATGTTCGATGAGGGTGCGCCACCGAGCATCGTCGGTCTGGAGCCGGGATGTCTATCCGTTTTCAGAGACGAGTTGCCCAAGCTGTTGCCGGATGACCGGCGAGCTGCACTCATCTCACGCAGCGTTTCCATGTTCGGAGATTTTCTTCTCGCTCAGGGTTATGAGCCCCCGCATTTGGATATGAACGTTCTCGTTCACACGCACTGTCATCAGAGGTCGCTGTTCGGCAACGAGGGTGACGCGGCGATGCTCGCGAAGGCCGGAGCCCGGACCAGATGGCTCGACAGCGGCTGCTGCGGGATGGCTGGCTCGTTCGGCTTCGATCCCCGTCATGCCGAGCTCTCGCGCGCGGTCGGCGAATTGGTCCTGGCGCCCGAGGTGCGAAGGGCGGCCGCGGATACCGTGATCGTCACCAATGGTTTCAGTTGCCGCGAGCAGGTCAAGCACATGACGGGGCGGACTGCGCTCCACCTGGCTCAGGTTCTGGCCATGGGGTTGCAGAAATGCAGCCTGGTCGAATCGACCGGTTCGTCCGAGCGCGAGAACCCAGCGGCCAGCGCCCTCGAAAGCGTCCTTTGAGCTATCAGGAGGAATATTTGGCCAAACATCCCAACAGGATCGAAGGCGCCCTGGCGCCGGTCGTCACCCCCTTCGACCGCAATCAAGAGCCGGATTTTCCGATGTTTCTGGCGCATTGCCGGTGGCTTCTCGACAACGGCGCCGGATTGGCGATCTTCGGCACCAACTCAGAGGCCGCTTCACTCAGCGCCGACGAACGTATCGATCTGACCGACCGGCTGCTGGAGGCCGGTGTCCCGTTCGGCAGGACCATGCCGGGCACGGGTGCTTGCTCAGTCAAGGATGCCATCCGGCTGACGAGCCACGCCGTGAAGAGCGGCGCTGCGGGTGTTTTGATGCTGCCGCCCTTCTACTTCAAGAACGTCTCCGAGGACGGTGTATTCGGCTACTACGCCGACGTGATCGATGGTGTCGCCGAGCCCGATCTTGCGGTCTACCTCTATCACATCCCGCAATTGACCCAGGTGCCCATAACGCTTCCGCTGATCGAGCGTCTTCTGAAGCGTTACCCGCGCGCGATCGCAGGCGCCAAGGATTCATCAGGAGACTGGTCCAACTCCAAAGCAATGATCGAGAATTTCGGCGCGGACGGTTTCGACGTCTTTCCGGCGAGCGAGGTCTTCCTATCGGAATCGATTCGCATTGGCGGTGCCGGGTGCATCAGCGCCACCGTCAACGTCAATCCAGCCGCGGTGAGTGCCTTGTTCCGAGCGCTCCGCGAAGGACGCGCTCACCACGAAACGCAGCTCCTTCAAGGGCAAGTCGACGACGTGCGACGGACGTTCCAGTCCTTCGAGCTGATTCCGGCCATGAAAAGCGCTTTGGCCCATTTCTCCGGTCGTGAAGACTGGAAGATCGTGCGCCCGCCTCTCGTGCCACTCGGCAGTCTGCAGGAAGGCGACCTTCTCGGAAGGTTGTCATCTCTCGGGTTCGAGATGCCACTCGACCAATAACGAAGCAAAAAAAGAAAACTACATAACGGAGGAAACAGAGGATGATGACTAACGAAGCTCTATCTCCACCAATCGTGGAGTCCGACGCGAGACCGTCCCGCACGCGCCAGGCCATCGGCCTGGTGATGCTGTTGGGCGTGTCGTACATGTTCAATGCGATGGACCGTCAGGTCTTCCCGGCGCTGCTAGGCAGCATACGTGCGGAGTACGCGCTGACGCTTCCGCAATCCGGCTTCGTCAGCACGGTCTTCACCGTCAACGTCGCGATATTCGCGGCGTTGAGCGGTTGGTTCATGGCGAAGTTCGGGCGTCGTCACGTCCTGTTGGGCGGCCTCGTCTGCTATTCCCTGTTCACGCTCCTGACGCCGTTCGCGAGCGGCTTCGTCAGCTTGGCTGTGCTGCGTGCGCTCACAGGGGTGGGGGAAGCCCTGCAAGTCGGCGCCGTCTTCGCATGCATGGGAGCCTATTTCGGCGCACGTCGGGGTGCTGCGATGGGCGCGATGCAGACCTTCTTCGGCCTGGGTGCGTTCCTTGGACCCGTCCTCGGGACGCGGCTGGAGAACCTGGCCGGCTCCTGGTCGGTCTCCTTCTACGCATACGGAGTGGCCGGAATCGCTGTTGCGGTCATTGCCGCCCTGGTCATTCCGCTCGAGTTCACTGACGCTGGTTCTAACCAGGGCGCCGGAACGATGATCTCGGAGAAGCCCGCTTCGTCCATCTGGACGAGCAACCTCGTTCTGAGCGGCATCTCTTTCGGCTGTGTGGGCTTCTCGTTCTTTTCGTTTTCGGCGCTCTACGCCAATTACGCTCATACCGTGCTCGGTTTTTCTGTCGTCGACGCCGGCTCGGCGCTTGGCATGTACGGTATCGGTGCCATGCTCGGTGTCGTCGGCGGGTGGCTGGGCGACAAGATGAGCAATCGGAGCATCGTCGGCGGTCTGCTGCTGATGGCGACGGCGGGTTTCATCTTGTTCGACGACCTTCCGAATTTCAGGCTGCATCTCCTGACAGCGCTGATCTTCGGTCTGACCATGAGCGGCTTTCTCTTCACGCGCTTCATGTCCGTGGTCCAGCGCAGTGTGGAGCCCGATCAGATCGGACATGCCGGCGCAGTCGCTCTCGCCGCCTTCTACTTTCCGGGACCGTTCGCAGGATGGTTGTTCGGCAGGCTCGTGGAAAGCGTTGGCTGGTCCAACGCCTCGCTCGTGGTTGTCGTGGGACCGCCGCTGCTCGGGGTCGTTCTGATGAGCCTCTACGATTTCTCGAAAATGCGCAAAGACTGAAAGGGAGCAGGCTAATGACGACCACCAATGGATCTTCGCACCAGCGCCGTGCGATTGTGATCGGCGGCTCGATGTCGGGCCTCTTCGCCGCCTCGCTTCTTCGAAAGGCTGGCTGGCGGACCGATGTCTACGAACGCAGCGACGTCGAGCTCCGCGGACGCGGCGCCGGCATCGTAACCCATCCCGATCTGGTCCAGTCTCTCGAGCGGAGCGGCGCTCAGCTGAAGGATCTGGGAATCACCGTCCGGGAGCGGGTCGCTTTGGATGAACGAGGCAATGTGATCGAGCGGCTCCCCTACGAGCAGATCGTCACCTCGTGGGATCGATTGCACAGCATCATGCGCGCGACGATTCCTCAAGGAAGCCATCATCTAGGTTACAACCTCACGAGCATCGAGCAGGATGCCGGCTCCGTGACGGCGGTTTTCGAGAACGGTGAACGCGTGACGGGAGATCTTCTTGTCGGCGCGGATGGTTTTCGCTCGGTCGTGAGGGGCATGTTTGCTCCCGAGATTCAGCCGCTCTACGCTGGTTACGTCGTGTGGCGCGGACTCGCGGACGAAGCGCAGATTTCGAAGGACGCGCACGCGGCAATCTTCGACAAGTTCGCTTTCTTCCTGCCGCCGCACAACAAAAACATCGGCTACCCGATCGCCGGCCCGGACAACGATCTCCGCCCCGGTCACCGCCGGTGGAACTGGGTCTGGTACCGAGCGGTGCCCCAGGCGCAGCTGGACGACATGCTGGTCGACGAAGACGGCGTCCACCACGCGGTATCTATTCCTCCGCCCAAAGTCCGCAGCGACGTGATCGCTCGGCTCAGGAAAGACGCCCAGAACTTCCTGCCGCCTCCGATGCTGGATATCCTGTCTTGCGTGGCCAAGCCGTTCTTCACGCCAATTTACGACCTGCTCGTCGATCGCATGGTCTATGGCCGTGTCGCGTTGATAGGAGATGCAGCCGCGGTGGCGCGGCCGCATGTGGGCATGGGCATCGCGAAGGCTGGTACCGACGCCGAAGTGCTCGCGGACTCGCTCGCGAGTTCAAGCGACTTGGTGGAAGGGCTCGCCCGGTTCGAGCGCGAGCGTCTCCCGATTGCCGCCAGGGCGGTGGAGCAGGGACGGAATCTCGGGGAGTACATGCTCGATCATGGGGCTCCGCTTGCCGGCGCCACGGACACCCACTGGCAGGAGTTTCACAGCATTCCAGGCATTCTCAAGCACACGGCGTCGTCCGCGTTTCTTCGTTCGGCACAGGAGGTTCGACAAGCAAGATGAGCACTCGAGATCTTCCAGTGCCGGAGTTGGCGCGCAACATGCGACTCATCGGTCGCAGCGACCAGGGGGGACGTCCCGACGGCGTCCAACTCATGGTCCATCGCGGATTCGCCTATATCGGACACATGTTTTCGAAGGGGTTCAGCGTGATCGATGTGAAGGATCCCGCGCGGCCAAAGCCTGTGCAGTACGTGCCGGCGGCGCCGAACACCTGGAACATCCATCTGCAGGCGCATGACGACTTGCTGCTGGTCATCAACGCCAAGGACATGTTCGCTGCGGCAGAATTTCAGGACGAGAAGGCTTACTACAAAGGCGAACTCGGGCGGAAGGTCGGCACCGCTGACTTAGGCAAGCGCGCGCGCGACTGGCGGGCGGGCCTCGCCGTGTACGACATCTCGCGGGGAGGCGAGCCGCGCGAGATCGGCTTCATGCCTGTCGAGGGGGGCGGCATTCATCGGGTCTGGTACACGGGCGGCCCGTGGGCCTACGCATCGGCCTTGATCGACGGCTTCACGGACTACATTTTCATCACGATCGACATGCGCGACCCGACGAAGCCGAGGGAGGTCGGTCGCTTCTGGCTGCCCGGCATGAATGCCGCGGCCGGCGAAAGGGCAGTCGCCGATCCGGCGCGCAGGCAGGGCTTGCACCACCCCATTGTTCATGGTGACACCGCCTATCTTGCCTGGCGGGACGCGGGAATGGTGATCCTGGACGTCAGCGATCGGGCGGCTCCCAAGCTGGTTGTCCATAGGAACTGGTCGCCGCCGTTCGGAGGCGGAACGCACAATTGCCTGCCGTTGCCGGATCGCGAATTGCTCGTCGTGCTCGACGAGGCCGTGCTTGATCATCAGGAAGACGGAGAGAAGCTCGTTTGGCTGTTCGACATCCGCGAGCCCTCGAACCCGGTCAGCATTTCGACTTTCAAGTCGCCGACGGACATCGATTACAAGGCAAAACCCGGCCATTTCGGTCCGCATAATCTTCACGAAAACCGACCCGGGAGCTTCGTGAGCTCCGAACTCATCTTCACGACCTACCAGAATGCCGGCGTGCGCGTGTTCGACATTCGCGACCGGTACGCGCCGCTCGAAGTCGGCGCGCTTGTGCCGCCGGCCCCTGCACGGTTGGTCGACACTAGACCGGGCCGACCGAACGTCATTCAAAACGCCGACATATTCGTCGACGCGGCCGGCATCATCTATAGCACCGACTACAACGGCGGCCTTTACGTGATGGAGTTCAACGGGTGATCTTGCGGGAGGTCGATGGTTGTACGAGCAATGCGGCGATCGTCGGCTTGGGTTGGTAGGGGCAACACATGATGCGCGAGGCCGCCAGGTTCGAGGTCGTTCGCATCGTGAAGGCCGTGGGAAGCCGCGAGCAGCATCGTGCAAGCGCCGACAAGTTCGGCATGCCGTTTACGGTGGACCTCGCCGAGGCCGGCAAAGCCGGGATCAACGCCCTCGGCGCCGGGATCCTAGCTGCTGAAGTCCCGACAAGCTCTCAACCGGATTGTCGCCCCAAACCTCGGGGTCCAGTTATTCATGGCCATTTCCATCGAGCCATGGCAGATAGGCGGGAGAGGTACTATTCATTCCGGGAAAGAATGAGGGGGCATGGACCGTCTTGCTGCGATGGAAACTTTCGTCAGGGTTGTGGAAACCGGATCGTTCTCGGGAGCAGCCAAGCAACTGCGCGTCGGCCAGCCTGCAGTTTCAAAGACGATTGCTCAGCTGGAGGGCGTGCTGGGCGTAAAGCTTCTGACCCGCTCCACCAGAGGGTTATCGCCAACCGAAGCGGGGCTCGGTTATTTCGAGCGCGCCAAGCGAGCCATCGAAGAGGCCAACGAAGCGGAAGTCGCGGCTCGGGGTGCCGGCTCTGGTCTCAAGGGTCGGCTTCGCATTTGCTCGGCCGTCACCTTTGCCCGTATCCACGTGGTGCCGCTATTGCCCGAGTTTCTCGCGCAGCATCCGGAACTCGATCTCGAAGTCGTCCTGGACGACCGCCAGATTGACCTGATCCAGGAAGGCGTTGACCTGGGCTTGCGTCTGGGCAAGTTGGCGGATTCCTCGCTGACGGCTCGCCGCATCGGCCGGTGCAAACGTCAGGTCCTTGGGACACCGACATACTTCGACAAGGCCGGCACGCCAACGAGCCCGGCAGACCTGAGCAACCACGATACCGTCGTCTACATGCAAGGGGAAGGCAGCATCTGGTCGTTCGAGCGCGACGGTTCGGAGGCCTCGGTCAAGGTTCGGAGCCGCTTGAAGGTCACCGCGGCCGAGGGGGTACGGGCCGCCGTCCTGGCGCATGCCGGTCTAACCATCTCCTCGGAATGGATGTTTTCGCCCGAACTACGGACAGGCGCAATCCGTCCCGTGCTGACGGACTGGAATCTTCCACCGATCGACTTATGGGCGATCTTTCCGACCGGGAGGTCCGCAACGGCCAAAGCTCGCAAGTTCGTCGAGTTCTTCGAAGCGAGCTTCAACCCGTGATGTCAGGTCGTCATTCCCGGAAGGAATAAGGGTTAGTCCACCGCGCAAACTAGCGCCTGCGATTTGCTCCGATAAGCTCTCCCTTCGGGCGCCCCGGAATGACATCGGGTGAATCAAGCGTCGGGGTCACAACCCTAGGCTCTTATCCACTCGCGGGTTTCGCATCTATTTGCGACGGCAGATCATCTCGCCGGACCAAATGCATCGAACCGGCGAGAGCCGTAGGCTGCTTTGGACGTGCCCAAATCCGGCTCGCGAGGACGGAGCATGATCGTCCCACAAGACGCTTGGAGGGAGAAAACAATGAGTCTGGAACAGGAACTCGCGGCATTTAAGGCGGACTTTTTGCGGACGGCTCCGGCCGGCCGGGCAGCGCTATACGAAGCCAAGATCGAGGAATTGCGGACCGGGTTCGCCTTGGAACGAGCGATAAATGTCGATCAAGTCGCGCCGGACTTCGCGCTTCAGGACGCGACCGGAGAATCGATCGTTTTGAACAAACTGCTGTTGTCAGGCCCGGTCGTTCTCACATTCTACCGCGGCGGGTGGTGCCCCTATTGCAACATTCAACTTCGCGCCTATCAGAGCGTTCTATCGCAAATAACTTCCCTGGGTGGGCACCTCGTCGCCATCTCACCGCAACTTCCCGATAGCTCGCTCGATACCGCCAGCAAGAATGCGCTGAAATTCCACGTCCTGAGCGACGTCGGCAATGCCGTCGCGCGTAGCTATGGTCTTGTCTATTCGCTTCCGGACGAAATCCGGGCGGCGCTTCGGACGAACAACAAGGCTCTGCCCTCGATCAATGGTGATGACAGCTGGGAATTGCCGGTGCCGGCGACATATGTCGTCGCCCGCGACGGAAAGGTCGCGCTTGCATACATTGAAGTCGACTACCGCAAGCGTCTTGAGCCCGCCGTCCTATTATCTTGCCTGGCGTCGCTTTAGAAATCGAGCTTCAGTCTCCAGGCGCATGGCGCATCAACAGACGTGATCGCGACATTATCGCTGAACGGTCATTCGTGCTGTGAGGAGAGCTGCACCCGTCAGGGCCATGCCAATACCCAGGACACAACTCGGCCACCCGAAGCGGTCGAACAATTGGCCAAGAATGGCGCTGCCGACCAGTCCTCCGGTGAAGTAGCAGGCGAGATAGGTTCCGTTGGCAACACCGCGGTTTTGCTGCGCCGCGTGTCCGACAAATCCGGTTGCTGCGGCCTGGGCGAAGAACGTGCCGACGCCGACGAGCACCATGCCCATCAGGACCTCGCTCAGTTGCGCGGACAGCATCAGCGGCAAGCCGACCGTCGCGACTGCGAGGGCGCCCCAGATCGCCGGCCTCGTTCCAAACCGCGCGACGGCCCGGCCGGCGAGAAGCGTGGTGACGATCGCCGGCAGGAAGACGAAATACACGAACCCGAGATCCATCATGCCAAGCGACAAGGGGGCCCGCACCAGCACGAAATTGACGTAGGTGAAGGTACCGATAAAGGCGAACAGGATGCAGAAGCCGATGCCGAAGCTGGCGCGTAGCTGCGGGCTGCGCCAGTGTTCGAGCATTGCCGCGATGGGCGACTGCATCGGCCCCATGGTACGCATCGGCTTGACGCGCCGGATCGTGAAATAGACCAGCGCCGCACCGGCGAGATTGAGCAAAGCAAAGAAGTAGAAATTGGGCGCGAGGCCGAACGTGTCGGCGACCGCGGCCGAGATCAGCCGACCGATGAGGTTGCTGGCCACATTTCCTGTTATGTAAGCCGCAAACGCGCCGCCGGCGTCCATAGCGCTGCATTGTTCGCCGAGATAGGCGAGGGTCAACGTAAAGGCCGACGCCATGCACAAGCCCTGGGCAATGCGCAGCAGAGTGAAGATCGCAAGGTTGGGTGCCGAGGCCAGCAGGCTTGTCGGGATCGCAAGTACGGCGAGGCTGACGAGGATGCCGAGCCGCCGGTCGATATGCGGGCTGAAGAAGCCGACGACGAGACCGGCTACCGCCATGCCCATCGTAGTGGCATTGACCGCAAATCCCATCGCGGCCGGTGCGACCTGATAGTGTCTTGCGAGTGAGGGCAGGATCGCCTGGGTTGCGAACAGGTCCACGACCGTCAGGAACGCGGTGAGGCCGATCACGAGGGATCGCAGCACGACGCCGGGCGATTGAGCTTGCCCCTGCATGATTTCGCTCGTTGGTTCCGATAGCCTGTCGGTCATTGCGGCAATTTCCTGATCGTGGAATCGGTGGACGGGCCGCCAGATTTGAACAACGTCATCGACAGGGACTCGGCCGGGACCGAGTCCACATTGCTGCTGCACTTTCAGCCCGCATCAACCTGGTGCCTGAGGCTGGTTGCGGCTCAAGCCACGCGCCCCTCGCATTGCGGAGGCGCGGACCGGCTCACGGCATCTGCATCATCTTGTCGGTCATCATCTCGATCGGGACGAGATCGCTCGAGGTGAGAACAACCGGCGTGCTTCCCTCGTTCTGCCACCAGTGCTCGAGGCTCGCTCCGAATTCCGCGGTCGAGTCGCCGGCCTTGTGCACGATGGGAACCGCACAGATTGTCGAATGCTCAATGATCTCGCCGGAAACGATGTAGATGATCGCCGGACGATCCGCGTGGCTGTGGGTAGGAACAAAGCCGCCAGGTTGAATGGTCAAGCGGCGGGTGCGAAGCATGAGGCCCTTCATGCCACGCCAGCCGGAGGGGTCGACCGTGTTGACGATTTCACCCTTGAGTTTCGAGTCATCGGTAATCGTTTCGATCTTTTGCGGCGTCTTTAATACTTTGTCGGTCGGGCATTCGCCCGCAAACGCGGCCGACGCGGCGGCCATCGATGCGGCGAGGGTGAGGACTCGCGCGCTTCCATCTTGTTTCAACATGTCTGGTCTCCTCTGAGTGAACCACCTCGCCGATAGATGCTCGGCTTGGGCGCACCATCGCTGAAAGCGCGTGCGGGGTGAAATGCCTGATGGCTCTCGGATCGATAGCGAGACGTTATGTCGGCTCACGCTTGGCCCACACGCGCGGTATGCCGGAGCAGACCGTCGGATAGGCGAGCCCATAGCCCGGCGCTATCGGGGCTGACCATAGGTGGCGGCTATCAAACCGATTGGGCGTGGGCATTTCCAATCGCCCGCGATCCGGCTCCTGATGGTTGGTGCCCTGATCTACGCCCTTGTGCCCAGCCGGCCGCGGCTAATAACATCGAACCGAGATGTTGGAGCAACCATGACCTCGCTTTCACCTGCTGACGCCGAACGTCTGAGGCAAGCCTTCCTGCACTGCCGCGACATGGAAGGCACGCTCGGTGAGCAGCTTGAGGCCTATGCCGCCGCCGGGCGCGAGATATTTCCGGCCTATAGCGAAGCCGTCGATCGACTGGTCCAGCGTATCCATGAAAATGGCGGCGGCGAAAACGCACCTCGTCCCGGAGAAGCGATGCCGCCGTTCCTGTTGCCCGACGTGACCGGCCGGCTGGTCGGCCTGCCGTCGCTATTGGCCGACGGTCCGGTCGCCGTGATGTTTTTTCGCGGCCATTGGTGCCCGTACTGCCGGTTGAACGTCCGGGCCGTGATCGAGGCGATGGACCGGATCAATGCGGTGGACGGGCAGGTCGTTGCGATCATGCCGGAGACGCAGGCATTTGCCGGCAAATTCAAGGCCGACTCCGGCGCGCCGTTTCCTGTCCTGACCGATCTCGACAACGGCTATGCCTTGTCGCTCAATCTGGCGATCTGGCTCGGACCCGAAATCCAGAAGCTGCTTTCGTATCAGGACATGGCGAGCTTTCAAGGCAATGACGGCTGGGTGCTGCCGATCCCTGCGACCTTCGTGGTCGGCCGCGACGGCCTGGTGAAGGCGCGCTTTGTCGATCCCGACTTCCGCAAGCGAATGGCCGTCGAGGATCTGATCGCCGCGCTCAAGGCCGCCTGACGCCGTGACTTCAGCTATGACGCAATGATCCCAGGATGAATCATCTCGCGCGATTTGCGCATGATCTATTCAGAGGTCCGCTGCACACCTTTCCGATCAAGCGTCAGCCGTCCTTGTCGAGATGTTGCCGCCAGTCGGCACCGCGCAGCATGCGCATCACGGCGGAAGCCACCGCGGTGCGCTCGCGGCCGGCGACGCCGTAGAGATGGACGGTGCGGCGCGCATCGAGTCCTTCAACCGTCCTCCGCTTCAGGCTTTCGGGCAGCGACGACGTATTCGGCACGACGGCGATACCGACATCGGCCTCCACGAGCTCGATCAGGTCGCGCTCGGAGGAGATTTCATGACCGGGATCGACATCGAGGCCGTGTTCGCGCAACGACGCGCTGAGGCGCTCCGAATGTTCGCAATAATTGCGCGACAGCAATGACTCCGAACGAAGGTCCTCGAACGCAATCCTGTCGCGATCGGCCAGCCGGTGCTGCCGGCTGATGACAAGCTGGAAATCCTCCGTGAACAGCGGCCAAGTATCGAGCCGGTCCCAGTCCCGGACAAGTTCGGCGGCGATACCAAGCTCGGCGTCGCCCTTTTTCAGCATTTCGACGACCTCACGGCCATTGCCGCGGAGAAACTTGAACTCCAGCCGGTTGAACTGCCGCTTGATCTCTTTGAGGAATGGAATCAGAATCGATAGATCGACAGAATGGGTCAGCGCGATCCGCAGCGCGCCGATCTCGCCGCCTTTGAACGATGAGGCGAGCGACCTCGCCCCGGCCGCGGCCTCATAGCATTGCTTCAGCAGCGGGTGCATGCGCTGGCCGAGCTCGGTCAGCCCGGCCGGCCTCTCGCGCCTGAACAGGTCGCCGCCAAGCTCAGCCTCCAGCTGCTTGATGGCGCGCGTCAGCGATGGCTGCGTCACATTGCATTCATCGGCAGCGCGCGTGAAGTTGAGCGTCCGCGCGACCGCGAGGAAATACCGGACCTGATGCATTTCCATCGTCAAGGACCTCCTGATCCGGCTCCCAATGTAGCCGATCGGGGCGGCGTTGACACCAGGCCCACCATAGCGCGCACCTATGGCTTTGGAAGCCAAAGGGTATTTCCCAAAAACCGCTTTGCGATGCAGATTTTCCCAAGATCATCGGCAGACGCTGCCGCCAGGAGGGTTCGGATATGAATATCCAGGTCAAATCGCATGCCGCCGGCGATTCGAGGATTCTCGACGGCAAGGTCGCGCTGGTGACCGGCTCAACCAGCGGAATCGGCCTTGGCATCGCCCTCGCGCTTGCCGCAGCAGGAGCAAGCGTAGTGCTGAACGGTTTCGGAGCCGCAGAGGAAATCGCCAGGACGAAGGACGCAATGGAGGCTGAGCATCGGGTCAAGGTTCTCTATTCGGCGGCCGATATGACCTCGCCCGATGCGATAGCCGAGATGATCGCGGCGACGTTGGGCGACCTCGGGCGGCTCGACATTCTCGTCAACAATGCCGGCGTTCAGCATGTTGCGCCACTCGATCAGTTTCCGGTCGCGAAGTGGGACCAGATCCTTGCGATCAATTTGTCATCTGCCTTCCACACCACGCGGCTCGCACTGCCGGCGATGCGCCAACAGAATTTCGGTCGCGTCATCAACGTGGCATCTGCGCACGGGTTGGTCGCCTCGCCCTTCAAGGCAGCCTATGTCGCCGCCAAGCATGGCATCGTCGGCCTGACGAAGGTGGCAGCACTCGAGACCGCCGAGGAGGGGATCACCTGCAACGCGATCTGCCCCGGCTATGTCTATACGCCGCTGGTCGAAGCCCAGATTGATGGGCAGGCCAAGGCCCACGGAATCTCCCGCGACCAGGTGATCCGGGATGTGCTGCTGGCGCAGCAGCCGAACAAGCGGTTTGCGACGGTCGAGGAAATCGGTGCCCTTGCAGTTTTCCTCGCAAGCGAAGCAGCAGCATCGATCACCGGTATTGCGTTGCCGGTCGATGGCGGATGGACGGCGCATTGAACGGCGCCGCGTAACACGAGCGGCGGCATCGCGAACTTCAGCTCAGAGGGGCGCGCGAATGGGAGCAGGACATGCAGGATACGACTTCTTCGCGGAGTATGAAATCGCAAGCCAGGGATATCCCGGGCCAGGTCGTGCTGGTGCTGCAGGGCGGCGGTGCGCTCGGCTCCTATCAGGCCGGCGTCTATCAGGCGCTGCACGAAGCCGGCATCGAGCCGGACTGGATCATCGGTACCTCAATCGGGGCGATCAATGCCAGCCTGATCGCGGGCAATGAACCCGAGCACCGGCTGCCGCGGCTCCGGGAATTCTGGAAACGGATGGAGCAGAAGCCGGCTTGGAATTTTCGCGAAATGTTCCCGGGCTTCAACGAGAAGCTCTCTTATTGGTCGACCGTCACCCACGGCATCGCCGGGTTCTTTCGACCCAACCCGCTGGCCCATGCTGGCGAAGCCTATGTACTGGGGCCCGAGCACGCCGGCTATTACACGACCTCGCCGCTGCAGCGGACGCTCGAGGAACTGGTCGATTTTGATCTGGTCAACCGGCGCAGGCCGCGGCTCACCGTCGGCGCCGCCCATGTGCGCACGAGCCAGATGCGTTATTTCGACAGCCGCGACGGCGCGATCACCGTCAAGCATGTGATGGCGTCCGGCGCGCTGCCACCGGCCTTTCCGGCCGTCCGCATCGATGGCGAGCTTTACTGGGACGGCGGCATTCTATCGAATACGCCGACGGAGGCCGTGTTCGACGACAATCCGCGCAGGGACTCGCTGATCTTCTCAGTCCACCTCTGGAACCCGGCGGGCTCGGAGCCGACCACGATGGCGGAGGTTTTCAACCGGCACAAGGACGTGCAGTATTCCAGCCGGATCGCAAGCCAGATCGCGCGGCAGCAGCAAATCCACCGGCTGCGTCACGTCATCAATGCGCTGGCCGCGCGCTTGCCTGAAACCGAGCGCAACAGCGCGGCGGCGCGCGAATTGGCGAGTTATGGCTGCCAGACCCGGATGCATGTGGTCCGCCTGCTCGCGCCGCAGCTCGATCGCGAAACTCATACCAAGGACATCGACTTCAGCTCCGATGGCATCAAGCAGCGCTGGGACGCCGGCTATGCGCATACGAGGTCGGTGTTGTCGCGCGCGCCCTGGGTCGGCGAATTCGACCCGCTCTCCGGCATCGTGTTTCACGAGCATATGGAGTTGATGCCGCAGGCGGACTGACCGAAGCGACGATCGTCTCAAGACTTCGCCGCTACTTAGCGTGCATCGACTGCTGGACTGTCTCCGGCGGCCGGAATGCAGGCCAGTGCGGCAGTCATTCGCGTCGCCTCCTGCACCAGCGCCTCGAGGCCGTCACCGTTGGCGCGTTCCCTGTAGGTGAACAGGCTCGCCTCCCGCCACAGCGTCGGCTCAACGAGCGGCCGTGACACCACAGCGGGGTGGTCGATACTGTGCTGTGGCATCAACGCGACTCCGAGGCCGCGTACGATCAACGCCAGCGTCCAATCGTCGCGCGGGCTGTCGAATGCGATTTCGCGATCGATCCGATGCTGTCGGAAGAGCCGCTCGACCAGTTCGTTGTATTCGCATCGGGAGCGTCGAATCTGGGGGACGCCTGCAAGGTCAGCGAGGCGTATCGATGGGCGGCCGGCCAACCGGTGATCGCGCCGCATCGCGATCATCATCCGTTCACGAAATAGCGGAATCCGGTCGACACGAGGGTCCGTCTTGTCCGGCCTGCCATACACGGCGGCGGCGATGTCACCGCCGACAAGCTGTTCCTCCAAGTCGAGAGCGGAGCCGTCGACGATCTCGACTTCGATCGCCTTGTGCTGGTTTCGCATGCGCGTCAACAAATCGGTCAGCAGCGCCGGCGCGATCGTGCACATGAGGCCGATCCTGAGCCTTGAGTGGCCGACGGCGGTGAACTCGTGTGCTCGTGTGACGGCGGCAGCGCTCTGGTCCCAGACCTGTTGCAGATGGGGCCGGATAAGCCCTCCAAGCTCCGTGAGCTGCGAATACGGATGCTCGCGGCGAAACAGCAAGCCGCCGAACTCTGCCTCGAGCAATTTGATGGCGCGCGTGAGCGACGGCTGGGAGACCTGGCATAGCTTTGCGGCGCGCGTGAAATTGCGCTCGGAGCAGATAGCCAGGAAATATCTGATCTGGTGCATTTCCATCTGACACGTCCTTTGGACCGGATGCGGCCGATCTCTCGGAAGGGCCCTCCGTTGCCAATCGTCTGGTCTGGGTGATGTGAACCGCCTCCGACCGCGAATGCGGCCGTGCGCGCAGGTTCGAACGGGCTATCGCATGACGTCTGTACGCGGGACGTCGGCGATTGTTACGCCTGGTCGGGCTCTTCATGGGCCGGCGGATGGTTCTTGACGGCGAGAGCGTCTTCGTCCAGCCACGCTGATCTCATGGCTTCATGCACCAGCGCGCCGACCGCGCGCGAGTAGGGGCGGCCCTTCACGGTGGTGAGGCTGACCTCGCGCCAGAACTCGGGGCTGACGAGGGGGCGCGCGACCACCGCCGCATTCGAGATCGAATATCTCGGAAAAAATCCGAAGCCGAAGCCGCTGGCGATCATCGCGAGCACCCAATCGTCGCGATCACTGCGATAGACCGTCTCGCAATCGACCCCGCGATCGTCGAATACGCGGTCCACCATGTCGTTGAACTCGCAGAACGAGCGCTGCACGTACCGCTCGCCGGCAAGATCCGCGATCTCGACCGTCTCGCGCGCGGCCAGCCGATGTCCTGCCGGCAACACGATCATCATCTGCTCGCGAAACAGCGGCAGGTAATTCAGGCGGGGATCCAGCGCGCGGTCGGGCCGGCAGTAGATCGCGGCTTCGGCCTTGGAGCCGATCAGTTGCTCCTCGATCGATTGTGCGGTGCCATCGATCAAATCGAGCTTGATATCGGGGCGCGACCTGCGAAAGCGGGCGAACATCTGGATCAGCAGGCCGGGGGCGATGGTGCACATGATCGCCAGGTTCAGCTGCGTCGGCGCTTTCGACGCGTAGTCCCTGGCCTCCTTCTTCGCGGTCTGCGCCCGCTCCCAGGCCTCTTGCAAGTAGGGTTGAACCAGCTTGCCGAGTTCGGTCAGCTGAACCTTCGAGCGGCGCCGGTCGAACAAATATCCGCCGAACTCCTTTTCCAGATGCTGAATTGCGCGGGTGAGCGAAGGCTGCGTCACGTGGCAATGTCTTGCCGCCTGGGTGAAGCTCAGATGCTCGCACACGGCCAGGAAATACCGGACCTGATGAATCTCCATACGCTTGTCCTATCGAGAAATTAGCCCAACGGTATTGGAAAATGCGGCTTCTCGCGGGCATTGTTGCTGCCGGGACGATAGCAATGAAGCGCTCGATGTTCGCGCATGAGCGTTCAGGCCAGAGGAAACAGCATGTCTGATGGATCCGGTGCGCAGCATTCCGAGTTGCGCGATCTTGCGCATCACAATATCGGCCAACTCAATCGTGCCGTGGTTGGATGGTTCGAGCTCGCAAGGAGGACGCTCGACGCCGCCGAGGCGAACGTCACGGCGCTTTGCAATCACGCCAGCCAGCTCGCGCATGCAGAAACGCCGGCCGAATGTGTCAGGTTGCAGGCGGAATTCGTGAAGTCGTCGATCGCTTCGATGCAGAAGCAGTCGATGGAGATGCTGCGCGCCGGCAAGGAAGCGGCGGAGTAGTCGAGGCCCCGCGGGTCCTGTCGAGAGCAATGTCGAGCGATCCTTCCTGTCATTTCGTCGTTAGCTCCGCGACCGACGACCATTTATCATCCACGCCAGACCGTTCAAGTCGCCTGCACCGCTCGAGCAGCAGGCAAGCCGGCAGGTCGTGCGGCCGATTGCTAAGCACCGCTTCGAAACGGATGATCGCGCCGGCGAAGTCGCGACGCCGATATTTCGCAAGTCCGTCTTCATAGGTCGCGACCCAGTCCTGGTTTTCGCCGCAGGCGTCTGCAAGGCCGAGCAACTCGTAAACCGCTAGCCCCTCCGTTCGGCCATAAACCGCGATGCTGTCGATCTCGCGCGTGACGAAGACATCCCCGATCAGCCGCTTCGTCTCTGTTCCAATCAGGATCTGCGTGCCGTATTGCTTGTTGGCACTCTCCAGCCGGCTCGCCACATTGACGGTGTCGCCGATCACCGTGTAGTTCAGCCGCAGTTCCGATCCGATGTTGCCGACCAGCATGCGGCCGGAATTTATTCCGATGCGGATCTGCAGCGGCTTGCCCTGGTCGTCGGTCAATCCGGCGCTCCCGATCGCATCGCGGATGGCCAGGGCAGCGCGGCAGCAGCGCAACGCGTGATCCTGCTGCGCCATGGGAGCGCCCCAGAAGGCCATCACGGCATCGCCGATGAACTTGTCGATCGTGCCGGCATTGGCGTCGATGATTTCGGAAGCGAGGTTGAGATAGCCCGATAACAGCGGCACGACCCGATCGCCCATGCGTTCGGAGAGGCCGGTGAAGCCGGCGACGTCGATGAACATCGCGGTCAGCTCCTGGACGGAGCCGCCGGGCTTGGCCTCGACGCCCTGGCGCAACAGCGAGCGAACCAGATCGGCCGGGATGAATTTGCGGAATGCCGACAGGCCTGCAGCCATCTCGGCGATGGCGCCGGACAGGCTCGATAGCTCGGCGAGCCGCGACGGGTGGCGGCGCACCTCTTCCAGCGCGAAATTCTCGACATGCCGGATCTCTCCGACCACGCGGGCGAGCGGTCTGGCGATGACCGATCGGGCCAGCATCGCCGACAGCAGAGCAGCAAGCAGCGCGCCGGCCGCGAGGCCGCCAATCAGCCGGTGCAACGTCGTCTCGACCGGGCCGAGGAATTCAGCCTCGGGAATCACGGTCGCAAGCCGCCAGCCGGGGAAAGGCAAGGGGGTGAGGGCGACCTCGTAGGCGGCACCCTTTGATATGAGCCTTTGCCGCCAGGCTTCCGCCTTCCCTGCATCGGCGGCCTCCGTGAACACCATCCGGGCCAGCGGCAGCAGCGCTTCCTGGCTCATCGCCGGATGCAATTCGTCGGCGTCCTTGTCGGGCGCGGCAATGAGGTCTCCGCCGTCGTCGAAGATAAAGGCGGTCCCGGTACGTCCCACTTCGAGTTGCGCCAGGAAATGAGCCAGTCGCGTATATTCGATGATGATGGCCAGGACGCCTTGGCGTTCCTGGTACACGTCGATCGGGCCAGCGAACGCGATCGAGCGGCGCTGGCCGTTCGGATGGTCGATCACTTTGGACCATCGCGGCCCGTCGGCCTTGATCGCAGCCTTGAACCAGGGTTGATCGACCACGCGGAAATCTGTCGGCACGAATTGGCGGGTCTCGAATTCGATGTCGCCGGGGATGACGCCATATTTATCCACCCGGCGTTGTCCCGGATGGTCGGTCAGCGAAATTTCCATCATCTCCAGATGGCTGTCGCCAAGCTTGTGGGCGGCGAAGAAGGAATTGTCAGGCCAGCCGAACGCGACCCAGGAGATATCCGCCTGCGATTGCAGCTGTGACAGGAAGACGAACTCGCGCTTGTCTGCCTCGCGGGTGTCGAGCACGTTCTGCAGGAAGAGGGTGCGGACGGCGGTGTGAGCAGCGACCGCCTCGCTGACGATCGCCGACACCTCCTTGCGGACGGCGGCGACGATCTGCTCATTGATGGTGCCGGCGAGTTGCCGGCTGGTGGCGTCCGCCGTGCGCCACCACAACAGGCTCGAGGCCGCGGCGGTCAGCAGGATCGCCGTCAAGACCAGGGCCGACACGGCAAGGCCGATGCTGACGGTAAGCGGACTATCGGCGGAAAAGCGCGCTCGTTGCTCCATCGGTCGTCGGCTTGGAAAGGCGATCATGGTTGCTCCGTTTTCCAGCCGGGGCGCCTTGATCCCCCGATTGAACATACGGCCGAGCTGCGGTCCACGTTACTTGCTCCAATGCCGGTCCGAATGATCCGGGCTTATGGCAGCGGCCTCCAATGCCCTTTGGCTAATGTGGCGATAGGGACAAAGCATTGGAGACGCCGCCCGGCTTTCGCCTATCTGGCCTCACGCGCGGTGCGGTGCTCGAGCACGGCATCAACGATGTCTCACGGTTTCGTGAGCAGTTCCAGGTAACAGCAACTGCGCGCGAGCCGAAGGGCACGGTGCGCCCTCGCCGAGCAGGCGATGCCAACCTTAAGGAGATACCGAATGTCTGCGAAGAATCTTGTCAGTTCGCTCGTTCTTGCCGGCGCCGTAACGACGGCGCTCGCGACCATTGCTTCCGCCGGCCCGCTGACCAAGGCCGAGGCGGATGCCGCCGTGGCGGCCCACAAGGAGAAATGCTTTGGCGTCGCGCTGAAGGGCCAGAACGACTGCGCCGCAGGCCCGGGCACGACGTGCCAGGGTACCTCGACCACCGACTTCCAGGGCAATGCCTGGAAATTCGTGCAAGGCGGGACCTGCACCAACATCGAGCTGCCGGGCGGCAAGCACGGATCGCTCAAGCCGATCTGACGTCGTCGGGCCGGGTAGAACGACAATGACCGGAAAGCGGAGAGACGACATGAATACGGTGATAAAGCCAGCTCCGGCCGTTTCCATGCCGCTTCGCTTTCCGGCACTGCCGATCGCTGGTCTCGCCGGAACGAGCTTCAAGCACGCGCATCTCGCCGCGATCCTCGGCGATGGCACGCAGCGCGGCTTCTTCGAAGTCCATGCCGAGAACTACATGGGCGCGGGCGGTCCGCCGCATCGCGCGCTGGAAGCGATCCGTCGCGACCATCCGCTCTCGCTGCATGGCGTCTGCATGTCGATCGGCGGCGAGCAGCCGCTCGACCGGGCGCATCTGAAGCGTTTCAAAAATCTTGTCGAACGCTACGAGCCGGCGCTGGTCTCCGAGCATCTTGCCTGGTCGACGCATGAAAACACCTATTTCAATGACCTCCTGCCGCTGCCTTATACCGCGGCGACCCTGGGACGGGTCTGCGATCACATCGACGAGGTGCAAGAGGCGATCGGCCGGCCGCTGCTGCTGGAGAATCCATCGACTTACGTCACATTTCGCGAGTCGACGATGAGTGAGACCGATTTCATACGCGCGATCGTGCACCGTACCGGATGCGGCCTGCTGCTCGACATCAACAACGTCTTCGTCTCCGCGACCAACCACGGCTTCTCGGCCAGCGAATATCTCCCCGACTTTCCGCTGTCGCATGTCGGCGAGATCCATCTCGCCGGTCATGCCGAGCAATCCGATGACGAGGGGCATCCGCTACTGATCGACAGCCATGACGGCCCGGTCGCGGATGCCGTGTGGGAGCTGTACGAGACGGTGATCGCCCGATGCGGGCCGATCCCAACGCTGGTCGAGTGGGACAGCCGGATTCCGGACTGGCCGATCCTCAAAGCGGAGGCCGCCGCCGCGCAGGCTATCCTCGACTGCTGCGGGACCGTCGTGGAGGATCGTCATGCGGCCGCATGAACGACAACCTTCCTATGCGGGGGCGTTCGCGGCTGCGCTGATCGACCCCGAACGCGAAACACCCGCGATCGTCGCAGGTCGGGCCGGCAAGGGCGCCGTCAGGCGTTACAATGTCTACCGCAACAACGTCACGGTCAGCCTGATTGATGCGCTGGCTGCGGTCTATCCTGCCGTGCAGCGCATCACCGGCGTCGACTTCTTCCGCGCCATGGCGCGCTTCCACATCCGCGCGACGCCGCCGACCTCGCCGCTGCTGTTCGAATACGGCCGGGATTTTCCCACCTTCATCGAGCGCTACGAGCATGCGCGGACGATGCCCTGGCTTGCCGACACCGCGCGGCTCGAACGGGCCTGGCTCGACGCCTATCACGCCGAGGACGCCGCGCCGCTTGCAGCCGAAGCGCTGGCTGCCGTTGCGCCCGAGCGTTTCGCCGATCTCGTCTTCATCGCGCATCCCGCGACGCGGATCGTCCGATCGCCTTTCTCGGTGGTGACGATCTTCGCAGCCAACCGCAGCGGCGAGAACGTCGGTCGCATCGACGCCTCGTCGCCGGAAGACGCGCTGATCACGCGGCCCGATCTCGACGTCGTGGTGCGGCACCTGCCGCCCGGCGGCGCTGTCTTCCTATCGAACCTGATGTCGGGGCAATCGCTTGGCGAGGCGGCGACGTCGGCGCTGGAGGCGTCTCCCGGCTTCGACATCGCCGCCAACATCGCCGGCATGATCGAGGCAGGCGCGTTCGCCGCCATTACTTTTGGAGACGCATGATGGTCATGGATCAATTTGCCGAGCGCAGCGAGCCGCTGCGCACGGCCGGACTGCTCGTGGACAGGGCGAGCCAGCTCGTGCAGAGAGCCGCAGCGCCGTCGCTGGTGCAACTCGTGATGCGCGTGGCGCTGGCAGTGCCGTTCTGGAAGTCCGGGATACTGAAATGGACCGGCTTTCTCCAGCTAAGCGACACCGCGGTGACCCTGTTCACCGACGAGTTCATGCTGCATCTGCCAGGCGGACCTTACCATTATCCGGTGCCGGCGGTGATGGCGTTCCTCTCGGGCTGCGGCGAAATCACCTTTCCGGTGCTGTTGGTGCTGGGCGTTGCGACGCGCTTTGCCGGGCTCGGTCTGTTGTTCATGACCTTGATCGTCGAACTCACGGTGCCCGACGGTTGGCCGATCCACATCACCTGGGCTGCCATGGCACTCGGCATCATGGCGTGGGGACCCGGGCGAATCTCGATCGATTACCTCCTGCGCAGTGCCCTTAGGCTGCCGGAGATCACCCGGTAGGCGCGTCAAGATACGCCTAGCGTGTTGCCACCGAGTAGTTTGGCGCACCAATCTGAGAAGACGCTCACTTTGGCGGCCCTATGGCGCCGCGAGGGATATATTGCGTATAGCGGGAAAGTCTCACCCGGCCAGTCCGGGAAAATCTCAACGAGCTTGCCCTTGGTGATGATCTCTCGGCTGCCAAGTTGCATGATTTGGGCGATGCCGGCGCCTTCGCAGCAAGCGCCGATCATCGTCTCAACGTCGGAGACCATCAACCGAGCCGGCTGCTGGACGTGCACCACCTCAGCGCCGCGGCGAAACTCCCATTCGAAGGGCCGGCCGGTGATGGGATCCTGGTAGTCGATGCACTCATGATTGCGAAGTTCGCGAGGGTGCGTGGGGCGACCATGCGCGGCGAGATAGGCCGGCGAGGCAACCGTCAGGATCCGCGTCTCCAATAGTTTGCGGGCAGTGAAGCCTGCCGTCGGCGGATTGCCGAACCTGAGCGCCATGTCGAAACCATCGGCAACGAGATCGCCGACCTGATCGCGCATGATGAGTTCGAGTCGAAGCTCGCGATGTGTCGCAAGGAAGTGCGTCAGCTCCCGAGACAAGACCAGGCGCGAGAAAAAGGGATCGACATTGACCCTCAGGCGCCCTCGCACTCTTTGCACGCTCCGTGCGGCATCCATGGCCGCATCTTCGATCGCATCGAGATGCGGGCCAACTCGTTCCCAGAAGCGTCGGCCCTCGTCCGTGAGTCTTAAGGTCCGGGTCGTCCGGTCGAGCAGCCGCACGCCCACACGCGCCTCCAGCCGCTGAATGGCGCGTCCCACGCCCGATTGGGTGAGACCCAGAGCTTCGGCCGCGCGCGTCATTGTTCCGGCCTCGACGACGGCCATGAGCACCGTCACGCCCGACATCAGCCGACCATCATAGGCCATCGTTCCATGACTCCCAGTCCGAAATGTTCTGACACAACGAACCTATCCTCGGAGCCGTTGCTGCGCCATGTAATCGACAGCAATGCAAAAGGAGGCAGGCATGACTCAGCAGCACACAGTGCTCGTTCTTGGCGCCTCGCGCGGGCTTGGCTTCGCCCTTGCGGAGGAATGGCTCGGGCGCGGGTGGCATGTGATCGCCACGGTTCGGGGCGGCTCCGGTGAACTCGAAAAGCTGGCAAGTCGTTTTCCCGCCAGCCTGGAGATCGAGACCGTCGATATCAACCAGGCCGACACGGTGCGTTCGCTTCGGCAGCGCCTCGATAGGCGCCAGCTCGACGTCCTCTACATCAACGCCGGGATTGCACGCGCGATCGAGGCCAGCCCGGCGAGCGCGAGCGAACAGGATTATCTCGACATGATGCTGACCAACGCGTTTTCGCCGGTGCGGGCGGCCGAACTGCTTGGTGATCTGGTTCCGGCGGGCGGCGTCATCGCAATCATGAGCTCCGAACTTGGCAGCATTCAGAATGCCGACGGCTCCTGGCAGCTTTACGCGTCCAGCAAGGCAGCGCTGAACATGCTGATGAAAGGCTACGCCGCCAAGCACCGGCAAGACGACCACGCGCTGCTCCTCGTCGCGCCCGGCTGGGTGCGCACGGACATGGGTGGCCGTGATGCACTGCTCTCGATCGAGGAAAGCATTCCCCATGTCGTCGACATGGTGGAGGCAAACCGACGCAAGCCGGGCCTGCGCTACCTCGATCGCTTCAACAGGCCGCTGCCCTGGTAGCCTGCTGCAGGACCGACCATGCAAGCCAGGATCAGTCCACGCCAACGGAAAGTCCAACGCGCTCGAACGGCTTCGAGCCAGCTGAAATGGCAGGCACCCGGCGGCATGAGCCGCCGGGTGCGATGGATCAGTGCTTCGCCAGGTTGCGGCCGAGAAAATCGCGGATCAGCGGGATGATCTCGTCGGCCCGGTCCTCCAGGGCGAAGTGCCCGGAGTCGATCAGGTGCAGCTCGGCCTGCGGATTGTCGCGCAAATAGGCCTTGGCGCCGGCAGCCGGGAAGATTTCGTCATTGGCGCCCCATACGATGAGCGTCGGCGGCTTGCGTGTCCGGAAGAAATTCTGGAATTCCGGATAGAGCGCGACATTGGTGCGGTAGTCGTAGAACAGGTCGAGTTGGATCTCATCATTGCCCGGCCGATCCAGCAGCGTCTGGTCATGTAGCCACGTGTCGGGATCGACACGGCTCGGGTCCTTGACGCCGTTGACATACTGCCACCTGGTCAGCTCGGGCGTCAGCACCTTGCGCAGGGCATTCCGATTGGCCGGAGTGGGATCGGCCCAGAGGTCCTCGACCGGCTTCCAGAAATCCTGGATGCCGTCCTTGTAGGCGTTCCCATTCTGCACGATCAGACCGGTGACGCGATCGGGATGACGCAGCGCCAGGCGCAGGCCGACCGGGGCGCCATAGTCCTGAATGTAGATGGTGTAGCTGGTCACGCCGAGCTGGCCGAGCAGGGCCTCGGTGACATCGGTCAGATGGGCGAATGTGTAGGCAAATCTGGTGTGATCGGGCGCGCTCGAACTGCCAAAGCCCGGATAGTCCGGCGCGATGACGTGGTAGCGGTCCGCCAGCGCCGGGATCAGGTTGCGGTACTGGAACGATGAACTGGGGAAGCCGTGCAGCAGCAGCACGGTGGGCGCGTCCTTGGGCCCCGCTTCCCGGTAGAAGATGTCGAGACCCTCGACCTTGGCGGTGCGGTAGTGAATGACCGAATTGGAGGGTTGGATGGCGACCGTGGGGGCGGCCTCGCTGGCCGCCGGTGTCGTCAGCGCAATCGATACGGCCGCCAATGTGCCCAGCGCGATGTTCCTCTTCATGATGTGCTCCGTGAGTGAGTGGCTTCGATGCCCTCCTTCTCGCTCAAGACAGCGATGACGATAATCGCATAAAATCGCACTTTATTATTGCGGTTTGCGATGATAATGGCGAGGCGAGATGCTGGAGCGCGCCATGGAGCGGCTACGAACGTTGCGGACTTTCATCGGGGTGGCTGAGCATGCGAGCTTTGCGGAAGCCGGACGGCGCCTGAACATGTCGCCGACAACCGTGACCCGCACGGTTGCGGCGCTGGAGGCAAGCCTCGGAGTCCAGCTTCTGATGCGCACCACGCGGAGCGTTCGGTTGACCGAGCAGGGCGCTGTCTTCCTGGAACGGGCTCGCGCCGGCATTGCCGAGATCGACGGCGCCTTCGATGCGGTTCGAGGCAGCAAGCTGGCGCCGAGGGGAACACTGACGGTGACCGCACCGGTGATGTTCGGACGGCTTCACGTCCTGCCGATCGTGGCGGAGATGCTTCGTCTCTATCCCGACCTGCAGATACGGCTGCTGCTGCTCGACCGCGTCGTGCGCCTGGTCGAGGAAGGGATCGACATCGCGGTTCGCATTGCCGATCTGCCGGACAGCGCCCTGCACATGCTGCGCATCGGCGAGGTGCGCCGGGTGCTGAGCGCCAGCCCGGCCTATTTGCAGGAGCGCGGCGAGCCGGCCGCGCTGGCCGACCTGCGCCACCATGACCTGATCGCCGTTGAGGACGAAGTCGGGCCGCAGCGCGGATGGGGCGTCGAGGCCGGCCGGCGCGCCAGACCACCGCGCCTCTCGGTCAACAACGTGGATGCGGCGATTGTCGCCGCGGTCTCCGGCCTCGGGATCGTCAGGACGTTGTCGTACCAGGTGGCCGATCACATTGCGGCAGGACGGCTGCGGCCGGTGCTTGCCAAGGAGAAGGCACCCGCCGTTCCCGTGTCGCTCCTGTTCCAGGGCGGCCGCAAGGATCAGCCGAACATTCGCGCATTCACTGAGGTTGCCCGGCGGCAATTGAGCGGAACGCCGCTACAGCCGAAGCCGCTGGCTCAATCATGATGCGGTTGGTCGGCATTGCTTCATGCTCCAGGGCATCAGCCTGGAGCGCGCGTGAACTGGATGATGGACTCTGCAAAGGCCTCCGGCTCTTCGATGTGGGCGAAGTGGCCGCTGTGATTAAGGGTCTCAAGACGGGAATTCGGGATGCCATGCGCCAGTCCCGCGGCATGGCGCGGGCCGAGGATGAAATCGTCGACACCAACCATGATCAGCGTGGGCACCGATAAACCCGCAAGCCTGTCGCGCACGTCAAAAGCCTGCTTGTCCCCGATCAGCAGGGTCGCGCGGAGTTGACCCTGCAGGTCCTGAAGCACCGCTGCAAGGCGCCTGTGGTCCGAGAAATAGGCCGGCAGCAGGCGACGCAGTGCCGAGGTATAATCCTCGTCGTTCTGCATCGCCGGGATCGACGCCCAGGCCTGCTGAACGCTATCTGCCTCGCGCGTGCCTTTGTGCCGGTCGACGAACGCGCTGATTTCGGCGCCGGCGCTGGCCATGAAGTCGCCGCCTGTGAAAGCCGCGCCGGCGTACAGGATCAAGCCCGCTATTGCGTGGGGCCGCTTCAAAGCAGCATCCAGAGCGACAAACGCGCCGTGAGAGTGGCCAAGAAGATAGGGATCGTCGATGCCGGCCACCGTGATGAAGGCAAGCAAATGGTCTGAGAAACGCGCGACACTGTATCCCATGGGATGCGTCGACAGGCGTCCCGACCGGCCAGTTCCAATCGGATCCAGGTAAATCATCGTCAGGTGCGGCTCAAGGAGGGGCAGCCGCAGATAGCCGGCGTCAATCCCCGGTCCGCCGGCATGGACGATGCAGAATGGACCGCTCCCCGCCACTCGAAAGTGCTGTTCGATCCCGTCAACGGTCATGCTGTGCATGCCGGGCGTAAGGAGTTGGGACATGGTGGGGCTTTCTTCGACGCAGGAATGGAGGATCGACGCAGGTGCGCTGCATCGGCCGGCATGTTCACTTACGACCGAGGCGCCTCAATCGTTACCCGGGCCCGCCAGCTCGGCTTGAACTGCTGCGGCGGAGGTCGGCCTGCAATTGCGGCTTCAATATGCCGATCAGCCGGTGAAATTCCTCGTCGTCGGAATGGAGCCAATCAAGACGTGGCGCGGAGAGCCGATCATTCTGAACGTCGCAAATGGCGAAGCCGGATGGATCCTGATCGGCCAAGACGATCGAGCCGGAGTGGAATGCCTGCAACATCCCGTTTTGTGTTCGTGCGGCCCCTTGCACACGAGCGCGGGCGCGAACTCGTCGATCAGATCGCAGCAATCCTGCCGCCGTAAAGCGGTTCGACGGCGTGAACACCGGAAGCGCCATTGGCGACCGGACGGCCGAGGGGATGACTTTTGCGGCCTCGCTTGCGCGGCGCCGCGAGAGTCACATTGGCCGCACTTCGACCACGTCCGGCACGAAGTGGCGCAACAGGTTCTGGATGCCGTGCTGCAGCGTCGCGGTCGATGACGGGCAGCCCGAGCAGGCGCCCTTCATGTTGAGGTAGACGATGCCGTCCTTGAAGCCGCGGAAGGTGATGTCGCCGCCGTCATTGGCCACGGCCGGCCGCACCCGCGTCTCGATCAGATCCTTGATCATCTCGACGGTCTCGGAGTCCTCCTCGCTGAAGAACTCGTCCGCCTCGTCGGCGCTCTCCGCGCTGGAAACGCTGCCGTCGGCGAGCAGCGGCTCGCCCGACATGTAGTGCTCCATGATGGCGCCGAGGATCGCCGGCTTCAAATGCTGCCAGTCGCTGCTGTCCTTGGTGACGGTGATGAAATCCGATCCGTAGAACACGCTGGTGACGCCCGGCACGCCGAACAGGCGCTCGGCCAGCGGCGAGCGTGCGGCGGCGTCGCGGCTGGTGAATTCCATGGTGCCGGCGTCGAGCACGAGGCGGCCGGGAATGAATTTCAAGGTGGCGGGATTGGGGGTCGCTTCAGTCTGAATGAACATGATTTTCTCCGGCGTCGCCGGTTCAAGGCCGGCGCGTAAGGGCTGTTTAGCAGATGGCGTCGGCAAGTGCACGATCAAGGGTCCAAAAACGCCCGGTTCCCGCCATGGCTCGCGCGCCATTGGCCCGTTTCGGCGTCGATTGCACCGTCTAGGCCGGCAGCAGACCGGCGCGGCGATAGCTGTCGATCAGCGCGTCATAGAGCGAGATGTCCGCGCGGCTCCGGGCCATCAGCTGCGCGCCGGCGACGGCCGCGAAGATGGCGCGAGCCCTCTGTTGGCTTTCCTCAGGTCTGACGACCGCCGCAGCAGACAGGACTCTGCTGAGCCAGGCCACGTTGACATCGGCAAAGGTCTGGACCTCCCGCTTCACCGCGTCCGGCAGGTCATCATATTCGGCGGCCATGAAGCTGCACATGCACATGCGATTGTCGCTCTCGAGCGCCTTGCGGAACACCTCGGGATAGCGACGCAGGCAGCTGGCCGGATCCGGGGCTTCGGCGAGCATCGCGTCGAGCGCCGCCCCCGTGTCTTCCCAATAGCGCCTGGCCACCGCGGCGCCGAGATCGGCCTTGCTCGGGAAATGGTGGTAGATGCTCGCGGCCTTGATGCCGACTTCGTCCGCGAGATCGCGGAAATTGAGGCCGCCATAGCCATGGGCCTGCGCGGTCCGTTTGGCTGCTGCCAGGATGGCTTCCCTGGAACTCGAAGTCATTTCGCCGATCACCCCCTCGTTACCTACCATGTGACAGATAGGGTTTGACCGTCGAAGTTCAAAGCCATAAAGCCAGACTACCTATCACTTGGTAGGTTTGCGCTAGAAAAGGAGAAGCAAATGGTAATGAAGATCCACGATTGGCCGACCGGCCCATATCCGGCGCGCGTCCGCATCGCCCTGGCCGAGAAGAACCTGCTGTCGGACGTCCAGTTCGTGACGGTCAATCTACGCAAAGGCGAGCACAAGAAGCCCGACTTCCTGGCCAAGAACTACTCGGGAACGCTCCCGGTGCTCGAGCTCGACGACGGCACCTTCATTGCCGAGTGCACGGCCATTACCGAATATCTCGACGCGCTCGCTGGCCCGCTTACGCTCACCGGCAGAACCCCGCGCGAAAAGGGCGTGATCCACATGATGAGCAAGCGCGCCGAGCTGGAGGTGCTCGACGCCATCAGTGTCTATTTCCACCATGCAACACCGGGGCTTGGACCCGATGTCGAGCTCTACCAGAACGCCGAATGGGGGCTCCGCCAGCGCGACAAGGCCGTGAGGGGGATGCACTACTTCGACGCCGTTCTGAAAGGACAGCCGTTCGTCGCCGGCGAAGCGTTCTCGATGGCCGACATCACGCTGATCGGCGGCTTGATCTTCGCGGCGATCGTGAAGCTGCCGGTTCCTGCAGACTGCGAGGCTCTTCGCGCCTGGTACATGAGGATGCAGGAACGTCCCAGCGTCAAGTACCAGCGGTCGCTGTCGGCGCCGGCCTAGTGTTGCGACTCTGACACTTCATTCCGTCATTCCGGGGCGCCGCGTCAGCGGCGAACCCGGAATCTCGAGGTGGCGGCGCGAGATTCCGGGCTCGCCCTTCGGGCACCCTGGAATGACACCGAGTGAATCAAGCGTCTGGGTCACAACACTAGTCTGGTCGAGATTAGAGGTCGCGTTGAATCATGAATTTGGAAGACCGCACGCGGAGCGAGGCGCCCGCTTGCGCCTGCGGCCTTCCATGCCTTCACCTCTATGACAGCGCGTCGAGATCGTCGTCGCCGAGATCGCCCGGGACGATCACCAACGGGACCGGAAAGGTCCCGACCGCCTTGGCGAGCATGGTCGTCAGCGGGCCCGGCCCCTCGGCGCCGGGACTGGCTGACAGCACCAGCATGGCGATGTCGACGTCCTGTTCGATCAGGTCAAGAATCTGCTCGGTTGCGTCGCCCTCGCGGATCACGCGCTCCGGCGTGATGGTGCCGATGGCGTGGGCGCGGCCGGCGGCGCGATCGAGCGCGGCATTGGCGTTCTCATATGCCTCCGCGCGCATGATGTCGGCAACCGCAAGCCATTGCTGGCTCTGCTCCTCGGTCTCGATTACGTGCAGCATCACCACGCCGCCGCCGACCCGCCTGGCCCAGCGGCTGGCGTAATACACGGCGCGGTCCCACTCCGTCGTTGCGTCGACAACAACCAGGCATTTCGGCTTGTGACCCGCCTCGTAGCTTCGTCGCTTTGTGGTCATGCGTGTCCCGGTGGCTTTGCGGCCTCAAGCAGCCTTCATGCTGCCACAGCCGCGCGAGCTTCGGGAGTGGGACCCGTTCGGGAAATTGCAATGCAAGCGTCTTCGCAGTGCAGCGGCAACTACCGGGGATCGCTCGCTCTCCTGACGAAGCCGACGATGTCCTTGGTCTTGAGAATGTTCGCTTCCGCGATGGCGCGTGCGCGGTCGGCGCCATCGATCAGGATCGCGTCGACATGGCCGGGATCGGCGACCAGCCGCTTCATCTCGGAGGCGATCGGCGCGAGCTTTGTCACGCACAATTCCACCAGCGCGTTCTTGAAGGCCGAGAACTGGCCGCCGCCGAAATCGCTGAGCACCTGCTGCTTGCTGCGCCCGGAGAGCGCCGCATAGATGCCGACGAGATTGTCGGCCTCGGGCCGCGTCTCCAGGCCCTTCTCCTCCGTCGGCAGCGGCTCCGGATCGGTCTTCGCTTTCCGGATCTTCTGCGCGATGGTGTCGGCGTCGTCGGTCAGGTTGATGCGGGAATAGTCCGAGGCATCCGACTTCGACATCTTCTTGGTGCCGTCGCGCAGGCTCATCACCCGCGTCGCGGGGCCGGTGATCATCGGCTCCGGCAGCGGGAAGAACTGGCCGTCGGCGAAGCCGTGGCTGCGGATGGAATCGCCGAAATCATTGTTGAACTTCTGCGCAATGTCGCGCGCGAGCTCCAGATGCTGCTTCTGGTCCTCGCCGACCGGCACATGGGTGGCGTGATAGAGCAGGATGTCGGCCGCCATCAGAACCGGATAATCGTAGAGGCCGACCGAGGCGTTCTCGCGGTCCTTGCCGGCCTTCTCCTTGAACTGGGTCATGCGGTTGAGCCAGCCGATGCGGGCGACGCAGTTGAAGATCCAGGTCAGCTCGGCGTGGCCGGCGACCTGGCTCTGATTGAAGACGATGTGCTTCTTCGGATCGATCCCGGCGGCCAGGAACGCCGCGGTGACCTCGCGCGTGTTGCGGGCGAGCTCGCTCGGGCCGCCCCAGACTTCGGGGCCTTGCGTGATCGCATGCATGTCGACCACGCAATAGATGCAGTTGTGCGTCTCCTGCATCTTCACGAAGTTGACGATGGCGCCGAGATAATTGCCGAGGTGCAGATTGCCCGTCGGCTGGACGCCCGAAAAAACCCGTTCCACGAAGGCCATAGCTAGCTTCCCGCTGTTGCGGCCCGTCGTTTGCCACGAGAGCGGTCAGTCGCGCAAGTCGCGTGGCTTGGCGGAGCGGATCGCGCCGGCCGCCCGCCGCCAGCTGCCGATGCCGAACAAGCCGAGCAGAAAGAGGTAAATGGCGGCGCCGCCGGTGATCAGACATGCCAGGTAAACGGCCTGCGCAAGGCCATGCGCCGGCGATTGCAGCGCGGGCAGGCGTATCGCCAGTTCGAGCAGGCCGGCCATCAGGCCTGCCGCCAGCGCGATGCGGAACAGCCGCCCATATGTCGCAGGCACCAGCGCAAAGCCGAACGCGGCCACTCCGCTGCGGATCAGCCGGACGGTGCCGGTCCAGGCGCCGAGCGCGAGGCCGGCGGCGATGCCGCTCGGGCCGAACCACGCAGCGAGCAGGAAGCCGGCCGCGATGGCGACGGCAAGGCCGACCAGGCTCGCGTGCAGCGGCGTCGCCGTATCCTCGCGCGCGAAGAAAGACGGCGACAGCGCCTTGGTCAGCACATGGGCGGGCAGCGCCAGCGCGAGAAAGACCAGGTTTTGCGCGGTCGCGCGGGTGTCCTCGCTGGTGAAGGCGCCGTGCTCGAACAACAGCCGCACGATCGGCTCGCTCAGCACGGCAAGCCCCAGGGTCGCCGGCAGCGCAAGCCCCGCCGCAAGCTCCAGCGCATGCGATTGCGCCTGCGCGATCGCCTGCGCATCGCCGCCGCGCTGGGCGCGGGCAAGCTCGCTCACCAGCACTGTCCCCATCGCGACGCCGACGATGCCGAGCGGCAGCTCGACCAGGCGGTTGGCGAAATAGAGCCACGACACCGCCGATGGCGAGGACGAAGCGATGATGGCGCCGCCGACGATCAGAAGCTGCGGCGCGGCATTTGCCACCATGCCGGGAATGGCGCGGGCAAAAAAGCCGCGCATGTCGGCCGCGAAGGAGACGCGCAAAGGTGTTGCGATCCTGCCGCCGCGCCGCGACACTAGGATCAGGAGCTGCAGCAAGCCTGCGATGCCGACGGTTGCCGCGAGCGCGCGTGCGACCAGGCCGGCCTCGGGCCGTGTGGGAATGAGCGCGATCATCACCGCGATCAGCGCCATGTTGAACAGCAGCGGCGAGAACGCGGTGAGGGCAAAGCGCGACTGCGCGGAATACAGCGCCAGCATCACGGTCGAGGGGCCGGCGAAGGCGAGATAAGGCAGCATCAGCCGTGCATCGCCGACCGCGAGCCGAAGCGTCGCCTCCCCCGCAAAGCCCGGCGCAAGCGCCGTCAGCACCAGCGGCATGAACAGGCCGATCAGGGCCGACAGCGCGAGCAGCGCCACGCTTGTCGTTGCCAGCACCTTGCCGGCGAAGGACGCGGCCGCCACGGCGCCATCGGTTTCGCGCAACCGCAGCCAGGCCGGCACCAGCGCGGCGTTCAGCGCGCCCTCGGTCAGCAGCCTGCGCACCACGTTGACCATCTGGAACGCGACCAGAAAGGCGTCGGCGACCGGACCGGTGCCGAGCAGGGCGGCAATCATGGAGTCCCGGACAAAACCGAGCAGCCGCGAGGCCAGCGTTCCCGTGGAGACCGTGAGGAAGGAGCGGATCATGAGGTGAGGTGCGGAACCGTCGCTTGCTCCTGCAGGGGCGGCCGTGATAGGCCGCGAGCGCCAATTTGCAGCCGGGATGTCGACCTTCTAAACCGGATTCTTGCGCCGACCGCAATTGCCGTTACCGGACCCTAAAGCCAGGACCTAAAGAATGACTGATGCGAAATACGACGTGCTCGGGATCGGCAATGCGATTTTCGACGTGCTGGTCAGGACCGATGAGGCCTTCCTGGCCCGCCACGGCATGACCAAGGGCAGCATGGCCCTGATCGACGAGGCCCGGGCGGCCGCCATCTATGGCGACATGGGCCCGGCGACCGAAATGAGCGGCGGCTCTGCGGCCAATACCATTGTCGGGCTGGCCAGCTTCGGCGCCCGCGCCGCCTATGTCGGCAAGGTCAAGGACGACCAGATCGGCAAGCTCTACAGCCACGACATCCGCGCCGCCGGCGTTGCCTTCGACACCAAGCCCGCCGCAAGCGGCCCCGCCACCGGCTGCTCCTACATCCTGGTCACCGGCGACGGCGAGCGCACCATGAACACCTATCTGGGTGCGGCCCAGGACCTGACGCCGGCCGATATCGATCCCGCGCAAATCGCGGCTGCGCGGATCGTCTATCTCGAGGGCTATTTGTGGGATCCGAAGAATGCCAAGGACGCCTTCGTCAAGGCGTCCAACATCGCCCATGATGCGGGCCGGCAGGTGGCGCTGACGCTGTCGGACTCTTTCTGCGTCGATCGCTACCGCGACGAGTTCCTGGAGCTGATGCGCAAGGGCACGGTGGACCTGGTGTTCGCCAACGAGGCCGAGCTGCATTCGCTCTATGAAACGTCCGATTTCGACACCGCGCTGAAGCAGCTGCGCATCGACGCCAGGCTCGGCGTGGTCACGCGCAGCGAGAAGGGCTGCGTGGTCGCCTCGTCCGAGGGCGTCGTCGCGGTGCCGGCGTTTCCGATCGCGCAGATGGTCGACACCACCGGCGCCGGCGACCTGTTCGCTGCCGGCTTCCTGTTCGGCCTCGTCCGCAACGCCGGCTACGAAAAGGCCGGCCGCCTCGGCGCACTCGCCGCCGCCGAGGTGATCCAGCACATCGGCGCGCGGCCGCAGGTGTCGCTGAAGGAGCTCGCGCAGCAGCACGGGCTGCCGGTGTAGGGAGCCACTTGCACTGTCATTCCGGGGCGGTGCGCAGCACCGAACTATGGTGCGCAATTGCGCACCTGAGAATCTCGAGATTCCGGGTTCACGCTACGCGTGCCCCGGAATGACCTTGCAAGTAATTCACGCCGTCTTCGCCGCCTTCAGCCCCAGCTTCCGCTCCACCGCCTCCCGCATCAAGAACTTCTGGATCTTCCCGGTCACCGTCATCGGGAATTCCTCGACGAACTCGACATAGCGCGGGATCTTGTTGTGGGCGATCTGGCCCTGGCAGAACGCGCGCACCTCGTCGGCGGTGAGCGTCTCACCTGAGCGGACCCTGATCCAGGCGCAGAGCTCCTCGCCATAGCGGTCGTCGGCGACGCCGAAGATCTGCACGTCCTGGATCTTGGGATGGCGAAACAGGAATTCCTCGATCTCGCGCGGGTAGAGATTTTCGCCGCCGCGGATCACCATGTCCTTGATGCGGCCGACGATGTTGCAATAGCCCTCCTCGTCGATGACGGCGAGGTCGCCGGTGTGCATCCAGCCATTGCGGTCGAGCACGTCGGCGGTCTTCTCCGGTTCGTCCCAATAGCCCAGCATGACGCTGTAGCCGCGGGTGCAGAGCTCGCCACGCTGCCCGCGCGGCACGATCCTGCCCTCGAGATCGACGACCTTGACCTCGACATGCGGATGGATGCGCCCGACCGTCGACACCCGCCGCTCCAGGGGATCGTCGACCGCGCTCTGGAAGCTCACCGGGCTGGTCTCGGTCATGCCGTAGGCGATGGTCACCTCGCGCATGTTCATCTGGTTGTTGACCCGCTTCATCACCTCGATCGGGCACGGCGCGCCGGCCATGATGCCAGTGCGCAGCGATGTCAGGTTGAAGCTCGCAAATTCGGGATGGTCGAGCTGGGCGATGAACATGGTCGGCACGCCATAGAGCGTGGTGCATTTCTCCTGCTCGATGGTGCGCAACGTCGCCAGCGGATCGAAGCCCTCGCCGGGATAGACCATGGTCGCACCGAGCGTGACCGAGGCGAGATTGCCCATCACCATGCCGAAGCAGTGATACAGCGGCACCGGGATGCAGATGCGGTCCTGCTCGGTCAGGCGCATGGCGCGGCCGGTGAAATAGCCGTTGTTGAGGATGTTGTGGTGGGTCAGCGTCACGCCCTTGGGCGAACCCGTGGTGCCGCTGGTGAACTGGATGTTGACGGGGTCGTCGAACTGCAGCTCCCTCGCCAGGGTCCTGATCTGCTCGCGATGCCGCTCGCCGCCCATGGTCGCGACCTGCTCGAACGGAATCGTGCCTGACGCGGCCGGCCCGCCGACCTGGATCACCGCGCGCAATTGCGGCAGGCGGCTCGCCTGCAGGCGGCCTGGCTCGCTGCTCGCAAGCTCGGGCAGCAGCGTGTTGAGCATCTCCATGTAGTTGCTGGTCTTGAACGCGGTCGCGGTGACGATCGCCGCGCATCTGACCTTGGCGAGCGCGAACTCCAGCTCGCTCAGCCGATAGGCGGGGTTGATGGTGACCAGGATCAGCCCGGCCTTGGCGGCGGCGAACTGCGTCAGCGTCCATTCGGGGCGGTTGAGCGACCAGACGCCGATACGGTCGCCTCGGTCGAGGCCGAGTGCCAGAAAACCCGCGGCCAGCGCATCGACGCGCTCGGCAAGCCCGCGCCAGGTCCAGCGGACATTGTGACTCGGCGACACCAGCGCCTCGCGCTCACCCCAGCGCTCGCGCGCCCGGTCGAGGCTTTTGCCGATCGTCTCGCCCAACAGCGGCGTATCGGAAATGCCGCACACATAACTATCCGCTCGTTCGCTCACCTTCGTTTCCTCCTCCTGTTCCTTGCCTCTCCCCGCAAGCGGGGCGAGGTTAGCAGCGGCGCCGCACCTTTGCAGGCATCATAGTGAATGGCCGGGCGCCGGGCAGGCACGACTTACGTTGCAGACAAAATAGCCCCCTGGCCTCCGATCGAGGCAGGGGGCTAACGAACGTCACGCGAGACCGCCTACGCAGCCTTCTTGCCGCCGGCAGCATCGAGCCCGGCATAGACGCCGCGCTCGAACGCGGCAAAAGCCTGGAGGCAGTCATTGTCGGCGAACGGCAGCAGCTGCATCAGGATCACGCCGGCGACGTCGCGCGCCGGATCGATCCAGAAATAGGTGTTGGCAAGCCCGGCCCAGGCGAGACTGCCGGGGCTGCGGCCTTCCGGCGTCAGCGCGGTGTTGATCATGAAGCTGAGGCCCCATTTCTTCACCATGCCGGGATAGAGGTCGACGTCGTTGGTATAGGCCGCCGCCGCGGAAACCATCTTGGTGACGACGAGATCGCCCATGTTGTTCTGCGCCATCACCGCCACTGTCTCGGGCTTGAGCAGTTGGTTGCCGCCTCCGCGGCCCTTGTTGAGGATCATCTGGCAGAACTTGATGTAGTCGGGCGCCGTCGAATACAGCCCGCCGCCACCCATGTGGAACTCCGGATCCTGCTCCAGCTCGAACGGCAGCGGCGCGAGCGTCCCGTCCGGCCCGCGCGCATGTGCGCCGACCAGGCGCCTGCGCATGTCGTCGGTGATCTTGAAGCCGGTGTCGTTCATGCCGAGCGGCGCGAACATGTGGTCACGCAAATAGGCATCGAGCCGCTTGCCGGAGGCGGCTTCCACGGCCTTGCCGACGAAATCGATATTGATGCCGTACTCCCAGCGCGTGCCGGGATCGGTCATGATCGGCGTCTTCAGCGCGTCGTTCTTGCAGGTGATGATGCCCGGCGTGCCGGTCTTCTCGAGGTAGCGGCCCATGTCGACGTTCCACATGTCGTAGCAGAAGCCGGCGGTGTGGGTCATCAGATGGCGCAGCGTGATCGGGCGCCTGGCGTCGCGCAGGATCGGCTCGCCCTGTGCGTCGAAGCCTTCGAGCACCTTGGGCGAGGCGAGATCGGGCAGCAGCTTGCCGATGGGATCATCGAGCGAGAGCTTGCCCTGCTCGACCAGCTGCATCGCGGCCGCACTGGTGACCGCCTTGGTCATGGAGGCGATCCAGAACACGCTGTCCGGCGTCATCGCCTCGTCCTTGCCGAGGTCGCGCTTGCCGAACGCGCCCTGGTAGATCACCTCGCTCCCGCTGGCGGCGACCGCAACCACGCCGGGGATTTCCTTCGCATCGCATTTCGAACGCAGAACCTGGTCGATCTGGGCCTGGCCTTGCATGGGTGTCCTCCCGATTATTTTATGAATGGCGTGATCTTCCTCCCGAGCGCGTGATCGGGCAAGCGGCGCTTTCGACGCAGCGCAGCGGTCGCGATCTCGTGATGATGCAAACGGGCGGTAGCGGGCTAAAGAAAAGCCATCACCATCCAGAATTACGGGGACAGGGCCCGGCCTGCGCTGGCCCCCTATCGCATTGGCGATATGCTGATGGGGCAGTATTGCTGCAACTTTTTTCGGAGTAAGGCGTTCGTAACGCGGATGGATTGGCGCTGGCTGGCGCGGATTTCCCGCAAATTTTTGTAAGATTTTTTTGCGGCGTCCCTGGAGGCCGCAAGGGGGCCAAAATGATCTCGACTTGGAGCGAATGGAAACGCTACCCCCGTCAGGGGCGTGGCGAAAACCTCGAAGCGCCGATTTCGCCCGGCATATATGAGGTACGCGTCGCGGCGACCGGTGCGCTGCATTCCTTTGGTGCCGTCGACAATCTCGCGCAGGCGCTGGCGCTGTTGCAGGTCGGGCCGAAATCCTGGTTCGGCCGCCGCGATACGTCCGACATTCCCGATCTCGAATACCGCACCTGCGCCACCTCGACCAAGGCCGACGCCAAGGCCGCCGCCGAGCGCATGATCGGCCGCCGCGAAACCTACATGAGCGGCGCGGCCTGAGGGCGCACCCGGGTGAAACTCTTCACCCCGTCATCCTGAGAGGACGTGACGAAATAAGGCATGCGTAGAGCGCAGCGAAACCGAGCGTTTCGCTGCGCCGAAAAGACGGTGGATTGCCCACGCTCTACCACCCCTACGCACCGGTTTCCGACCCGTCACCCTGAGGCGCTCGCGACAGCGAGCCTCGAAGGGCGACGGCCCGGCTGCGACAGCGGGGCCGTTCATCCTTCGAGGCCTCCGCTGCGCTCCGGCGCCTCAGGATGACGGTTCTGCGTGAGGCTTGATAGCAGCCGCTCTCATAGCGGGTCGCCATCGCGCGCCGCTCGGCCTATATTCGGCTCAACCCCGATCATCCCAGGACATCCAGGAGGAGAGCCGCTCATGACCCCGACCGCCGCCGCACGCGCTTCGCACCCAACCCAGAACCTGCGCGATCGCCTGAAGGACCCCTCGCTGCTGCGCGACCGCTGCTATATCGACGGCGCCTGGGTCGGGACGCCGGTGTTTGCGGTCAACAACCCCGCGACCGGCGCGGAGATCGCGAAGATTCCGCAGCTGTCCGCCGACGATTGCACGAGCGCCGTGGAAGCCGCCTCGCGCGCCTTCCCGGCCTGGGCCAAGCTCACCGCCAAGCAGCGCTCCAACATCTTGCGAAAATGGTATGAGCTGATCGCGGCCAACCGCGAGGACCTTGCGCTGATCCTCACCTCCGAGCAGGGCAAGCCGCTGGCGGAGGCGCTGGGCGAGGTCGACATCGGCGGCGCCTATATCGAGTTCTTTGCCGAGGAGGCGCGGCGGGTCTATGGCGAGACCATCCCCTCGCAGCGTCCCGATGCGCGGCTGCTGGCGATCAAGCAGCCGATCGGCGTCTGCGGCGCCATCACGCCGTGGAATTTCCCGAACTCCATGATCACGCGCAAGGTCTCGCCGGCGCTCGCCGCCGGCTGCACCGTGGTGCTCAAGCCCGCCAACGAGACACCGCTGTCGGCGCTCGCGCTTGCGGCGCTGGCCGAGAAGGCCGGCTTGCCGAAGGGCGTGCTCAACATCATCACCGGCGATGCGCCGCCGATCGGCAAGGTCCTGTGCGAGCATCCGGCGGTGCGTTTCGTCGGCTTTACCGGCTCGACCGAGGTCGGCAAGATCCTGTATCGGCAGTCCGCCGTCGGCGTGAAGAAGCTCGGGCTCGAGCTCGGCGGCAACGCGCCGTTCGTGGTGTTCGACGACGCCGATATCGATGCCGCGGTCGAAGGTGCCATGGTCTCGAAGTACCGCAACATGGGCCAGACCTGCGTCTGCGCCAACCGGCTCTATGCCCAGGACAAGATCTACGACGAGTTCGTGCAGAAGCTGTCGCAGAAGGTCGCGGCGATGAAGATCGGCGACGGTACGGAAGCCGGCGTCACCCAGGGCCCGCTGATCAACATGGAAGCGGTCGACAAGGTCGAGCGCCACATCGCCGACGCGGTGAAGGGCGGCGCGAAAATCATCACCGGCGGCAAGCGGAGCGCGCTCGGCGGCACCTTCTTCGAGCCGACCGTGCTGGCGGACGTCCGCGCCGACGCGCTGGTCGCGCATGAGGAGACGTTCGGTCCGCTGGCGCCCGTGATCCGCTTCAAGGACGAGGCCGACGTGATCGCGATGTGCAACAAGTCGCCGTTCGGCCTGGCGTCGTATTTCTACGCCCGCGATCTCGGCCGGGTCTGGCGCGTCGCGGAAGCGCTGGAATCGGGCATGGTCGGCGTCAACACCGGCCTGATCACCACCGAGGTCGCCCCCTTCGGCGGCGTCAAGGAAAGCGGCCTGGGGCGTGAAGGCTCCCATCACGGCATCGAGGAATATCTCGAGATCAAGTACGTGATGATGGCGGGGGTTTGAGCTGCCTCGCCATTTTCGCATCAGCTGAGGTCGGGGCCGATAGCCTCCGGCCCGACCTTCCCTCAGTGGCATGCGCGCGGTTCAGGCGAGCGTTTCGTCGAGCCAGTCGAACATGCGCGCAAAGGCGAGCCGGCTGGCGCCGACCTGGCAATGCGCGCCGGCGCCTTCGGCGTTGGTGAAGCGGACCAGCGTCTTGCGGCAGGTGAGATGATCGTAGAGTGCCTGCGGCTGGCCCTTGAAGAACAGGTCGTCCTCGGCTTCGCAGACCAGCGTCGGGCAACTGATCCGCTCGGCAATGCCGTCGCGCAAATGATAGTCGAGCGCCTTGGCCATGAAGGCGCGGGGCGATGCCGCGCCGGTCGACCACATGCCGTGCGCCTGCGACCAGCGTACCGTCGGCGACTTCTTTGCCAGCCCTTCCAGGAGCTGGTCGATCTGCGGCGCGGCGTCCGCCTTCACGGCCTCGACGAACGGCTCCCATTTGTCGGCCGGCATGGTCGAGCGGAACGCCGCGGAGAAATCATAGACGCCATCATTGGCAATCAGCGCGGCGAGGCGCTTTTCGAATGCGGCCGCCCGCGGCGCCAGCACGCCGCCCATGCTGATGCCCATCAGCGCGATCCGCTTGGGGTCGACGCTCGGCTGCTCCAGCGCGAAATCGACCACCGGGGTGATGACCTTTTCCCAATCGGGACGGAACACCAGGCCTTCGCGGTGCAGCGGGCCATATTGTCCGGGACCGTCAAAGGCGATGACGTTGTAGCCGCGCTCGACTGCGGCGCGCGCGCCCGACACATGCATTTCCTCGGCGCTTCCGTCGAAGCCGGTATGCATGATCAGCGTCGGCCGCGGCGACTTGCTGCCGTCGGCGTGATGGAAGTAGCCCGGCAGGGTGGTGTTCTCGTAAGGGATCTCGACGGGCTCGATCACAGGGGCATGGAGCTTGGCGCATTGATGGTAGCAGTCGGTCGAGAGGTGGTAGGCACGCGCGATGCGCGGGTCCTTCGGATCGCCATGAAGGAAGAACTCGGACGCCTGATAGTAGCTCGCTGCGCGCAGAAAGCCGTCGCGCGCGCTGATGCGATGGCCACGCGCAAGCTGGTCGGAGGCTTCCTTCGCGATGCGGTCGGCAAAATCGTTATAGGCCCCGTACCAGCTGTCGTAGTCGCCGGGGGCAATCCGCGACGACACGGCGAGCACCTCGCCGAACAGCGCCCCGCCATATTCGGCGGCGCCAAAGGCGCGCTGCGTCTCGTACCAGAACTGGACGTCGGTCGGGAACAGTGGCGGCTTGCGCTCGGGTGTTGCTGCGACGGCGGCCGGCGCGTCCCCGGCGGCGAGAACGTCGTCGGGCGCGAACAGCGCAGCAGTCGAGGCGAGGATCGGGGCGAGAGCGAGCAGGGTTCTGCGATTCATGGAATGCTCCTGTCAGTCGGATGCGAGCGCGGACCTAACTCCGGCCGTTCCTTAATGCAAATATATTTGCATTAAGGTGGTATCGGTATCATCAACAAGATGTGAAAATGATCGCAAAACAACGCCCCGGTGGGCGCACGGCGCGAACGAAAAGCTCGGTTTTCGAGGCGGTTACGGCGTTATTGACGGAGCGCTGCTATGGCGCCCTCAACATGACCGAGATTGCCGAGCGGGCGGGCGTCGCCGCAACCAGCCTCTATCGCCGCTGGGGCGACGTGCGGGTGCTGATCCTGGAGGTCGCGGTCGAGCGGCTGATGCAGGAGCGTCCGCTGCCGGATACCGGTTCGCTGGCCCAGGACCTGCAGGACTGGGCCCGCTCCATCGCGGTTAGCCTGGCGAGCCCGGAGGGCTCCGCGTTCTTCCAGGCCTTCATCGCGGCCGCACTGCCGACCGGCTCCGACGTTGCGGCCCGTCTGGACGCGCTGAAGCCGCGCATTGCGCAAATCGAGGCCATGCTGGACCGCGCCGCCGCGCGCGGCGAAGCGGCGCCCTCGGTCGACGACGTCGTCGATATGCTGCTGGCGCCGCTCTACACGCGCACCCTGTTCGGCATGCCGACGGACGAGAGCGTGGCAGATCGCCTCGTCGAACGCCTGCTCGGCGGGGGCCGATGAGCTGCGGATGATATCGCTCGCAATGCCCGGGTTCGCTGCTCGTGCGTGCGCTCGCAGTGGCGCAGCCGATCACGACGCCGATGAGAATGCCCGCGATGAAGCCCGGACTCGCCGCTTGCCGGGTCGACGGTTCGACTGACGGCGTCGCAGCCGCCGCGCTCCAGCGCGAGCGCCTCCGCGCGCAGAGGAAGCGCGACGCCCCGGGCGCGTCAGTCAGCCGCTGCTTGCCTTGCTGCGGCAATTCGAATTGACCCACATCAAGAGGAAAAGCGGGAGGGGTGTTAACCGGCTCAAGGGGCGCAGTCCGCATATGGAGACGAGCAATGCAGACGCAGAGCAATGTCCGCTTCTACGTGAATTGGGCCAAGGAACGGCTGGACGAAATGGAGGCCGTACTGACGTCGCTCGAAAGCAGGATTGGCGAGGTTCAGGCCGATGCCCGCGAGAAGGCCAACAACGCGCTCGCGGAGCTTGGCAAGGCTCGCGACATTTTCCGGGAGACGGTCAAGAAGCAGGCAGAGACCAACGAGGCCGCGTGGATGAGCGCCAAGGCCAAGCTTGAGCCGGAGTGGACTGCGTTCGAGGCCGAGGTCAAGAAATACGTCGATCATTTCGGCAAGGAAGTCGAGCAGCAGCGGGCGACGTTCAAGCTTCAGTCTGCGGCCCAGCTGAAGGCGTGGCGCGAAGCCGCCGACAAGTTCGCCGGGGACACCAGGCAATTCGCCACCGAGCGTCAGTCCGAAATCGATGCCGCCGTGAAGCGCATGCAGGCCGATGCCACCGTCGCGGAGGAGAAGCTCCGGAAGCAGATGGAGGAGATGGGGACCCAGTCGTGGTCGGCGCTGATGGCGGCTTTGACGGAAACCCGTGCCGCATTCGATCGCGCCAACCAGGCAGCGCGCGAGGCATTCAAGCGCGCGGCCTGATCGCGAGACTGTCTCGACCGGAGAGGTCGCCGCAGGCGGCCTCTCGTTCCGGCAGATGCGGCGCTTGAAAACGGTCGTAGGGGAACATCTGCGATGACCAGCATGGATATGGACAGCAGCGAAGAGCGATCAGGCAATCCGAACGAAGCCGCCGTCAACCGGCCGCATGTCAGCTTTTGGATCAGGGAGCTGCCTTTCAGCCTGGTCTTGATTCTGACCCTGCTCGGCGTCGCCTATACCAGTGTGCTGAAACAACCGATCATGGGCTATTGGGAGCTTCTGGCGCCCGTGATCGGTTTGCTCTGCGTCGGCTCCGGATGGTCCGGCGCCGACGGCAGCAGCGCGCGAATGCAATTGATGGTTACGCAGGCGCTGCACTGGGGAGCGTTCCTGCTGGTGATGAACATGATCCTGTTGCCGAGTGTTCAGACCATCCTCAATGCCAGCGCGACCGGGCTCGCCGTTCTCATGTTGTTGGCGCTCGGCACCTTCACCGCAGGCGTTCATATTCTTTCCTGGCAGATATGCCTTCTCGGCATCGTCATGGCGCTCTGCGTTCCGGCGGCGGCGTGGATCGAAGCTTCGGCGCTGATTGTCGCCTTGATTTCGATGGCGGCGCTCGGAATCGGCGTCGTGCTCTGGTGGCGCTGGCACGAGAGCCGCGCCCGAGACGCCTGAGCGAACGGGCCGACGTCGGCGCGTTCGGCGGGTTATGTTGCTCGCACGGATGTCTGGCCCGGCCTGGGGACGGACGTAACACGCCTGCTGACCTTTGACCTGGAACGGACTTGAGGCGAAGGACCTGGAACTACATTCCTGACCCCGAATGGCTATCGGGCGGGCCACCAAATTGGTCCCAGTTATCAGTGTTATTTTTGTCAGGCTCCACTTTCATACCTTGCCGAAATGCAAAGCCGATAAATCCAGCAATCGCGCAGAAGGCAAGCAGGGGGAGAAGCCAGCTTGGCATGATCCAATCCGCTGTTCAGGGCCGTCTCAGTCGGCGGCTGCTTTCATAACATGCCAGGCCTTGGGATGTC
>Ga0209062_1000661_pt1 | contig 89570 bp, 82 predicted proteins | sample Coa_R2_2_FD_187158 | JGI IMG/M metagenome (GOLD analysis project Ga0209062, IMG submission 187158) | Surface soil microbial communities from Centralia Pennsylvania, which are recovering from an underground coalmine fire - Coalmine... | ecosystem: Environmental > Terrestrial > Soil > Unclassified...
GACGCCGGCGCCGCCGAAACAGGAGCCTGACGGCAAGGCGCAGCGCAACTTCACCGATCCGGAGAGCCGCATTCTCAAGACCAAGGACGGCTATATCCAGGGCTACAATGCGCAGGCCGCGGTCGACGCGACGGCACAGATCATCGTGGCGCACACGCTCAGCAACAATGGCAACGACCAGGCGCAGTTCGTTCCCTTGCTCGATGCCATCAAGGCCAGTCTGGGCCGCAATCCGGACGAGGTCTCGGCCGACGCCGGCTACTGCTCGGCGGCTAATCTTCGCACGCTCGGCCGGCGGCGGATCAACGGCTACATCGCGACGGGGCGGCAGAAGCACGGAACCACGTCCGCCACCGCCAAGCGGCCGCTCAAGCCCGGCTCGCTGCTCGCCCGGATGAGCGCCAAGCTCCGGCGCGCCGGCCATCGCAGCCGCTATCGATTGCGCAAGCAGACCGTCGAGCCGGTGTTCGGACAGACCAAGGAAGCAAGAGGCTTCCGCCAGTTCCTGCTACGGGGGATCGAGAAAGTGAAGGCCGAATGGGCGATGGTCTGCACCGGTCACAATCTCCGAAAGCTCGCGCTGGCCGCCGCATGAGCATTGGCATGCTAACGTTGCGGTTATGCCGCGACTCGCGACTAAACGGACAGGCTCCTAGGACTTTAGGGTAAGCCGTTCCGGCAAGCTGAGGCGTTTCCGTCAATTTGCTGTGCGGAAACGGCCTCAGTTTGAACAAAAAACCGAGCGACCACACGGGGCGACACGGGGTGTCTAGCGGGTTTCGGCCAATACTGGCACACTGGACGGCCACGCAGTGCGGGGTTGAGTCGTTTTCGCCAATGCGCCGGTGCGGGGTGCGGCGGACGCGCAATGAATTCTGCTCAGTGAAGTCGGTCGCGAGGGAATCGCGGTGAGATTACTGCTGCGTTTTTTGGGCTTCCTGTTCGCGGCCGGCACCGTCTTTTTCATTGCGGGGGTGGCGGGCGTCGCCGGCCTGTTGTGGCATTACTCCAAGGATCTGCCGGACTATTCGCAGCTCCAGGACTATGAGCCGCCGGTGATGACGCGGGTGCATGCCGCCGACGGCTCGCTGCTTGCGGAATATGCCAAGGAGCGGCGGCTCTACCTGCCGATCCAGGCCATCCCGAAGCTTGTCACCAATGCCTTCGTTGCCGCTGAGGACAAGAATTTCTATCAGCATCCCGGCATCGACATCCAAGGCATCCTTCGCGCCGGCATTCTTTACGTCGAAAATTACGGCCGCGGCGGTCATCCGCAGGGCGCCTCCACGATCACCCAGCAGGTCGCCAAGAACTTTCTGCTAACCAACGAAGTCTCATTCGAGCGCAAGATCAAGGAGGCGCTGCTCGCGCTGCGCATCGAGCGCACCTATTCGAAGCAGAAGATTCTCGAGCTCTACCTCAACGAAATCTATCTCGGCTTCGGTGCCTATGGCGTCGCCGCGGCCTCGCTTCTGTATTTCGACAAGTCGGTGCATGAGCTGACGATTCCGGAAGCCGCTTATCTGGCGGCGCTGCCCAAGGGCCCGAACAATTACAATCCGTTCCGCCGCCACGACGAGGCGATCGCCCGCCGTAATTACGTCATCGATCGCATGGCGGAAGACGGCTACATCACCCAGGAGGCGGCCGAACAGGCGAAAAAGGCGCCGCTCAACGTCACCGTGCGGCCGACCGGCGCGCATATCTTCGCGGCCGAGTATTTTGCCGAAGAGGTGCGGCGCTACCTTTACGACAATTACGGTGAGAAGAAGCTGTACGAGGGCGGACTGTCGGTGCGCACCACGCTCGATCCCAAGCTGCAAATGCTGGCGCGCCAGACCATGGTTAAGGGACTCGTCAATTTCGATGAGAGCACCGGCTATCGCGGCGCGATCACCACGATCGATGTGAGCGGCGATTGGGGCGTAAAACTCGCCGAAGTGAAATCGCTCGACGACGTCGCACCCTGGCGCATGGCCGTAGTGCTTCAGGTTGACGATCAATCGGCGCGCATCGGCTTGCAGCCGCCGCGTGATCCAGCCGGCGCCGTCGTCAAGGATCGCGAAATTGGCATCGTACCGCTCGACGGCGTCAAATGGGCGAAGCCGGCCAAGGGGCCGGCGAAACCAATCCAAAAAGTGAGCCAGGTCCTTTCCGTCGGCGACGTCATCTATGTCGAGCCAATGGAGGAGCAGGGTCAGTATCGGTTGCGGCAGGTGCCGGAAATCTCCGGCGCCATGGTGGTGATGGATCCGCATACCGGGCGTGTGCTGGCGATGGTCGGCGGCTTTTCCTTCGACCAGAGCCAGTTCAACCGCGCGACACAGGCGCTGCGCCAGCCGGGCTCCTCGTTCAAGCCGATTGTCTATGCGGCAGCGCTTGACAACGGCTACACGCCCTCGACCATCGTCATGGATGCGCCGATCGAGATCGATATGGGACAGGGCGGTGGCATCTGGCGGCCGGAAAATTACGGCGGCAAGTTTTTCGGCCCCTCGACCTTGCGCTTCGGCCTGGAAATGTCGCGCAATGTCATGACGGTGCGGCTGGCGCAAGACATCGGCATGCCGCTGATCGCCGAATATGCCAAGCGCTTCGGTGTCTATGACGAATTGCCGCCGTATCTCTCCTATGCGCTCGGTGCTGGCGAGACGACAGTGATGCGCATGGTGACCGCCTATGCAATGTTCGACAATGGCGGGCGGCGGGTGATCCCGACATTGATAGATCGCATCCAGGATCGCTATGGTCACACGATCTACAAGCACGACACGCGTGAATGCGTGGGCTGCGACGCCAAAAAATGGGAGAACCAGCCCGAGCCGACCCTGATCGACCGCCGCGAACAGGTCATCGATCCGATGACGGCCTATCAGATCACCTCGTTGATGGAGGGCGTGGTCCAGCGCGGCACCGCGACCGTGGTGCGCGATGTCGGCAAGCCGATCGCCGGCAAGACCGGAACTACCAATGACTCCCGCGACGTCTGGTTCATCGGTTTTTCGCCCGATATCGTCTGCGGCGTTTATCTGGGCTACGACAAGCCGCGCAATATCGGGCGCAACGCGACCGGCGGTCATCTCGCCGCGCCGATCGTGCGCGATTTCCTGAAAGTCGCGCTGGCAGACAAGCCGCCGATCCCCTTCACCGTGCCGCCCGGCATCAAGCTGATCCGCGTCGATGCCAAGACCGGCATGCGCGCAGGGCCGGGCGATCCGAAGGTCATTCTGGAAGCGTTCAAGCCGGGAACCGCGCCGCCGGACAGCTACTCGGTGATCGGCGCCGAAACCGCCAATGGCGCGCCCGTGCCGCTGCCGGGACAAACCCCGCCTGACGCCGGCAATGTCGTGCGCACCGGAACCGGCGGCCTGTACTGATCGGACGACGCAAGACAGACGACGAACGACAGAGGTCCCTGTTCAGTATTGCAATCCGCGATTTAGCATCCAATATCTGTCATCCGTCGTCCATCCTCCGTCATCTGAGAACCATGCGTGCGGAAATCACAGCCATCGTCGAGGCCATCAAGCAGGGGTTGAGCCTGCTGAGGAGGCACCTTTGACGTCGACAGAGCGCGCGCCCGGTTGGCCGAGCTGAACAAGCAGGCCGAAGATCCCAATCTCTGGAACGATTCCCAGCGCGCCAGCCGGCTGATGCAGGAGCGCACCGCGCTCGACGATCAGCTCGCTGCGCTCGCCCGCATGGATCAGGAGCTCGACGATCAGGTCACGCTGATCGAGCTCGGCGAGGCGGAGGGCGATCAGGCCGTCATCGGCGAGGCGGAAACCGCCCTGCGTCGGCTCAAAGCGGAAGTGTCGCGCCGCGAGCTCGAAGCTCTGCTCTCCGGCGAAGCCGATCACAACGACACCTATCTCGAAGTGCACGCTGGCGCCGGCGGCACGGAGAGCCAGGACTGGGCCAGCATGCTGTTGCGCATGTATACGCGCTGGGCCGAGCAGCACGGCTTCAAGGTCGACTATATCGAAGAAACGCAGGGCGAGGAGGCCGGCATCAAATCGGCAACGATCGAGATCAAGGGTCGCAATGCCTATGGCTGGCTCAAGACGGAGAATGGCGTGCACCGCCTGGTGCGCATCTCCCCGTTCGATTCCAATGCGCGGCGGCATACATCTTTTGCCAGCGTCAACGTCTATCCGGTGGTCGATGACGCCATCAAGATCGACATCAATGAGTCCGACGTCCGCGTCGACACGATGCGCGCCGGCGGCGCCGGCGGCCAGCACGTCAACAAGACCGAGTCGGCGATCAGGCTTACCCACATTCCGACCAACATCGTCGTGGTGTGCCAGAACGATCGCTCGCAGCACCGCAATCGGGCGCAGGCCTGGCAGATGCTGCGCGCCAAGCTCTACGAGGCCGAGCTGAAAAAGCGCGAAGAGAAGGCGGCCGCCGATCAGGCCGCCAAGACCGATATCGGCTGGGGCCACCAGATCCGCTCATACGTGCTGCAGCCCTATCAGATGGTGAAGGATCTGCGCACCGGCGTGTCGACCTCGAACACCGGCGCCGTGCTCGACGGCGATATCGATCAGTTTACCGAAGCGGCGTTGGCGCAGAAGGCTTTCGGCACCGGGCCGAAACAGGTCGAGGACGTGGAGTAGGGCGGCTTGGGCTCGGATTAGCCCCCGAACAGTCGGTCGCCCGCAGCGAGAAATTTTTGCGGATTGACCGGCTCGCCGTTCACGCGGGTCTCGTAGTGCAAGTGCGGGCCGGTCGAGCGGCCGGTCGAGCCGAGCTTGCCGACCACTTGTCCAATGCGCACTTTTTCGCCCACCTCGACGTCGATCTCGGAGAGGTGACCGTAGCGCGTCGACAACCCGTTGCCGTGATCGATTTCGACCATTTTGCCGTAGCCGCCGCTCCAGCCGGCGACCGTTACCGTTCCGGCGGCGGTGGCATGGATCGGCTCGCCGAAGTCGCCGCGAAAATCGATGCCGGTATGCATCGCCGCCTCATGCACGAAGGGATCCAGGCGCACGCCGAACGGCGATGACATATCGATGTCGCCGGCAACCGGCTTGCGCACCGGCACGGTGACGAGCGCGGCGCTGAGACGATCCGCGTCCGCGCGCGCAAGATTCACCCGCATCAGCGCACGCTCAAAACTTTGATTGTCGGCAAGCTTGACCGGGACGAAGGGGCCGCCGACCGCCGCCTGGCCGCCGATCTTCACGCCGAGCTGACCAAGGACACCGCGCATGAGGCGCGCTTTGCTCTCGTAGCGATTTTCCATCTGATTCAGCGCCAGTGTCTGCTGCTGCTCGACGCGATCGAGTGAGGCTTCGACGCGCCCAAGCGTGTCGCCGATGCTCGATTGCCGGCTGCGGTCGCCGCGTGGCGGCGTGCCTTGCGTCCTGATCGAGCCAGTGGTGACCGGATCGGCGATGCCGCCCAATGCGGTGGCGTGCTGTTCGAGCATCGCCTGCCGGCGCATCAGGTCTTCGAGCTTCTGTTCGAACTGCTCCTGGTCGAGCAATTGACGGCTTGTGGTGCGGTCGATTTGCGCGCGCAGTTCGGCGATGCGGTCTTCATACGCGAATTGCTGTTCGGCTTGATGTGCGATCAAGGTGCGCAGCACGTCGTCGCGGAAGGCGAGATAAGTCGCCGCCGTGATCGACCAGCCGGCCATGATCACAAGCGTGCCGACGACGATCCAAAATGCGACCGGTCCGATTCTGACCTGCCGTCCGGCATGGGCGAATGTGTAGGCTGCGTTCGCGGCAGCTTCGCTTGCCTGACGGGCACGCCAGTCACTGGAGCGCTTGGGATGCGACTGCGCGCCGGGATGCAACATTGCGGCCTGCTTCGCGGCATGCGGCTTGGCGGTCGCGGCTGCTGACAGCGCGGGGGCTTGCGCATAGGCCAGCGTATGATGTTGCGGAAGATGCTGAGATCTTGCGGTCTGCTGCGGCGACCGAGACGCTGCCCACTGCGACATTGACGCTCCCACCCAAGCCGGCAGCGGATTTCAGCGTTTTATGGTTAATAATCAGAAAATTATGCGTGGGATTTTGCGCATTTGAGTAAACACTTTGGTAATAGGTTGCGGGCCGAGCGACGGAGTGCGTTGCGCTAAAGCGCTTTTGCGGCGGCTAGTACCTCCTCGGCGTGACCGGCGACCGAGACCTTGGGCCAGACCTGAACGATGCGCTGGTCGGGACCGATCAGAAAGGTCGTCCGCGCGATTCCCCAAAACTTGCGGCCATACAGGGACTTCTTCTGCCATACGCCGTAGGCTTCGAGCATCTCGTGCGTCTCGTCCGAACCGAGCGCGATCGAAAGCCTGTGCTTGGCCTTGAACTTGTCCTGCGCGACGACCGGGTCGGCTGACACGCCAAGGATTTCCGTGCCGGCGCGGGCGAACTGCGCCTTCAGTCGCGAGAAGTCAATCGATTCCCTGGTGCAGCCCGACGTATTGGCCTTCGGGTAGAAATACAGAACGAGTTTTTTCCCGGCGAAATCCTTCAGCGAAACGGTTCCGCCGCCATCGCGCGGCAGCGTGAAAGCCGGCGCCTTTGACCCGGGTTGTGGAATTGCCGCCTCGGTTTCGGCCACGCTTTGTACCATGTGCCTTCCTTTCGACGCTTTCAAAGGGCCATTGTGTCGGATCAGAATACGCCGGCGAGCAGGGGTGTCGACCGCCCGCAGGCGGAGCGCGGTTGAGCGTGACTGTACTATTCTGAAGACGCCACGGACGAGGGGACGCCCGAGCGGGGATGGCGAATCAAGACAGGCAAAGCGCGGCCCCCCCGCGATGGGAGCCGCTTGTCCATCCGCGACGCCGCGGCAGCCTTATGGCCGCTCATCGCGGCGAACGACCGGACGGCGGCCGGTACCTGGCTGCCTATCGCCGCGTCTTGGCCCGGCATCGGCGGCTCCTCCGGCGTGTAGGAATAGGATCCGGCGTTCTCGCCGGCATATTGATCATCGCGCTTGCGGCCTTGTGGTGGCGGTTGGCGAGCGGGCCCATTCAGCTTGATGCTTTCACGCCATGGCTGGTTGCGGCCATCGAGGACAATTTCGGCAGCCGCGAACGTGTCGAAGTCGGCGGCACCCAGATCGAACGCACTGAGAATGGCGGCGCCGCGGTGCGCGTGCGCGACATCGTGGTGCGCGATCCCGATGGAACCGTGGTGGCGAGCGCACCGAAGGCGGAAATCCGCGTCTCGGGCTTGAGCCTGTTCAGCGGCCATATGCGAGCTGAAAGTCTGAATCTGGTCGGTGCGGAACTGGCCGTGCGCATCGAACAAAATGGCGCCGTGACCGTGTTCGCTTCCGGCGCCGACAAGCATCCGCTGGCGACCGCAAAAGTCGCGCCGACGACGATCGCTCCGCCCAGCGCGGCGCCCAGCCCGCGACAGAACAAAACGCCGATCGGCGCCGCGCCAGCCATGGCGCCGTCGTCTCCTGCGGTTACGCCGCCACGGCCGGCCAGCGACAGCATTGCCGCGTTGCTCGCCTGGATCGACGGTATCGGCGAATCCGGACTCGACGGCCACGATCTGCGCGAGCTCGGACTCAAGGACGGCAGCCTCACGGTCGACGACAGGCGGACCGGGAAACGATGGACCTTTCGCGATATCAGCCTCAGTCTCGAGCGGCCGCGCGGCGGCGGTGTGGTGGTGACGGTCGGCTCAGGCAATGCCGAGCGGCCCTGGGCGCTGACCGCCTCAATCAAACCGACGCGGGAAGGCTATCGCAGCATCGCGGTCGAGGCACGCCAAGTCGCGATGAGCGATCTTCTGTTGGCGACCAGGCTCGACGACGGCAGCATCCAGACCAATCTGCCGGTGTCCGCGAGCCTGCGCGGCGAGATCGGGCCGGACGGCGTGCCGCAGTCGCTTGCCGGCCGCATTGTCGCCGATGCGGGCTTCATCAGCGATTCCGACGATGCCGACGGCCGCATCGATATTGATCGCGCCGAGTTCAAAATCAATTGGGATCAGGCGAGCCGCATGCTCTCTGTGCCGTTTCAGATTCTTTCGGGCGGCAACCGCATCACCCTGATGGGCGAGGTGCAGGCGCCGCAGCAATCACCGGGTCCGTGGCTGTTCAAGATCGGCGGCGGGACGGTCGTGCTCAATGCGCCGACCGCGCAGGGCGAGCCTTTGATCCTCAATCGCATCACGGTCAGCGGCAATTTCGATCCGCTCAAAAGGCGCATCACGGTGGACGGCGGCGACGTCGGCAATACCGAGGTCGGAGTCGCCATGTCCGGCACGGCCGACTATTCGAGCGGCGATCTGCGCCTTGCTGCCGGCGTTGCCGGCACGCGCATGTCGGTCGATGCGTTGAAGCGGTTGTGGCCGGTCTTTGTCGCGCCAAAAGTTCGCGACTGGTTCTACGCGCATTTGCTCAGCGGCACGGTCGAGCGGCTGGTGATTGCCGTCAACGCGCCGCTCAATACGCTCAAAGCGAGCGGCCCGCCAATTCCAGATGACGGTCTCTCGCTGGACGCTTTCGCGAGCAATTGCGTGGTCTGGCCGGTGCAGGGCCTGCCGCCGCTGCACGATGCCGATCTCACCGTCCATATTGTCGGGCGTGATGCGCAAGTCGCACTCGGCAAGGCGACCGCCGACATGCCGTCAGGCCGCAAGCTCGTATTGTCGTCGGGCCTGTTCGAGGTGCCGGACACCGGCCCGCACGAGCCGCCGGCCAATGTTCATTTCAAGATCGACGGCCCTGTGCCGGCGGCGGTCGAGCTATTGGCGATGGATCGGCTGCGCGACGCTTCCGGCGTGCCGTTCGATCCGGCGACGACGCACGGCACGATGAGCGCGCAGGTCGCGCTCGGCATGCCGCTGAAGCCCGATTTGCCGCCGGGCTCGACGGCTTACAACATCTCCGTCGATGCGACGAATTTTTCCGCCGAACGCATGATTATGGGACAGAAGGTCGAGGCGGCGGCGCTGAAGGTTGCCGCCAACAATCAGGGCTTTGCCATCAAAGGCGACGTCAAGATCGGCGGCGCGCCGGCGAGCCTCGATTATCGCAAGCTGCGCGGCGATCAGACCGCCGATGTCCACATCCAGGGCATGCTGGACGAGAACATCCGCAACAAGCTTGACCTTGATCCGGGCGGCACGATCAGCGGTACGATTCCGATCGATCTCACCGGCAAGGTCGGAACGACAGGCGAGCGTGACGGCCGTTTCGCGGTCGCCGCCGACCTGACATCGGTGCAGATCGACGGCTTTCTGCCCGGCTGGGTCAAGCAGTCCGGAAAACCCGCGCGCGCAACCTTTACGCTCACGACCAAGCCGCAATCGATTCATATCGACGACCTGTTGATCGAAGGCACCGGCACCGGTGTGAAGGGCGTGGTCGATTTGGACGGGCAGGGCGATTTGTTGTCGGCGAACTTTCCGTCCTACGGCTTCTCTGACGGCGACAGAACGAGCTTGAAGGTCGAGCGGATGTCGGACGGCGCGTTGCGCGTGGTGATGCGCGGCGATGCCTATGACGGGCGCGGCTTCGTCAAAGCGATGACAGGCGGGCTGCCCACCGGGCAGAGCAGCAAGAAGGAGAGCCCGGACGTCGATCTCGACCTAAAGCTCGGCGCGGTGCTAGGCTTCAACGGCGAGGCCTTGCGCAGTGTCGAGCTCAAAATGTCGCGCCGCGCCGGCGAGGTCCGCAGCCTCGGGCTGAACGCCAAGATCGGGCGCAGCGGCATGCTCACCGGCGAGCTGAAGGGCCGCTCCGGCGCGCGGCAGGTGGTCGATCTGCAGACCAATGATGCCGGCGCGCTGTTTCGCTTCACCGACATTTATTCGCGCATGAACGGCGGGCAGATGCAGACGACGATGGACGTGCCGTCAGGGAACAGTCCGGTTCAGCTCGGCACCATGACCGTGCGCAATTTCTCGGTGCATGACGAGTCCAAGCTCGAACAGGCCGTGCAAGCCGGTCCGCAGCCGCCGCGGGGCAGCAGCAATATGGATTTCTCCAGCATGAAGGTCGATTTCACGCGCTCGCAAGGCCGTCTTGTCCTGCACGACGGCGTGGTACGCGGCCCGGTGCTCGGCGGCACCATCGACGGCCTGATCGACTATGCCGGTGACCAGGTGCATCTGCGCGGCACGCTGATCCCGCTGTACGGTGCCAATAATCTGCTCGGGCAGATTCCGGTGGTCGGTTTGTTCATGGGCGGCGATAAGGAGGGCCTGCTGGGCGTCACCTATGAGGTGGTCGGCAAGCCCGGCACGCCGATCCTGCACGTCAACCCGCTCTCGGCGCTGGCGCCCGGCCTCTTGCGCAAAGTGTTCGAATTTCCGGCGACCGGGACCTATGCGCCGCCGCAAAGCGACGACAGCACCGGCGCGGTCAATGACAATACCAGCGCCAGCTACGGCAGCAGCCATTAAGGCTGAACCGTGAGAGGCGGCGGGAACAAGTCGGCGCACCTCACCAGACTCAGACGGAAGTTCGCATGATCGCAGAACCGCATTGATCGCAGCGGCCCGCCCTTCCCGGTCTATTGATCTTGTCGAGGGCGCGAAGCGCCGCCTCCGGCGGTCAAAGACCCTTGACAAGATCCAATAGACCGGAAGTGTTTGCTTTCCGTTGCGATCAATGCCTTGCTTCGCTCATACCGGTTTGAGCAGAACGTGACGCTTTCTACCGAGCGACAATTTAATCACGCGCTCAGGCGTTAGATCGTCCGGTGTAAGTAGCCTTCGTTCGTCATAGACTGTTTCGTCATTGACCTTTAGGCCGCCGCCTCGGATGAGTCGTCGTGCTTCGCCATTTGAAGCAACGAAACCGGCGCGCACGGCCGCATCCAATAAACGGATGTGGGTGTGGAGATCGTCGACTTCGATGGTCGGCAGATTCGCACCAAGGCCGCCTTCCTCGAAGGTCGTGCGCGCCGTTGCGGCTGCTTCGTCCGCGGCCTCCCGGCCGTGAACCAGCGCCGTCGCTTCGGTGGCGAGAATCTTTTTGGCTTCGTTGATCTCGGCATCCTTGAGCGCGGCCAGCCGCTCGATCTCGGCAAGCGGCAGTGTCGTGAACAATTTCAGGAATCTTCCGACATCGGCATCTTCGGTGTTGCGCCAATATTGCCAATAGTCGTACGGGCTGACCTGATCGGCATTGAGCCATACGGCGCCGGCGGCGGTCTTGCCCATCTTGGCGCCCGACGACGTCGTAATCAGCGGCGAGGTCAGCGCGAACAGCTGCGCATTGCGCAAGCGCCGGCCGAGATCGATGCCAGAGACGATATTGCCCCATTGATCGGAGCCGCCCATCTGCAGCACGCAGCCATAGCGCTTGTGCAGCTCGACGAAATCGTAGGCCTGCAGGATCATGTAGTTGAATTCGAGAAACGACAGCTCCTGCGCGCGCTCGAGCCGCAGCTTGACCGAGTCGAAGGCCAGCATGCGGTTGATCGAAAAATGCCGGCCGACGTCGCGCAGGAAGTCGATGTAGTTGAGCGCATTCAGCCAGTCGGCGTTGTTGGCCATCACCGCATCATTGCCGCCCGCGCCGAAGCGCAGAAAACGCGCGAAGACTTTGCGGATGCTTTTGAGGTTCTCTCCTATGGCTGCGTCGGTGAGGAGCTTCCTGCTTTCGTCTTTGCCCGAAGGATCGCCGACGCGGGTGGTGCCGCCGCCCATCAGCGTGATCGGCCGATGGCCGGTCTGCTGCAGCCAGTACAGCATCATGATCGGCAACAGCGAGCCGACATGCAGCGATGGCGCCGTGCAGTCGAAGCCGATATAGGCGGTGAGCATCGACGAGCGCGCCAAGGCGTCGAGTGCCTCGGGCTCCGAGACTTGGTGGATGAAGCCGCGGGCGGCAAGCACGTTGAGGAAATCGGACTTATAGGCGTTCATCGACTTCAGGCGTAAGTTACGAGTCTCGTGCGGCTGTGTAACAGGTCCGGCGGCCGATGCAAAAGGCCGGAAATGGGCAAAACGGCCGTGGAAGGACTTGTTTGGGTGACGCACATGAGAGACCTGAATGTCTGAACATATGACATTCACTCGGCCCGCGGGTGCCGGCAATTCGGCCGCCGCCGGCCCGGCCGCCGCTTCGGTGTTGGCGATCGGGCTGATGAGCGGCACCTCGCAGGATGGCGTCGACGTCGCTTTGATCGACACCGACGGCGAAAAAATCTCGCATTTGGGAGCCACTGCCTGCCGGCCTTATACGAAGGACGAACGGACGCTGCTGCGCCGTGCCACGGCGGCGGCCGCCAACCTGACCGATCGCGACGCCCGGCCGGACGTCGTCGCCGCCGCGGAAGCGCTCATCAACGACACTCATGCCGAAGCCGTGCAGACTTTCATCGAGGCCAACAGCTTGGAGCCCGGCACGCTCGGCGCGGTCGGTTTTCACGGCCAGACGCTGCTGCATCGGCCGGAACGCTCTTTGACGCTGCAGATCGGCGACGGCCGCGCGCTGGCAAAGCGCGTGGGCATTCCGGTCGTCTACGATTTTCGTGCCGCCGATGTGGCCGCGGGCGGGCAGGGGGCGCCGCTCGCGCCGATCTTCCACCAGGCGCTGGTGCGGCGGCTGCGGCGCGACATGCCGGTTGCCGTCCTCAATATCGGCGGCGTCGCCAATGTGACGTTTATCGACGGCGATGATCTGATCGCCTGCGACACCGGGCCGGGCAACGCGCTGCTCGACGATTTCCTGCGACTGCGCACCGGCCGTCAGTTCGACACCGACGGGCGCTTGGCTGCGGCCGGCCGCGTGGACGAACGGCAGATCGAGCGCCTCCTGGCGCATCCGTTCTTCGCGCTGCCGCCGCCGAAATCGCTCGACCGCAACGACTTTCGTGATTGGGTCGGCGGCACGATCGAGGGCATCGCGCTGGAGAACGGCGCGGCAACCTTGACTGCGCTTACTGCAGCCGCGGTCGCGCGTATCGTGCCGCTCCTGCCGCGCACGCCCAAGAGCTGGATCGTCGCCGGCGGCGGCGCGCGCAATCCAACGCTGATGCGCATGCTGGCCGAGCGCTTGGCGCCGGCGCAGATCGAAACCGCGCATGCGGTCGGCTGGTCGGTGGATTCGCTCGAAGCGCAGGCCTTCGCCTATCTCGCCGTGCGCAGCCTGCGCGGCCTGCCGATCACGTTCCCCGGCACGACAGGCGCGCCGCGTCCGCTCGCCGGCGGCGTCTTGGTGCGGCCGTAGATGCGCAACGCATGCGCCGCACTCAATCGCACGCGACGGCGACCGAATTCGGCAGTTCGGTCATCGTTTGCGTATTGCCGCCGCATTTTTGTCCCGGTTGTGTCAGGACCAACAAAATTTTGCATGGGCAAGGAACTTTCCCTCCCGCGCCGCGGTTTGGCGAATAGCGGCCTCCGCCAGGGGAGATTTCAGGGGAGATTTCGTGCGCAGTCGCGTCATCCACCTCATCAATCCGAAGACGGATTCGCTGACCACGCGGCCGCTTTATTTCAACCGCGCGCTCTATTCGCCGCTTGCCGGGCTGCTCGCCGTCGCCGCCTGCATCCCGCGCGACCGCTACGAGGTGGTGCTCACCGACGAGAATATCGAGACCATCGATTTCGATCTGAAGGCCGACCTCGTCGGCATTTCGGCGATGACCAGCTATGTCAATCGCGGCTACGAGATTGCCGATCGCTTCCGCGCCAAGGGCGTGCCGGTGGTGATGGGGGGCGTGCATGCGAGTTTTATGCCGCAAGAGGCACTCAGGCATTGCGACGCGGTCGTGATCGGCGAGGTGGAGCTTGTGATCGACAAGCTGCTCGACGATCTCGAAGACGGGGCCGTGCGCGGCACCTACAAGTCGGACAAGCTGCATCCGATGGTCGGCATGCCGATGCCGCGCTACGACCTGCTCAAAAAGCACCGCTATGTGAACAAGACCTTCGTGCAGACCTCGCGCGGCTGCCACCAGGGCTGCACGTTCTGCGCCGAGCCGCTGATGAACGGGCTGAAATTCCGCTATCGTCCGGTCGAGGAGGTGATGCAGGAGATGGAGAATTGCGGCTCGCGCAACATTTCCATCAATGACGCCGATTTCTTCGGCACGCCCGACCGCCCGAAGGAAGTTATGCGCGCGCTCAAGGGCCGCGGCTTCCGGTGGCAGGCCGGTGTCACGTCAAAACTTGCCAATGACGACCGCATGCTGGAGCTCGCTGCCGAGAGCGGCTGCACCATGATGAGCATCGGCTTTGAATCGATCTCGCGCTCGACGCTGAAAAGCGTGCACAAGCATGTCAATCGGCCGGAGACCTTTGCCGCCCTGGTGGAGAAGATCCATTCCTATGGCATTATCGTGTTCGGCCTGTTCATGTTCGGCTTCGACGGCGACGACACGTCGGTGTTCGACGAGACCGTCCGCTTCAACCGTGAGGCCAAATATGATGCCTGCGCCTATTCGGTGCTCACGCCCTATCCGGGAACGCTGACCTGGTATGAGATGAAGCGGGCGGGGCGCATCGTCTCGTTCGACTGGACCAAATACGATCAAGGCCAAGTTGTCTTCCGCCCGGCGCAGATGTCGGGCGAAGAGCTGCGCTGCGGCCAAGCGCGCGCTTACGATGATTTCTACGCCTGGTCATCGATCGCGAGCCGCTTTCCGCTCAGCGGCCCGCGGCGTCGCGCGCAGTGGCTCATCTACAATCTCTTCATGCGCAAGGGCGCCAGGACTGACCGCATCGAATCGGTCCCCGCGCCGACGCCCGAACCGGATGTCGCGCCGATGCCGCCGATCCTGCCGGTCAAGCGCGAATGGCGCGCCGCCGTGCTCGAGGCTGCCGGCGGCGGGCCGGGCCCGCATTTGAGTTGATCTGGCCGCAGCTCTCGGACCTCGATATGGCGGTCCGTACGCCGATTCTATTCCGCCCTGATATTCGCCACCCGTATGACCTTGCCCCACTTCTCCGTCTCGTCGGCGACGAGTTTGGCGAATTCAGCCGGCGTCGTCGGCAGCGGCGTGTCGCCGAGATCGGCGATGCGCTTTTTGATGTTCGCGTCGGTGAGCGCCTGGTTGATCGATTGGCTCAGCGTGTTGACGATTGCGGCCGGCGTGCCGCGTGGCGCGGTGATGCCGACATAGATGCTGGCGTCATAGCCGTGCAGGAATTCGGCGAGCGCCGGGATGTCCGGCAGGACCGCCGCGCGCGTCGGGCTGGTCACGGCGAGCGCCCGCAGCCGGCCCGCCCTGACATATTCGATCGACGACGCAAATGTGCCGAAATAGGCCTGCACCTGCCCGGCAAGGAGATCGACCACCGCCGGTCCGCCGCCGTGATAGGGCACATGCACCATGTCGACGCCGGCCATGCCGCGAAACAGCTCCCAGAACATGTACGGCGCGCTGCCGATGCCGGCCGAAGCCATCGAAATCTTTCCCGGATTTTTCTTGGCGTCGGCGATGAACTCGGGAACCGTCTTGTCCGGCAGCGACGGGTTGACGACGAGAATGCCGGCGCCGCGCGACATCGTCGCGACCGGCGTGAAATCGCGCACATAGTTGAAATTGAGATTGTCGTAGAGCGTCGCATTCCAGGCATCGGCCGATGTCGTGAGCAGGAGCGTGTAGCCGTCCGGAGCCGATCTCGCAACCGCCTCAGCCGCAAGATTGCCGCCGGCGCCCGGTCGGTTCTCGACGACGAATTGCTGCCGTAGATGCTCCGACAGCCATTGTCCGATCAGCCGTGCATAAGTGTCGTTGATGCCGCCGGGCGGAAAGCCCGAGAGAATGCGCACCGGCCGGTCCGGATAGGTCTGCGCCTGCGCATTGCTCGCGACGACCGGCGCGGCAGCCGCACCGACCATGAGATCGAGGAATCCGCGACGCGTGACTTTCATCGGCTCACCCTGGGCCGCAGTCTGCAACAAAGGCTACACGCTCGCGCAAAACGCGAGAAGCCGCAAGACCGACAGAGCTGCCTTAGTTCGCCGCCTCCTTGAGCGGGTCTTTCACCGCCGGGAAGGTTTCGAACTCGATGGCCCAGGGCGCTCCGTCGACCTTCTGCACTCTGCGGATGTAGACATTTTGCACGATGTCGCGGGTGCGCGGATCGATCGAGATCGTACCGCGCGGGCTTTCCCATTTCATGCCCTTCATGGCGCCGACCACGGTATCGGCATCGGTATTGCCGCCGGTCTTTTTCAGCGCCTCGTAGATCAAATTCATGCCGTCATAGCCGCCGACCGAGATGAAATTGGCGCGGTGGCCGGTCGCCTTCTGGTAGGCCGCGACATAGTCCTTGTTGAGCTGCGAAGGATGCGCGGCCGAATAGATGCCGGCGGTGACCACGCCGATCAGCGCGTCGCCGGTGGAGGGCAGATCGTCGTCGTCGACGATGTCGCCCGGACCGACCAGCTTGATGCCGGACTTGTCGAGCCCGCGCTCGGCGAATTGCCGCGCGAAAGTGCCGGCCTGCCCGGCCGGCACGAAGACAAACAGCGTGTCAGGTTGGAGATCGCGGGCGCGCTGCAGGAACGGCGAAAAGTCCGGATTGGCGAGCGGCACTTTCAGCGTGTCGAGAATCTGACCGCCGCCTTTGGTGAAATTCTGCGCAAACACCTTGCCGGCTTCAGCGCCCGGCGCCCAGTCGGACAGGACCATGACCGCTTTCTTGCTGCCGTTCTTGGTCGCCCAGTCGGCGATGATGCCGGATTGCTGACCGAGGGTGAAGCTCGTGCGCACATAATAGGGCGAGCGCTCGGTGACGATGGACGTGCCCGAGACCATCACCACGGTTGGCACCTTGGCCTCGGTGGCGAGCGGCGCCATCGACATGGCGCTCGGCGTTAGCCCCGCGCCGAGGAAGCTCACTTTGTCATTGACGATCAGTTCCTGCGCGAGGCGCTTGGCGGTATCCGGCACGCTCTGATCATCCTTGACAATCAGCTCGATCTTCTTGCCGGCGACGGTATCGCCGTGCTGCGTCACATAAAGCTTGGTGGCGTCGGAAATCTCGCGCCCGACCGCGGCCTGGACGCCCGTCATCGGGATCACAATGCCGATCTTGATCGTCTCGGGCGTGGCAGTCTGGGCGGCGGCAGTACCGACCGCAAAGTATGATCCGGCAATCGCGAACGGTAGACCAACGGCAACACGACGCGTCACGCGCATGGCGTTCTCCTCACTCGCTCAAACAGGGGCTTGTTTGTATTTGCTCCCATTGAACGGCGTGGCGACGGAGATTGCAAGCGCCGCTTGCAGCGGGGTGCGCGGATAAAGGGCCAAATGTCGCGGCAACGCCCGGCGTCTCAGCCTTCGTGCAGGACCTTCTCGATCCGGCGATCGGGGATCAGCCACATGACGGCGACGAGACTGTAGAGGACGATCGACAGCAAAGGTACGCCGAAAGCCAGGACGATCCCGGCGATATAAAGGACCGGCGATGCCTTGCCTTTGAGGTCGCGGCCGAGTGCTGCGGCGAGCACCGATTGCGGGCCTTGCGTTCTGATGATCGCCTTTTGCAGCCCGTACCAGGCGACGGCGGGTATCAACAGCGTAATGCCGTAGACTGCAGTCGGGACCGGCGCCAAAAAATTCTCGCCGAGCCAAGCGGTCGCGGCCGGTACAAGCGACAGCCAAAATAAAAGATTGGAATTGGCCCAGAGCACCAGGCCGTCGACCCGGGTGACGGTATGGAGAAGATGATGGTGATTGTTCCAATAGATCGCCACATAGGCGAAGCTCATCACATAGGCCGCAAAGCTCGGCGCCACGCCGCGCAGCGTCGCCCAGTCGGCGCCATGCGGTATCTTCAATTCAAGCACCATGATGGTGATGATGATCGCGATGACGCCGTCGCTGAACGCGGCGAGACGATCTTTGCCCATGGCGCCGTCCAGTGTTTATCTCTCGCGGAGATTAACACCGCAAATTCGAGAAAGGTGCAAAAGGCTCAAATGGATTGCACCGGGCGGTCGCATCAGCTGCCGAGCGCAGCCACGATCGCCCGCGCCACGTCGGCGAGCATGGCTTCGCGCTGGTCGTAAGTCGCCGCGGTTTGGGTGAGATAGGCGGCAACGATCAGCGGCGGGCGCTGCGGCGGCCACAGCACGCCGACATCGTTGGTGCTGCCATTGTCGCCCGAGCCGGTCTTGTCGCCGCACTGCCAGTCCTCGGGCAGGCCGGCGCGCAAGCGTCTGTCGCCGGTGCGGCAGCCGAGCAGCCAGGCCTTCAACTGATCGCGCGAGCTTGCGGTGAGCGCGTCGCCGAGAACGAGGGCTTGCAGATCCCTCACCATGGCCGAAGGCGTCGTCGTGTCGCTGCGCGCAAGACCGATCGGCTTGCGATGGTTGAGCAACGGCTCCTTGTTGTCGAGATGCGTCGTGGCGTCGCCGAGTGTGCGCGCATAGGCGTTGACCGCCTTGGGGCCGCCAAGGCTTCGTAGAATGAGATCAGCCGCGGTGTTGTCACTCTCGGTCATAGCCGCGGCGCAGAGGTCGGCAAGCGTCATGGCGTCGCCGATACGATCCTTGACCACCGGCGAATAGGCGACAAGATCGGCGCGCCTGATCACGATTCTCCGGTCGAGATGCTCGCGCCCGGCGTCGGCGCGCTTGAGCACGGCGGCGACGGCAAGAATTTTGAATGTGCTGCACAGCGGAAACCGCTCGTCGGCACGATGGTCGACGCGCGCCAGCGAAGCCGTGTCCAAGACCGAAACACCCAAACGCCCGCCGCTTCTTGCTTCGATCGCGGCCAATTCGTCGGAGAGAGATGCGGCGAAAGCGCGTGCCGGTTCGGGCCGGGCGAGCGCGCGGCCAAAGGCGGCGGCTGCCAGTCCGGCCGCTGCTTGGCGCCGTGTGAGCATGGATCGACGTTATGCCGCCGTCGTCGTGCTGCGCCCGGTCCGGCCGAGCCGCTTGTCGAGATAGGCGCCGATCTGGGTCATCAACGGCTCGATCTTGCCGTCAAAGAAATGATTGGCACCCGGAACGACCTTTTGCTCGATCACGATGCCCTTCTGCGTCTTGAGTTTCTCAACCAGCGTGGTGACATCGCGGTGCGGCACGACGGCGTCCTTGTCGCCATGGATGATCAGGCCGGAGGACGGGCAGGGCGCCAGAAACGAGAAGTCGTAAAGGTTTGCCGGCGGGGCGATCGAGATGAAGCCTTCGATTTCCGGCCGCCGCATCAGAAGCTGCATGCCGATCCAGGCGCCGAAGGAAAAGCCCGCGATCCAGCAGCTGCGCGCCTCCGTATTGACCGATTGCGCCCAGTCGAGCGCGGAGGCCGCGTCCGACAATTCGCCGATGCCGTGATCGAAGCTGCCTTGGCTGCGTCCGACGCCGCGGAAGTTGAAGCGCAGCGCCGAAAAGCCGCGATGCACAAAGGCGTAGTAAATCTGGTATACGATCTGATGGTTCATCGTGCCGCCGAATTGCGGATGCGGGTGCAGCACGATGCCGATCGGCGCATTCTTCTGCCGGGCCGGATGGTAGCGACCCTCGATGCGGCCGGCGGGTCCGGTGAAAATGACCTCGGGCATTTTGGCAACCTCGATCAGAACTAAGGCATTACGGGAGGCGATTCCGGCTTGCTTGACGGTCTCGGCCTCTCCACGTAACTACTTAATAGCATTTTGGTTTTTTGGTACCGGCGGCGGCCGGCGCGGATGTCGGGTCGCGACTTCTAGCACAGGCCGGGGGCCAAAAAGCAAGCATTTACGACACTTCGGCGCAGCCGGGCCGGCGACGGGCTGCAAGGGGCGATTCCACCGCGCCTGAGCGAAAACGTAGGTCATCAACCATGCCGGAGCGAAGCTATTTTGACTGGAACGCCTCCGCGCCGTTGCGCGAGCAGGCGCGCCGCGCCTTCGAGGAGGCGCTGGCGCTGACCGGAAACCCCTCGTCGGTGCATGCCGAGGGCAGGGCGGCGCGGGCCGTTGTCGAAAAGGCGCGGGAACAGGTGGCCGCGCTGGTCGGCGCGCGGCCGGGTGACGTGTTTTTCACGTCGAGCGGTACCGAGGCCAATGTGCTGGCGCTGTCGCCCGCATGGGAAAGCGCGGCCGAAAAGCGCCCGCGCGACCGGCTTTTCATTTCAGCTGTCGAGCATGCCTCGGTGCAAGCGGGGGGACGATTTTCGAATGCGCTCGTGGAGGAGCTTCCGGTCGATGCGGAGGGCCGGCTCAGGCTCGATGTCCTGCAAAAGACCCTCCCGAAGTCGACGCGTCCGCTGCTGTCGTTAATGCTGGCGAACAATGAAACCGGGGTCATTCAACCGGTTGCCGAGGCGGCCGCGCTGGTGCACGCCGCAGGCGGCTTTCTGCATGTCGACGCGGTGCAAGCGGTCGGCCGTATCGCGTGCGATATCAATACGCTGGGCGCGGATTTCCTGACGCTTTCGGCCCACAAGATCGGCGCGCTCAAGGGCGTCGGCGCGTTGGTGCGGGCGCGCGAGGAGCTTCATCTGGCTGATCCTCTCATTCGCGGCGGTGGCCAGGAGCGCGGCCTGCGGGCCGGCACAGAGAATGTCGCAGGCATCGCGGCCTTTGGCGCGGCCGCGGCCGCGGCTCAGGCGCGGCGGGAGGCCGAGACCAAGCACATGCTGGGGCTAAGGAACAAGCTCGAAGCCGCGCTGCGTGCGATTGCACCCGATACCGTCATTTTCGGCGAAGCCGCCGAGCGCCTGCCCAATACCACTCTGTTTACGCTGCCAGGCATGAAGGCGGAAACCGCGGTGATTGCCTTCGACCTCGAAGGCATTGCGGTGTCGTCGGGAGCGGCCTGCTCTTCGGGCAAGGTGCGACCCTCGCATGTCCTTGCCGCCATGGGCGTTTCTCCGGCTCTCACGCGCGGGGCGGTGCGCGCCAGTTTGGGCTGGGAAACAGCCGAAATCGACGTCGAAAGGTTCCAGATCGCTTGGAGAAAGCTCGCAAGTGCATTATCTAAGGGGCAGCGAGGCATTGCAGCCTGACGGCATTAAATGTCTGCATGACTGAACGATTCCGCTGCCTTTTGAACGGTTCAAGGGGCGGCCGATGGAGGGTGACCCGGAAAAGGCACACCTGACCATAACCGACTAAATCCAACCCGCGGGCCTTGACCCCGTGAGCGGAGGGACGGATGCCGGCAGTACAAGAGACCGTCGATCAGGTCCGGCGCATCGACGTTGACCAGTACAAGTATGGATTCGTAACGCCGATCGATTCGGAAAAGGCGCCCAAGGGCCTTTCCGAGGAGACCGTTCGCTTTATCTCGGCCAAGAAGAACGAACCGGAATGGATGCTCAATTGGCGGCTCGACGCCTATAGGCGCTGGCTGACCATGCGCGAGCCGAAATGGGCCAAGGTCGAGTACGGCCCGATCGACTACCAGGACATCTATTATTACGCCGCGCCGAAGAGGGCGCCGGCCTCGCTCGACGAGATCGATCCGGAGATCTTGCGTACCTACGAGAAGCTCGGCATTCCGCTGCGCGAACGCGAGGCGCTGCTTGGCATCCAGAAGCCGGCCGACGGCGACGCCGAGGGCATGGACGAAGAGCGCGCAGAGAACGGCGGCGGCTATGGCCGCGTCGCAGTCGACGCGGTGTTCGACTCGGTTTCGGTCGCTACCACATTTAAGACCGAGCTCGCCAAGGCCGGCGTGCTGTTCATGCCGATCTCGGAAGCGATCCAGCAGCATCCGCAGCTCGTGAAAAAGTATCTTGGCTCGGTGGTGCCGATCTCTGACAATTTCTTCGCCACGCTCAATTCGGCGGTGTTCTCGGACGGCTCGTTCGTCTATGTGCCCCCGGGCGTACGCTGCCCGATGGAATTGTCGACCTATTTCCGCATCAACGAGCGCAATACCGGCCAGTTTGAGCGCACGCTGATCATCGCCGACAAGGGCTCCTATGTCAGCTATCTCGAAGGCTGCACCGCGCCGGTGCGCGACGAGAACCAGCTGCATGCAGCCGTCGTCGAGCTGATCGCGCTCGACGATGCCGAGATCAAATATTCGACCATCCAGAACTGGTATCCGGGCGACGCGCAGGGGCGTGGCGGTGTGTACAATTTCGTCACCAAGCGCGGCGACTGTCGCGGCAAGAACGCAAAGATTTCCTGGACCCAGCTCGAGACCGGCTCGGCGATCACCTGGAAGTATCCAAGCTGCATTCTGCGCGGCGACAATTCACGCGGCGAGTTCTATTCGATCGCGATCTCGAACGGCCACCAGCAGGTCGATTCTGGCACCAAGATGCTGCATCTCGGCAAGAATACGACGAGCCGCATCATCAGTAAGGGCATCGCCGCCGGCCACTCCAACAACACCTATCGCGGTCTTGTCACCGCGCATCGCCGCGCCACCGGCGCGCGCAATTTCACCAATTGCGACTCGCTTCTGATCGGCGACAAATGTGGCGCGCATACGGTGCCCTATATCGAGGCGAAAAATTCCTCCACGGTGTTCGAGCACGAGGCCACCACCTCGAAAATTTCCGAGGACATGCTGTTCTACTGCATGCAGCGCGGGCTATCGGAAGAGGAAGCGGTGGCGCTGGTCGTCAACGGCTTCGTCAAGGACGTGCTGCAGCAATTGCCGATGGAATTTGCGGTCGAGGCGCAGAAGCTGATCTCGATCTCGCTCGAAGGCAGCGTCGGCTAGGCACGGGCAGATCAAAGGGTCGGCGACATGTCCACCTATTGGTTCAGGCCGAAGCGATACGGTTACGGCGCCACGCCTGTCACCTGGCAGGGCTGGGCGCTGACGCTGGGCACGCTGGCTGTCGTGATTGGCGCCACCGTGACAATGACGACCAGAAGCGCCGCGGACCCCCTCTTCTGGTTCGCCCTGGCCGTCGAGATTGCCGCCGTCATTGCGCTTATCGCGATCGGTCGCATTAAGACGGAAGGCGGCTGGCGCTGGCGTTGGGGCGATCGGTAAGGCGCCGCCGTAAGCCATAGATTTGGAGCTTGTTTGCGATGGCACTGCTTGAAGTCAAGAATTTGCACGTCGAGATCGACGGCAAGGAGATTTTGAAGGGCCTCGATCTTTCGGTGGATTCGGGCGAGGTGCACGCCATCATGGGCCCGAACGGTTCGGGCAAGTCGACGCTCGCTTATCTGCTCGCCGGCAAGGACGATTACGAGCCGACCAAGGGCGAGGTACGCTTCGACGGCAAGAATCTGTTCGAGATGGAGCCGGACGAACGCGCGGCCGCGGGCCTGTTTCTCGCGTTCCAGTATCCGCTGGAGATTCCGGGCGTTGCCACCATGACCTTTTTGCGCACGGCGCTCAATGCGCAGCGCAAGCGGCGCGGCGAGCCGGAACTCTCTACGCCGGAATTCTTGAAGCGAGTGCGCGACACCGCGAGGAATCTCGCGATCGATCCGGAGATGTTGCGGCGCGGCGTCAATGTCGGCTTCTCGGGCGGCGAGAAAAAGCGCAACGAGGTGCTGCAGATGGCGCTGCTGCAGCCCCGCCTTGCGATCCTCGACGAGACCGATTCGGGCCTCGACATCGACGCGCTGAAGATCGCGGCCGACGGCGTCAACCGGCTGCGCGGGCCGGACCGCGCCTTCGTCGTCATCACCCATTATCAGCGCCTGCTCAATTACATCGTGCCAGATGTGGTGCACGTGCTTTCTGCCGGTCGCATCGTGCGCACCGGCGGTAAGGAGCTTGCGATGGAGCTCGAAGCGCGCGGCTATGCCCAGTACCAGGAAGAGTTTGCGGCGTGAGCGCTGAGATCACCACGATGAAGACGGCGGCCGAGGCCGCGCTGGCGCAGACCTTCTCGCAGGCGCGCGACCGCTTGCCCGGAAGCGGCGCGATCGCGGCGCAGCGCGAAGCGGCTTTCGACGTCTTCGCCAAAGCCGGCCTGCCGCATCGCCGCGTCGAAGAATGGAAATATACCGATCTGCGCGCGTTGATGCGCGAGGCCAAGCCGCTCGCTGCACCGCCCGATGCCGCGGCCAAGGCGCGGGCCAAAACGGCGGCCGCCATGCTCGGCGACCTTGAAGCCCGGCGGCTCGTCTTTGTCGACGGCGTTTTCGTTCCCGAGCTGTCCGATATCGCAAAGATCGAGGCCGGGCTCCGCGTCGGCTCGCTCGCCGATGCGCTTTGCGCGGGCGATTCGGCGTTGACTGCGCATCTCGGCAAGCTTGCGCCGACCGGCGATGTCGCGGTCGCGCTCAATACCGCCCTGATGGGCGACGGCGCGGTGATTTACGCCGCGCCGGGTGCGACCATCGAGCGGCCGCTGCATCTCGTTTTTGTATCGTCGGAAAAGCCGGTGGCGACCTTCACCCGTTCCGTGATGGTGGTCGAGCCGGGCGCACGGGTTATGCTGATCGAGAGCTACGAAGGGCCGGCAGGCAGCGATTATCAGGTCAATGCCGCGATCGAGCTTTTTGTCGGCGACGGCGCCCATGTCGATTACGTCAAAACCATTGGCGAGGGCGCCGAGGCGATGCATGTTTCGACGCTCGCCGCCGCGATCGGCGCCAAGGCGCGCTTCAACAGTTTCACCTTCACGGCCGGCGGTGCGGTGGTGCGCAACCAGCTGTACCTGCGCTTCGACGGCGAAGATACGGTCGCCGGCATTCGCGGCGCGACGCTGGTGCGGGGCCGTCAGCACGCCGACACGACGCTGATGGCGACGCATATCGCACGCGGCTGCCAGAGCCGCGAAATGTTTAAGGCGGTGCTCGACGACGAGGCGCACAGCGTGTTCCAGGGCCGCATTGTCGTGCGCCAGGGCGCGCAGAAAACCGACGCCAAGATGATGACGCAGGCACTGTTATTGTCGGAGCGCGCGGAAGCGGACAACAAGCCGGAGCTCGAAATCTTTGCCGACGATGTGCAGTGCGGCCACGGTGCGACCGCCGGCGCATTGGACGACGAGCTGAAATTCTATCTGATGGCGCGCGGCATCCCCGCGGCCGAAGCCGAGTCGCTGCTGATCCAGGCGTTTCTCGGCGAGGCCATCGAGGGCATCGAAGACGCCGGCCTGCGCGAGGCTCTGATCGAGTCGGTCGCAGCCTGGCTGAAGGCGCGCGGGCAAAAGCCCGTATGAATCATGCAGGAAGCCCGGACCAACAGCGCCTACGACGTAGACAAGATCCGCGCGGATTTCCCGATCCTCGCGACCAAGGTCTATGGCAAGCCGCTTGTCTATCTGGACAATGCCGCCTCCGCGCAAAAGCCGCAGGCGGTGCTCGATCGCCTGCAGCTGGCCTATACGACGCAATATGCCAATGTGCATCGTGGCCTCCATTATCTCGCCAACGAGGCGACCGAGGCCTACGAGACCGCGCGCGAAAAGGTCGCGGCGTTTCTGAACGCCGGCCGCAAGGAAGAGATTGTCTTCACCCGCAATGCGACGGAGGCAATCAACCTCGTCGCCTACACGTTCGGCCGCGAGCGCATCAAGGAAGGCGACGAGATTGTGCTCTCGATCATGGAGCACCATTCCAATATCGTGCCATGGCATTTCCTGCGCGAGCGGCAGGGCGCGGTGATCAAATGGGCACCGGTCGACGACGAGGGCCGTTTCCTCATCGACGAATTCGAAAAGCTGCTCACGCCGCGCACCAAGATGGTCGCGATCACGCATATGTCAAACATGCTCGGCACCAGGGTGCCGGTCAAGGCAGTAACGCGCCTTGCCCATGCGCGCGGCATCCCGGTGCTGGTCGATGGCGCGCAGGGCGCGGTGCATCTCGACGTGGATGTTCGCGACATCGATTGCGATTTCTACGCGTTTACCGGTCACAAGCTGTACGGGCCGAGCGGCATCGGCGCGCTCTATGGCAAATACGAGCATCTTGCCGCCATGCCGCCGTTCAATGGCGGTGGCGAGATGATCCGCGAGGTGTTCGAGGACAACATCACCTATGGCGAGCCGCCGCATAAATTCGAGGCCGGCACCCCTTCGATCGTGCAGGCGATCGGGCTCGGCGCCGCGATCGACTATGTCAATGCCATCGGCAAGGGGCGCATCCGCAGCCACGAGACGGGATTGGTGCGCTACGCCCATGAGCGGCTGCGCGAGATCAACTCGCTGCGCATCCTCGGCACAACCGCGGACAAGGGGCCGATCGTCTCGTTCGAGATGAAGGGCGCGCACCCCCATGACGTCGCCACCATTATCGATCGCTCCGGCGTCGCGGTGCGCGCCGGCACGCATTGCGTGATGCCGCTGCTCGCTCGGTTCGGCTTGACGGCGAGCTGCCGGGCCTCGTTTGCGATGTACAATACGCGCGACGAAATCGATTGCCTGGCACAAGCGCTGCGCAAGGCGCAAGATTTCTTCGGCTGACTTCTTCAGCTAAAGGTTGTTCCGATGAGCGAAGAAGCAAAACATGAGATCGGCGAGGTGGCCGGCGCGGCTACCGCGGAAAAGCCTTCGGCGATTCCGCCCGCGGAAATGTCGCGGCTGACCGACGACATCATTGCCGCGCTCAAGACCGTGTTCGATCCGGAAATCCCGGCCGATATCTATGAGCTCGGCCTTATCTATCGCGTCGATATCGATGACGATCGCCTGGTCACAATCGACATGACGCTGACCACGCCCAATTGTCCGTCGGCGGCAGAGTTGCCGGCGCAGGTCGAGAATGCGGTAACGGGCGTGGCCGGGGTGCGCGAAGCCAAGGTCAATATCGTCTGGGAGCCGCCGTGGGACCCGAGCCGCATGTCGGACGAGGCGCGCGCCGTGTTGAACATGTGGTGAAGCTACGGCGCGCGTTGCGAATAACGTCGGGGCGCATTAGATAACATAGAGTGGTACGAAGTCATTAGGACTTTCGATATTATTCTGGATCGCAATAGCCGCGCTGCGTCCATTGCGGGACCGCGCGGGGAGGGATGGAGAGATGGCCACTGCGCGGCCGAGACCTCAGGTGATGCGGCTCACCGAAGCCGCGGCGGAACGCATCAAGGCGGTCATGGCGAAAGCCGACCGGCCTATCGCCGCCGTGCGTGTCGGCGTCAAGAACGGCGGTTGCGCCGGCATGGCCTACACCATGGAATATGCCGAAACCATCAACCCACTCGACGAAGTTATCGAAGACAAGGGCGTGCGCATCCTGATCGACCCGAAAGCGGTGCTGTTCCTGCTTGGCACCGAGATGGACTACAAGGTCGATAAGCTCTCGGCGCAATTCGTCTTCAATAATCCGAACCAAACCTCGGCCTGCGGCTGCGGCGAATCGGTGCAGCTCGAGCCGGCCCGGGAAGCGCAATAGCCGTCGTTCCGGGCGGCCGTAGCTTGGCAGAAGCCGCCGCAGCTGCGCTTTAATGTGTTTGAGCCCTTTGAGCCGTTGAGCGATTTTGCCCCGCGCGGTTCGCGGCGGGCACAGGCTCGTGATTGCGAGCGAAGCGAAGGAATCCAATCCAGCTCTGCGCCAAGGAACCGGATCGCTCTTCGTCGCTTCGCTCGCAATGACACCCTTCTACGCCACCCGCACGCGCGTCACGCTCTCCGCTTGCGCCTCCGGATTGGTCTCGCAAATGACGCGATTGCGGCCGCTGCGCTTGGCGGCATACAGGCACTTGTCGGCGCGTTCGATGAGCAGCGGCGCGTTGTCGGCAGTTCGCAGCACCGCGACGCCGATCGAGATCGTCAGTTGGCCGAGCCGCTCGCCGCTTGAACGTCTCAGCAGCTCCTTGGTCATCACAGCGCGGCGGACCTGCTCGGCGACCAGCACCGCCGCCGCCAGCGTCGTATTCGGCAGCGCGATGACGAATTCCTCGCCGCCATAACGCGCCGCAACGCCGCGCGACTTCACACTCTGCTTCATCGACAAGGCAACCAGCCGAAGCACCTGGTCGCCGATAAGATGACCGTAGCGATCGTTAAAGCTCTTGAAGTGATCGATATCGGCCATCAGCAGCGACAGCGGTTCCCCCTTGCCGCGCGCCTCCGCAATGGCTTTGGGGAGCGCAGTGTCGAAGAATTTGCGGTTGGCGAGCGTCGTCAGCGGATCGGTGAGGCTCTCGGTACGGACCGCCTCAAGGCTATGCTGCAGCTGCTCGATCTCCTGCCGCGAGGAGGCGAGCCGCGCTTCGAGCCTTTTATTGCTTGCTTCCATCTCCTTGGCGGCCTGCACGAGATGCTCGATGACGCTGCGCAGCGCCGCGCCGTCACCGGCTCTCGCAAGCGTCTCGCTCGCCGCGCTCAGGCGTTTCGAATAGCTGGTCGCGGAGCCTGCGGCGGCATCGATGGTGGAAATGACCTCTTGGATCTCGTCGAGCACGCGCGTCCCGACGCTGTCGATGCGCTCGCCAAAGCGGCTGTCGGCAAGATATTGGCGATGAATCTGCTCGAGATCGGCTTCGCTGAGCCTGCCCTTGTTCTTCAGTGTTTCGTTAATTGCTTGATTGAGCGGCTGATTATAGCCTGTGGTATAGTGATACCAGATTGCAAAATTGCGCGGCGATGCCGCTTGATCCAAGGCTCTGATTTGTCCGAGCGCCATCTCCGCAAATGCGAAAGTCCGCGCTCGCTCGTATTTGGGCACGTCCATCGATTATCTCCAATCGCGCGGAAAATTCTCGAGTCGCGTGCGGCGACGTCGCCCCCGGCAATTCGCGCGGCAAGCTAGGCTTCGGCGGTGAAGGTCAAGTAAATAGAAGGATCGGCGGCCGCGTCGCTACTAGAATGTGAACTTTAGGCGCGTTTTCCAATTCGATGGAATCGGAAAACGTCTCAGGATTGTTGTTTTGTCACATTTTCTTACAGAAAATTTTCTTACGGAAAACCGGTACCCGCTTTTCCGGAAAATGCTCTAATCGAGATACTTATGCAACTAAGCCTTGACGGGCACGGGGCGCAGCAGAAATGCCGGAAGATGAGAAGCGTCTGAGTCTTCCGAACGAGCGCGCGCCGGGTTGGGGCGGCGCGATCCCGTCTCGTCAATCCGCGCCACTGCGGCGGAGCGATGCGAATCCGGCCGGGGTGCGCGATGGCGACGGCCGTCGCCGCGATGCGCCTGCGGCGAATGCCGCGGCGCCTGTTGCGCGGCGGGCTCGCCGGGCGGCTTCTTCTCTGATTGATGGTCCAGCCACGGAATCGCCTGCCCGATCAGCTTTTCGATCGCCGCGACAGCTTTCGCATCATTGCTGCCTGCAACGATCGTAATTGCGGTGCCGCTGCGCCCGGCCCGGCCGGTGCGGCCGATCCGATGCACATAATCGTCGGGATGCATCGGCACGTCGAAATTATAGACATGACTGACGTCGGGAATATCGAGGCCGCGCGCGGCGACATCGGAGGCGACGAGCAGCGTCACCTCGCCCTTGCGGAATTGCTCGAGCGCCGCCATGCGCGCCGGCTGGTCCATGTCGCCGTGCAACGCTTGCACGGAAAAGCCATGGCGCGCGAGTGAGCGATACAACGTCGCCACGTCGCGCTTGCGGTTGCAGAAGATGATCGCGTTCTTGACGTTGTCGGCCGAGCGAATGAGCCGGCGCAGCGTGTCACGCTTCTCATGCGGCTCGCGGCCGGATGTGACGAGGCCCTGCGCGGTGGTGGAGAGGGTCGTCGCGGGCTTTGCGACTTCGACACGGACCGGATTGTGCAGGAACTGTTCGGTGATGCGCCGGATCTCTGGCGGCATGGTCGCGGTGAAGAACAAGGTCTGCCGCGTGAAGGGAACGAGCTTGCAGATGCGCTCGATGTCTGGGATGAAGCCCATATCCAGCATGCGGTCGGCTTCGTCGATGACCAAAAGCTCGACGCCGGTGAGCAGCAGCCGCCCGCGCTCGAAATGATCGAGGAGCCGGCCAGGCGTCGCGATCAGCACGTCGACGCCGCGGGTGAGCTTTACGTCCTGATCGTCAAATGAAACACCGCCAATCAGGAGGGCGACGTTGAGCTTGTGGTTGGCGCCGTATTTGGCAAAGCTCTCTTCGACTTGCGCGGCGAGCTCGCGCGTCGGTTCGAGAATGAGCGTGCGCGGCATGCGCGCGCGCGCGCGACCCTGTTCCAGCATGGTCAGCATCGGCAGCGTGAACGCCGCCGTCTTGCCGGTGCCGGTCTGCGCGATGCCGAGCACGTCGCGCCGGGCAAGCACGTGGGGAATGGCCTGATCTTGAATGGGAGTGGGCGTTTTGTAGCCAGCCGCCGCAACGGCCGTGAGAACTTTTTCGGACAAGCCGAGATGGGAAAACGACATAGACCCTCGGTATGGAACCCCCGAAGAGGAACCCTCGATGAATGGACCGCCCGCCGCACAAAAATGTTTCAAACGCGGCTATAAGCAGAAAAAACACGCGGGGCGGTCGAATCTGCCCTACCTTGCGTTGCCTGCAACATAGGGTCGATTGGCCGAAAGTCAACCTGAAATGACCTTTTGCGACGCACTAAGTTAAACGAATTCCTTCACTTTTCCTCGAAGCGCCGCCGCCAACCGCTCCAGGACGGACGATCAGTGGGACTGACAAATGGACGATAGCCTGCCCATTATTCTTATTCCGGGTCTCACCTGCACGGCGCGGCTCTATGCCGAGCAGATTCCAACGCTGTGGCCGTTTGGCCCGGTGACGATTGCCAATCACACGCGTGACGACTCGATGGCGGCGATTGCGCGGCGAATCTTGTCGGCGGCGCCGCCGCGCTTTGCGCTCGCCGGCCTGTCGATGGGCGGCTACATCGCTTTCGAGATCATGCGCCAGGCGCCGGCGCGGGTCGCCAAACTTGCGCTGCTCGATACCGGCGCGCGGGCGGATGCGCCGGAGCAGACCAAACGGCGGCGCATGCTGATGGCGCAGACCCAAGCCGGCCGCTACGCCGAGATTCCCGATCTCGCCTTTCCGCTCTATGTCCACCGCGATCGGCATGGCGATGCGGCGCTCAAGAAGATCGTTGTCATGATGGCCGAGGAGACCGGCCCCGAGGCTTATCTGCGCCAGCAACAAGCGATCTTGAGCCGGCCGGATTCGCGGCCCAGCCTTTCGGCGATCAACTGCAAGACGCTGGTTCTGGTCGGCGACGCCGATGAGGCCACCCCCCAGAGCTCGCGCGCGAGATCGCCGCCGGCATTAGCGGCTCGCGCCTGGTGGTAATCCCCAAGAGCGGACATCTCTCCACCCTCGAACAGCCGCAGGCGGTCAATGCGGCGCTTGTCGAGTGGATGCGCTGGTGAGCGCTGCCGGGGCGCTTTGCCGCCGTGTGCGGGGGAGGCGCCCAAGATCGGGCTGTGCTAACTAACCAGGGCCGAGCCATTCGGCCCGCCCAATTCGCGGGGCAGGAAAGAGTAGGGAGAGAGCCTGATGTCTACCGGTCAATTGACGCGCCGTGCGCTGGTGTCTGCGCTTGCGGCGCCAGCCATCCTGAAAATCGTGCCGGCACGCGCGCAGGCTGATTACCCGAACCGGCCGATCCGGCTGATCGTCGGATTCGCAGCGGGCGGTGGCAACGATATTTTCGCGCGCCTGGTTGCCGAAAAAGCATCGGCTCTTCTCGGGCAAAGCGTGGTCGTCGAGAACCGGCCGGGCGCCGGCGGCCGGCTGTCCGCCGAATATGTTTCCAACCAGCCGGCAGACGGTTACACGCTGCTCGTCGGCGCCTCAGGCGCGATGTCGATCGCGGCCGCGATCTATCCCGATCTGAAATATCATCCGACCAAGACGCTCACGCCGCTGGCCATGATCGCAAGCTTTCCGCTGATCATGGCGGTGTCGGCGGAGCATCCGGCAAAGACCGTCAAGGAGCTGGTCGAGTGGGCCAAGGAACACCGCGACAAAGCCAATTATGCAGCATCCTCGCCGGCTTTCATCATTCCCATCGAACTGTTCAAGCTCAAATCAGGCATGCCGGGCGTGATGATCCCGTACAAGAGCAGCAACGAGATGATCTTGAGCCTCATCGAGGGCCAGACAATGATGACGATTGCCGACGGTCCGCCCACCGTGCCGCAGGTCAAGGCCGGCAAGATCAGGGCGCTCGCCGTCACCGCGACCACGCGCTCCGCGGAATTGCCGGACGTGCCGAGCATGGCGGAGGCCGGCTATCCCAGCGTCGATGTGCATCTTTGGAGCGGCGTCTTCGCGCCGGCCAAGACGCCGGCGCCGATCGTGGCCAAGCTGGAAAAGAGCCTCAGCGAGGCGATCCGCGATCCGGGCGTGTCGGCCAAGCTCAAGGCGATGGCGGTTGATCCCGGCGGCGGTCCGGCCGACGATTTCCGGCGTCAGATCGATTCCGACATCGTCAAATATTCGGAAGTGGTGAAGGCGGCCAATCTGAAATTCGAGGAATAAGCCGCCTACAGACGTTTATTGTCGTGTATTGAGTTGAAACAACGGTTGATCATGGCCGGACTTGTTCCTGCCATCCGCACCTTGGGCGAACGCAGCGTATAAGACACGATGCCCGCGACACCGGCGAGCGAAACGATGCCGTTGTTCAAACGGCTGTGCGCGGGCCTGACGCGCGCAGAAGCGTCTTTACTCCACACCGGCGCCAGCGCACATTTGACGGGCCGGTGGTCTCGGAGGAACTTGCATGAGAATTTTTGCAGCCGCGGCTGCTGCCGCCCTGGGCTGGTCTGTGCTCGCCGCAGCGACACCGGTCCTCGCTGACGACATCGATCTGTCGACTTGGACCTGCCGGCAATTCATCTCGGCCAGCAAGGACGATGTCGGCGTGATCCTCGCCTGGCTCGACGGCTATTACAAAGACGAAGACGACCCGCCCGTCATCGACACCACCAAATTCGTCGACAACGCCAAAAAGCTCGGCGACTACTGCGCCGCGCATCCCGACATCGGACTGATCACGGCGACAGACAAGCTGTTTCAGAAGGACTAGACATCCAGCGCCGCCTCGTCGGCGAATTCAGCGCGCTCCTGGATGAAGGCGAAGCGCGCCTCGGCCTTGGCGCCCATCAACCGCTCGACGGATTTCTCGGTGTCCTTGCGATCCTCGGGAACCAGCATGACGCGAAGCAGCGTGCGCTTCTTCGGGTCCATGGTGGTCTCCTTCAGCTGCGCGGCCATCATCTCGCCCAGCCCCTTGAAGCGGCTCACTTCGACCTTGGCATTGGCGTGGAATTCTCTTTTCAGGATCTCGTCGCGGTGCTTCTCGTCGCGCGCATAAAAAATCTTGCCGCCGTGGGAAAGCCGGTAGAGCGGCGGCACCGCGAGATAAAGATGTCCGTGATCGATGAGCTGCGGCATCTGCCGATAGAAGAAGGTGATAAGAAGCGAGGCGATATGGGCGCCGTCGACATCGGCGTCGGTCATGATGATGATGCGGCCATAGCGCAAGTCCTCGTCGCGATAATGCACCCCGGTGCCGCAGCCGAGCGCCTGCACAAGGTCGGCGAGCTGCTGGTTCTGCGCAAGCTTATCCTTGCCGGCCGATGCAACGTTGAGAATCTTGCCGCGCAGCGGCAGCACCGCCTGCGAAGCTCGGTCGCGCGCCTGTTTGGCCGAACCGCCGGCGCTGTCGCCTTCGACCACGAACAGCTCCGAGCCATCGGCGGCCGTGTTGGTGCAATCGGCGAGCTTTCCGGGCAGCCGCAGCTTCTTGACCGCGCTCTTGCGCGCGACGTCCCGTTCCTGGCGTCGGCGGATGCGCTCCTCCGCGCGCTCGACGACGAAATCCAGAAGCTTGTTGGCCTGCAGCGGATTGGCGGCGAGCCAATGGTCGAACGGATCCTTGATCGCCTGTTCGACGATGCGCTGCGCCTCGGCGGTGGCGAGGCGGTCCTTCGTCTGGCCCTGGAATTCCGGCTCGCGGATGAACACGGACAGCATGGCGCCGGCGCCGACCATGACATCGTCAGAGGTAACGGCCGCGGCGCGCTTGCCCTGGCCGACACGTTCGGCGTGATCCTTGAGCCCCCGCGTCAGCGCGGCGCGCAGGCCCGATTCATGCGTGCCGCCGTCGGGCGTCGGAATAGTGTTGCAGTAGGAATTGAGAAAGCCGTCGGCATCGGCAGTCCAGGCTACCGCCCACTGCGCGGCGCCATGGGCGCCGGTCTTGCCGGAGCTGCCGAAGAAAATGTCCGGATGCACTAGCGTGGCGCTCGCCAGCGCCTCCGAGAGATAGTCCTTCAGCCCCTCGGCGAAGTGAAATGTCGCCTGCTCCGGCACATTGTCGACGCCGGCCAGCAGCGCCTTGGCGCAGGACCAGCGGATTTCGACGCCGCCGAACAAATAGGCCTTCGATCGCGTCATCTTGAAAACGCGATCGGGCTTGAAATGCGCTTTCGGTCCGAAAATTTCGGGATCGGGCCGGAAGCGCACCTTGGTGCCGCGCCGGTTCGGCGCTTTGCCGACTTCCTGCAATTTCGACTTCGGCTTGCCGCGCTCGAACGCCATCCGGTAGAGCTTCTGGCCGCGTGCGACCTCGACCTCCAGCCGTTCCGAAAGCGCATTAGCGACCGACACGCCGACGCCATGCAGGCCGCCCGAGGTCTCATAGACCTTGGAGTCGAACTTGCCGCCGGCATGCAGCGTGCACATGATCACTTCAAGCGCGGATTTTTTCGGAAATTTCGGATGCGGATCGACCGGGATGCCGCGGCCGTTGTCGGTGACGCTCAGAAAGCCGTCGGCCTCGAGCTCGACTTCGATCCAATCGGCGTAGCCGGCCAGCGCTTCGTCCATCGCATTGTCGATGACCTCGGCGAACAGGTGGTGCAGCGCCTTCTCGTCGGTGCCGCCGATATACATGCCGGGCCGCCGACGCACCGGCTCGAGCCCTTCCAGCACCTCGATATGGCGCGCGGTATAGCCGGATTCCGCCGACGCGCCGCGCGCGGCGACCGCACTGGTGCGGCGCGCGTCGCGGCGCCGCCCCTCGCTCATCCCGGCAAACAGGTCGCCGGTCTTGGCCGCCGACGTCTTGGCCGCCGCTTTGGCCGAGGCTTTTGCGACCACCTGCGAGGGTCTTCCCGATTTTGTAGTCTTTCCCACAGCTTGTCCCAACGTTTTCGTCTTATGTGGCGCCTTTTGCAGGCCCCGCAATGGCAGACGAATCATTCCCACCGGAGTGCCTGACTATGCCACCGAGACGGCAAAACCATGAGCCCAAACCGGCCCGAGATGCGGATTACATTGACGCTGCCGACGGGCGGTCCTATATCGCCGCGCATGAAGCGGTCCGTGACCATCGCCATCAAGCGTCGCCGCCGTAGCACCGCGGCACGGATGCGCGTTCGCGCGTAGATTTTCGTGCCGCCGGTTTTTCGGCGAGTCTTGGATCCGCGCCGCGTCTTTCTCTTCTGTCCTGACATTCTTGGGCGGTTTCGGCCTCACGCCTTTCCCTTAAAGTGCAAAGGTCAAAAATCATGTCTGCGAAAGCAAAAATTGGCGTGCTCGGCGCCTCCGGCTATACGGGAGCCGAATTGGTGCGACTGCTGCTGCACCATCCGCAGGTGGAAATCGCCTTGCTCACTGCTGACCGCCGGGCGGGCAAGCCGATGGCGGACGTCTTTCCGCAATTTGCGCCGTATCAGCTGCCCGTGCTGACCTCGGTCGAGCAGGCCGAATGGGCCGCGCTCAAGCTCGATCTGGTCTTCTGCGCGCTCCCGCACGGCACGACGCAGAAGGTGATCAAGGACCTGATGGCGCGCGCGCCGGCGACGAGGGTGGTCGATCTGTCCGCCGATTTTCGTCTGTCGGATCCCGCCGCTTACGCCCGCTGGTATGGACATGAACATTTTGCGCCGGAACTGCAGCAGCGCGCGGTCTATGGGCTTACCGAGGTTTACCGGGACCAGATCAAGGCGGCGCGGCTCGTCGCCAATCCCGGTTGCTACACGACTTGCGCCGAACTGCCGCTGATCCCGCTGCTTAAGGCCAAGGCCATCGACCCCGACGAGATCGTGGTGGACGCCAAGTCCGGCATGACGGGCGCGGGCCGGGCGGCCAAGGAAGAGATGCTATTCTCGGAAGTGTCCGAAGGCTTTCACGCCTATGGCGTCGGTCATCATCGCCACATGGCCGAGCTCGACCAGGAATTTTCCAAGGCCGCCGGCCGCGAGGTCGTCGTGACGTTCACGCCGCATCTCGTGCCGATGAACCGGGGCATTCTCTCGACGATCTATGTGCGTGACGCCAAGGCGTCAGCACAGGATCTTCATGCGATACTTTCGAAGTGCTACGCGAACGAGCCGTTTGTGCATGTGCTGCCGTTCGGAGCGACGCCGCAGACCCGGCACGTGCGCGGCTCGAACATGACCTTCATCGGCGTTGCCGCTGACCGCATCCCGCGCCGCGCCATCATCGGCTCGGCGCTCGACAATTTGACCAAAGGCGCCTCGGGTCAAGCGGTGCAGAACATGAACGTGATGCTGGGCCTTCCGGAGGAGGCCGGCCTCGAACAGGTGGCGCTGTTTCCCTAACCTTAGGCCGCATTGTGCGCGGCTGCGCGGCCCCACTTAGCTGCGCACCTTCACATAGCTTCCTGGCGCGTCTTCGATCACTTTTAGTCCGCCCGCGCCTGGTATGCGTGCCGGCACTTCGGTCGGGCTCTGCCGCATGATCCATAACAGCCAATCCGGCCACCACGAGCCCGGATGCTCCTTGGCCTTGGCGAGCCAACCGTCGATGTCGGCATTGCGCGGCTTGGGTCCGGTCCAATACTGGTATTTCTTCTTGTCCGGCGGGTTGATTACGCCGGCAATATGGCCCGAGCCAGCGACCACGAAGCGCACATCGCCGCCAAAAAACTTCGACCCGAGCATGACCGACTTCGCCGGCGCAATATGGTCTTCGCGCGTCGCCAGATTATAGATCGGTATGTGGATCGATTTGAGGTTGATCCGCGTATTGCCAAGCACCATTTTGCCTTTCGACAGCTTATTGTCGAGGTAGCAGTTGCGCAGATAGAACGAATGATTGGCGGCCGGCATGCGCGTGGCGTCGGAATTCCAATACAACAGATCGAACGGGAAGGGCGCCTTGCCCTTCAGATAATTGTTGATCACATAAGGCCAGATCAGGTCGTTCGAGCGCAACAGATTGAATACGGTGGCCATGGCGCTGCCTTCGAGATAGCCACGCTCGGCCATTTTCTGCTCGATCGCCTTGACCTGATCTTCGTCGACGAAGACTTTCAGGTCGCCGGCGTGGGTGAAATCAACTTGTGCAGCAAACAACGTCGCCGAAACAATGCGCTCGTCGTTCCAGGCCGCCATGGCCGCGAGCGTCACTGCGAGCAGCGTGCCGCCGACGCAATAGCCGATGGCGTGAACCCTTTCCTCACCGATGGCCTCATGGATGGCGTCGAGCGCCGCGAGCGGGCCTTGGCGGATATAGTCCTCAAAGCTCTTTTGCGCGAGATGGCTGTCCGGATTGACCCATGAGATGCAGAACACGGTCAAACCTTGATCGACGCACCATTTGATGAAGGATTTCTCCGGCGTCAGGTCGAGCACGTAATATTTGTTGATCCAGGGCGGCACGATGAGGAGCGGTCGCTTGAGCACCGTCTCGGTGGTTGGCTCATATTGAATGAGTTGCATCAATTCGTTCTGGAATATGACCTTGCCGGGCGTCAGCGCGAGATTGCGGCCGACTTCGAACATTGAGGAATCCGACTGCCGGATTTTGAGTTCGCCGCCGCCGGCTTCGATGTCCTCGGCCAGCATGCGCATGCCGCGCACCAGATTCTCGGCATTCGACGAGAATGTTTCGCGCAACAGTTCGGGATTGGTCAGCACGAAATTGGAAGGCGCGACTGCGTTGGCGATCTGCCGGACGTAGAACTCCGCTTTGCGCCGGGTGTGCGGATCGACATCGGCCTCGGCCACAAGCCTGTCGGCCCATTGCGCGGTGACCAGATAAGCTTGTTTGAGAAAATCGAAAAACTGGTTCGACGACCATTCCGGATCGCTGAACCGCTTGTCGTTGGGAGCCGGTGTTGCGACCGGCGCGCTGGTCTCGCCGACGAGCCGTTTGGCCATCGCCGCCCACAATTCGAGATAGGCCTTGCCGAGCCGGTTCTGCAATTCGGCGGCGCGTTGCGGGTCGGCGAGCCAATACTGGGCAACTTCGCCAAGCGTTTTAGCGATCTGGCTAAGTTCCTCGGCCATCTCATCGGTGATGCGGCCTTCCTCGCGTGGGCGCAAATAAGCCGCGAGCGCGCGCCCGCCTTCCTCGATCAATCGCGCCAGATTGCGCGAAAATTGCTCGACATCCACGGCAGCGACTGCGGGGCCGCTGCCGGGCGCTGCCGGATATGCGCTCGGCGCTTTGGACATAGGCGGCGACGCGCTCTGGGGCGCTTGAACGGCGGGCTGTTGTGCCGTCGCCGGTGCAATCGCGTCCTTGGTCTCAGGCGTTCCTGGTTCTTGCGATGGCGCACGCACGGGCGTTCCTCAATGGCCGCGGCATGAGTTCCATGCGGCATGTGTGGCTTATCAAGTCTTGCACTTTAGACAACGCCTATCGCCGGCCTCGCGCCGCATCCCCTGGCACAGCTTGCGCAACCGCCTCGGGCGCAACTCTCGAAGGGCTTTGCGCCACCCTGATCGCTGCTACCCTGCCGCCGCAAAGCGTCGTCCTTGTTTAGACACATTACCACAATAGCTTGACAAGCTGTGTGTTCTTCGGGTTGATCGATACAAATTATTGGGTTTTCCTGCTGTCTGCTTTCAGGGGTGGGCCGAGGCCGATCTCCGCAATGCGAAAGGACCCGGGTGCGGGACGCGCCTTTTGAGGGGTAACGGAGACAAACGTGCAACCGCGGCGAACCATGGCGGCGCGCCAGAGGTCGGTCTTTGGCGCGGGGTCGGTGCCTGCGCCCACCTTGTTTGTTGGTGCGTTTGTTGGCGCCCTGAGCCTGCTGATCACCGGTTGTTCGCCAGGCGCTGAATATCCATCGATCTTTCCGGCGGTACACGACATGCCGCCGCCGCGCAGCGACACGACGCTTAATCCGCTCCAAGTGCAACAAGCCACTGAAGACCTGATTGCCGCGCGCGATCACCTCAATGCGCAAGCCCCCGCGGCCAAGTCCACAGCCGATCCGAGATCGGCGTCCGGCCAAGCCGCGACTACTACGGCGGCTGCGGCTAAAACGAAGGCTGCGGCAGCCCACAAACCGCCTGCCCAGCAGGCCGAGGCCATGCCTCCCTCCGCGGCAGCCGCGCAATCTGCTGGTACCGACCCCAAGCCGTGATAGAATTCGGGCTTAAGCTGCTGAATCGGGCTCTAAATCAGGGCCACTCAAATCGCCGAACACCCGCCGGGGACTCCCATGGAGGAATTTTACCGCATCCGCCGCTTGCCGCCCTATGTGTTCGAGACGGTCAACCGTGCCAAAGCGGCGGCTCGCAACGGCGGTGCCGATATCATCGACCTTGGCATGGGCAATCCCGATCTGCCGGCGCCCCCGCATGTGGTCGAGAAGCTCAAAGAGGTGGTCGGCAAGGCCCGCACGGACCGCTACTCGGCCTCCAAAGGCATCCCGGGGCTGCGCAAAGCGCAGGCCGCCTATTATGCACGCCGCTTCGGCGTAAAGCTCAATCCCGAGACCCAGATCATTACGACGCTCGGCTCGAAGGAGGGCTTCGCCAATGTCGCGCAGGCGATCACCGCGCCGGGCGACATTATCATCGTGCCCAATCCGACCTATCCGATTCACGTCTTCGGCTTCCTGATGGCGGGCGGTGCGATCCGCTCGGTGCCGGTCGAGGCCAATGATGCGTTCTTCGGCGCGCTCGAGCGCGCGGTGCTGCACTCGATTCCGAAGCCGATTGCCGTTGTAGTGTGCTATCCGTCCAATCCGACGGCCTGCGTGGCGACCCTCGACTTCTATCGGGATCTTGTCGCCTTCGCGAAACGGCACGCGCTGCTGGTCCTTTCGGACCTCGCCTATGCCGAGGTCTATTTCGACAATGATCCGCCGCCTTCAGTGCTGCAGGTGCCGGGCGCGATGGACGTCGCGGTCGAATTCACCTCGATGTCCAAGACCTATTCAATGCCAGGGTGGCGCATCGGCTTTGCTGTCGGCAATGAGCGCGTGATTGCCGCGCTTGGCCGGGTAAAGTCCTACCTCGACTACGGCGCCTTCACGCCGATCCAGGTCGCTGCCACCGCGGCTCTCAATGGGCCAGACGATTGCATTCACGAAATGCGCGCCGTGTATCGGCGGCGCCGTGATACGCTTGTGGAGTCCTTCGGGAGGGCGGGCTGGCATGTGCCGCCGCCGAAAGCCTCCATGTTCGCCTGGGCGCCGATCCCCGAACCGTTTCACACGCTATCGACCATCGAATTCTCGACATTGCTGGTCGAGAAGGCAGGGGTGGCGGTCTCGCCCGGCGAAGGGTTTGGCGAGCACGGCGAGGGCCACGTGCGCATAGCGCTCGTGGAAAACGAGCAGCGCATCCGCCAGGCGGCGCGCAATATCCGGCGCTTTCTTGAAACAGGCCCGGAAATGCTGCACAACGTCGTTCCCCTCGCGACGCGGCGTTAATTCAAGCGTCGCTCCTCGTAAGTTCGGGCGACGTTATGGCGGAGCCGCTGAAAGTCGGTCTTGCCGGGCTTGGCACCGTCGGCAGTGCCGTCGTGCATCTGTTGGACCAAGGCCGCGAGAAACTGATTGCGCGCTCCGGCCGACCGATCGAGATCGTGGCACTCAACGCGCGAAACCGCGGCAAAAAGCGCGGCTTCGATCTGAGAAAATTTCGCTGGATCGCCGATCCGGTGGCTCTGGCCCGCGATCCATCGATTGACGTGCTGGTCGAGGTCATCGGCGGCGCCGGCGATCCCGCCAAGGCCGCGGTCGAGGCGGCACTGACCGCCGGCAAGCCGGTGGTGACCGCCAACAAGGCGCTGCTTGCCGCGCACGGCCAGAAGCTCGCGGCGCTCGCCGAGCGGAACAAAGTCGCGTTGAACTACGAGGCGTCCGTCGCCGGCGGCATTCCGATCATCAAAACGCTGCGCGAGGGACTCAACGGCGCGTCGTTTTCGCGCATCTACGGCATTCTCAACGGCACCTGCAATTACATCCTCTCGCGTATGGAGAAGGACCGGCTGGCCTTCGAAGACTGTCTGCGCGAGGCGCAGCGGCTGGGCTATGCCGAGGCTGATCCGACCTTCGATATCGAGGGCCATGACACCGCGCAAAAACTTGCCATCCTCGCAAGCCTGGCCTTTGGAACCAAAATTGATCCCAAGGCGATCTACGTCGAAGGCATTTCCTCGATTGCGCTCGCCGATCTCGACGCTGCAAGCGAACTGGGCTATCGGATCAAGCTTCTCGGCGTTGCCATGAAAACTGACGCCGGCATCGAGCAGCGTGTGCATCCGACCATGGTGCGCAAGGATGCCCCCATCGCGCAGGTTATGGGCGTGACCAACGCTGTCACGGTCGATGCCGAGGGGCTCGCGCCGATCACGCTGGTCGGTCCCGGCGCTGGCGGCCAGGCTACGGCGTCGGCCATCGTGGCCGACCTCGCCGATATCGCGCGCGGCGTCTGCAACGCTCCCTTCGGCCGGCCCGTTGCGCGCATGACCGCGATCCGCAAGGCGCCAATGCAGCACCACGAAGGCGGCTATTACATCAGGCTTCTGGCGCGCGACCGGCCGGGCACCGCCGCGACGATCGCGCGGCGGCTGGCACAGCAGAAGATTTCGCTGGAATCGATCGTGCAACGTCATCCGGTCGAATCAGCCGGGGCGGCGCAACCCGGGCGTTCCGGCGAGGCGGTGCCCGTCATCATGACGACTTACGCCACCAGCGAGGATGCCGTGCACAAGGCGCTCGCCGCGGTCCGCCGGGACCGCGTGGTCTATGGACGCCCGCAAGTCATCCGGATTGAGAAGAATTGAGGGCCGAGACGTTGTAAATTATGCCGCCTGTTCAGCTGCCTAAGGAGATTGGCTCCCATGTCACCGAAGCCCGCTCGTTCGCAGTCCGGCATTGAGCGCGTCATGTCGATCGAGGTCGCGCGCGTGACCGAATTGGCGGCGGTCGCCGCGGCACGGCTGCGGGGGCGCGGACTGGAGAAGAAATCCGATGGCGCCGCCGTCGATGCCATGCGCCGCGAGCTCGGCGTCTTGTCGATCGACGGCACCGTCGTCATCGGCGAGGGCGAAATGGATGAGGCGCCGATGCTGTTCATCGGCGAGAAGGTCGGCAACAAATCGGGTCCCAAGGTCGATGTCGCGGTCGATCCGCTCGAGGGCACGACCTTGTGCGCCAAGAACATGCCAGGGGCCATCGCCACGCTTGCCATGGCCGCAGAAGGCACGCTGTTGCACGCGCCAGACATCTATATGGACAAAATCGGCATCGGGCCCGGCTATCCGAAGGACATCGTCGATCTCGATGCGCCGGCGGAAGAAAACATTCTCAACCTTGCCAAGGCCAAAGGCGTCAAACCCGATGCCATTACAGCGATGATCCTTGACCGGCCGCGGCATGCCGATCTGATCGCCGCCGTGCGCAAAGCGGGCGCCGCGGTAAGCCTGATCACCGACGGCGATGTGGCCGGCGTCATTCATACCGCCGATCCGGAGAAGACCGGCGTCGATATCTATCTCGGCATCGGCGGCGCGCCGGAAGGTGTTCTGGCGGCAGCGGCGCTCAAGTGCATCGGCGGACAGATGCAGACGCGGCTCATTGTCGATACGGACGAGAAGCGCGAGCGCATCGCCAAGATGGGCATCAAGGATCCGCGCAAGAAATATGAAATCGACGACATGGTCAGCGGCGATTGCCTGTTCGCTGCGACCGGCGTTACCGACGGACGCCTGCTCAAGGGCGTGCATTTCGGCAAAGGCGTGATCGAAACCGAGACGGTGGTCATGCGCTCGGCGAGCGGCACGGTGCGCTGGATTCGGGCCGAGCACCACAAGCTCGATAAATTTGCCTAATTCGCGCTGGAATCGGCTAGCGTCATTCCGGATCGTCGCACCGCAAGGCGTCCTGGAATCCATCGATCCCTGTCCGAGCCGTCCAGTTACGGTTTGTCGCTATGGGATTTCGGGCTCGCGCTTGCGGCCTGCCCGGAGTGGCCGGTATGACCGAGAGTCGCCTTTTCCTCGGCGTCGAGCGATCGGCGACTGGGCGCGCCTGGCGCGACCGACTCGACGACCGCGGCTCCGCGCGTGCGCTGGCTATTGCGCAACGCCATGAACTTCCCGAACTCCTGGCTCGCATTCTAGCCGGCCGCAACGTCGAGGCCGACGCGGTCGAGACATTTTTGGAGCCGACGATCAAGCATTCAATGCCGGATCCCTATGTGCTTACCACAATGAAGGAAGCCGCCATCCGCATTGCCGACGGCATCGAGCGCCGGGAGTGTTTCGCTATTTTCGGCGACTATGACGTCGACGGCGCGACCTCCGCGGCACTGCTTGCGCGGTTTCTCCACCAATGCGGCATCGAGCCGATCATCCATATTCCGGATCGGCTGTTCGAAGGTTATGGGCCAAATGTGGACGCGGTGCGGGCGCTGGCGGCGCGCGGCGCTACGCTCATGGTCTGTGTCGATTGCGGCACGACGAGCATCGAACCGTTGCAAAAAGCGAAAGAGCTCGGCGTCGATGTCGTGGTCATCGACCACCACCAGGCCGACGAGACGCTGCCGCCGGCAATCGCGGTCGTAAATCCGAACCGGCGTGACGATCTCTCCGGCCTCGGCCATCTCGCCGCTGTCGGATTAACCTTCATGACCGTGGTCGCGATCAACCGAACGTTGCGCGAGCGCGGTTTTTGGCGCGCCGACCGGCCGGAGCCCGACCTGCTTGGCTTTCTCGACGATGTCGCCCTTGGCACCGTGGCCGACGTCGTGCCGCTCACGGGATTGAACCGCGCCTTCGTTGCCAAAGGGTTGATCGCGCTGCGCCGACGCGAGCGAGCAGGGCATGTCAGCCTGATGGACGTGGCGCGGCTCGCCGGACCGCCGGAAGCTTGGCATCTCGGCTTTCTGCTCGGCCCGCGTATCAATGCCGGCGGCCGCATCGGCCGCGCTGATCTCGGCGTCCGACTGCTGATCGAGAATGATCCGATCGAGGCGGCGAAAATCGCCGCCGAGCTCGATCGGCTCAATCGCGAGCGTCAGACGATCGAGCAGGACACGTTGGCGCAAGCTGAGGCCGAGGCGATCGCGGCGTTGGGTCTGGAGGAAAAAGGCGCGGTGGTCGTCACCGCTGCCGAAGGCTGGCATCCGGGCATTGTCGGCCTGGTGGCCGCGCGTCTGAAGGAAAAATTCGGCCGGCCGGCCTTTGCCATCGCGCTCGAGCCAGGCGGCCTTGGCACCGGCTCAGGACGCTCGATCAGCGGCGTCGATATCGGCCGTGCCGTGCGGCGCGCCGTCAGCGACGGTCTGCTCATCAAGGGCGGCGGTCACGCGATGGCGGCCGGGGTGACCTTGCGCAAGGCCGCGCTCGGCGAATTGCGCGCTTATCTGGAAGCGGCGCTCGCAAGCGAAGTGGAGATCGCACGGCGCTCAAACGGGCTCATGATCGACGGAGCGGTGACCGCTGCGGCGGCCAATGCCGATCTCGTCGCGATGATCGGCCGCGCCGGGCCGTTCGGCGCCGGCAATCCGGAGCCAGTCATTGCGCTGCCGGCGCACACCGTGACTTATGCCGAAGACATCGGTCAAGCGCACGTCCGCGTGCGACTGCAATCGGCCGACGGCACCAGCATGAATGCCATGGCCTTCCGTGCGGCCGGACAGAGGCTGGGCGCGGCTTTGCGCGACAGCCGCGGCCTACGGGTTCATGCCGCGGGGTCCTTCGCGCTGGATCGCTACCAAGGCGAGGAACGCGTCCAGTTCAGACTGACCGACATTGCGCCAGCCGAACCGCTGGTCGGCCGCAAGACTTAAGGCTTGCCCGCGCACCAGGTGCCGTGCGCAGCACGCAGCATGTCGTCGCGATTGTCGAATTCACCCAGCGGGCCGAGCTGCTTCTTGCCGCTCGGATCGTAAAGCCAGTACCAATCATAGCTGCCGCCGAACAGGAGATGGCGGTGCGACAGCACGGCGAGATGATCCTTGTATTTGCCGGAGCAGAAACTCAACACCACGAGCTCATTGGCGGGCAGAATAAAACGCTCGGCACCGGAGCGCATGTCCAACAGATGGAGCGCGCCTGACGTGCTCCAGCCCGGCGTCAAAAAGTACAGCCGCCGCCCGTCGGAGCTGAACTGCTTGTCGCGAAAATCGCACAGCCGCTCATCCGGCTCCCCTTTGCGGCCGCTCAGCAGGATTTTGTCGCCGCTCCCGTCGACATTGACCTGCCGCAGCTGGTCAGGCTTGGGATCGGTGTTGCACTCGACCTCGTAGCCGCGCATGTTGCGGCCACGGCCGAGCCGCGTATAGACGACAAACTTGCCGCTCGGTGCCAGCGCGGGGTCAACGTCCATTTCCGAGCTGGTGAGCTTTGTCGCCTTGCCGTTCTGCTCAATGAAAATATTGCCCGTGTCACTGAAGACGCGTGCGGACGTGCTCGCGGCCGGCGCTGAACGAATCCAGGCGAGCGCCACAACGAGGATGACGGCCGCGATGATACGTGTCCATCTCATCGATACTGCTCGCCGGTTTTGCTGGGCAGCCATAGCCCAACGCTCCGCCGCGCATCTTGGCACAGCCGGTCCAAAGCGGCTATCTGGTCGCTGCATTGCAGGTGATTTTCGGACACGACCAAAGGACAGGAAATGGCCAAGCTCACTCTCTCCGTCGCCGTTGGCGATTACGACCGCACCCGTGCGCTGCTCGACGGCAGCGTGCAGATCGACGGCGTCGATCCGGTCTACATGATGCTGGTGCCGGAGGAGATCTTTTTCCGAGCCTTCCGCGCCGCCGAATTCGACATCTGCGAATTGTCGTTGTCGAGCTACACGGTGAAGACCGCGCAGGGCAATTGTCCCTATATCGCCGTGCCGGCCTTCGTCTCGCGCGCGTTTCGCCATACCGCGATCTATGTCCGTACCGATCGCGTGAAAACGCCCCAGGATCTCAAGGGTCGCAAGGTCGGCGTGCCGGAATATCAGCTCACCGCGAATGTGTGGGCGCGTGCCTTTCTCGAGGACGATTACGGCGTCAAGCGCTCCGACATCCACTGGATCCGCGGCGGCATCGAAGAGGCCGGGCGACCGGAGAAAATCACCGTGCAATTGCCGCCCGGAGTGCGTTTGGACAATGCGCCGGAAGGCAAGACGATTTCAAAATTGCTCGAAGACGGCGAGATCGACGGCTTCATCGCGCCGCGGCCGCCGGCGCTGGTCGAACGGGGCCATCCGCATATCGGCTGGCTGTTTCCCGATCCGACGGCGGTCGCCAAGGACTATTTCAAGCGCACCGGCCTTTTCCCGATCATGCATGTGGTCGGTATCCGCCGCGCGCTTGCCGAACAGCATCCTTGGCTACCGGGCGCGGTGTTCAAGGCCTTTGAAGCCGCCAAACAGGCCGGCTTGAAAAAACTGTCGGACACGTCGGCGACCAAAGTCACGCTGCCCTTTGTCGAGGAGCGGCTGAAAGAGGCGCGCGATCTCATGGGTCACGATTTCTGGTCGTATGGTGTGGGGCCGAACCGTAAAGTGCTGGACTATTTCTTGGGTCAGCATCACGCCGAAGGCCTGTCGTCGCGCCGCGTCAGCGTCGACGAGCTGTTTCATCCGGCGACTTACGAGACGTTCAAACTCTGAGCGAAAACCCAGGGCATTTCCGAACAGGGAGTATCGGTTTTCGCTGAGAAAATGCGACAAAACCTGGAGCGTTTCTCGATTTCATCGAATCGAGCCGAGCAAACATGGGCAGGTGATCGGGGGCATGGTGCGACAGCTGCTGGAATTCACTGTCGAGGCGCTGCTGCGCTATCCGATGGTGACGCGCAAATATTTCGTCGGCGTTGCCGGGTGAAGACGTGCCGGGTGAAGACGTGCCGCCAAGGCGCGTGCTGCTGCGCATGACGTCTCTCCCATGTTTGGTGCGCGCCGTCTTTGCGCGCACTCTTGTTACTTGTATTTGATCTCGTCGAGCCGGCCGAACCGGGCGACCAGGGCATTGACACCGATCGCCAGCACGAACAGCACCAAAAGCACGGCATAGAGCCGCGGCATGTCGAAGTTATTATACGCTTGGATCACCAGAAAGCCGATGCCGCGGTTGGACAGTTTGGTCTCCGCGAGCAGTGTGCCGATCAGCGCAACGCCAAGCCCGAGGCGGAGCCCATTGACAATGGGATGCCGCATCGCCGGCAGATAGATTTTCATCGCCATCTGCCAGGGGCCGGCGCGGAAACTTCGGCCGACACGGATCAGGACCGGATCGATCTGACGCATGCCGGCGGCAACGTTGAGCGTGATGGGAAAGAAGCACGACAACGCGCCCATAGCGATTTTCGAACCGGAATCGACCCCGAACCACATGATCATGACCGGGAAGAAGATGATCTTCGGCGTCGGGCCGAGATAATAGAGATATGGCTCAAAGACCGCGGCGATGAATCGATTGCCGCCCAGGATGAGGCCCGCTGCGATGCCCGAGAGCGCTCCGATCACAAGCCCAACGGCGATTTCCTGGAAGGTCACGCCCAGATGCCAATAGAAATCGCCGTGTGAGACCAGGGCAATAAGCGCTGTCCAAATCTTTTCAAGCGAGGGTATGACGTCGCGGTAGAACAGGCCCGAGACGGCAAGGACTTGCCAGACCATGAGCGCCGTCAGAACGAAAGCAGCGCGCAATAGGGCGACCGGCGTTGCGAAGCCCAGGCCGTTACGGGTGCCGGTCAGGCGGCCGATCTCAGCCATCGTTCGGCCCTCTCGGTCACCACGAAGAAGATGACGCTGACCAGAATGACAAAACAGATCGCGGCATAAACGCCGGGAAGATCGTAGCGCTCGGCAAGCTCGTTGATCAATTGTCCAAGACCGCCGAAATTGATCAGGAACTCGACGCCGACCACATTGATCAGCGCAAAAATCATGCCCAGGCGGATGCCGACGAAAATGGTCGGCAAGGCCGACGGCAAAAGAATCTTCCAAAATTGCTGCGCCGGTGTCAGCTTAAAGCTCTTGCCGACATTGATGAGCACGCGCCGCGTTGCCGACAGTCCTTCAAGCGTCTTGAGAATGACCGGCGGCAAACCGGACAAAAAAGCCAGCATGATGATGGTGGTCGTCGAGCGCCCGAACAGCACGAGAAACAGCGGATAGGCCAGCACCAGCGGCGCGGACGCGAAGGCCGCCACCCAGGTCTCACAAGCCCGCCGCAATAACGGCAGCCGATGCATCACCACGCCGATGGTGATGCCGAAGGTGGCGAGCAGGATGCTGGCGGCGAAGCATTCCCATGCCGTCTGCAGGAAGCGCTGGAAAATGCCTTCTTCGGCGATGACCCGAGCAAAGCTCGTTGCGACTTCGGACGGCAGCGGCACGATAAATCGATTGATCAAGCCGACCCGGATCAAAAGCTCGACGACTGCAAGCAGAGCGACGACAGAGGCGAGCCCGACCATGGGCGGCAGCCAACGCGGCGCGATCAGGCGAGCCGTGCTCATCAAGGCTGCCCCTGCGGCTTGTCATGCGTGCGCAACGGGCGCGTCTCGGCATCGCTCAAGCCGCGGCTCGCTTCCTCACGCAAATCGTTCCAGATTTGCGCCACATAGCGGCCGAACGGCTCGCTCGAGACGATCTCGGACGTACGCGGGCGCGGCAAATTGATATCGACGATGCGCTTCACGCGGCCCGGCCGATAGGTCATCACCAGAATGCGGTCGGCGAGTTGCACCGCTTCGGTGATGTTGTGGGTGATGAGCAGCGTCGTCTGCTCGAGCTGCTGCTGAATCTGCAGCACCTTGTCGCCCAGCAGAAGCCGCGTCTGTTCATCGAGCGCCGCGAACGGCTCGTCCATAAGCAGAATTTTTGGCTCCGAGGCGAGCGTGCGTGCCATCGACACGCGTTGGCGCATGCCGCCGGAAAGCTCCGACGGATAGCGCTTCTCGAAACCGTCGAGTCCCACCATGGATATGAAATGTCGCGCGCGCTCGATGCGCTCACGCTTGGGCACGCCCGAAATTTCCAGGGGAAAGCCGACATTGTCGAGGACATTGCGCCAAGGGAAGGTCGATTCTTCCTGAAACACCATGCCGATCGAAGCATGGGGCCCGGAAATGGTTTCCCCGCCGACGGTGACCGCGCCCGCATAGCCGCCAAGCAAGCCGCCGACGATGTTGAACAATGTCGACTTGCCGCAGCCCGAGGGTCCGATCACCGCGAGAAACTCGCCCGGCTTCACGCCGAACGAGACGTGATCGAGCGCGGTGACGCCGCCGTCGGCGGTGACAAAGCGCATCACCAGATCGTCGACGACCAGAATTGCAGGCTCGGTCGTCGGAACCGAAGCAAGACGATTGCTGGTCGACACGGTGGCCATCGTTGCAGGCCGTGAAATTTCAGTTCCCGGCGCGGGTCATCGCCGCGGTCATAACCGCGGTATAGCCGGGCTCGACCCGCACATCGACCACGGCGACGCGCCCGGCATCGACCTCGGCGATGGCCTTCTGCAGGACCGCCGGAAGGTCGGCCGGCTTGGTGACCGGACCGAAGCCGACAGCGCCTTGCGCCCGCCCCATGGCGGCGAGATCGATCTCCGGATCGGCCATGCGCTGGCCGATCCATTTATTCTCGACCGGCCGGTTGCGCGCGCGCGCCATGCGCTCCTGGTGCAACTCGTCGTTATAGAACGAGCGGTTGTTGGCAATGACGAACAGGAGCGGGATTTTGTAGTGCGCGGCGGTCCACACCGCGGTGACCCCCATCAGGAAATCGCCGTCGCCGCAAATCGCAATCGGCAACCGGCCGGAGCCTTTGAGCGCCAGCGCGGCGCCGACCGAAATGCCCGGGCCGCCGCCGACGCCGCCGCCGCCGTCTGAGCCGATATAGTCCAGCGGATGGCGGAAATGGATCCAGCTGTCGTCCCATGACAGCGGCAGATGCGTGTAAGTCACCGCTCGGTCGCCGAGCACCCGACGCAAGCTGCGGGCGATGTGCTCGTTGGTAAATCCTGCGGGCTCCTTGTCCGCGATCTTGCGCGGCGTCGGCACCGCGTGCGGCTTGGTGCTCGTGCCGATCTCCTTGACCAGCTCGGGCACAACAAGATCGGGATCGGCGGACAGCAGCAGATCGACGGGCGGCAGGGCTTGGTGATCCATACTCCAGCCCTTGTGGATGCGATGGTCGAGCGAAATCTGGATCACTTTCGCGCCCGGCGAGGGACCGAACCAGCGCAGCGCGCCAGCCAGATCGACCCAATCGAGGCTGAGCACGCAATCGACATTCTTCAGTCCGTCGAGGCTCTCCGGCGTGATCGCGCGCGGCGAGCCGAAATAGAGGGGGTGCTCGGTCGGAAAGCTCGCGCCGATCTTGAGATCGGTCACGACCTGCGCGCCGAGCGCTTCGGCGAGCGCCACGCGCGCATTCCATACCTGCGGATCGCGCGAAGCCCGCCCGGCGAGAATCAGCACCTGCTTGGCGCTTTTGAGCATCGCCGCTGCCTGCCGCAGCAGCTCCGCCGGGGCCGCGGTCGACACCTGCGGCATGTAACGGGTGACATCGATCGGCGGCAGCTGCTCGGCGAGTTTTGCCTCCTGCAGTTCGGCGTCGAAATTGATGTAGACCGGGCCTTGCGGCACGGTATTGGCAATCCAGGTGCCGCGCAGGATGGCCTCGCGCGCCGCTCCCGGCGACGCGGGCTGATCGTCCCATTTGGTATATTCGCGCACGAGCGCACCCTGGTCGCGGGCGGTATGAATCCAATCGATCCAGGGCCGGCGCTTGGCGGCGTCGACCGGACCGGTGGCGCCCAGCACGACAACCGGCATACGGTCGCACCAGGCGTTGAACAGCGCCATAGTGGCGTGCATCAGCCCCACATTGGAATGCACCGCCGTCACCATGGCTTTACCGGTGACCTTGGCATAGCCGTGGGCAATGGCGACGGCGGCCTCCTCGTGCAGGCATAGCAGCATCTGCGGCTTCGTATTGCCGAGGTAGTTGACGATACTGTCATGCAGCCCGCGATAGCTCGCGCCGGGCGTGAGTGCGATATAGGGAATGTCGAGCGAGCGGAGCGCCTCGGCGATCACATCCGAGCCGAATCCCGGCGCATTGGCGCCGGCCGGCGTCGGGCGCTCGACGGCGGCGACCGCAGGGTCGGCAGGGCTGTGGCTATGCGCGGTCGCGGATCGGGGCGGCGTCATGAACGTTCCTCACTTTGCAAGGCTGCAGCTGGCCAAAGGCGGCTTGGTGGCGCATCCAACCGGATCGCGCGGCGGACCACAAGTCCTTGTCCAATTCAGGACAATTCAGGCAACACCCTGAGGCCGGCAAGTGCGGCAAGTGCGTCAGCGGAGCGTCCTAGGCGCGACCGCGCCGCGATGCATTGCGCCGCGCAGGCGCCTCGCCATGGTGCCGCGTGCCACGGTTTTCGTGAGCCGTCTTGCGTTCCGCCGCTTGATCCGCCTGCCTTCCGCGCTCGCGGTTCTGGAGATGATCGGGTTGGCATGACCTGGCGAGATGGCCTTTGCCCGGATGTGCCGAGCAATTATCGGCGGCGGTCATGTCGCGTTTGTGGTCCAGCTCGCCTTCGCGCACTGCAAGCTTGGCATTTGCCGGCGCGGGCTTGCCGGCCACGCTGTTCGGCCCGGTAGTGGGTGACGGCGATTTCTCGGCCGGCGCGGGCCGTTGCGCCGGTTCGCTTTTTGGCGGCGGCAGCGCGGCAGTTGGCGGCACGACGGAGTCGAAAACCGCACGTCCGGTAACGCTATTCGGCGGGGGTGCGGCCTGCTCGTCGCCGGCAATTGCAGCATCAGGATTCACCGCCGCCGCATCGGGGCTGTCGTCTGCTTTAGGCGAATCGTCCGTCAATGCAACGACGGGCGGCAAGGCAAATGTTCGCGGCGGCCGGTCCCATTGCGCGCTGATCCAAAAGCCATCGGCCGGTCGCGGCGCATTAGCGAATAGCGCATCGTTGCCATTGATTACGGCGGCAGCCTGAGCCAGCTCCGGCTGCCGCAACTTGGCGGCCAGCCGTTCAAGGCTGTCGGCAAAATTATCGATGTTGAAATTCAAGGGATCGTCGTGGCCGTTGCGAATATCGCCGTCGAGCGCGGCATGAAATGCCGGAATGAGCCAGCGGCCGGCACGCACGCTGGCAATGGTGTAGAGAAGGGCAAGACGATCATATTGCGCGGGCGTGAAAGCGGGATCCGGGGGCCGATTGTCGCCGCGGCCGCCGGCACGGCGGGGCTGGATCATCTCGATATGAACGAAGAGTCCCTTCAATTGACCGCCGAATTCCGCGGCCTGTTCGAATTTGGTCTCGCGCCAAGGAATGGAGAAGTCGTGGTCGACCAGCATGTCGCCGAGGCGATTGATGACGACGTGCGCCTTGCCCCATTCATCACTGCAGGCGAAGCCGAGGAGATTGTTGATCTTCGGATTGACATTGATGTCATCGGGAAAGGCGCGATGGCCGTAGTAGGGTCCGCTGGTGTCGTGGATGACAAAATATTTTGCCGCGGGCGCATCGGGGTCATTGTCGCGGGCATGCGCGATCGGCTGCCAGAGATTGGCCGCGAAATCCCATTCAAGATCCTGGCTCGACAAATAAGCGCCCAGCGCCTCGCGCGAAGGAAGGCCTGCGGTTTCTCCGATACGGCTCGCCAGAGCCGTTGGCAGACTCTGCAGGGTCGGCACGAGATTGCGCGTCGCGTCCATGCCGCGCATCAGACATCTGGCCTGTTGCACCGGGCTGCCGCGAAAGCCTAACGACTCGATGTCGAATTGGCACGGCCCCATGGTCCTGATGAAATAGGGCGCGCGGAAATGGCTCGGCTTGCATGCCGCGAACGCGGCGCTAAGCGAGCCGATCACGATCGTGCAGACCACGCCCGCTCTGAACCCGCCTTCGAGTCCTTTGCGCAGCCCGGCTGCGGAGAAAAATTCGCGAGGGTTGAGTGAGGCGCGCACGACAGAGATCCACATTGCGGATTCTGTACTATCGCCAGCAACGCCGCGACTGCCAAGCCATGCCGCGCATTACAATGCGCGACATCGCGTCCGTTATGAACAAATGTTCAGAAACCGCAACCGAAGATGCAGAAACGAAGCCGCGTCTTCAGTCTTTTGCCCGCTCGACATAGCTGCCGTCGGCAGTCATCACCACGATCTTGGTGCCGGTGGTGACGAAGGGCGGCACCATGGTGCGCACGCCGTTCGACAACAGCGCCGGCTTGTACGACGAGGCGGCGGTCTGGCCCTTTACCGTGGGCTCGGTCTCGACCACTTCCAGCGTGGCTTTCGGCGGCAGTTCGATCGCAACCGGAGTGCCTTCGTGCAGGCTCAATGTGACTTCCATTTCCGGCGCCAGATAGGCGGCCTGATCGCCGATGATATCCGCCGGGACGGCCACCTGATCATAGGTCTCCATATTCATGAAGTGATAGCCGTCGCCATCCTGGTACATGTATTGAAATTTGCGGTCCTCGACGAAGGCGCGCTCGACCTGATCGGTCGTCTTGTAGCGCAATGAGACCTTCACGCCGTCGGCGATACGCCGCACGTCCATCTGGGTGACCGGCGTGCCCTTGCCGGGATGAATGTTCTCGACGGCCATGATGACCCCGAGCTTGCCGTCGATTTCGACGATATTGCCTTTACGCAGCGAACTGGCGATGACTTTCACCGGACAAAATCCTTAAGGTTCCGAAAGAAGATGCCTAGTACCGGGTGTTTGAGCCCTTGATTCGAGGCGCAACATACTGATCCTGCGGCCGACCGCCAGTTATTTCCTTTGGTCTTCGCGAACAAGATTATGCCGGCCAAATCGCAAGCTTTCTCGCCCTTTTGGGCCGCCCATGTCCATACCGACCGCCGGCCCATCCTGCTGACACGCGGCCGCATTGTGGCGGGGCTGCGGGCCTACTTTGCCGAGCAGGGCTTTATCGAGGTCGAGACCGGGGCGCTGCAGCTTTCGCCGGGAAACGAGACGCATCTGCATGCCTTTGCGACGGAGATGCAGGCGCCGGACGGCGCGCGCTCACCGCTCTATTTGCGCACCTCGCCGGAATTCGCTTGCAAGAAGCTGCTGGCGGCCGGAGAGACGCGCATCGTCGAATTCGCCAAAGTGTTTCGCAATCGCGAGCGCGGTGTGCTGCACCATCCCGAATTCACACTGATCGAATGGTATCGCGCGCGCGAGCCCTACACCGTGTCTATGGCGGACTGCGCCACGCTGGTGCGCGGCGCGGCGGAAATTGCGGGCGCAAGAAAGTTCGCCTTTCGCGGCCGCACCGCCGATCCATTCGCCGAGCCGGAGCGCATAACCGTGGCGGAGGCGTTCGCGCGCTTGGCTGACATCGACGTGTTGGCGACGCTTGCGGACGGCAAACCGGATCGCGAAGCCCTTGCGGAGGCGGCACAGGCTGCCGGAATTCGCATCGCCGCCAGCGATCAATGGGGCGACATTTTCAGCAAGGTCCTGGTGGAGCGGATCGAGCCTAAACTCGGCATCGGCCGCGCCACGATCCTCGACGAATATCCGGCCGTGCTCTCGGCTCTGGCGCGGCCGGCGCCCGACCGCCGTGTCGCCGAGCGGTTCGAGCTCTATATCTGCGGCGTGGAACTCGCCAACGGGTTTGCCGAACTCACCGATCCCGTGGCGCAGCGGACGCGACTCGAACGCGAGATGGCTGAAAAGGAGCGCATCTACAGCGAGCGCTACCCGCTCGACGAGGATTTTATTGCAGCGCTTGCGCATATGCCGCAGGCAAGCGGCGTCGCGCTTGGGCTCGATCGGCTGGTCATGCTGGCCACCGGCGCCGCGCGGATCGACCAGGTGCTATGGGCGCCGATGACGGAGATTTAGAAGTGACAGTCGCCAAAGCAATGCAGCGGATCATGGCGCGCGCGCCGATGCGGTCGAACGGATTCGGCAAGAACGATCGGCTTGCGGCGCTGCGACGCGTGGCCTCGCGCTATGCGGTCGCCATCACGCCGGCCGTTGCCGAAATGATCGATGCCTCCGATCCGCACGATCCGATCGCGCGGCAATTTCTCCCGGATGCACGTGAGCTCGAAGCGCGGCCCGAAGAGAATGCCGATCCGATCGGTGACGATGTCCATAGCCCGGTCGACGGCGTGGTGCACCGCTATCCGGACCGCGTCTTGCTCAAGCTGGTCAATGCTTGCGCGGTCTATTGCCGCTTCTGCTTTCGCCGCGAAATGGTCGGGCCCGGGCGGGGGGGCTTGTCGCCGTCGGCGCTCCGCGCGGCGCTCGACTACATTGCGCACAATCCGCAGATCTGGGAGGTGATCCTGACCGGCGGCGATCCGCTGGTGCTGTCGCCGCGCCGTCTCAAAGACGTGGTGGCGCGGCTCGCCGCCATCGATCATGTGAAGATCATTCGGGTGCATACGCGCGTGCCGGTGGTTGCCCCCGAGCGCGTCTCGCCGGCGCTCGTCCGCGCGCTCCGCACCGACAAGGCAACATTCGTCGTACTCCACGCCAATCATCCGCGCGAATTGACGAGCGAGGCGCGGATAGCCTGCGCGCGCTTTATTGATGCCGGCATCCCGATGCTGGCGCAATCGGTGCTGTTGCGCGGCGTCAACGACGATGTGGAAACGCTCGGCGCCTTGATGCGCGCTTTGGTCGAGTGCCGGATCAAGCCGTATTATCTGCATCACGCCGATCTCGCACCTGGCACGGCGCATTTGCGCACTACCATTGCCGAAGGTCAGGCATTGATGCGGGCGCTCCACGGTCGCTATTCGGGCCTCTGCCAGCCGGCTTACGTGCTCGACATACCGGGCGGCTTCGGCAAATCGCCGATCGGGCCGAACTATCTCAGCGCCGATTGTTCCGAGATCGAGGATTTTCGCGGTCGACGCCATTCCTACCCGCCGCGCAGCGGCGAGCCGTGACCGATTGGATGGAGACAGGCCTCGAAGAGGTCAGGCGGCGATCGAAGCCGGCTCGGGCTCGGAAAAGATCACCGCAGTCTCAAATTGATAGCCGCAATCATCGCACGACCAAGTATGTCGCACGCAACGACTACTGACGTATTCGGACCAATCCGGGGCTAACAGCCACGCGCCGCATTGCTGGCACGTGTTTTTTCTATAGGTCGCCAGCCGCTCCCGTGTCGCGGCATCGCTGTGCAGAGACATGATCCTCCTCCCTGAACCATCCCCCTTCAGCAACGATCCCTCTTCACCGACACAATAAGGCCTAGGCGGACTCTGTGGCAGCGAAATGACCGATTGTTCAGATTATGCCGCAGCAAGCGGAAAAATTTGTCGCAGTGCGCCGGTTTCCAATCGTTGTGCAATGCATCGTTTGCGCGGCGGCCGAACCGATCTGTCGCGCTCAGCCGGCTACCTATAGAGAGGTGTTTCTCAGAAGCGCGCAGATGTGGGGTGATGCCGCGAGTGGGCGCTGCGGCAAGATTATAGCTCACTGCTCGAGATGAATATTGTTGTCCTTGATGACCTCGCTCCAACGCGCAATCTCGCTCGCCAAAAACGTTCGGGCCGCCTGGGGCGAACGCTGGTCCGCCGGAAACGGTGACACATCCTGTGCTGCCCAATTCTTCACGATGACCGGATCGGACACCGCCTCCTGCAGCGCGCCATTGAGCATCCTGACCACGGCCTCCGGCGTTCCCGCCGGCGCAAAGATCGCCTGCCAATACACGAGGTCGAGTTTTGGCCCGAACATTTTCGGGAAACTGTCGGCCATCGGGAACTCCGGCAGCTTGTCTTTCGATGTGACGCCGAACGCCTTCAGTTTCCCGGTGGCAACCTGCTGCACAAGTGATTGCGGCGTGGCGAAAAACAGATCGATCTGGCCCCCCAACAGATCCGTGATGGCAGGAGCCGCGCCGCGATAGGGGATCATGTCGATCTTCACGCCGGCTTGTTGCGCAAACAGCGCCGTCGCCAGATGCCCGGTCGCACCGTAGCCCGGAATGGCCGCTTTCAGCTGCTGCTTTTTCATCAGTGCGACCAGCTCGGCGAGCGAATTGGGCTCGAGCGTTTCGCGGCCCGCGAGCAGCAGGGGATTGCGGTTGACCAGCATGACCGGTGCGAAATCTTTCACCGTGTCGAACGGAAGATTCTTGTAAAGCGTGACGTTCGCCGAGATTTGCAGATTGTGGAAGAGCAGGGTGTAGCCGTCGGGCGCAGCGCGTGCGACCTTCTCCATCGCGACGATCGTGTTGCCGCCGCTCAAATTCTCGACGATGAAATTTTGGCCGAACTCGTTGGACAGAAACTGCGCAAGCACGCGCGCACTTTCGTCGGACGGCCCACCAGCGGGGTAGGGAACAATGATGGCAACGGCGCGACTTGGATATTGCTGCGCCTGCGCCGGCCGGACGCATGCCGGCCCGATCACAAATGCCAGCGCCAGCACGACACCGGCAATGAGACGCAGGCGCGCCGGCAAAGACCTTGGCATGGTTTTCTCCCTGTCGCCGACTTTTCCGAGAGCTTACACGTCCGGAATTATCGGCAACAAGAGATAAGGCGCGCGGCCCGCGGCAAAGTGCAGCGTGTTGCGGGTGGCAAAAATGTGTGGCGGCCGGTCGTCCGGATCAATGTGCAGAAACGGACCGACGCCTTTCATCGGGTAGGGCGCATTGGGCAGCGCGATATCGCGGCCGTCGACTTCGTAGTCCCTGCCGCGCACGGTGAGCGCCAGGCAAAAACCTTCCGGCACGACGATCGAAGTTGGCCAGATTTCGATGTCAAGCTCGGCCGGCTCGCCCGGCACGAGCGGCCATTGCTCGTCGTGTGTGTGCCAAGGCCAGTAGGGCAGCGACTTCTGCGGGTCGCGCTTACGGTGCGAGGCGCGCAGCCAACCGAGCCCGACCGGGACGCGCGGATCGTTGGAGCCGATGAAGGTTACCTCCTTGCCATCGGGGTCGAACACGCGCAGCACCAAAAATACGTCCGCATCGGTGGTCTGCGAGGAGAGCCAGAGCTTTGCTGCGACCGGACCGGTAACTTCCAGTCGCTTGGTCATCGGCGGCGTGCGGAAGGTCAGGCCATGGCCCGTCGTGTCATAGTCGAGCTTGGTCGCCACCGCCGGGGCCTGTGGCAATAGCGCAAGCTTGTCAGGCTGAAGGAAATATTTGGTCCATTGCGTGCGGGCGAGCGGCCATTCGTTCTCCCCGCGCAGCACGAATTGCTCCCCTGGATGGCGGATATTGAGGAGGACGCGCGGCATCTCCTCCCAGCCGGTGTCCTCGCCTTTGAGGAAGTGACCGAAGAACCGCCTCTGCAGGTCTTCGCCGTAATTGCTGTAGAAATGCGTGAAGTGCGTGTCACCGTGCACTTCGAGCCATTTTTGTTTGGAGCCGGCGCGCAGAAATCCCTCAAAATTGCCGCGCGTATGCAGCCCCATGCCGCCCCAATTGGCAGCGGAGAGGAGCGGTGCCTTGATCCGCGCAAAGTCGGCGGTTCGCGAGGCGTAGTAATCGTCGTAGAGCCGCCGCGCTTTGGCTTCACCAGGTGAATCGGCCCGGCTCTTTGCCAACTGCGCACTCGAAAGCGTCGGCGGGCCCGCAACCGGCTCGCCGGTGACGGCGCTTTTGGCGCCGCGCTCGCCGACACCGTGCTGCACGCTCGCGACTTGGCGCGGATACCAGCTGTTCAAAAAGTCGCTCAAAATACCGCCGTGCCGGCACAGCTCGCGATAATAGTCCGATGCGCCTTCCCAGATGCACAAAGCGGCTAGGTGCGGTGGACGCAGCGCGGCGACCGTCCATTGATTCATTGCGTAGTAGGAAATGCCGTTGATGCCGACCTTGCCGCTGCTCCAGGGCTGCGTTCCGGCCCATTCGATGCAACCGTAGAGATCCTGCGTTTCGCGCGGCGACCAGACATCGAGAAAGCCCGGCGAGCGGCCGGCGCCGCGCGAGTCGACGCGTACACAGACGTAGCCGCCCGGCACCCATTTCTCCGGATCGACCAGCTCCCAGTTCTGATATTTGTTGCTCGAGCCCTGCAGGACTTCCGGCGCCGCTTTCGTGAGCCGCGCCCAATTGCCTTTGTAACCGTCTTGGAAGGCGAGCCCCTTGGCATAGGGCCCGTAGCTGAGAATCACAGGGTATTTGGCATCGCCTAATGGGCGAAACACATCGGCGCGCAGAACAAGGCCGTCGTCCATCGCAATTGGGGTGTCCCAATCGACGCGCATGCCATCGCGAATTTCGGATTTCATTTGCGATTTCAGATCCATGGTCGCGGATCTCACCCGGTTCGTTGTTTTTCGCCCCGCGGAATGCGGTGCCCACGCTCGCCTGCGCGCGAACAAATGCGGGCGCATCGGTTGTTCGCGGCAGAGGAGGCAAGGGAGATTAATGATGTATACCGGAAAACTCATCCTGGTGCTGGCCATACTGCTCAGCACGATTGCGATCAGCCTCGCGCAGAGCCAGCGTAACTACGGCCCGAATGGGCCGGCCACCGGCGACACCTTCGGCGAGCCCTATAGCGGCACAGCGGCCGCGCGGCGCGGCGACTGGTTGGCCTATCACGGCCATCGCCACCATTGGCATCATCACTGGCATCGTTGAGGAGCGGCCGCGGACGACTGGGACGCCGCAGCATTTGCAAGAGATTTCAACCCGGGAAGCGGCTTGCGATTTCCTCGAGCGACGGGCGCGGACGATCTTCGGCCGGGCCCGGCGGGCGGCCGATATGCACAAAGCCCGCGATGCGCTCGTGCGGCTTTAGGCCAAGCGCATCGAGCACGACGCGATCGTAGGCGTACCATTCGGTGATCCAGCTCGCGCCGTAACCCAGCGCATGCGCAGCCAAGACGAGATTCATCGCGGCGGCACCGGCCGAGAGCACTTGCTCCCATTCCGGAATTTTCACATGCGGCGCGGCGCGACTGACCACGGCGATGACCAGCGGCGCGCGCGTCAGCCGCTCGCGCTCGGCCTCGACATGCTCGGTCTTTGCATCCGGGTATTTGGCGCGAAAGGCGGTCACGATCGCCGCGCCGGCGGCACGCCGCGCGTCACCCTCGAACACGATGAAACGCCACGGTGCAAGCTTGCCGTGATCGGGCACGCGCGAAGCGACGGTCAAAAGCGTGTCGATCTCGGCCGGCGTCGGACCGGGATCGGAAAGCTCGGCCGGCTTGAACGAGCGGCGCGTGGTAAGGAGCTCTAATGCGTCAGGCATTGGTGCATGATAAACATTGAATTGCCGGACTCAGTCCCTACACTAGGCTATTCGAAGTTCAAAGAGGCGCAGCACTGCGGTATCGAACCGCCAATGGCCGCCGTCAAAACGCGGCGTATGTGCCGCTCATCCGAAATTCAGCGGGCAGGCTACTGAGCGCGCAAATCCGCGGGCAAGGAAAATATCGAATGACAGATCATGCAGGAGCGGAACGGGTTCTTGTCATCGGTGCCGGGCAGGCGGCGGCGCAGCTGGCGATAAGCTTGCGCGCGGGCGGCTTTGCCGGGCCGATCACCGTGATCGGCGACGAACCGTTCCTGCCGTATCAGCGCCCCCCGCTATCCAAGAAGTTCCTCGCCGAGCGACCGGCGCCGGATTCGTTGTTTCTCAGACCCGCGCCGTTCTGGTCCGAGCGCGGCATCGAATTCATGCTCGGCATTGCCGTCGCCAAGGTCAACCTGCGCGATCGGAAGGCGACGCTCGCCGACGGCCGCACCATCGCATTCCAAACATTGGTCTTTGCCACGGGGACCTGTGCGCGGCGACTGCCGCTGCCGGGTGCCGATTTGCCGGGCGTGTTTTTGCTGCGCTCGATCGGCGATGTGCAGCGCCTGCGGCCTGCTTTGGATGACGCCCGCCGCGTTGCTGTTCTCGGCGGCGGCTATATCGGACTGGAGACGGCGGCGGTGATGCGTGGGGAAGCGCGCGATGTTACCGTCGTTGAGGCCGAGGAGCGTGTGCTCAAGCGCGTCACCGCGCCGCCGGTTGCAAAATTCTTCGACACGCTGCACCGCGAACGTGGTGTCAATATTTGCACGCGGGCAAGGGTCGCGGCAATCACGGGCGAGGGCCGCGCGTCGGGCTTGCGCCTGGCGGATGGCGCGATGATCAAGGCTGATGCGGTCTTGCTCGCCGCCGGTGCGCAGGCCAATGACGATGTGGCGCAACTTGCCGGGCTTGCCTGCGAGGGCGGCATTTTGGTCGACGAGATTGGCCGCGCTGGCGCCGAGAATGTCTATGCCATCGGCGACTGCGCCCGCTTTCCAAGCCGCCGTTACGGGCGAAAGCTCCGGCTCGAATGCGTGCAAAACGCCATCGATCAGGCCAAAGCGGTGGCTGCCGCGATTCTCGGCAATCCGCAACCCTATGACCCCGTACCGTGGTTCTGGTCGGATCAATACGAATTCAAGCTGCAGATCGCGGGCCTGTTCGACGATTACGATGATGTTGCGGAGGTCGGCGACCTGACGAAAGGACGCTTTTCGGTTGAATACCGGCGCGGGGGACGGCTGATCGCGGTCGATGCCGTCAACGAGGCGCGGGCTCACATGCTCGCGCGGCGGCGGATTGCCGAGGAAACCGAGGCGGTCGCGGCGGGTGCCGTGTGATGGAGAGGAAGATCTTCGAGCAGGTGGGACCGGCTTGAGACTTAGCCGGCTTGAGACTTGGCATGAAATGTGTACTGGCGAGTCCGATGTTTAGTTCAGGACGCTCCGCGAAAAGGGAGACCGCAGATGAAACGCTCCGACCTCACCGAAAAGCTGCTCGACATCAAGCGCGCCAAGGGCTGGACCTGGAAACACATTTGCGAGCAGATCGGCGGCATGTCGCCGGTGCTGATCACCGGCGCAGTGCTCGGCCAGATGAAGATGACCAAGCCGCAGGCAGCGAAGGCGGCCGAATTGTTCGGCCTGAGCAAAAGCGAGGAAGCGCTCCTCAACGAGGTGCCGACGCGCGGCTCGCCGATGCCGCCGACCGATCCTTTGATCTATCGGTTCTACGAGCTGGTGATGGTCAATGGTCCGGCCCTGAAAGCCTTGATCGAAGAAGAGTTCGGCGACGGCATCATGTCGGCGATTGATTTCGACATGACGGTGGAACGCCAGCCCGATCCCAAAGGCGATCGCGTGCGGCTGTCGATGTCGGGAAAATTCCTGCCGTACAAATACTATGGCGCAACCGGCAATGTTCCGCTGTACGGCTATAAGGAAGAGTGAAATCTTGGCCCGTTGCAGCTGTCGGCGGGTCTGTGGAGGTCAGCATGCCGCCGTTGGCTCGACGGACGGTTTGTCTTGAGCGGCAGGTCCGGTTGAGGCATCGTCTATTGCCAGAAAGGAGACATGGCCCGAACATCGCGCGACTACCGATCCGCTCCGGAATGTTGCCTGCGCGGCTTGGCTACTTTCGTTTGGTAGGGTTAAGCAGCTACCATTTGCTCCTACAAGCTTTGTGGTGAGGCATGCGGCGTCGCCAGTTTATCGCTTTCCTCGCCGGAGTAACGGCGTGGCCGCTTTGTGCTCGTGCGCAGCAGCGCTTCACGCACTGCTGGTCACGACCGAAGCATTCACGCGACGATATCAGGATCGGATTCTGAATTTTGCGAACGGGAATAAAATCCCGGCGATGTTCGAGGACGGCTCGTTTGTCAAGGCGGGCGGCTTGATGTCTTACGGACCTGATTATCGGGACGTGTTCAGGACCGCGGCGGTCTTTGTCGACAAGATATTGAAAGGTGCCAAGCCGGCTGATTTGCCGATCGAACAGCCGACTTCATTTGAGCCGGTGCTCAATCACAAAACTGCGAAGGCGATCGGACGCGATATTCCACCTGATCTGTTCGCGCTGGCCAATCTTGTCATCGAATAGGCCCGGTGTCGCAATTCGACTGAAACCTGGGCAGGATCGCCCAATTTGCATCGCATTGTGAGCAAATTTCGCGACGACATTCGGCGCCGGATGGTGGTGGAGGGGAGAGCCATGTCAGTGCCAATGTCGCGGCCGATCGGCACAATCGCGTTTGCTTTCGCGCTCTTGGCGTCGAGTTTGCTGTTGAGCGTGCTCGCCAATGCGGCACGCGCGGCCGATTGCCTGGCGGCGCCAAATTCTGCCGCGCCGGCTAACAGCCACTGGTACTATCGCACGGATCGCGCGCAACAGCGCAAGTGCTGGTATTTGCGTGCCGCCAATGACGGTGCGCCGCAAAATATGCAGGCTGCGCATGAGGCAAGCCCGAATTCGCTTGCAAGCTTCAAGGATTTCATGGCGGAACGCGGCACCAAGATGTCCGATCACGATGTCGAGCAACTCTATACCGAATTCCTGGCCTGGAACCGGCGCGCCAAGAATTAAAGCGGCGCTGTGCGGAACGGGCATTTCGACATGCTTGATCTCACTGATCTCACAGATCAGTTGCCAAAAAGCCACGGTCTACAAATATCACGATTTTCGCGATATGCGGGCAATCGCCGTCACAAAAAACGGCCATAAGCGCGGGCTCAATGTCACGTCGGCAGTAGTACAGAGTATTGGAGTTCGACATGAGCGATGCTCGACAGTCCTTCATAAAGACGCTGGATTATCGGATTGCGGTGGGCCGATTTGAGTCCGCGCTCCAAGCCTGCGAGCGATTGACCGAGGACGATCGTGAATTGCTGCTGCGGGACATTGCCAGGCAAATCCTGCAGCGCCTGCCCAATGCAGAGGCCGCCGAAAGCCCTTAATCGCGCCTTGTCGTTGCGGACAGGGGTCGGCAAACGCCTGTTGTGTTCGGCGCGAGAACGGGTCCGAGCGCAGGACCAACTGGCCGAACGACTTGCTCGATGATGCGCGGGCGAACAATGGGGCGACGGCGGTTACCCCTGGGGTGCAGTAGCGTGCTTTGTCGTAGCTGGCGCGCCACGGTTGATGAAGATGATGGGGTGGACGGCCCCTGCGGGAATTGACGGCGCTTGGCCATCAGGTCCGGCTGGTGCCGCCGAGCTACGTCAAGGCCTACCTCAAGCGCGGCAAGAACGACGCGGCCGATGCGGAGGCGATCTGCGAGGCGGTGACGCGGCCGAACATGCGCTTCGTGCCGGTGAAGAGCGAAGAGCAGCAAGGCGTGCTGGTCGTGCATCGCGGACGCGAATTGCTGGTGCGCCAGCGCACCATGCTGGTCAATGGCCTGCGCGCTCACATGGCGGAGTTCGGAATCATCGTGCCACAAGGCATCCAGCGGCTGCCTGAGCTTGTGGCGATGCGAGTGCGAGATGATCTGCGAACCTACGATCGCGCCGCCATCTGCCATTCACCCATCTGCCATTCGCCCTTGACGCCGAGCGCATGTAACGCCATATTTGTAGTTACATGGCGAGGCGGCGTTGCGCTGGTCGTGGGACCCTGACAAGGCGGCGGCGAACCGCACCAAACATGGCCTGTCGTTCGAAACGGCGGTGCATGTGTTCGATGACCCGTTCCACGCCTCGAAGCCGGACCCGCACCCGGACGGCGATCGTTGGCACACCATCGGGCTTGTCGGGCAGGTGTTGCTGCTCGTGATTCACACGTGGCCAGAAGCCGAATTCCAGGGCGATGAACCGGTTGGCCGCATCATCAGTGCCCGGAAAGCCACCGCGCACGAAAGGAAAGCGTATGAAGAAGGGAACTTCTAGGCAGTTGAGTCGTAAGCAACTCGCGGAACTGAAGTCTCTGGCAGAACTACCCGACGACGCTATCGATACCTCGGACGCGCCGGAGTTGCTCGACTGGTCCGGCGCGAAACGGGGCCTTTTCTATCGGCCGGTCAAGCAGCAGCTGACCCTTCGCCTCGATGCAGATGTAGTTGCCTGGTTCAAGAAGCACACTACAGCCGATGAGGGTTATCAGACACGGATCAATCGAGCGCTGCGGGAGTACGTACAGGGAGAGGCGAGGAGAGGCCGGCGAGCGAGCCAAGGTTGATGTCAGGGGTGCTCAAGGCATGGGGCTGCACGATGCGGCGAGAATTCGGCGACGTAGACACGCCTGCAGAGCTGTAATGGAGGTGCGATGGCACGATATCGTGCAAAATCGTACAGTGGCGCGCCACGGTCGATGAAGATGGGCACTACTCATTCGCCGTGGCGCTATGATGTGGCAGCGAAACAGCGACGATCACGCGCAGCGACCGCCCAGGGTACGCGCCAACATTCCGGTTGAGGATAAAATGCGCATGGCATATTATGCCATATGGCCTCGCATTCGAATAACCTGGGAGGATGCCAATGCCGACCAGAAATGTAGTGCTGACGGAGCGTCAGGAAGAGCTCCTTGAGACCCTCGTCAAGTCTGGCCGCTACCAGAATGCCAGCGAAGTGCTGCGCGATGGGTTGCGGCTCGTGGAGCAACGCGAGGCGGAGGATGCAGGCAAGCTGAAAGCTCTGCGGGCAGCGGCTCGCGCCGGCGTCGGGGCACTAGATCGGGGAGACTTCAAAGAATTCGGAAATGTCGAGGAACTGCAAACCTATTTGAATGACCTCTCGGAGAAGGTCATCTCCCGAACCGCCGAATAGAGCCGTCATGGCCGAGCGGGGATGGCGCGTTCGTCTCGGCGCTGCCGCGGAAGTCGATTTTGCCAACGTCCTCAAATGGACCACCGAGAATTTTGGAGCGCGACAATCTCGCGTCTATCGGGACACCCTTGTTCAGGCGATTGGCGAGCTTGCCGACGGTCCCGACGTCGTGGGCTCCAAGGCCCGGGACGAGATCATGGCAGGCCTTCGCACCCTCCAGGTTGCGCGGCGCGGCCGCCGCGGAAGCCATTTCTTGATGTATCGGGCCGCGCCGAACAGCACGATCGAAATCGTGCGCATCCTCCACGACAAAATGGACCTTCGACGGCACGTCCCATCTGCCCCCGACGAGCGCACCGAATAGAGCTATAGCATCTCAGGAAACGCCAGCGCGCCTCTGCATACGCCAGCGTGCTCTAGCGTAGAATTGTAAGTGGCGCGCCCTACGGGACTCGAACCCGTGTTACCGCCGTGAAAGGGCGATGTCCTGGACCGCTAGACGAAGGGCGCTTGTGGCGCGCTGTGCTGGCGCCGGTATCCCGAGGCGGGCGACATATAGAGGGCTTTGGCGGAGGCGGCAAGCAAGGCGGCCGAAGGCGTGTTGGCCCCGCGCAGTCAGGCTTGACCCGGCCGCCCGCGTCCTCTTTGTGCCCGCATTGCAGAGCAATGCCGCTCTTGCGAACGGCTATGGCCGGGCGTGAAGAGATCGGTCGTCACCACTTGCCGGTGTTGGGCATGGAAGCCCACGGCTCTCTTGGCGGTAACGGGGAACCTTTCTGGAGCAGCTCGATCGAATGCTTGTCCGGCGAGCGCACGAAGGCCATGTTGCCGTCGCGCGGCGGCCGGTTGATGGTGACGCCGGCTTTCATCAGCCGATCACATACCGCGTAAATGTCGTCGACTTCATAGGCGAGGTGGCCGAAATAGCGGGCCTCGCCATAATCCTCGGTGTCCCAATTATAAGTAAGCTCCACCAGCGGTGCCTGCCGGGTGGCGGGCCCCTTCGCGATCAGTTCATCGTCCTCCGGCGCACCCAGAAAGACCAACGTATATCTGTTCTTTTCGTCGACCCGGCGGCGGACCTCCTTCAAGCCGAGCTTGTTGCAGTAAAAGTCAAGCGCGTCGTCGAGATTGCGGACGCGCAGCATGGTGTGCAGATAACGCATTGGGAAACCTCCACTGACCGGGCCCATGATTGGGCTTCTTCTCGTTCGCGAGCCGTCGCATATTTACGACACGCCCGCTTTGATATGAAGCCCGCATGCACCCATGATCGCGCCCGACCTTGATACAGCCATAGCGCGCCTGACTGACATGGTGAACGCGGCCCGCACCATCGTTCCGTTCACCGGGGCCGGTATCTCCACCGAATGCGGGATTCCGGATTTCCGCTCGCCGGGCGGGCTTTGGACCAAGAACAAGCCGATCCTGTTCGAGGAATTTTTGGCAAGCCAGGAGGCACGCAATGAATCGTGGCGCCGCCGCTTCGCCATGGAAGAGCATTTCAGCATGGCCCGGCCTGGCCGCGGCCATTTGGCGCTGGCGAGCCTCTATCGCTCGGGCAAAGTGCCGGCCGTTGTCACACAAAACATCGACAATTTGCATCAGGCGTCGGGCATTGCGCCGGAAGACGTGGTCGAACTGCACGGCAATACCACCTTTGCCCATTGTCTCGACTGCAATCGTCGCTACGAGCTCAGCTGGGTCCGACAACGGATGGAGGCCGCAAACGGCTGCGCGCCGGATTGTCCCGCCTGCGGCGGCTTCATCAAGACAGCGACCGTCTCGTTCGGCCAGGCCATGCCGGATGCCGCAATGCAGCGAGCGCAGGACCTGTCGCAGGCCTGCGACTTGTTTCTGGCCATCGGCTCGTCACTCGTGGTTTGGCCTGCGGCTGGATTTCCTTTGATGGCGAAACGCCATGGCGCGCGTCTCGTCATTGTCAATCGCGAGCCGACCGACTTCGATGACATTGCCGATCTGGTGGTACGCCAAGATATAGGGACCGTATTCGAGCCGCTGATCGTTCATTGAGCGAGTCCGCCGGCTGAAATCCACTTTTGTGCACAGGAAATAACGCTTTTGGACCAGTGTTGCATTTTTGTCCTTTCGCCTCGATTGGCGGGTGTTATCTTCGATTAACAGATTCGTAGATTCGTGATGCGCCCGTTCGTGGGCGCCAGCACAGCAGCGGCGGCCACGGCGTCATGGCGTCGGACGGGATCGAAGCGAAATCCAACAAACCGGGTGCAGGCCCCGACGTCGCGCAAGCGCTTGGCGACCAGGCCTCGCCGCGCGTCATCGAGGTATCCGGCACCATCAAATGGTTCGACGTCGCCAAGGGCTATGGCTTCATTGTGCCGGATGGCGGCATGGCCGACGTACTGCTGCACGTGACCTGCTTGCGGCGCGACGGCTACCAGACTGCCTATGAAGGCGCCCGTGTCGTCTGCGAGGTTGTCGCCGGTCCGAAGGGCCTGCAGGCCTTCCGCGTCATCTCCATGGATGAATCGACGGCGATCCATCCGGCACAGATGCCGCCGCCGCGGACCCATGTTACTGTCGCGCCGACCAGTGGTCTCGAACGGGCACAGGTAAAATGGTTCAACAGGCTTCGTGGGTTCGGCTTTCTCACGCGCGGGGAGGGCACGCCGGACATTTTTGTTCACATGGAGACGCTGCGCCGGTTCGGCATGACCGAGCTGCGCCCCGGCCAATTCGTGCTGGTGCGGTACGGGCCGGGACCGAAGGGCATGATGGCGGCCGAGGTGCGTCCCGAAAGCGGCCCGCTGGGTCCGGCATCGCACTGACGCTCCTTGCCTGCCTCTCGTCGCCCTTCGTTCGGCCGCGTTCAGCGGCGCGTATTCTCGCTGCGCTGGCGCTGCTGGCGGGCGGACTTTTTGCATCCATCAGCCCCGCACGGGCCGCCGGACAAGACACAATCGACATCGTCAGCAAGTCGGGTGTGCACGCTCTCAGCGTCGAGCTTGCGACCACGGCCGAGGAGCGCGAGCGCGGCCTGATGTATCGCAAGGCACTGCCGGAAGGTCACGGCATGCTGTTCGACTTCCAATATGCTCAGCCGGTCGCGTTTTGGATGCATAACACCTATATACCGTTGGATATGATCTTCATCGGTGCGGACGGCCGGATCATCCGGATTGCCGAGAACGCCAAGCCGATGTCGGATTCGCTGATCCCTTCAGGCGGCCCGGTCCGGGCGGTTCTCGAAGTCATCGCCGGCACTGCCCGTAAGCTCGGCATTGCGGCGGGCGACCGGGTCAGCGGCTCGATTTTCGGCAAGGGTCGCTAAGCCCGAGCTTTAAGCGGGCGTTGGTTCTTGTCTGAGCTTGTGGCCTGCCTTGCTGGGCAGAGCCGAAATGAGGTATCGACAACCGCGACCGGCGGGGTATAGCGCAGCCTGGTAGCGCGGCAGTTTTGGGTACTGCAGGTCGCAGGTTCAAATCCTGCTGCCCCGACCAATTTCCTGAGCAAGAGATACGTGAATTTCCATGACCGCTCGGATTTACAAGCCGGCCCGCACTGCAATGCAATCTGGCACCGGCAACACAAAGGAATGGGTGCTGGACTACGAGCCCGAACAGCGCCGGGTCATCGACCCGCTGATGGGCTGGACCAGTTCGGGCGACATGAAACAGCAGGTGCGGCTGCGCTTCGCCACCAAAGATGAGGCGATCGCCTACTGCGAGCGCCAGGGCATCGCCTACGAAGTTTTCGAAGCGCCGCCGCACAAGCGGGCGCGCATCTCCTATTCGGACAATTTCGCCCCGAACCGGCGCGACGCCTGGACGCATTAGGACAGATGTCGTGAGTGCGCATTCGCACGCTGCCGCAGCAGGGCAATGAAACGATCCTGCGGCATCGGCTGGCCGAGCAAAAATCCCTGGCCGTAATCGCAGCCCATGTTCACCAGCGCGAGCGCATCCGAAGCCCGCTCGATGCCGACGCCGACCGCGATGCTGCCAAAGCTGTGGGCGAGCTCGATGACCGCTTTGCACAAGGGGGCATTGGCCGGGTCGTTGCCGCAGCCGGTAACGAAACTGCGGTCGAGCTTCAGTTCCGCGCAGGGCAGGCCGGTGAGGCGCATCACTGCGGAATAGTCGCGGCCAAATTCATCGATCGCCAGCTTGACCCCGAGATGCCCCAGCCGATTGGTGATCTCCTCCACCAGATCGAATTGTTCGACAATCTCGCCTTCCTTGATGTCGATGAGAAGGCCGGGCCATTTCGTAAAGCGCGCTTTGTACGCTTGCACAATTGCGACGACGTCAAGCTGTCGCAACACTCGTACCGGTACGTTGATCGTCATCGGCAGATGGATGCCCAGCATGGCGAAATCGAGCCCCGCTTGCAACGCGGTCGTCAATGCCAGTTCCGACAACCGCACGAGGCTAGAATCCGCGGCACCTGAAATGAAAGCATCCGGCATCAGCACGCCGCGCTCGGGATGACGGGCGCGTGCGAAAGCTTCCACGCCGACCAGCTGTTTGCGCCGCAGGTCGATCTTGGGCTGATACCAGAACTCAACCCAATTCCGCGCCAAAGCTTCGCCGAGATTGACATGGCTCGCGGGCGCGGAGCGCTCGCCAAGCCTGTCTTCAGCAACGAGCGATGGCGAAACCGGTGGCATGACTTGGGAGTTGTCCTCAAGCGCGTGAGCCGACCAGAGCATCATTGGCGCAAATCCTTAATCCACAGTTTCAGTCCGGGATTTGCCCAACAGCAAGGCGCCGAGAACGCTGAATTCGGCAGGCCAGCTATGTGGCTGCAGAAGCAGCGGCCCGCTTTCGGCGCGTGGCTCGGATTGCTATCGCAGCGCTGCAGGACGAGGATAAAGCTGCAGCACACGGATAAAAATGTTCAGGGAGGCGACCGATGCCGGATCCTAAAGCGGCGAATTGTAAAGCGGCGGATCGTAAAACGGCGGATCGTAAAACGCCGAAGTTCAACCGCCGAAAATTCCTGGCCGGTGCGGCGATTGTGGGGGCAGCTGCCGGCTCGGCAAAATCGGTCGGCGCAGCCCCTGTCGCAGCGCCGACACCGCGTTTGCCTTCCGTGCTCCCGCCGAACGCCCATGTCGCCGCCGCCGAGACCGGCACGCCGCAGGTACCCGCCGCCTCGACCGAGGACGGCCGGCCCGGCTCGGATTTCATGGTCGATGTCATCAAGACGCTCGACATCAAATATCTGCCCGCCAATCCGGCTTCGAGCTATCGCGGTATTCATGAATCGCTGATCAATTACGGCAAGAACACGATGCCGGAATTCCTCACCTGTACGCATGAAGAATCCGCCGTCGCGATGTGCCACGGCTATTTCAAGGCGACCGGCAAGCCGCTGATGACGCTGGTCCATGGCGTGGTCGGCCTGCAGCACGCCACGATGGCCGTCTACAATGCGTGGTGTGATCGCGTTCCGGTTCTAATCCTCGGCGGCAATGACATGGACGCCGCCCATCGGCCGCCGGGCGTGCCGACCTTTCATTCTGCGCAAGACATCAATGCCATCGTGCGCGATTACACCAAGTGGGACGATACGCTTGTCTCGGCGCAACACTTCGCGCAAAGCTTCGTGCGCATGTACAAGATCGCGACCACGCCGCCCTATGGTCCGGTGATGATGTCGCTCGACGGCGGGCTGCAGACCGAACCAGTCCGCGATTTTGGCGAGCCGCTCTACATTCCGAAATTCACACCGAGCGCGCCGCCGCAGGGCGACATCGCGGCGGTCAAGGCGGCGGCGCGCCTGCTCGCCAGGGCCGAGCGGCCGGTGATCGTGGTGGATCGCGCGGCGCGCACACAGGAGGGCGTCGAGCGGCTGATCGAGCTCGCCGAGCTTCTGCAGGCGCCGGTGGTCAATCAGGGCAACCGGATGAATTTTCCCAATACACATTATCTGAGCCGCACGCCGACGGTGATTGCGCAAGCCGATGTGGTCATTGGCATGGAGCTCTCGGACTTTTGGAACACGGTCAATGGCTTCATCGACAATGGCGACCAGGGTTTCGGCAAGAATGTCTCCAAGATCAAGCCTGGCACCAAGCTGATCAGCATCAGCTCGGTCGATCTGCTCACCAAATCGAATTATCAGGACTTTCAACGCTTCCAGAGCGTCGACATTTCGATGCCGGGTGACGCCGAAGCGACTTTGCCGTCCCTGATCGAGGCTTTGAAGTCGGAGATCGGCGGCGATCGCAAAGATGCGATTGCCAAACGTGGCGACGGCGTCCGCCAGGCGCATGTCAAAGCACTGCAAGCGACCAAAGAGGCCGCGGCGATCGCCTGGGACGCGCAGCCGATCTCGACGGCGCGGCTGCTGATGGAGACCTATGCCCAGATCAAAAACGAGAACTGGTCGCTGGTCTCGACGTCCGGCAATACCAGCAACTGGGCCAATCGGCTGTGGCCCATCGAGAAGCATTATCAGTGGCTCGGCGCCTCGGGCGGCTATGGTGTCGGCTATGGCGCGCCGGCTTCGGTCGGCGCGGCGCTCGGCAACCGCGATCTCGGCCGTTTCTCGGTCTCGATCCAATCCGACGGCGATCTTATGTATGCGCCCGGTGTGTTGTGGACGGCCGCACGGCACAAAATCCCGCTGCTGGCCGTAATGCACAACAACCGCGGCTATCATCAGGAAAGGATGCACATCCAGCGCATGTCGAACTTCCGCAACCGCGTCGCCAATCTCGGCAATGATCTGGCGCCGATCGGTACCAGCATCATGAATCCGGATATCCAGTATCACGATCTCGCCCGATCGATGGGCTGGTGGGCAAGGGGCCCCATCAGCGATCCGGCTGAGCTCGGCCCAGCGATCAAGGAAGCGGTTGCCGTGGTCAAATCCGGCCAGCCGGCGCTGGTCAATGTCGTAACACAGCCGCGTTGAGGGAAGGGCAGATGCGTTCGCTTAGCGCGAAATTGGCGCTCGTGATGCTGCTCGCGGCGGGGCCAGGTTTGCCCGGAGCAAACAGCGCCGCCGCAGCCGATGCCGAGAAGGGCAAGCTCGCCTTTGCCAAGAGCGGCTGCTGGCAGTGTCACGGCTTTGCCGGCCAGGGCTCCGTCGCCACGAGCGGCGGGCGCGTGATCGCCCGCACGCAATTGCCGCTCGACGCGTTCAAGGCATTTGTGCGCACGACCAATGGGGCCATGCCGCCGTACCGGCGGGAGGTGCTGAGCGACGATGACCTCGATAATATCTATGCTTATCTGCAGTCGCTGCCGCCGTCCAAGACCGCGAGCGATATTCCATTGCTCGACAGCGGGCGCACGCAGTAGCCGCGACCAATCGCCTACACGATGTCGTGACTACCGCCTGCGCTGTCCTGGTCGCGATTGTGATTGGCACGCTATCGTCGGATTGCCGTAAAAAGCCTGCCAAGCGAGAAGCGTCTGAAAGGCGCACAAATATCTGTTCGGCAAGCGAGCGGAAAGGGGACGATCATGATGGCCGGAACCGCCGATACAATGACCGCCGACGTCAAGCGCGGCCGCCAGCACTTTGTACCGGTGCCCATCCTCGGCGCGCTGATGCTGGTTCCCTTCTTCGCTCTCATGATCGGCCGCTCGCTGGCGGCGGAACCGGCGGTGGAAATTCCCCCGCCGGCGCTGGATCTGCCCACGTCGGGCGCCGGCCCGCAAAGCGTGGTTTTGGCCGGCGGCTGCTTCTGGGGCGTGCAGGCCGTATTTCAGCATACCAAAGGTGTGACCCAGGCCGTTTCCGGTTACGCCGGCGGCAGCAAAGAAACGGCGCATTATGAGATGGTCGGGACCGGCCGCACCGGTCACGCGGAATCGGAGCAAATCACGTTCGATCCAAAAGAGATCACGCTCGGCAAGATCCTGCAGATTTACTTTTCGGTCGCCCATAATCCGACCGAACTGAACTATCAGGGCCCGGATCACGGCACGCAATATCGCTCCGCGATCTTCTATGCCAATGATGATCAGAAGCGGATCGCCAGCGCCTATATCGCCCAGCTCGACAAGGCGCATGTATTCGGCGAGCCGATCGTGACCAAACTTGAGCCGCTCACCGGCTTCTATCCGGCCGAGGATTATCACCAGGATTTTGCGATACTGCACCCGGCCTATCCCTATATCGTCTTCAACGATGCGCCGAAGGTGGAAAACCTCAAGCGCCTGTTTCCGGATTATTATCGCGATACGCCGGTGACCGTCATGGCGGCCGCCAAACCTGGCCAATAGTAACAAGTTCGCGCCAACGCCGGGGCCTTACGCTGCACTGCATCAACAGCTTGGCGCCCGGGTTATCAACGTCGTGGCCTGACGCGACCTAAGGTCTATAGCCATCCGGCCGCCTCTGTGTATAAGTTGACGTGAGGAGCGGGCCACGTAAGAGCCCGCACCGGGCAACAACGCGTGGGGAGGCTTGCCAATGGCCGTGGCAACAACGACACTCGGAACACTTCCTGAGGCTGAACACAGCGCGCAGCTGCGCAAAGCCGTCATCGCGTCGACGGTGGGGACCGCGATCGAGTGGTACGACTTTTTCCTGTACGGCACCGCCGCCGGTCTGGTCTTCGGCAAGCTCTATTTCCCGAAAGAGGATCCGCTAGCCGCCACCTTGCTGGCGTTCGGCACTTACTTCATCGGCTTCGTCGGCCGCCCGATCGGGGCCGCGATTTTCGGCCATTACGGCGATCGCATCGGCCGCAAGGCGACGCTGATCGTGACTCTACTGTGCATGGGCATCGGCACGTTTCTCATCGCGTTCGTGCCGACCTACGCCTCGATCGGCATTTGGGGCGCCGTTCTTCTGACCATCCTGCGCATGATCCAGGGCATCGGCGTCGGCGGAGAATGGGGCGGCTCGGTACTGATGTCGATGGAATGGGCGCGAACGAATAGCCAGCGCGGCCTGGTCGCGTCATGGCCGCAATTCGGCGTGCCCTGCGGGCTGCTTCTGTCCACCGCGGCGGTCGCGGCCTTCAGCACCCTGGCGGGCGATCAGTTCGCTGACTGGGGTTGGCGCATTCCTTTCCTGCTGTCGATCGCGCTGGTCGGTGTAGGCCTGTGGATTCGGCTCGGTATCCTCGAGACGCCGGTGTTCCAGAAGCTGCTGGATCAAAACAGGATAGAAAGCGCGCCGATCGCCGAGGTCATCAAGAAACAGCCCAAGGAGATCATCCTGTCGGCGCTCTTGCGCATGGCCGAGCAGGCGCCATTCTACATCTTTACCGCGTTCGTTTTCGCATACACCGTCGGTACGCTGAAAATGTCGCGCGACTTTATTCTCGCCGGCGTTATGGTGGCGGCGGTTGTGTCCTTCTTCACCATACCGATCGCGGGCCATCTGTCCGATCGCATCGGACGAAAGAACATGTATCTGATCGGCGCCGCGGTTATGGGCGTGTTCGGGTTCATCTATTTCGCCATGGTTGACTCCGCTGTTCCCGCATTGGTGTTCATCGCCATCGTGCTGTCGTTGATCCCGCACGATCTCCAGTACGGGCCGCAGGCTGCGCTGATCGCGGAGTCCTTCACACCGCGCCTGCGCTACAGCGGCGCCTCGCTTGGCTATCAACTCGCCTCGCTCATTGCCGGTGGACCTTCACCGCTGATCGCGACCTGGCTGTTCGCGACCTATCACAGCGGCTACGCGATCGCGGTCTATATCGCGATCTGCGCCGTCATCAGCCTGATCTCGGCGGCTTTGATGCCGGATTATACGGGCCAGGACATTTCCGCCGAATACGACGCGCCAACAGTGGCCGCCGAGTAGAATTAAAGGGCGTCAAACAAAGCTGCCGGGGCGGCAACGCCCCGGCTTTTTTTCGTAAACGGAGCAAATCCGGGCGGCTCTACAGCACCGCGTCGGTCTGCGGATCGATCAGGTGCATGTGATTCATATTGGCATGGAGCCGCATCACCTCGCCGGGGCCCTTGGCGCTGCCGGGATCGACCCGGCCGCAGATCTCCTGGCCGTCGACCGTGAAATAGACCATGGTCTCCATGCCCATCGGCTCGACCACATCGAGCGTGATATCGAACTCGCAGTTCTGATCACGGTCGCTGCGCCGCGGCTCGGTCAGGTGCTCCGGCCGCAGGCCCAGGATAAGCGCTTTGCCGGAATGCGGTTGGTAGCGCGCCGTCAGCGATGCCGGCACCGGCAGCGAGATCTTGTCGGAGATACGGGCGCGCAGGCCCGCGCCATTCTGCTCCATATGACAGCGGATGAAATTCATCGCTGGCGAGCCGATAAAGCCGGCAACGAAGCGCGTCTTCGGATTGTGATAGAGATCATGCGGGCTCGCGATCTGCTCGATCGCGCCGCCATTCATGACAACGACGCGATCGGCGAGAGTCATTGCCTCGACCTGGTCGTGGGTGACATAGACCGTCGTCGTCTTGACCATCTGATGCACGCGCTTGATCTCGGTGCGCATCTGCACGCGCAGCTTGGCGTCGAGATTGGACAGCGGCTCGTCGAACAAAAAGACCTTGGGGTTGCGCACGATGGCGCGCCCCATGGCGACGCGCTGGCGCTGCCCGCCGGAAAGGGCCTTTGGCTTGCGATCGAGAAGCTCGGCGATGTCGAGGATGCGCGCGGCATTGTCGACGCGCCGTTTGATCTCGTCCTTGGGGAATCTGCGCAACTTCAGCCCGAAGGACATGTTCTCGAATGCGGTCATATGCGGGTAGAGCGCGTAGTTCTGAAACACCATCGCGATGTCGCGGTCCTTGGGCGGCAGATCGTTGACGATTTCGCCGCCGATATAGATGTCGCCGGCGGTGACCTCTTCGAGGCCGGCAATCATGCGCAGCGTCGTCGATTTGCCGCACCCGGACGGGCCGACCAGCACCACGAATTCATTGTCGGGAATGTCGAGATTGATGCTGCGCACCGCCTCGACTTCGTCGAAGCGCTTGACCACGTTACGCAACGCGACTTCGGCCATTTCAAGTTACCTCCAATCCTTCGTCATCCCGAGGTGTGAGCGAAGCGAGCCTCGAAGGATGCTTGCACTGTGATTGCCGCCGCCCTTCGAGGGCCGCTGCGCGGCCACCTCGGGGTGACGGATTTAGCCCTTGGTGGCGCCGGCGGTCAGCCCCGCGATGTAGTAGTCCATCAGAAACGCGTAGATGACGAGCGGCGGCGCGGCGGCAAGGAGCGCTCCCGCCATCAGCATGCCCCACTTATAGACGTCGGCGCGGATCAGACTCGTCACCGTGCCGACAGTGAGCACCTGCTGATCGGCCGAATAGAGGAAGGCCATCGGATAAACGAAAGCCGCCCAGGATACGGTGAAGGCAAAGATCATCGCGGCGATGATGCCGGGCAGCGCCACCGGAATGAAGATCTTGGTGAGCATCTGCATATGGCTTGCACCATCGATCAGCGCCGCCTCGTCGAGCTCCTTGGGAATCGATTGGAAATAGCCGATCATGATCCAGGTGCAGAACGGCACTGTGAGGGTGGGATAGACCAGCACCATGCCCCAATAGGAGTTGAGCAGGCCGACCGCCTTGACGATCTGGAACAGCGGGATGAACAACAGCGTGTCGGGTACGAGATAAGTGAGAAAGATGCCGGTCGCGAGCACGCTCGAGCCCCAGAACTTCATGCGACCGAGCGAAAACGCGGCAAGTACGCTGACTACCATGGTGATCGCCACGACGCAGAGCGTCACGATCACCGTGTTCTTGAAAAAAGTCAGGAAATCGGTTTGCGTGAGCAGGATACGGAATTGATCAAGCGTGATGCCGTCGGCGATGATCCACGGATTGGTCGCCATATGCGCAACTTCGGCATCGCTCTTGAACGCGGTGACGATCATGTAATAGGGCGGGATCAGGAAAAAGATCGCAAAGATCACGAGAAAGACATACGACGTGATCAACGCCCAACGGCGATTGCGGCGCAAGCTTGATCGCGCGCCAAGGCGGCGTTTGGCAGGGGCGGAAAGCGCTGCACTCGTCATCCGATTTCCCTGCCGCGCTTGCGCACGCCGCGCAGGATGAAGATGGCGGCGATGCCGAGGATCGGGAACATGAACAGCGACGTCGCGGCGCCGAGCGGCAGGTCGCCGGAGCGGATGCCAAGCATGAAGGCATAGGTCGCAAACACATGCGTCATGTTGCGCGGGCCGCCGGCGGTCATGATCTGCACGATGTCGAAATTGGCAAAGGTAACGATCAGCGAGAACAGCACCGTGATGGCTATGATGTTGCGCATCATCGGCAGCGTGATGTGGCGAAATTTCTGCCAGGCGTTGGCACCGTCGATCGCGGCGGCCTCATAAAGCTGCTCAGGTACCGACTTGAGCGCGGCGAGATACATGATCAGAAAGAACGGCGCGCCGTACCAGACATTGACCAGAATGACCGAGAAGCGCGCCCAATAGGGATCGCTCAGCCATGGAATTTCGTGAAAGCCAAGACCGGTGATGATCCAGTTGAAAGCCGAATGGGTCGGATCGAACAGCCACCACCAGGCGAGCGACGACAGCGCCAGCGGAATGACCCAGGGCACGAGCAGCATGCCGCGCCATTTGCGCTGGCCTCTGGCCGGCAGATTGTTGATGAGATGCGCAGTGACGAGCCCGATCAGCGCTTTGAAGAATACGGCGGTGAGCGCGAAAATCGCGGTCTGCTGCACCACCATCCAGAACACGTCGCGCGAGAGCAGGAAGGTGAAATTGCCGAGCCCGACGAGGCGTGTCTGCGCCTTGTTCAGCATCGACAGATAGATCGAGTAGAAGGCGGGATAGATGACGAGCGCCGCGATGATGATCATCAACGGCAGGCACATCAGGAAGGCGATAGTCGAGCGGTGACGCAGGAACTGTTTCAACCCGCGGCTGGCCGAGCGTCGCGCGCTGATTTGCAGCCCCGGCAACCAAGTCTGAACGGCATCTGCCATATCCTGATCCTAGATATCCAGATATGCTGAGCCGAAATTCTATTTCCCGGCCAGCACTGTCGATGAGAGTCTTGCCGTTGCACCGCCGCCGCCCGCGGGGGGCGGGCTCAAGCCTCGTCCCCGCGTCGGTTCCGGCGGCTCGGGGCCGCGCGACAGGCGGCCCCGAGATGACAAGCATTCAGGCGCGCAAAGTTCCCTCGAGCTCGTTCTCCGCCCACTTGATGACGTCGTCGAGCTTCTCGTGTCCCTGGGTGAATTTGGAGATCATCACAGTGTTGATCGCCTGATTGTAAATCTGCGCACCAACCTCGGCGCGGGCTGGAGCGCCGGCCATCGAGGTCTGCTCGTCCCCGCGCGGCGGATAGCCGTAGACGGTGCCGATCGGCGGCTCGACCGTCTTCCACGTGTCAAGGTCGTACATGCTTTTGAACGACGGCAGATCGTAGCCGTAGGAAGCAGCGACGAGCTGAGCAACGGCGTCCTTTTGCGAGATGTAGAGCAGCAGATCTTTGGCCGCCTGCTTGTTCTTTGAGAACTGCCAGATTCCATAAAACTGCGGCAGCTGGCCGACAAAACGGCCCTTCGGACCCTTCGGGGTCGGATGCGTCCAGCAATTCTGCGCCACTGTCGGATTATCACGCTTGGCAACCGCCCAGGCGCTCGGCGGATTCATGATGCCACTGCCCTTGCCGGAAATGAGCCAACGGTTATTGCCGGCATCGTCCCAGGCATAGACCTCGGGCGGACTGACCTCCATGATCTTGCGGGCGACTTCCATCGCTTGCCGCGTCTCGTCCGAATTGATCTTGATGTTGTCCTTCGCATCGACCATGACGACGCCGTACGCGTTGAACAGAGCGCCGACCCAGTCGACCGCATCGCTGGTCTGGCCCATCGGCAGACCGACGGGGAACCCGGCTTTGAAAAGCTTCTGCGCCGACTCGACATAGGCGTCCCAGGTCCACTTGTCGGTATTCGCCTTGTCCCATTTTGACTCGTCGGCTGGGAACATGGCGCGCAGATCGATGCCGGCATGTTGCTGATAGAGGTCGAAGCGCGAGCAGCACGGCTTGACCTGGCTGCCGACGGTGGTCGGCACGCCACGCCAGCTTCCCTTGAACTTGGCGAGATATTCGGCGACGGGGCTGATCGGCCCATATTGCTTGATAAGCTGGCTGATGACGTCGTCGACCGGCTCGAGATTGCTCTGATGAATGCGGATGTTCCAGTCACGATGCGACATGATGTCGTGACCGGTGCCGGCTTGCGCTTCGGCGGCGGCAGTCAACTTATCCTTTTCGCCTTGCGAGGTGATGTAGTCGATCTTCACCTCGCAATTGTTCTTGGCGCCCCACTCGTTGCAGAGCTTGGTGAGCGCGTTATTGGCGCCGGGCACCCAATGGTCCCATACACCGATCGACAATGAACCGGCCGCGTAAGTGCTTTTGACATATGGCGCGGCGAGAGCCGCCGCGGAGCCGAGCGCTGCGCTCTTGAGAATGCTGCGGCGGGTGGGGCGCGCGGCGTTGAGCGGATGTGACATGGTCATCATTTTCCTCCAGGTTGCGCCGTTTTTTCTTTGCTGTGCTTGGCGTTGGGCGAAACCATACCCTGATCCCCGCGGGCCTGCTAGAGCGCCTTTGGTGGAATGCGCACCGGTTGCTGCGACGTGGTGTCCGCGCCGGCCGCAGGACAAATATCGAGGTGGCCGCAGCTGCGGAGCAAATCATTGAAAAAGCTCGCGATAACAACATCATAGACCCAGCAGGCGCGGCAGCCATAGTGAGATCGACGGGATGTAAGTGACCAGCATCAGCACCGCCAACATGACCGCGTAGAACGGCCAGATTTTGCGCATGACCTGCTCGATTTTGACCTTGCCAACCGCGCAGCCGACGAACAGGATCGCGCCGACCGGCGGATGGCACAGTCCGATGCCGAGATTGAGCATCATGATGATGCCGAAATGGATCGGGCTCACGCCGAAATTGATCATCACCGGCAGAAGGATCGGCGTGCAGATCAGGATCGACGGCGCCATGTCGACGAGACAGCCGAGGATGAGCAGCATCACGTTGATGAGCAGCAGGATCACATTCTTGTCGCTGGATATGGAGAGGAACAGCGCCGTGATCCGCGCTGGCATTTGCGTAAGCGCCATCACATAGCCGACGCTGGAAGCGCAGGCGATCAGCGTCAGCACCATTGCCACCGTGCGCAGCGTGCGATGAACGAGCGCCGGCAGATCGCGCCAACCGTAGTCGCGATAGATAAACATCGTCACGAAGAAGGCCCAGACGCAGGCCACCGCGCCCGCTTCGATCGCGGTGAATACGCCGCCCAAAATACCGCCGAGAATGATGCCGAGCGTGATCAGGCCCCAGGCCGCATCGATGGTGATCCTGACCGCATCGCGCAGCGGCACGGTTTGCCCGCGCGGATGACCATCGCGATAGGCGATCACCAGGCACAGCACGACGATGGAAAACCCCAGCAGCAGGCCGGGCACAACGCCGGCCATGAACAGCGAGATGATCGAGATCGTGCCGCCCGTCGCTAGCGAATAGATCACCGCATTGTGGCTCGGTGGCACCAACAGCGCCTGCACTGACGCGGTGATGGTCACATTGGTGGCGAAAACGCGCGGATAGCCGTTCTTCTCCATCTGCGGGATCATGACCGAGCCGATGGCGGAAGTGTCAGCCACCGCCGACCCGGAAATCCCGCTCAAGAATGTCGTCGCCAGCACATTGACGACGGACAGCCCGCCGCGAATGCGCGTGAAGCCGACGAGCACGTCGGCGAACGCAACCAGGCGCCGCGCCATGCCGCCCTCGGCCATGATGGCGCCTGCCAGCACGAAAAAGGGAATCGTCAGCATGGCGACCTTGCTGACGCCGTCGGAAATTTTCAGCATCACCGCTTCGAGCGGAATGCCGATCCATAGCGCCCCGGTTATCGCGGCGAGCGCCAGCGAATAGGCGATCGGCACGCCGATTGCGATGCAAAAGAACATCGTCATCAGCAGAATGGCGACGTCCATCGCGGCCGTACCTCAGTCGGGGGTGATTTCGGCGGTTTCGGAATCGGCCGGCACGCCGATGAAGACGCGCTCTGCCACGAACAGCAGGAGAAGGAGCCCGCCAACCGGTATAGGCAGATAGGTCACGCCGACCGACAACGACGGAAAATCAGGGATCGTGTTGTACCAGGTCTCTTCGACGAGCCGTTCGCCATAGATCATCATGAAGAGCGCCATCAGGGCGACCAGGAGCTCGGCCACGAATTCGGCGACGGCGCGGATCAGCGGCGGCAGCAGAAACACGAAATACGAGACGTTCATGTGGATGCGGCGCCGGTAGCAGGCGGCCGCGCCAATGAAAGTCAAGACGATGGTAAGCAGGATCGCGGTCGGCTCCGGCCAGGATGCCGCGCTGTTGAGAACGTAACGGGTGAAGACCGCCCACGGGATCACCGCAGAAATCAGCACCAAGGCGGTACCGGCAACCGCGACACAGCATAGATAGAGCGCATCCATGAACCCGCGATAGACAAGCGCCATTCGTGGCTCCGCTCTCGACTCGCTCTTTGGCTCGCCCTTGGCCGCCGCCACCGCGACCTTATTGGACCGCCTGGATGCGATTGATCACGTCGGCGAATCTCGGACCGTATTTGTCCCAGACCGGTTTGACCGCGTCCTGGAACGGCTTCTTGTCCGGGATCTCAATGATCTGATTGCCATTGGCCCTGGCTTTTTCCAGCGCCGCGCTCTCGTATTTGTTCCATAGATCGCGCTCTTCGAGCTGCGCTTCGCGCGCAAGCTTGCGGATCAGCCCCTGATCATCCTTCGATAAGGTGTCCCAGGTCTTGCGCGAGAAGACGAGGATTTCCGGCACGATCAGGTGCTGGGTCAGCGTGTAGTATTTGGCCACCGTGTAATGATTGTCGAAGACATAGCTTGGCAGGTTGTTTTCCGCCCCGTCGACCACGCCGGTCTGCAATGCGCTGAACACTTGGTCGTAGCCCATGGCGACGCCGTTGCCACCGAGCGCATTCATCATATCGACGAACATCGGATTGCCGATGACGCGGATTTTCAGGCCCTTGAGATCGGCGATGTCTTTGATCGGCTTTTTTGTATCGTAGACATTGCGTGCGCCGGCATCCATCCAGCACAGCCCAACCAAGCCGGTCTTGGGATCATTGGTGACCTTGTCGAGCAACTCGTTGCCGATATCGCCGTCGATGATTTTTTCCATATGGGCGGTGTCGCGGAACAAAAACGGCAGGTTGAGCACATTAAGATCATTGACCACCGGCCCGAGCGCCCCGACCGAGATGCGCGCCATCTGAATGGCGCCGATCTGCGCCTGCTCGATGGCCTCCTTCTCGCCGCCAAGCTGCATGGCGGCATACATCTGCACGCTCAGCCGCCCGTCGGTCGCGCCCGCGAGTTTTTTGCCAAGATTTTCCACAGCGGCGACCGTAGGATAGCCTTCCGGATGCACGTCGGAGACTTTGAGCACCATCTTCTGCTGCGCCGAGGCTTGCGTGCCGAAGAGCCCGGGCGAGAGCGCGCCGAGCGCGGCCAGTCCGCCGAGGCGAAGCGCCCTGCGCCGGTCGACGGGTGCGCGAAGAGTCGCGGTTGCTAGGAGCGTCATGGCTGTTTCCTCCGGCGGTTCGAGGGAGCGGCGAACCGTGCTTGCGAACAGGGCTGTCTCGCGGCGCCATTGCTCTTGCGGCATGGGCCTGTTATCAGGTGATACGATGACCAGATAACTTTCGGGTGTCAAGCTTGTCCGGGAAAGCTACACACGAGCCGCTCGCGGCATTCCGGCCGCTCACCGCGCCGCGCGGTTTGACCCAGCAGCTCGTGGCGCAGATCACCGGCGATATTACCAGCGGCCGCTTGCTGCCGGGCGCGCGGCTGCCGACCGAGAAAGAAATGATGTCGGCGACCGGCGTGAGCCGCACCGTCGTGCGCGAGGCCATCGCCTGCCTGCGCGCCGACGGGCTGGTCGTGGTGCGCCAGGGCGTTGGCGCCTTTGTCGCCAACAATGCGCGGCGCCCGTTCCGCATCGAACTGGAGGATCTGCATTCGCTGCAGGAAGTGCTGCAAGTCATGGAGCTGCGCACCGGCGTCGAAATCGAAGCCGCAGGTCTTGCCGCGGAGCGCGGCGGCGCCGCGCAGGCGCGCAAGATCACCGAAGCCTACGAGCTGATCGAAAGCGCAATCGAGCGCGGTGAAAGTGCGGTCGATGAAGACTTTTCTTTCCACTGCAGCATTGCCGACGCCACGGGCAATTCGCAGTTTCGGCGCTTTCTCGAATATCTTGGCCGTTTCATCATTCCGCGGCAGAGCATTCGCAAGGCGCTGCGGCGCGTCGAGGATCAGCGCGCCTATCTGCGGCGCATTCAGAATGAGCATCTCGCTATCGTGGAGGCGATCCGCGCCGGCGCCCCGGCCCCGGCGCGCGCGGCGATGCGACGCCATCTTGTCAACAGTCGGCGGCGTTATCAGAAGCTTAGCGACAGCATTGGCGACGTCGCCAAGAGCGGCGGCAGGAAAGAGCTGGCAAATCGGACGCAGCGACCTCTTGAGTGAATCCGCGAGGACACATGCAAACAGTTCTAGTCACGGGAGCCGCGGGAGGCATCGGCAGCCAGCTGCAAAAGCTTCTTCCCGGTGTATATCCGCGCATCCGCTGGAGCGATCTTCGCGCTCCGGCCGAATTGGCGAGCCATCCGAATTTTATGCAGGCCGATCTGGCTGATCTGAGCCAAGTGGAGAAAATCGCCGAAGGCGTCGATGGCATTGTTCATCTTGGCGGCGAGTCGGTCGAGCAGTCGTGGGAGCGCATCCTCAATGCCAACATCATCGGCTGCTACAATCTGTTCGAGGCGGCGCGCCGCAAGAAAGTCAAGCGCATCGTCTTTGCGTCCTCCAATCACGCGGTCGGCTTTTATCCGCGGCGGCGGCGCATCGGCATCGGCGATCCGGTGCGCCCGGACTCACGCTATGGCGTGAGCAAGGCTTTCGGTGAGGCGATCGGCGCGCTCTACGCCTATAAGCACGGGCTGCGCGTAACGTGCATCAGGATCGGCAATTTCGGCGCCGCGCCGGTCGATCGCCGACGGCTCTCAATTTGGCTCAAGCCGGAAGACCTGGTCCAGCTCATCCGCATTGCCCTCGAACATCCGGATCTGCGCTATGAGATATTCTTTGGCGCCTCGGACAATGCGCGCAGCTGGTGGGACAACGAAGCGGCCTTTCGCTACGGCTATCGGCCGAGCGGTCGTGCCGAAGATCACGCGGCTGCCGCGCTCGCCGCGCAACAGGCGATTCCATCCGATCCGATCGCCGAATGGTACCAGGGCGGACCGTTCTGCAGCGACGAGTTCGACGGCGATCCCAATCCTGCCGCGACCTGACCCTGCAAGCGCTAACGTATCTGAAAAATCAGCTTGCCGCGGAAGTGTCGAGACTGGCTCAGCCGATGAGCGTCGGCGGCAGCCGACAGCGGATAGAGCTTGACCTCGGGCGGCCGTACCGCACCTTCGAGGAACAGTCTGGCGATGCGCTCGAGCGGCGCGCGCGCTCGGCCGACCGGCGGGCGGAGCGAGGTGACATCTGCGCGCGTCGGTTTGGGCGCCTCAACGCCCGAGGCGATAAACGCGGCGCGCCCGCCTGGTTTGAGCACGGAAAAGGACTTGAGCGCCACATCACCGCCGACTGTATCGAACACGGCATCACAGCCGGAGACCGCTTTCGTGAAATCCTGCGTGTTGTAGTCGATGACTTCGTCGGCGCCGAGGCTGCGCACATAGTCGATATTGGCCGCGCTTGTCGTCGTGATCACGCGCGCGCCGATATGTTTGGCAAATTGAATGGCAAAGCCTGCGACGCCGCCGGAGCCGCCCTGAATCAAGATGGTCTCGCCCCGCTTGAGCTTGAGCGTGTCGTCGAGCGCGTTGATGGCGGTGAGGCCAGTCAGCGCCAGCGCGGCGGCATTCACATGCGACAGTGCCTCAGGCTTCCTGGCGATGATTGCAGCCTCAATCGCAATCTTCTCGCAATACGTTCCTTCGCGCCCGGCCTGCAGCACGCCAAATACGGCATCGCCGACCTTCAGATCTGCTACCCCCGGGCCGAGGCCACTAATCACGCCGGAAAAGTCGCGGCCCGGGATCAGCGGAAATTTCGATTGGCTATGCCGCTCGTAGCTGCCGGAGCGAAACTTCCAGTCGGCGGCATTGACGCTTGCGGCATGAACATCGATCAATGCGTCGCCGGGACCGGCGATGGGGTCCGGCACGTCGCCATATCGCAGGACTTCCGGCCCACCGAACTTCTCGAAATACGCAGCTTTCATGGCAATGACCTCCGGACGCATGAGGCGAAGCGAGAAAGCCATTTAATGGCGGCAACCATGCAGGAGCGCAAGCCAGTCCGTTCGCAAGCGAGTCCGTCCAACGACCTTGCTTCGACATTGTTGCGTTGCTCATGACCATGTGGCGCGATAACGTTACGGGGTGATCCGCTGGGCGGCACTGGGCAAGCCCGGGAGGAAGTGCGGTGCCGGAAGCCCACGTCAGGGGCGTCACGCTCTGTTACCAGATCATCGGCGACGGCGGCGATGTCATCGCGCTGACGCCCGGCAGCAGGCGCTCTTACGACGAATTGGTGCCAATCGGAAGGCTGTTTGCGGCCCAAGGCCATCGCGTGCTGCTGCATGACCGGCGCAACTGCGGACGATCAGATATCGGCATCGAGCCGTGCGGCTCCGAACACGAAATCTGGGCCGATGATCTTGCACCGCTTTGCCAACATGTCGGTGCCGAGCAAGTCTATGCCGAAGGCGCGTCGGTCAGCGGCAATGACAGGGCTCACAGCCCGTCGGCCGCACGCAGAGCGGCGAGCCTCATTCGCCATGCGGAATTCCACGATAACGTGGTCGCCAAGCGCAGCGACAACGGTCTGCTCGAGGAATGGCACCCACAAGAGTGGAAGAAGGTCGAAGGCGGCTGGTCGAGATTTTCACGACTTTTCTCGGTCACGTCGGCGCGCAAGCGAGCGTGTCGGCGTAGGCCGAATTCGCCGGCCCGCTGATATTGCAGTTTTCCGGTTTCCGGGATGTGCTCGACGAGCCGCAACCGAATGCGCAACATGCCGACGCTCGCGACTGCCTTGCTCGACGGACTCAAAGCTCACGGGGCACGCGAGGTTTTCGGCATTCCTGGCGATTTCGTGCTGCCGTTCTTCAAGGTCATCGAAGAGAGCAAGATCCTTCCGCATTTCACCTTGAGCCATGAGCCGGCGGTCGGTTTCGCGGCCGATGCGGCGGCACGCTATCACGGCGGCATTGGCGTCGCCGTGGTCACATATGGCGCGGGCGCGTTCAACCTGGTGAATTCGCTGGCCGGTGCGTATGCCGAACGTTCGCCGGTCGTGGCCATTGCCGGAGCGCCCGGCGTGCAGGAGCGCGCGAGCGGCTATTTGCTGCATCATCAGGTGCGTACCGTCGATACGCAACTCGCGGTGTTCAAGGAATTTACCTGCGATCAGGCGGTGTTGACCGACCCTGCGACAGCGCCCGACGAGATTGCGCGAGTATTGCGCAGCGCACGCGAACTGTCGCTGCCCGTCTATGTCGAGTTTCCGCGCGACATGGTGAATGTGCGGGTCGGGCGCGTGCCGAACCTGCCGCGGCGCGCCGCCGATCCGGAGGCGCTGGCCGAATGCGCGGAGGAGATACTCGGCCGCGTTGCCAGCGCCGCCTCGCCGGTGGCCGTCGTGGATGTGGAGATCCGCCGCTACGGCATCGAGGAACAGGTGGCAAAACTTGCCCGCAAGCTCGGTCTGCCGGTGGTCACGACGTTCATGGGACGCGGGCTGATGGAACAGGCGGGCGATGTGGTGGCCGGCACCTATCTTGGCGCCGCCGGCGATCCTGCGATCACCCGCCTGGTCGAAGAGGCCGATCTCGTCCTGTTGCTGGGCGTGATCCTCTCCGACACCAACTTCGCCCTGTCCAACCGTGCGCTCGATCCGCGCCGCACCATCATCGCGGCCGGTCGCGAGGTCCAGGTCGGCCATCATGTCTATCGTAATCTGCCGCTGGCCGATCTGATCGCGGGCCTCGATACGCGCGTCAAGCGGCAAAGACCGCGGCCGCACAGAGTCGGGCAAGGCATTGCCTATCCGCGCGGTCTGCCCGTTGACGATCGGCCGATCGTGCCGTCGGATGTTGCGGCGGCGATCAACGATCTGTTCGACCGCCACGGCAAGATGCCGATGACGTCGGATATCGGCGATTGCCTGTTCACGGCGATGGAAATCGACAATACGGCGCTGGCGGCGCCCGGCTATTATGCCGGCATGGGCTTTGGCGTGCCGGCCGGTATCGGCGTCGCCGCGATCGGATTACGCCCGCTCATTCTGGTCGGCGACGGCGCCTTCCAGATGACCGGCTGGGAGCTCGGCAATTGTCGCCGCTACGGCTTTGATCCGATCGTCGTTCTGTTCAACAATTGCAGCTGGGAAATGCTGCGCGTGTTCCAGCCGGAATCGGAGTTCAACAATCTTGACGATTGGCACTTCGCCGACATTGCCAATTCGCTGGGTGGCTTTGGCGAGCGCGTGACGACACGACGCGAGCTTGCCGCCGCTTTGGATCGCGCCGTCGCGCGGCGCGGGCAGTTCTCGTTGCTTGAGATCATGCTGCCGCGCGGCGTGACATCGGACACGCTTTCGCGCTTCGTCGCCGGCTTTAAAGCGGCGCGCGAGCGGATGGCGAAGTCCTGATCTTAAGCCTGATCTTAAGCACGTGGGGGCAGTGCATGCGGCGGTGCGGATCAAGCGTGTTTGGGGCATGCTGGCTGTTCGACCGATGCCCTCGAGAACCCCCGCGGTCCAAAGGTGTTACCCCGAAGGTGTCACCCATGTCTTAGGTACGATCTGTTACCTATGTCTCCGGTATCAAACGTAACCTATGTGTCCGGAACGGACCCTGTGGAGAGTGGCGATCCCGGCAGGATTCGAGCCTGCGACCTTCAGCTTAGAAGGCTGTTGCTCTATCCCCTGAGCTACGGGGCCAACCTTTGAAAAGACAAGAGAAAACCGAATGTTATTGGCATTTTACCCGCGAAACACCTGCTAACTATCATAGCCAATTTTGCGCGGGTAATCCGTGAGTGCGATGCTGATAATATAGCGTCCGGCCGAAAACGGCCAACCCTAGCGAAATCGCGAGGCGCGCCATGGATGTTTGGCCACAAATAGTGCTCGGGGGAGTGGTGGCTGCGGTCGTCGCGGCAATCATCAGTGGTCGATTGTCGCGCTCAATTAAGATTTCCGAGTTTCGACAGGCTTGGATCAATGATCTGCGAAAGGACGTAGCAGATTATGTGGGAGCCGCGCACAAATGGTTTCGTAAATATGAGCAGTTGAACGATATTGAGGCGGACAGGCAGGACGAAAAGACGCGAATGGAGCGCGAAGAACTTCTGCCGATCCACAATGAAGCACTGGTGATCTTGTCGCGGGTAAAGCTCCGCATCAACCCCCGCAAGAACCCCTACAAAAGGGACGACGACGATTTTCTAACTGCGCTCGACAATCTTCTAAATCCGGGCAAGCTCACTCCCTCTGACGTGTCACCGTTGGAGACCAGGTGGCTCACGCTCGCAAACGAAGCTGTCGAAAAAGCAAGGGCGATATTGAAGCGGGAGTGGGAGATTACCAAGCAGCCCGGCCAATGGCTCTAGCGCACTGCCGGCATCATGAGGGGTCCATGTTCGACGCTGACGCCAAGAAGTATGCCAAGCCAATCATGTGTGGTGTGATCGTTGCCTACATCGGTAGTCTCTTAGGAGCTTTTGTCGTGGCGTTTCTCGGCCGCGCTGATTGGATAGTTCTTCTCGGCGCGTTGTGGCTAGGCGTTCTTTTGGGAACGTTGCTCGGCTTTTATGTTCAAGAGGCCGACGAATGGGGCCCCCGTGACCTGCGAGCATCGATTTGGGTCATAGCTGGAAGCAGTGTTTTTCTTCTTTTGCAGTTTCTTACGCCGAAAGCGGGCACGCGGGAAATCTGGTTCTACCCGCTTGGACTGATTGGCGGGTTTATTATTGGAACGATTTGGGAATACGCGGACCCACCACAAGATGGGGATCGCGGCGCTGGGGCCGAAGCCGCGCACCACCAAGCCGGCGCCGGGGCACAAGATATTCCCGTATCTTTTGCGCGGTGTCGCCGTCGAGCGGCCGAACCAGGTGTGGTGCGCGGATAT